>Ga0187814_10000570_pt1 | contig 12730 bp, 7 predicted proteins | sample NC_S_4_FD_132450 | JGI IMG/M metagenome (GOLD analysis project Ga0187814, IMG submission 132450) | Wetland sediment microbial communities from Neuse River Estuary, North Carolina, USA - ASW-S_4 | ecosystem: Environmental > Aquatic > Freshwater > Wetlands > Sediment | place: USA: North Carolina... | reverse complement strand
GGATGGATCGGCCTTTCCCGCAACAGGGACTCCCATGTGAAAGCCGGCCGGCCATAGGCTCCCGAAGGCATTCCGGCTCCCGTCGCGATCGTGCCGGGCGGCTCGTCGGTTCTTCGCAGTCCCGATCCGGCGACCACAGCTGCCGGACCAGAAGCGCTTCCGTCTTGTCGGAAGAATTCCTCGCCCAAACGTCCGGCTACCGCGGCGGCGTCCGGTGTGGGCCGGACTCGCACGAGCTTGGCCAGAAAATCCCTGACGGCCGTCGACATCGCGTGCCTGATGCTCGCCGGATCGCGGAAGCGCACTTCTCGCTTCGCCGGATGGATGTTGAAGTCCGCGAGAGATGGATCGACCTCGATGAAGAGAAGGGAGAAGGGGTGGGCTCCGCCGGGTAGGAAGCCCTCGAAAGCCCAGTCGAGGCCCGAGAGGAGGGACCAGTCCTGAACCCTTCTCCGGTTGACGAAGATTTGCATGAGGCGCCGGTCGTTTCGGTACCAGGCCGGACCGGCCAGCACGATCCGACCCTCGAAGCCCGAGCCGGAAAAACCGATTTCGTGGAGGAGCCCCTCTCCCGGCTCCCGATGGAATGCGAGGGCGCGCTCTTTGAGAGAGCCGCAGGCCGGCGCGAAATCGAGGAGCCGGCCTTCGCTTGTGTAACGGAAGGAGGTCGCCGGATGGGCCAGAGCTTTGTCCGCGAAGACTTGACGGCAGAGCGCCGCTTCCGCCTGCGACCTTTTCAAGAATTGCCTTCGGGCCGGAAAGTTGTCGAAAAGCCCTCGGACGATGACCCGGGTCCCCTTTTGGCCATGGGTCGCTTCGAACAGGGGGGCGGTCCCGGGTCGGGAAGACAGCTTGTTCGCCTCCCTCGCCCCCTCCGTCATCGTCGTGATTTCCAAGTTCGCGGCCGCGGCGATCGAGGCCAGGGCTTCGCCCCGGAAACCCAGACTTCGCGCCGAAAGCAGGTCGTCGGCGTTTCTGATCTTCGAAGTCGCATGGGGAAGTATCGAGAGGGCGAGATCCTCCGCGTCCATTCCCGAGCCGTCGTCGACCACGAGAACCGAGGCGACGCCGCCTCCTTCGATATCGACGCGAACATTCTCGGCTCCCGCGTCGATCGCGTTGTCAAGGAGCTCGCGAAGGAGTGCGGCCGGCCTGTCGATGACTTCGCCGGCGGCGATGAGGCGTGCCGTCTCGGGAGGCAGAACTTGGATGTGGGCCATATAAAATAAAGGTAGCCGTCGTTCTCTCTCATGTCCAGGATGCGAGCCGGAAACGATTTCCGATGACGGCGATAAAAAAACCGGCGCGATGAGGATATCGCGCCGGTTCTTGCAGCACTTCGGTCAGAAGTGGAAGCGCGTCTCGATGCTCATCGAAGGTCGGAGCACGGGAATCCCCAGACTGACATTGGAATATTGGATGCTGCCATCCGCATTCCGGGCAGGCACCGTGGCAAATACGAGGGCGACATCGAGGTTCGGCGTCTTGGGCACCGGTACGTCGAGTTCGCCGCCGAAGGTGGTGTTCTCGTCGATCCATTGGAAATTGCCGTTCGAAATGGATTCGGCGAGACCGCGTCGATCGTAGGCGATCGATCCCGAAAGGTCGATTATGGGGATGAGGCCCCTCTTGACGACCAGGGCGGCATGGAACTCGTCGGTCGAAAGCACGTAGCTCTGCGGGCTGTTCCCCGAAGGATCCCACGGCATGGCGTAGCCGAGCTTGAGGCTGAGCTTGTCCTTGAGGACGGAGAATCCGCCTTCACCGTAGATTCCCATGATCGTCGGTGCCGAACCGCTCGCGTCAGGGAAGGCGAGAGCATTCGCATATTCGATGACGTAGGTCGAACGCAGCTTGTCATAGTTCAAGTCGTAGAAATCAGGCTTGAAGATTCCGGTGTAATACCGGTACTCGAGGCGCCAGTCGATGAAGAGGACATTCCCCATGAAGCCCGCGTCGGCGCCCCAGTTCTGGATGTTGCCGGTGGATTGGTCGTAAACCATCTGGTACTGGAGGCCGGACTTCACGGTGTTTCCGCCGAGAGTGTAGTCGGTCTGCGTGTAGGGGACTGTCGCCGCGGCATCTGCGTAGGCTCGCAGGGAGAGGAAGCCGTTGCTCGGGATGATGGGCAAATCGAGGTCGGCGCCCGCCGACATGAACATCGGATCGCCATAGGTCATAAGTCCGGCCTTCGCGAGCTCGGACGCGGGATTCGTATCGACGACCCCTTCGAGTCCGACCGCGATTTTCGAGCCGGGCACGGGTCTGACGTAGACGCGTCCCCCGTAAAGCCAGGGATCCGCGAGATCGTTGACCAGCGCCTCGAAGCCGAAACCGCCGGCGTCGTAGCCGACATTCACTCCCACGCGTCGCACGGCCGGAAATTCCGTGCTGTTGTCGTAGTTTCGCATGATGAGTCCATGGCCGATCGTCAGGTCGTTCAGATTGCCGACCTTGAGGAAGAATGGATCCTCGAGCTGATTGCCATATTCGACGTACTTGATCTTGAGCGCGACGTCCCTCGCCAGATCGAGGGCTCCGCCCGCCGGATCGCTGTTCCAATTATGGTCGGTGCCGAAGGACCATTCGTTGTTGCCGGCAGGCTTGTACCAGTCGTTGGGGTTGAAGAGATCGTTCTGGTAGATGACAGGCAGGTAGAGTCCGAAGCGGAGTTTGCCCAGGGCGATGTTGGGTTGTACGATGGCTTTCGAATAGGTCGTGCCGTCGATGGTCACGGAGCCGATCTCGAAGCCCAGGATATCCTGCAGCCATTTGGCGAAACCGCTCTGCACCTCTGAGCCGCTCATCTTCCCGAGGCCTTGGGCGACGGTGCCGGCGGCTTCCTGCCCGCTGACCTGATTGGTCTGTTCGGAGGGATTCGACTGTCCTGTCTCTCCGGCGACCGGAGTCTGGGGAACCGCGGTTTCAGAGAGTTTCTTGAAGGCGAGGTCGGCGAACTCCTTGTCGTACTGGTCGACGGGGAAGGCGACCGGCGCGAAAGCCGTGGCGAGCGCGTCGGCTTCGAAGCCTCCTAGGACGTGGATTGTGGCCAGGACATTGCCGTTCGCATCGACCTTGTCGAACTGGACATCGCCGCGCTTGACCGCGAGGATCTCCTTTCCGCCTTCGACATCGACGACGAAATCGGTGCCTCGGACGCCGCAGAGCGCGGTCGGGGTGGCGATGTTGATGTCCGAACCCTTGGCGGCTATGGCTTTGATCTTGCCGGAGGCGATCTGAAAAGCGTTCTTGTCACCATTTTTCACGCCGATCGTCTTCACCGTGAACGAAGTATTCTTGCCGACTTTCACGATCGAGCCGTTGGGCGACAGCTGGAACTCGGCGGACGTGTCCGGTCCGGTGACGACGGTCGCGCCGGGCGCGATCGTGTCACCCTCGAAGACCCCGACATTGAAGACGAGCTCGGTCTTGTCGGCCTGCACGACCTTGAGGGTGGAGCCGTCGACGAAATCGAGGATGAATTTCTGCCCAGCCGCCCGGGACGTCGCCGCCTGGGCGACGACGAGGAAGGGGAGGACGAGCAGGAGCGCCGATCCGGCGAATATACGCTTCATAGGGTAATCCTCCTCTGGTCTTCAGAAATTGACCGTAGCCTGAAGACTCGACGTCACCGTCCAGGCCTGGTTGAGCCACTTGGCGTTGTAGAGCAGGGTGAGAATCGAGGAACCGGTCCGGTAGTTGATGGAAAGTCCGGCGATGGCGTTGCTCGGGTCGAAGAGATCGTTGAGGAAAAGCCCCGCCATGCCCAGGTAATACTTTTCGTAACTCGCGTCGGCGAAGACCCCGGGTACGATGCCCTCGCCGAGATGGGCCACGGCCTTGAAATGGGGCCACGACGACATGAGAGCCACACCGTCGCCCGATCCGAACGGGCCGTCGAGGCTGAGCGAGGCGCTGATCTTGTCGCCCAGGACGCTGGTGCCGATAGAGGCCAACCAGCCGGCGAAGGCGGAGCCCGTCGGACTGATATTCATGAGATCGGCCTTGAGATCGCGGTACAGGTCGTAGTTCGCGTCGAAGTAGGTCGGGATAAAGCCCGGGCCGAGGAGCCTCAGCTGCGTGCCCCAGGTGAGGAAGCCGATGAGCTTCCCGCCCGCGCCGAGCATGTAGCCCGCTCTGCCCTGGGGCTCGAGCGCCGCTTCCGTGAAGGTGCCGACCGACGCCGCGGGAGAATCGAGGAGCGGAAGGCTCGCGTCGAGCCCGTAAACCGAGATCGATCCACCGGTATAGGCGAGCGTCGACGTCGTCGAGGAATAGAGCCCGGGGTCGGTATCGGCGGCCGCCGTCACCCCTGCCTCGAGGTTCTTGAGAATGGGCATGTCGGTTCCGACGAGGGGCCTGACGACGACATGCGCGCCGATGACGTCGAAGCGTGCGAGATTGCTCGTAAGGAATTCGAAGCCGACCCACGGGAAGTTGAACATCGAGCCGTCGATGCCGAAATCGAGGCCGGTGAGCCGCGTCTGCGGATAGAAGCTCATATTGGAGTAGCCGCCCATGATGAAGCCGTTGCCCAGGGTGAAATCGCTGATGGAGCCGAGCTTCACGAAAAGCGGGTCCTGGCCCTTGAGACCATAGCGCACGTAGAGGAGCTTGGAAAAATACAGGCTGGCCCAATCGCCGAATCCATTCGAAGAAGGAACCCAATCGCCCTGGTAGAAGGCTATGGCCTGATCGGGCTGGGCGACGGGATACAACTGGAAATGGAAGCTCAGATCGAGGCCGACGCCGAATTTCCCGAAGGCCAAGTCCGGTTGGAAGCCGAGCTGGGTCCAAGATTCGGGGCTGTTTCCTGGTCCCGTGTTGTAGACGTCGGTGCCGAGGGTGACGCCGGCCTGGAACGCCGTGGCCGGCTGATCCGTCGTTTGGGCGAACAGCAGCGCGCCGGAAATCAGCGTCGCGACAAAGAGCGTAGTCCGCAGTTTCTTCATAGAGGTTCCGCCTCCTACCGATGCTAGTCTAAGCCGTAGGCTCTAAGTATACAACGATGGCGGGAGAATTCACGCGGGTCGGAGACGATAGCCGTCCGAGGCCTGTCAGACCGAGGGCCCTCTCGAAGGCTGTATCCGCCATGTGCGTCTGATGCGCCGGTCGCGGAAATCGGGTGGCAGACAAGCCTCGGAGATGTCGGCCACGTCCCCCTTCACGAGAGTGTCGTCCCATTTGAGCCGCCGCGAGTTGGACGAAAAAAGAAGCGCGCCGTCCGGCGAGAGCACGGCGAGACATGACGCGACAAGATCGGGCCAGTCCCTGTTGACGTCGAAATCGCGGGTCGTCGAGGATGAGTTCGAGAAGGTCGGGGGGTCGCAGACGACGATGTCCCATTCCCTTGCCGCCCGGCGCGCCTCATCGAGAAAGGCGCGCACGTCCGACCTGACGAATCGCGTCGAGGGCCCGTCGAGGGCGTTGAGCGCCATGTTCCGCGACGCCCAGGACAGATAGGTGTTGGAAAGATCGACCGACGTGACTTCCAATGCCCCCCCCGCCGCGGCGCAGACGGAAAAGCTCCCCGTGTACGAGAAGAGGTTGAGTACCCGCCGCCCCGCCGACTCGGAGCGCACCAGGGCGCGTGTCGGCCTGTGGTCGAGGAAGAGCCCCGTGTCGAGATAGTCAGTGAAATTGACGATGTAGGAAAGGCCTCCTTCGAGCACCTTCCCCTCCACCGTCGCCCTTCCGCTTCGTTCATATTGGGCAAGTCCCCGTTGCCGTTTCCTCCTCCGGAGGAAAACGCCGTCCATTGGCACGCCGAGGCTTGCCGAGGCGGCCTTCGCCATGCTCCCCAGCCAAGTTTCCTCTTCCGCGGGATCCTTTTCGTAGGGACGCTCGTAGAGGGCGATGACCAGACAGTCCTGTGGAGGACTTTCCCGGTCGAGGGGATAGACCTGACGGAACAATTCCACGACAAGAGGAACTTCCGGTATGTCGTTGTCATAGAGACGAAGCGCAAAAATCCCCTCGCGGCGCGTCCACTTGCGGAGCCGACGCTCGTTTTTGGCAAGACGGTTGCCGAAATATTCCGCCTGTCTGAGATCCTTCGCGTTCATCGGGCGATGCGCCCCGTCATGCTCCCCGGCCCGAAGTCAGGTGCAATCCTGTCGTCGGTTGTTCATCATCACCGAGAGAAGCGCATAGCCTGACGAAAGATCCTCGCGCTGTACCACGACATCGGGATCGAGCTTGAGTTTGGTGTTGGTAAAATTCCAGATGGCCTTGATTCCTGCCGCGGCAAGGAGTTCGGATGTGGACTGGGCCATCGGGGAGGGGACGGTGAGAACGGCGACCTTGATTTCGAGATCCTTGATGCTGCCGGCCAGACTGTCCATGCCGAAGATCGAGACTCCATGGATGCGCTGGCCTATTTTCTGCGGATCGGTGTCGAAGGCGGCGACGAATTTGAGACCGTGACGCTCGAAATCGGGATAACCGATGAGGGCGGAACCCAGGTTCCCGGCCCCTACGAGGATCGCGTTCTGGGTCAGGTCCCATCCCAGATAATGCTCGATCGCCCTGACGAGGGCCTCGACCGGATAGCCCTTTTTCGGCTTGCCTATGATGCCGGTGATCGCGAGGTCCTTCCGCACCTGGATCGGCTCGAGGTGGAGTTCCAAGGCGATGACGGTGCCGGAGATATATTCGTCACCGGCGCCTTGGGCGCTGCGGATGATGTGCAGGTACTGCGGCAGGCGGCGTACCGAAGGGGCGAAAGAAACTTTGGTCTTCGTCACAGGTGGGACTCCCATAATCCAGACAAAGTGCATCATGTCGATAAAATTGTCAAGAAATATGAAATACCCCATTTAAGAAAGTATGGAAACGTCGTCCGCAGCCCCGCACCGGCCCCCACCGCACGCCGATCCGGCCGTGCCTCGGCGCTCCGCGGCCGCATCTTGGACAACCGGTGGCGGGACAGTATCATGCCGGCGAACGGAGGTGTGAATGAAGAAGATCCTCGTACCGATGCTCGAGTGCGGCGCCGGTCACAAGATGCCGGCGCTAGCGGTGAAGGAATCCCTCGAGCGCCTGTATCCCGGATCCTATCAGGTCGATGTCGTCGATTTCGCCCGGGAAGCCGGCGCCGATAGGGACGACGCGACGATCAAGCGGGCCTGGGACTTCGGTCTCGCCCATCCATTCTGGGCCAGGGCGGGCTATCGCGTCGCCGACGCCTTGTGGCCGACTTCCATGCTCTGGCCGGAATACGCGTATCCGCAATTCAGGAAGAAGGCGCTCGAGTACGTCGATCGTTACCGGCCCGACCTCGTCTTTTCGACCAACTTCTTCACATCGACCATGTCGGCGGCCGTTCGAGGCCGCCTCGGGCTGGATGTCGAAGTGATCAGCTACGTCACCGACCCCTTCGATGCCTATGGCTGGTGGATCGACCGGCGGCTCGATTACATCTGCGTCGCTTCGGACAAGGCCGCCGGTCAGCTTCGGGCCCGGCGGTATCCCGAAGAGCGCATCAGGGTGCTGCCCTTTCCCATCCATCGCAAGTTCTTCGAATCGAAGGAGGATCCGGCGGCGCTCCGCAGGCGCCTCGGCCTGCACGACGGAGTTCCGACCATCCTCACGTCGGAAGGCGGCCAGGGAATAGGGAAAATTTCCGGCTTCGTCCTCGCGCTCCACGAACGCGGCTATCCCTGCAATGTCCTTTCCGTCTGCGGAAAGAACGAACAGCTGCGCCTCGAGTTGGAGAAGGTCGTCGCCTCGCGACCCTCGGCCACGAATATCGTCCCCCTCGGTTTCGTCGACAATATGAACGAGCTTCTCGGGCTCGCGGACCTCTGCGTGGCGAAGGCCGGCGCCTCGACCACCTTCGAGGCCCTGCTCAAGGGCGTTCCCATCGTCTTCGCGAGCTGGGCGACTTACAGCGAGAAACCGAACGTCGAATATTGCGTCGACCGCAGGATCGGCTGGTTTGCGCCGGACTTCGCGACATTTTCCGAAACTCTAGAGCTTCTCTTCGCGAAAGGCGAGCTCGAGGCGGCGAAGGGTCGCCTCGCCTCGATGCGGCTCCAGTCCGGCAGCGACGATGTTGCCCGCTTCCTCCACGAGAGGATCGGGGCGAAAGGAGACCCGAAATGAAATACGACGCGATCGTGGCGGGAGCGGGCATATCCGGCTCGACGGCGGCGCGAATCCTCGCCGACGCCGGCAGGAAGGTTCTCGTGGTCGAGAGGCACCGGCATGTCGGCGGCCATTGCCACGATTACCGCGACGAGGCCGGCATCACCGTGCACACCCATGGACCGCACATATTTCATACCAACGACAAGACTGTCTGGGACTTCGTGGGCCGGTTCACGGAATTCCACTATCTCCAGCACCGCGTCCTGTCCTACGCCGGCGGCAAACTTGTCCCCTTTCCGATCAACCGCGACACCATAAACGAGGTCTTCGGCGTGAACATCGCCACGGGCGAAGTCGAGGCCTTTCTCGGGGCCGAAGTGAAAAACTCCCGATTCGACTCACCCGCGCGCAATTTTCGGGATGCCGTCGTGTCGCAGGTCGGCGAGCGGTTGTACGAGCTGTTTTTCAAGAACTACACCCTGAAGCAGTGGGAGCGCGATCCGGAGACCCTCTCTCCGGAAATCGCGAAACGCATCCCCGTACGCTCCAACCGCGACGATCGCTATTTCTCGGACCGCTACCAGGGCGTGCCCAAGCGGGGCTATACGCGGATGGTCGAGAACATCCTCGACCATCCCGGCATCTCCGTCATGCTCGGAGCCGATTTCTTCGAGGTTGCGCCCCATTTCGACGCGCCGCTTACGATCTTCACCGGAGAGCTCGACCGCTATTTCGACGGACGGCATGGCAAACTCGCCTACCGCTCCCTCGACATCGACTTCCGCACCCTCGACCAGGAACGCTTCCAGCCCGTGCCGGTCGTCAACTATCCCAATGACTACGATTGGACTCGCATCACCGAATTCAAGCTCCTCTCGGGCGAAACCTCGCCGAAGACGACCATCTGCTACGAGTACCCCAAGGAAAAGGGCGAGCCCTATTACATCGTCATGGACGACGAGAACATGGGCAAGCGCGAAAAATACATCGCGGAAGTCCGGGCGCTCGAGGGGCGAGGAGGCGGGTCGAAGGTGCTCTTCGTGGGGCGCCTCGCGGAGTACGTCTATTACAACATGGATCAGGCCATCGGCGCGACGATGAAGAAGATCGCGCCATTTGCGATGTAGGATTCGATCTTCCGAATCAATCCGACATATCCCGTCGGCATTCGTGATCGCGCGATGCGTCCTCCGCCCAAAAGGCGCTCCCTCGATGGGAGCGCCTTTGGCGTCAGATCCTCGCGCCCGCGGAAATCATTCCTCTTCTTCTTCCTGGACCCTGAATGCCGCGGCCGCCTTGACGACGTCGTCGGCGATCTTGCCGGTGATCGGCGCGTAGTGATCGAACCCGACTTCGAACGAGCCCGTGCCCGCGGTGATCGACCGAAGATCGATGGCGTAGCGCAGGAGCTCCGCCTGCGGAACCTGGGCGTCGATCTCCACGATGCCGCCGCCGACGGGATTCTGCCCGGAAATGCGGCCGCGACGCCCCGAGAGATCCGACATCACGTCGCCCAGGTTCTTCTCCTCGACGTAGGCCTTGAGGTTCATGATCGGTTCGAGAAGCACCGGGTTGGCGGCCCTGGTCGCCTCTTTGAAAGCTCCCCGAAGCGATCTTGAATGCCATCTCGGAGGAATCGACGGGGTGCTCCTTGCCATCCGTGATGACCGTCTTCACGTCGACGACGGGGTATCCGGCGACGACACCCATCTCCATGGCCTGATGGATTCCCTTTTCAATCCCGGGGATATAGCCTTTGGAGACCGATTGGCCGAAGAGCTTATTTTCGAATTCATAGCCCTTTCCCCGCTCGACGGGCTCGACCTCGAAAACGACCCGGGCGTATTGGCCATGTCCTCCCGTTTGCTTCTTGTGCGTATATTCCGCCCCGGACTTCTTCGTGATCGTCTCGCGATAGGCGACGCGGGGCACCCGGGTTTCCGCCGCGATCTTCTGTGCGCTCTTGATCTTGTCGAGAACCATGTTGATCTGGAGCTCGCCCATTCCCTGGATTACGGTCTCCTTCGTCTCGCCGTTGAAGTGGACCTGGAAGGTCAGATCCTCCTCGGCCGCCTTCAGGAGCGCCTCGTTCAGCTTGTCTTCTTCCTTTTTGTTGACCGCGGAGATCGCGAGAAGATGGACAGGAGTGGGCAGGACGAGCTTCTCGAGGGTGAAATTCTGGTCCGGCGAACAGATAGTGTCGTTGGTATGGAGCGAGAGGGCCTTGGCGATTATGCCGATGTCGCCGGCGGCGAGTTCGGGCACTTCCTCCAGTTTCTTGCCCTGCGCCGTGAAGATCTTGCCGACCTTTTCCTTGCGTCCATCGCGGGTGTTGTGGATTTCCATGTCTTGGACGAGCCTGCCGGTGACCACCTTGACGAAGGAGAGACGGCCGGAAAACTGATCGATCTGGGTCTTGATCACGAGGGCCGAGAAGGCTTTGTCGGGATCGACATGCACCTCGATTTCGGAGCCGTCGGCGCCATGAGCCTTTTCGGGAAGCATGTGTCTCGGCGAAGGGGCGATGCCGGCGAGGAAATCGAGGAGGGCGGCAGTTCCGACATTTTGCGCACCCGCGCCGGCGAAAGCCGGGATGACACGACCTCCCGCCAGCGCCTCGGCGAGTCCTTTGAGCGTCTCTTCCTGGCTGAGTTCGCCCTCGCTGAGATATTTGTCCATGAGCTCGTCGTCGCCGTCGGCGGCGGCTTCGAAGAGCTGCGCCCTCGCGGCGGCGAGAGCGTCCTTATACTCGGCCGGAACCGGGATGGGGGTCTCTTTCTGGTCATGCGACGCGGGCCGCGCCCAGGCCTTCTGGTTGAGCACGTCGACGACGCCCTTGAGCGCCGTCCCCTCTCCCATCGGAATGGTGATCGCGACGGGATTCACCTTGAATTTCTCGTGAACGTCGGCGATGGAGTTGGCGAAGGAAGCCCGCTCCTCGTCGAGGCGGGAGATGAAGAGAATCCTCGGTTCATGGCGGGCTTCGAGGTTCCTCCAGGTTTTGATCGTCTCGATCTGGACCCCGGAGCGACCGTCGACGAGAAGTATGGCCGTTTCGCAGGCGCGGAGACCGATGAGCACTTCGCCCACGAAGTCCGAAGAGCCGGGGGCGTCGATGATATTGATTTTCCGATCCCCGACGGCGGCGTGGCAGAGGGAAGCGTGGATGGATATCTTCCGGGCGACCTCTTCGTCGCTGTAATCGCTGATGGTCCTTCCCGATTCCACCGTTTCCGGTTTGGCGATCGCGCCGGACTGGAAAAGGAGGTGCTCGACGAGACTCGTCTTTCCGGTACCGCCGTGGCCGGCGACGGCCACGTTTCGTATGAGATCGGTGGAATGCGCCATGAATGCTGCTCCTTTGCGGGGAATAGGAAAAGCCGGTTAAAAAGGCGTTTCGTTTCGGTGAAAATCATCGTAGGATCGGTAAATTGAGCTGTCAAGCAAAAAAGCGGCCCCTCTCTTGACAGCTTTGGCCCCTCAATCTAGCTTGCACCGGTCCGGGAAGTAGCCTAGCGGCTAAGGCGTCAGCTTTGGGAGCTGAAGATCGCGGGTTCGATCCCCGCCTTCCCGATAAAGAAAAAATGCCCGCCGTGACGGGGCAGCCGGAGCGCCCACCGATTTCCCTTCGGGGGGTCCGCCCGCCTCTCCGGGCCGCGTCGCGATTTCCCGAAGTGAAATCCACGCCCTCCCGGCCGCGTCGCGATTTCCCGAAGTGAAATCGCACGCCCTCCGGGCCGCGTCGCGATTTCCCGAAGTGAAATCGCACGCCCTCCGGGCCGCGTCGCGATTTCCCGAAGGGAAATCGCACGCCCTCCGGGCCGCGTCGCGATTTCCCGAAGGGAAATCGCACGCCAAGGGAAATCCCCGCAGGGGATTTCCCTTGGCGAGGGACCATAGCTCAATTGGATAGAGCAGCGGCCTTCTAAGCCGCAGGTTGCGCGTTCGATCCGCGCTGGTCTCATCGATTGTCGCGAATATATTTTCCCATAATAGTCTTGAAGGAATGCATATCAATGCGTTCCTTCGCCCTCGCGATGGATGGCTCCCCAGAGCAGAGCCGCCAGGATCACTGCGGCGGCGAAAGCCCCGACGCCCCGCCAGTCGGCGATTCTCCACGCGACCAAGGCCCCGGCCGACCCAAGACTTCCGCACATGAACATCCCGACCATGAAAAGCGTATTGACCCGGTTTTTCGCGTCGGCCCGCAGCCCGTAGATCAGATGCTGGTTCGCGATGAGCGAACTTTGGATTCCGAAGTCGATGAGGACGACTCCGGCCGCGAGGCCGAGCAGGGAATCGAAGCCGACGGCCACGAGCCATCCCGAGAGGGCTATCGCCGTGCCTATGGTCACGACCCGTCCCGACCCCATCCGATCGGCGATACGTCCCGCCACGGGCGCGGCGAAAATGCCGGTCAGCCCGAGAACTCCGAAAAGTCCGGCGATGTCGGCCCCCATGGAAAAGGGCGGCCGCTGCAAATGCAGGGCGAGGATCGTCCAGAAGGCGCTGAACGAGGCGAAGAGCATTCCCTGTATCAGGGTGGCGCGACGCAGCTTGGACTCTTCCCTCCATAAACGAAACAACGAGCCGAGAAGCGAAGGGTATTTCATCGCGCTCGCCGGCCTGCCGCCGGGCG
>Ga0187814_10000569_pt1 | contig 12736 bp, 13 predicted proteins | sample NC_S_4_FD_132450 | JGI IMG/M metagenome (GOLD analysis project Ga0187814, IMG submission 132450) | Wetland sediment microbial communities from Neuse River Estuary, North Carolina, USA - ASW-S_4 | ecosystem: Environmental > Aquatic > Freshwater > Wetlands > Sediment | place: USA: North Carolina... | reverse complement strand
GAGGGGATCCTGATCCTCGTCGGATCGGCCGTGATCGCGTTCGAGGCGATTCGGAGGCTGCTCGGCCACGGTCGCCTGCACGCCCTCGGATTCGGGATCGGCGTCGTCGCTTTCTCCGTCGTCGTCAACCTCGGCGTCTCCGTTGTGATCGCACGAAACGCCCGTGTGACCGACTCGGCGGCGCTGGAGGGCGATGCCACGCACCTGCGCACCGACGCGCTGACGTCGGCCGGAGTACTCGCGGCACTCGGGCTGGTGAGGATCACCGGCGCGCAGTGGCTCGATCCGGCCGTTGCGCTGGCCGTCGCCGCCGCGATCGTGTTCACAGGCCTGCGCCTGCTGTCACGCTCCTCACGGGTCCTTGTGGACGAGGCGCTGCCGCCCGACGAGGTCGCATTGATCCGCTCGACCGTCGAGGAGTTCGGCGGCCAGGCGGTCGTCGGGTATCACGAGTTGCGGACCCGCCGGGGCGGCTCGCGGCGCTACGTCGACCTGCACGTCCAGTTCCGCGAGGGCACCTCGCTCGAGGACGCGCATCGCACCGCTCACGAGCTCCAGGCCCTGATCGGGGTCCGGCTCGGCGGCGCCGACGTGCTGATCCACCTCGAACCCCAGGATCGGGTCCGTCCGGGCGAAGAGGTCGGCCACGTGAGCCGGCGATTCAGAGCAGGTTGATCGCGGCCGAGACCGCGACGGCGAACGTGACCGCGGCGTAGCCGAGGTAGCCCTGCAGGACCAGGATCAGGACGACGATCAGGCAGACGAAGACGGTCGCCAGCCAAGCGATGCGAGCCAGGTCCACGGGCCTATTCTCGCCTTCCGTCTGGAGGCCATGCCATCAGCTCGACCAGGTTCCCGGCTGGGTCTCGGACGTAAGCGCGGGGGGATCCCCAGTGTTCCCGTCGGGGGTCGATCGAGTGCCCCTCGGCTCGGAGCCGCTCGATCGTTTCCTCGTATGCCTCGACTACGACGCCCACGTGGCCCGCTCGCCGCGCCGTGCCGGCCTCTGGGTCCCCGGCCTCGGTAGGCATCAGGTGGATCTGGGTCGCGCCGCTCTGAAGCCACACCGCACGGCCCACGATGCCGGGCGGAGTGGGTGTCTGCCGGAAGCCCAGCACCTCATAGAACGCGATGCACATATGGAGCCTGGCGGGAGGGACCTCCTGGGTGACGTGCTGGATCATCGGTGAAAATTCGCAAATTCCGCTAGTCTCGGTCGCTCGATCCTGCGCTGCGGGAGCGCTAATGGAGAGAATTGGCCCGTCGCGCAGGGCGACGGAGGCCGTCGTCGTCCGCCGGCCTTGTTAGCTTCGACGATTCCTACCACCCGTAGTGAGGAGGGACTAAGTGACGAAGTCCGAATTCGTGGACCAGGTCGCAGATCGGGCAGGGTTGAGCAAGAAGGATGCAGCCAACGCGGTTGACGCGGTACTCGAGACGATCGAGAGCACGCTCAGCCGCGGCAGCGAGATCACATTCTCCGGCTTCGGGAAGTTCAGCGTCTCGCAGCGCAGCGCGCGAGAGGGACGTAACCCCGCCACCGGCGAGCGGATCCAGATCGCCGCATCGAAGGTGCCGAAGTTCACCGCTGGCGCAGCGCTGAAGAAGGCAGTCAAGTAGCCCCACGTCTCGAGACCAAGCTGGGCGGCGAGGCGGTTGCGAGGGCAGGCGGGGGCCTGCCGTTCGGCGATCGCGTGGCCCGCGAGGTGGCCGGCCGCGAGTCGCAGCTTGTGCTGGGACTCGATCCGGACCCCAGCGATCTGTGGCCGCGGGCGCGTGCGCTTGCGGACGCCTCCGGGAGCTCGCAGTCCGATCCGCAGGAGTGCGCCGCACGGGCGGTCGCGGCGCACTGCTCTCTCGTGATCGACGCGGTGGCCGAGCAGTGCGTCGCGGTCAAGCTGCAGCTGGCCTGCTTCGAGCGGCTGGGCCCGCCCGGCTGGGCAGCGCTCGTGGATGCCGCGCGATGTGCGAGCGACCGGGGGCTGCTGGTGATCGCCGACGCGAAGCGCGGTGACATCGACATCACGGCGTCCGCCTACGCTCAGGCTTTCCTCGGCGACACGCCGACGCCATACGGCGTGGTCGAGGGACTCGCCTCCGACGCGCTGACCGTCAATCCGCTGCTTGGCCGCGACTCGCTGGAGCCCATGATCCTCTGGGCGCGGCAGCGGGGACGCGGCCTGTTCGTGTTGGTGCGTACCTCGAATCCGGGAGCCGCGGATGTTCAGGACCTGGTCCTGGCCGATGGCTCGACCGTCAGCGACCGTCTCGCGGCGATCGTCGTACAGCTCGGCGCGGGCGGGATCGGAAGCGCCGGACTCGCCGACGTGGGTGCGGTGGTCGGTGCGACCGCGCCCGAGCGCCTGGCGGGGTTACGCGAGCGCATGCCCCAGACGATCTTCCTGCTGCCTGGGGTCGGGGCGCAGGGAGGAAAGGTGGAGGACCTGGCGGCGGCGTTCGCTCCAGGCCGAGCTGGAGCGCTCGTCTCGGCGTCGCGGGGGATCGTCGGTGCGCACAATCGCACCGGCGGCGAGCCCCAGGTCGCGGCGCAGCGGGCAGCGGCCAGGCTGAGACAGCTCGCCTGGTCGCTTGCGCCCTGACGGCCACGTCCGGGGCGATCCTGCAAGCATCGCCGGAGGCTGCAAACGGGCGCAATTTGCACTGATCGCGACGGTATGATCGCGTCTGGATGGCGGCTAGGAAACGTAGGCGATACCTGGCGCCCATCGCGCTTGTCGCGGTGATTGTCGCCACCCTCCTAGTCATCCACGCGGATCTCAGGACCAAGCACAACACCGGGAGCGCTCAGCGGACAATCCCGATTTCAATCGTCCGGCATCAGGTCCAGGGGAAGCGGTTCTATGTCGTCAAGCGCGGCGATAGCCTGTCGGTCATCTCGGCGAAGACAGGGATCTCGGTGGCCTCACTCGAGGCGTTGAACCCAACGGCAGCTCCGAACGCGCTGCAAGCCGGCCAGCGCCTGAGGCTTCGTTGACGAACGTCACCACGCGCCGGCCGGTGGCCTCGGCTGCCTCGATCACGCTTGTCGCGCTCTCGATCGGGCTGGCCGCGCTGAGCTGGCCGTCGCGGGCGCTGGGCGCGGCCCCGCCTAGCCTCGACGTCCGCGCAGCCGCCCTGATCGAGGCGGGCACCGGCCAGCAGCTGTATGGCATGAACTCTGGCGGAGAGCTCGCAATCGCCAGCACCACCAAGCTGATGACCGCGCTCGTGACGCTCCAGCACACGAAGCTGAGCGAGGTCTTCGCGGATCCCGCGTACTACCCCGCGTCCGTCGACTCCCAGATCGACTTGGAGCCGGGCGAGCGGATGAGCGTGCACGACCTGCTCATCGCGATGCTGCTGCCGAGTGCGGATGACGCGGCGGAGGACCTCGCCTACAACGTCGGCCGCCGCTCCGTGAACCGGTTCATCGCCATGATGAATGCCGACGCGCGCGCGCTCGGCCTGGAGCACACGCACTACTCGACACCCATCGGGCTGGACACCCCGGGCAACTACTCCACCGTCTCCGACCTCGTGGCGCTTGCGCGCTACCTGCTACGCACCCAGCCGTTCTTCCGGCGCGTCGTAGATCTGCCGAGCGCGGTGCTGCGAACCGGAAATCACGTCCGCGTGGTCGCGAACCTCAACGACTTGGTGGGCACCGTTCCCTGGATCAACGGCGTCAAGACCGGACACACGCTCGACGCGGGATACGTGCTGGTGGGATCCGGCACGCAGCGGGGCATGACATTGATCAGCGCCGTCCTGGGTGCCCCGAGCGAGTACGCCCGGGAGTCGGACACGCTGGTGCTGCTGCAGTGGGGCTTTCACAACTTCCGCACGCTTACGGCCGTCTCCGCGGGACGCGTGATCGCCCGCCGCTCCGTCAAAGGCTGGCCCCAACTGCGCGCAGATCTGATCGCCGCTGCGACGTTCACTCATGTGTTCGCGCGAGCGACGTCCGTGAGAACCGTCGTAACGGCACCGCGCGAGCTGACCGGCCCGAAGCCGTGGCACGCCGTCGTCGGGTCTGTGGTCGTACTCGCGAACGGCGTGCCCGTGGCTCGTGTGCCGCTGCTGCTGGCGCACGCGCTCCCGGCCGCGCCTGCGAGCCTCATGGCGAGACTGATCTTCGGACCGTTTACGCTTGTTGTGCTCGCCCTGCTGCTTGGCTGCGCCTTACTGTGGCGTGCTCGGCTGAGGGCATCGGGCGCCCGGAGACGGCCAGCATGATCATCACCGTCACGCTCAACCCGGCACTGGACAAGACGCTCGAGGTACCGAATTTCACGCCCGGGCGCAGGCACCGAACCGTCGACCAGGTAACGATGCCCGGCGGCAAGGGGGTCAACGTGGCCCGGGCGATCAAGCGGCTCGGCCAACCCGTCATTGCGACTGGGCTCGCCGGAGGTGCGACCGGGACACGCATCGTCGAGGCGCTCAACGACGAGGCGATCCTCAACGCGTTCGTGCGGATCCGAGAGGAGTCGCGGACCAACACCGCCGTCCTGGACCCGACGAGCGGCCTTCAGACCGAGATCAACGAGCGCGGCCCCTCGATCTCCCCGCAGGAGCTCGAGCTCTTCCGGGAGAAGCTGCTCTACCTGGCCAAGGGCGCGAGCATGTGCGTGTTCGCCGGGAGCCTGCCGCGGGGAGTCGAGACCGACGCCTACGCCGAGCTCATCCGAGAGGTCAAGAAGCTCGGCGTGCTCACGCTCGTGGACACCGAGGGGGAGGCGCTGCGTCTCGGGATGCGCGCGGAGCCGGACGTGGTCTCGCCCAACGAGCTGGAGGCGGAGGAGCTCGTGGGCCAGGAGTTCAACGACGCCGAGGATCGGGCCCAGGCGGTCGTCGAGATCACCAGGATCGGCGCTGGCGAGGCGATCATGACCGTCCGGGATGGGTGTTTCGCCTACGTGGTCGACGACGGCCCTACCCTCTACCGGGTCTCGGTCGAGGAGCAGGAGGCGCGCTCCCGGATCGGCTCGGGTGACGCCTTCCTAGCCGGCTACGTGGCCGCCCGCTACGGCGGCCGGTCGCCGGTCGAGTGCCTGCGCTACGGCGTGGCGTGCGGGGCGGAGTCGATCCAGCACTTCGGCGCGGGCGTGATCGACCCCGACAAGGTCGGGCGGCTGCTGCCGGAGGTGGTTGCGGAGCGGCTCGAGATCGGCGCCGAGATCAGCTGAGTCGCGCGTCGGTGGGGCACAGGCAGATCCGGCCCGAGTCATCCTGCTGCCACGCTACGATGGCGCAATGGAAGTAGAGATCGGGCGCGGGAAGAAGGCGCGCCGCGCATACGGCTTTGACGAGATCGCGATCGTTCCTTCCCGCCGGACGCGGGACCCCGACGACGTCGACATCTCCTGGACGCTCGGGCCCTACCGGTTCGAGCTGCCCCTGCTCGCGGCCGCGCTTGACGGGGTCGTCTCTCCCGAGACCGCCGGCCTGATCGGGAAGCTCGGCGGCCTCGCCGTCCTCAACCTTGAGGGTCTCTACTGCCGCTACGACGACGCCGAGGAGCAGCTCGAGCGGATCGCCAGCTTCTCGCGCGACATCGCCACCCGGGAGATGCAGGACATCTACCGGGAGCCGGTCAAGCCCGAGCTGATCGCTCGGCGGATCCGGGAGATCAAGGACCAGGGCGTGGTCGTGGCCGCCTCGCTCACCCCGCAGAAGGTCCGCAAGTACTACGAGGTGGCGCTCGACGCAGGCCTGGACATCCTCGTCATCCAGGGGACCGTCGTGTCCGCCGAGCACGTCTCCCTCGACGAGACGAGGCCGCCGCTGAACCTCAAGGAGTTCATCCGTGAGCTCGCTCCGACTCCCGTGGTGGTGGGCGGGTGCGCCTCCTACCACACCGGCCTTCACCTGATGCGGACCGGTGCCGCGGGGGTGCTCGTGGGGGTCGGCCCCGGCGCGATCTGCACCACTCGCGGGGTACTTGGGATCGGCGTCCCGCAGGCGACCGCGATCGCCGACGTGGCCGCGGCGCGGTCCCAGCACATGCTCGAGACTGGTGAGTACGTCAAGGTCATCGCCGACGGCGGCATGCGTAACGGGGGCGACATCGCCAAGGCGATCGCGTGCGGTGCCGACGCGGTGATGCTCGGCTCCGCGCTCGCCCGGGCATACGAAGCTCCGGGACGCGGCTACAACTGGGGCATGGCGACCTTCCATCCCTCACTTCCACGCGGAGCTCGCGTCGCAACCACCCAGAACGGGGGTCTCGAGGAGATCATCAAGGGACCGGCTCGTGAGAACGACGGCACCTTCAACCTGATGGGTGCCCTGCGCACCTCGATGGCGACCTGCGGCTACCGGGACATCGCCGAGTTCAACCGCGCCGAGCTGGCGGTCGCGCCCGCTTTGCAGACGGAGGGCAAGCAGCTCCAGCGTGAGCAGGGTGTGGGAATGGGCGCCCGAGGCGAGGCCGCGACGGTCGGTGTCAGCGACTAAAGCTCCTCAGGCCGCGCGTGCGGTCCCAACTCGACCGAGGGACGAGCGTGGCGCGGACGGGGCAGCGCCGGCGCTCAGCGACGTGTGCTCTGCGCACGAGCGACCGAGGACAACGCCAGGCGATGTCCAGTCGGTCGAGGAGGTCGTCGTCCTTGACTTCGGCGGTCAGTACTCCCAGCTGATCGCTCGCCGCGTGCGTGAATGCGGCGTCTTCTCCGAGCTGCTGCCGCATCACGTCGGCGCCGCCGAGGTCCTGCGCCGACGGCCCAAGGGCGTGATCCTCTCCGGGGGCCCGGCGTCGGTGTACGAGGAGGGCGCGCCACCCCTGGAGCCCCGGCTGCTGGAGCTCGGGGTACCGGTGCTGGGGATCTGCTACGGGATGCAGCTACTCTCACGGGAGCTCGGAGGAGAGGTGCAGGGGGCCGAGGTCGGGGAGTTCGGCCGCTCCCAGCTCACCGTTCATCGGCCGGGTCGGCTGCTGGCGGGCACGCCCGCCGAGCAGAGCTGCTGGATGTCCCACCGCGACACCGTGTTCGGGGCTCCGCCTGGATTCGATGCGCTGGCGTCCTCGACCGCCTCGCCGGTCGCCGCGTTCGAGTCGGTAGAGCGCGGCATGTACGGGATCCAGTTCCACCCCGAGGTCGTCCACACGCCCTACGGCCAGCAGGTGCTGACGAACTTCCTGCAGGACATCTGTGGTTGCGAGCGCTCGTGGAGCCCCAGCTCGGTGATCGAGGAGCAGATCGAGCGCATCCGCACGCAGGTTGGCGACGGCCGCGCGATCTGCGGTCTGTCTGGCGGCGTGGATTCGAGCGTCGCGGCGCTGCTGGTGCACCGCGCGATCGGCGACCGGCTGACATGCGTGTTCGTCGACCATGGGCTCATGCGCAAGAACGAGGGGGAGCAGGTGATCGCGGCGTTCCGGGACCACTTCCACGTGCCGTTGGTCGCCGTCGACGCGTCCGAACGTTTCCTGGGGCGGCTCGCCGGGGTGACCGATCCCGAGGAGAAGCGCAAGCGGATCGGAGCCGAATTCATCCGGGTGTTCGAGGAGGAGGCCCGGAAGCTGAGTGCCGAGGGCGAGGTCAGGTTCCTCGTTCAGGGAACGCTGTACTCGGACGTGATCGAGTCGGGAGGGGGCACGGGTGCGGCGACGATCAAGTCCCACCACAACGTCGGGGGCCTGCCCGAGGACCTGGAGTTCGAGCTGGTCGAGCCCCTCCGGGCCCTGTTCAAGGACGAGGTGCGCGCGGTCGGCGCCGAGCTCGGGCTGCCTGAGCGGCTCGTGTGGCGCCAGCCCTTCCCCGGTCCCGGCCTGGCGATCCGGATCGTCGGGGGCGAGGCCACCCGGGAGCGACTTGAGATTCTTCGCGAGGCCGACGCGATCCTCCAGGACGAGATCCGTAGGGCGGGCCTGTACCGGGAGCTTTGGCAGTCCTTCTGCGTGCTTCCGGACATCCGGACCGTGGGCGTGCAGGGCGACGCCCGCACGTACGGGAACGTGATCGTGATCCGCGCGGTCACCAGCAATGACGCGATGACGGCGGACTGGGCCAGGCTGCCCTACGACCTGCTCGAGCAGATCGCCAGCAGGATGATCAGCGAGATTCGCCCCGTCGGCCGGGTCGTGCTCGACATCACCAGCAAGCCGCCCGGCACGATCGAGTGGGAGTAGGGGGCCGAGGCGGGCGAGGCCACGCCTCGGGGCCGCCTAGAGCGGCGGGTCGACGTGGGCCAGAATCGGCCTGACATACCGACCCAGGTCGGATGGGAGCCGGCCGCGTGCGAACCACTCGGCCGCCGCGAGCTCACCGCGGTCGTGCTCGATGGCCCCGCCGTCCAATTCGGCTTGGAAGCAGTAGAGCTGGTCGCGGCGGTGATCCAGGCATCCGGAGAACCGCCCGATCGCCCGCCACTTCTCGACGTCCACACCCAGCTCTTCATTCATCTCCCGGCGGGCGGTGGTCTCAGGAGATTCGCCCCGCTTGATGCTGCCGCCCGGAAGGTCCCACGATCCGTGGCCGTAGGTGTGGCGCACGAGCAGCACGCGATCTCCGTAGGTCAGCACGCACTTCACCCCGCTCACGTGGGGACGACGCACGAGCCACCAGACCCGCAGGCCCGCGTACGCCGTTCGGTACCCCAGGCGCCTGAGCGGGACGGGCAGCCACGCGTGGATTCCGGGCTGGTTATCATTGCCGAGGGCCGCGCGATCATCGCGCGGCTTGTTGCGTGCCATGAAGACCTACGTTGCCACACCCGCGGATCGAGACAGGCACTGGCTCGTTGTCGACGCGTCCGGGCAGACGCTCGGAAGGCTCGCCACGCAGATCGCCGATGCCCTGCGCGGCAAGCGAAAGCCCACCTACACCCCCCACGTTGACACCGGAGACTTCGTGATCGTCGTCAACGCGGAGCGGATCTCGGTCACGGGAAACAAGCGCCAGGACAAGCGCTACTACCGCCATTCGGGTTATCCGGGCGGTCTGAAGTCGCGCACACTCCAGGACATGCTCGAGCGCCGGCCCGAGGAGGTCATCCGGCTCGCCGTCAAGGGAATGCTGCCCCGCAACCGGCTGGCTCGCAAGCAGCTGACCAAGCTGAAGGTGTACGCGGGGCCCGACCACCCGCATGCCGCCCAGCAGCCGCAACCGATGGAGATCAAGAAGTGAGCGAGAACCCCGAAGACGTGAACGAGACCCCCGACGAGTCCGAGGTCCCGCCCGCCGGCGAAGCCGCGGGTGCGGGCGAGTTCGAGGCCACCCCCGCCGGCGAGTCCGCGGGTGCGGCGGACGAGGGCCCGAACGACGAGCAGGTTCCGCAAGCGGACTCACCGCCGGACGTGACCTCGGAGCAGACGGCTTCCGATCAGCCGACCGACGAGGCCCCGGCTGATGAGGGCGGGGCCGCGCCTACCGAGGAGCCTGCGGCTGCCCCGGCCGCGGAGGCGAGCGATGAGGCCCCTGCTGTTGAGGAGCCGGAGGGCTCTGACGCAGAAGTCGCTCGCGCCCCATCGCCCCCGCCTGCGGAAGCGTCTGAAAGCGCACCCGCGACCTCGGCGGCAGAGCCCTCTGGCGACGTAACCGAGGCAGAGGAACCTGAAGAAGAAGAGATCGAGATCGCGCCTCGCCAGAAGCCCGAGATTCCGGGGGCGGATCTCGAGCCGGACATCATGCTGGAGGCCGAGGAATACCTCGACGCGGAGGCTCAGGCGGCCGCAGAGGCCGAGGCCGAGGCCGAGGCGGAGCGCGCGCGGGCCGCGGCGGAGGACGAGAGCGCCAGGCCGATCGCCGATGCGGCCATCGACCTCGCTGCCGGCGCTCGTTACACCGCTACCGGCAAGCGCAAGACCGCCGTGGCTAGAGTGATCCTCAAGCCGGGCGAGGGCCAATACTCCGTCAACAGCAAGTCCCTGGAGGCCTTCTTCCCGCGCGAGACGCTCCAGCGGATGATCCGCCAACCGCTCGAAGCGGTGGGGTACGAGTCGAGGATGGATGTCGTCGCCCGGATGCATGGCGGTGGTGTCTCCGCACAGGCGGGTGCGCTCAGGCATGGCATCTCCCGAGCGCTGATCGTGGCCGATCCCAACCTCCGCGGGGAGCTGAAGCGGCGCGGCTTCCTTACGCGGGATCCGCGCGTCAAGGAGCGCAAGAAGGCCGGACTGAAGAAGGCCCGGAAGCGTCCGCAGTGCTCCAAGCGCTGACCCGGGCACTGTCACCTGCATGGCTCGCCAGCTCTTCGGCACGGATGGCGTCCGTGGTCGTGCAGGCCATTTCCTGACGGCAGACCTGGCGCTCGCGCTGGCGCGGGCGGCGGTGAGCCATGTCGGGACCGAACGGCCGCAGGTGCTGATCGTACGGGACACCAGGGAGTCGGGCGAGATGCTCGAGTCGGCAATCGCGGCGGGCGTGACCGCCGGCGGCGGCGACGCGCTCCTAGGGGGCGTCCTGCCCACGCCGGCCGCTCCCCTTCTGGTCCGGCGTCACGGATTGGACATGGCCGCGGTGATCTCCGCATCGCACAACCCGTACGAGGACAACGGGATCAAGCTGTTCGCCGCCGACGGCTTCAAGCTCGACGACGAGACCGAGCACGAAATCGAGGCCGAGCTCGGAAAACCCGCGGCGCCACCGTCCCGGATCGGGCGGGTGCGTCGGTTCCACGGCGCGCTCGAGGATTACCTGCGCGAGCTGCACCTGCGCTTCGAGCACCTCGATCTGAGCGGGCTACAGGTGCTGCTCGACTGCGCAAACGGCGCCACGTTCCGGGCCGCGCCGGAGACGTTTCGCAGGCTCGGAGCCCACGTCACGGTCATCGCCGGCGAGCCCGACGGCCGGAACATCAACGACGGCTGCGGATCCACCCATCTGGACCTGGTGCGGACGGAGATGGGAGGTGGCGAGTACGACCTCGCGTTCGCGTTCGACGGCGACGGCGACCGCGTCCTGGCGGTCGATCGCCGCGGGACCGTGGTCGACGGCGACGAGCTGATCGCGCTCGCCGCCCTTCACCTGCGCGAGCGCGGCCGCCTGTCGGGCGGAGGCGTTGTCGTGACCGTGATGACCAACTACGGGTTCCATCAGGCGATGGGGGCCGCCGGGATCGAGGTGGCGACGACGGCGGTTGGGGACCGGTATGTCTTGGACGAGCTTCGCAGGCGGGGATGGGCGCTGGGGGGCGAGCAATCCGGACACATCATCGAGCTCGGATTCGGACCATCCGGCGATGGCATCGCCAGCGCGCTGCTGGCACTAGAGGCGCTAGGTGGCCGCGGCCTGGAGGAGCGCGACGCGATGGTGAGGCTTCCCCAGCGACTCGTCAACGTCCGCGCCGCCGACAGGGCCGGCCTCGAGGATGCGCTGCGGGATCCAGCCGTGTCAACCGTGATCGAGCGGGAGCACGAGGCTCTCAGCGGACGCGGCCGCGTGCTCGTAAGGGCCTCGGGGACCGAACCGTTGATCAGAGTGATGGTCGAAGCTCCGGATGAGCGCGAGACCGACGAGGTCTGCACGCGGCTGGTCGAGGTCGTGCAGCGGGCCTTGGGCGACGCCGTCCCCGGTTAACATCGCGACGGATGTGCGGAATCATCGGCTATGTGGGGCCGCGTGAGGCGCGGCCCCTGTTGCTCGCGGGGCTCGAGAAGCTGGAGTACCGCGGCTACGACAGCGCCGGCATCTCGGTCCTGAACGGGGACCGGATCGACGCGGTACGCGCGGTCGGCAACCTCGGTGCGCTCCGTGAGGCGATCGAGGACCGCGACCACCGCGGTGCCGTCGCCGTGGCCGAGCGCCCGCCGGGCGACGCCCCGGGAGGTGTGAGCACGGCATCGATCGGAACGGGCATCGGTCACACGCGGTGGGCGACGCATGGGCGCGTGACCGAGGAGAACGCCCATCCGCACTTCGATACCGCCGACCGGATCCACATCGTGGTCAACGGGATCGTGGAGAACTACGTCGAGCTCAAGGACCGCCTGATCGCCGTGGGCGCGAGGTTCACCTCCGAAACCGACGCCGAGGTGATTGCGCACCTGGTCGCGCATCACTACGAGGGCGATCTGGTGCTCGCCGTGCGCACCGCATACCAGGAGCTTCGCGGCCACTACGCATTCGTCGCGATGAGCGCCGACGAGCCCGGGCTCTTGGTCGGAGCACGCAAGGAGTGCCCGCTGATCGTGGGGCGGGGAACGGACGAGCAGTTCATCGCATCCGCGATCCCGGCGTTCATGCGGGAGACCCGGCGGGTGCAGTACATCGAGGACGACGAGGTCGTCGTGCTCCGCCCCGGCGGCGTCGAGTTCCTCACAGCCGACGGCGCATCGATCGACCGCGAGATCGTCGAGATCGACTGGGATGCCGAGCAGGCCGAGAAGCAGGGCTACGAGACGTTCATGCTCAAGGAGATCCACGAGCAGCCCGGCGCCGTTGCCGAGACCATCGGAGAGCGCGCGGCGCAGGAGGTCTCGATCGACCTGGGGGACCTGGGCGGGATCGACGACGACCTGCTGCGTTCACTGCGGCGGATCGTGATCGTGGCGTGCGGGACCTCGTACCACGCGGGCCTGATCGGCCGCTATGCGATCGAGGAATGGTCCCGAGTGCCGGTCGAGGTTGAGATCGCCTCCGAGTACCGCTACCGCAATCCGGTGCTGGGCCCGGACGACCTCGTGATCGGGATCTCGCAGTCGGGTGAGACCGCGGACACGCTCGCGGCGATGCGCACCGCCCGCACCCGGGGTGCGGCCGTGCTCGCGGTGACGAACCTGATCGGCTCCCAG
>Ga0187814_10000566_pt1 | contig 12758 bp, 8 predicted proteins | sample NC_S_4_FD_132450 | JGI IMG/M metagenome (GOLD analysis project Ga0187814, IMG submission 132450) | Wetland sediment microbial communities from Neuse River Estuary, North Carolina, USA - ASW-S_4 | ecosystem: Environmental > Aquatic > Freshwater > Wetlands > Sediment | place: USA: North Carolina... | reverse complement strand
GCCGATCATCTGCTGCAGGAGCATCGGGTCGCCCTGCACCGGGGCGGGCCGCAGGCGATGGCGCAGCCGCGGCGCGCCCGGGGGCAGGCGCACCACCGCGTCCACCGCGAGGTCGTCGAAGTTCGCGGGCTCCGAGGCCTGGCCGCTCTCGCCGCGCGCGAGGAGCAGCAGGGACGAGATCAGCCGCTCCATGCGGGCGTTCGCGTGCAGGAGGCTCTCGGCCGTCTCCTGCCAGCCCGCGAGGGTGGGGCTCGGGTCTGCCTTGGCCACCTCCCGGAGAGAGCGCGAGACGGCGAGCGGCGTGCGCAGCTCATGCGAGGCGTTGGCGACAAACTGGCGCTGGTCCTGGAAGGCGCGCTCCAGGCGCGCGAGCATGCCGTCGAAGGTGTCGGCGAGCTCCTTGAGCTCGTCCTGCGGACCTTTGAGCGCGATGCGGTCGCCCAGGCTCTCCATCGAGAGCCTGCGCGCCGTGTCGGTGATGGTGCGCAGGGGCCCGAGAGCGCGGTCCGCCACGCCCCAGCTCGTGACGGCCACGACGAGGACGAGCACCAGGAGGGCCAGCGCCGAGCCGAGCAGGAGGTGTTCGAGCATCTGGCCCTGCTGCTGCCGGAGGGCTGGCCCGATCAGCGCGTGGAAGTGGCGGAAGTTGCCCCCCGGGGGGCCGTAGGGGCCGGGCGCGTTGATCGGGCCAGCCCTCCGGCAGCATCTGCGCCACGAGCAGGTAGGTCACGCCGAGCGTGCCCGCGCCGAACAGCACGACGAGCGCCGAGAAGGTCAGGGCCAGGCGCGCGCGCAGCGTCAGCGCGCGCCTCGGCCTAGGCGGACGGTGGCCCATCGGGGAGGCGGTAGCCGACGCCGGTCACCGTCTGGATCGGGTTCGGCGGCCCCAGCTTCTGCCTCAGACGGCTCATCACGACCCGCACGACGCCCGTGAACGGATCGACCGTGTCGTCCCAGACGTGCTCCAGGAGCTCCTCGCTGCTCACGACCGCGCCGCGCGCGGCCATGAGGTACTCGAGGACGGCGAACTCCTTGCGCGTCAGGACCACGGGGCGGCCCGCGCGCGAGACCTCGCGCGTTGCGGGGTCGAGCTCGATGTCGGCGGCCGCCAGCCGCGGCCCGACGCGGGAGTCCAGCCTGCGCGCGAGGGCGCGGATGCGGGCGACGAGCTCCACGAACGCGAAGGGCTTGCCTAGGTAGTCGTCGGCGCCGAGTCTGAGGCCGAGCACCTTGTCCTCGAGGCCGGCGGAGGCCGTGAGCATCAGGATGCGCACGGGGCTGCGCTCGCTCGCGAGCTCGCGGCAGATCAGGTCGCCGTGCACGAGGGGCAGGTCCCGGTCCAGCACCAGAACGTCGTAGTCGCTGACGTGCAGGCGCTCCTGGGCGTCGCGCCCGTCGTAGGCGACGTCCACGGCCATGCCCTCGCGGCGCAGGCCGTGCGCGACGGTGTCGGCCAGCTGCACCTCGTCCTCCGCGATCAGCACGCGCATCCGTGAGCCCCTCTTCCATGGCGGCGAGCGGCGGCTGCGGCGTCCGGGCCGCCGCCCGTCGGGCCCATCATCGCAGAGCGCCCGTTGCAGAGATGTTACGGGACGCGCCCGCGGCCCGGCAAGACGCGTGCGGGCGACATGGCCCCTCGCCCGATCCACAAGGACCCTACGACGGTCCGGGCGACCCTAGCCAGGCGGTGCCCAGGTTCCCCACTTTACGACAGGGAATTGCGTTGCAACGTCGAAGTGCGGCCGATGACAGAGGATTCCTTCTCCAACCGCCTCGACGGTACTACGGTCCCAAAGAGGGCGACAACGTGCGGCAGCGCCGCCTGCAGGGCAGTCTCGCGGGGATCGTCACCCTGACCGTGGCGGTGTTGGTCCTCGTCATGGTCTCGCAGGGCGTCCTGGACGTTCTCAGGCTGCGCGCCATGCAGCAGGACGTCTCGGGCGGCATGCAGCGCGCCGTGGTCCTCATGCGCGAGATGGACGCCGCCGATCAGGACTACCTGACGCTGGACGACCAGGGCAACATGTGGGTGGGTCTGATCCCGCAGGGCCTTGGGGCGCAGGACGCCGAGCTCACGCTCAGGCAGGCGCGGACCGCGGAGCGCGGCCTGAACCGGGGCCTTGCGGCCCTGTCCCGCCAGGCGCTGCCGCGGGGCGGTGCGCCTCTCGTCGAGGACCTGCGGCGCAACGTCGCGACCTACGAGCGGCTCTGGGCGAGCACGCAACGGTTCGCGGCCACGGACCCGGCGGAGTCCGCCCACCTCATGTACGTCGGCAACGAAGACGTCAGCCTGGCGACGCAGCGGGACTTCGCCGCACTCGCGCGCCTGCTCGGCGCCGCGGAGCGGAGCGCCGTGCGCCAGGAGCAGGCGGCGGCGGCGCAGGCGCGCGTGGTGCTGGGCGTCGAGGGGATCCTGGTGCTGGCGCTCGGCGCCCTCGCGGTGCTGACCGTACGGCGAGCGCTGCGCCCCGTGCCGCAGCTGACCCGCGCCATCGAGGAGATCGCCGCCGGCCGCCTCGAGGCGGAGATCGACCCCACTACCCGCAGCGACGAGATCGGCCGCCTCGCCAGGGCGACGACCGTCCTGCGCGGCCGCCTGCGCCTGGCGAGCTTCGAGCAGCGCCAACGCGCCGAGGAGCTCGGGCGCCTCGTCGAGTACAACGCGCTGCTCGCCGACCTGAGCCGCATAGCGGGCAGCGCCCCGGACGAGGCGGCGCTGCTGCGGGAGGTCTGCGCCGTCGCGCAGCGCCGGGCCAACGTCGCACTGGTCTGGATCGGGGTGCCGGACCAGGGCGGCCACGTGGTCATCGCCGCTGGCGCGGGCCGTACGGAGTACCTCGAGGGGCTGCCGGTCTCGGCCCGCGAGGACGTCCCCGAGGGGCAGGGCATGTTCGGCCGCGCCTGGCGCTCGCAGGCGGCGCAGTACGCCGGGTCCATCGCGGAGCACCCGGACACCGGCCCCTGGCGCGAGCGAGCGGCGCGGGTCGGCGTGACGGGCGTCGTCTCGCTGCCGATCCGGCGGGGCGGCCGGCCCTACGGGGTCTGGAGCTTCTACGTCGCGGACGGGCAGCAGTTCGGTCCGGACGTGCGCCTCGTGTTCGAGGAGATGGCGCGCACCGTCGGCTGGGGCCTCGACCGGCTCGACGCCGCGGCCCGCGAGGAGGAGCTCGGGCGGGTGCAGACCATGCTGCTCGACCAGACGGACGCGGGCATCGCCCTGGCGCGCAACGAGCGGCTGGTCGCCGTGAACCGCCGCCTCGTCGAGATGCTGGGCCTCGGCGGCCCCGAGGACCTCATCGGCCGGCCGGTGCGCGCGCTCTACGCTTCGGACGAGGAGTATGGGCGGGCGCAGGTCGGGGAGGCCGGCCCGGGCGAGGTCTCGAACGTCCGCCTGGCGCGTCGGGACGGGCGCGAACTGGTCGGCGACGTCACCTTGAGCGTGCGCCGGGTGCAGGGCGCGGAGACGGTCGTCTGGACGGCGCACGACGTCACGGCGCGGTTCGAGCTGGAGCGCCTCCTGGCGGAGCAGGCCTACCACGACCACCTCACGGGCCTGCCGAACAGGCGGGCCCTGGACGTCGAGCTCGAGGCGGCCGTCGCCCGGGCGCAGGCGGGGGGCGCGGCGCTCGTGGTGGGCCTTTTGAACCTCGACGACTTCGGCGCCGTCAACGACACGTTCGGTCGCGAGGCGGGCGACATGGCGCTGCGCTCGTTCGCGGACCGCCTCAAGGCGCACCTCGCGCCCGGCGAGTTCCTGGCGCGCGTCGGCGGCGACGACTTCGCCGTCCTTCTGGAGGGGTACGAGCGGCCCTTCGCCTCCTGGGCCCTCAGGGGGGCGCTCTCGCGCCTGCACAAGGCGGTGGAGGAACCGCTCGAGCCCGTCGCGGGCGAGCCCTTCTCGCTCGAGATGAGCCTCGGTCTCGCCGTCTGCCCGGACGACGGCCCGGACGGCCCCGAGCTCCTGCGCAGGGCGGACGCGGCGCTCACGGACCTCAAGGCGCACAAGCACGATCGGCGGCACTTCTGGCGGCTCGCCTCCGCTCCGCCCGAGGAGAGCCGGGTGGTCGAGGAGGACGTGGAGGCCTACGACGGCGGCGCCGCGGACCTCCTCTCCGACGTGCAGGGCTTCCTCGCCGAGGCGACGCAGGAGTTCATCGGGGCACTCCACCGCCAGGCGGGCAGCGCCGAGGCGGACTCCCCCTCGGCCGCAGCCGCGCTCCTCGAGCGACATGCACCGATGCTCGAGCAGTACCTCTCGTTCCTGCTCCACCCGGCGACGACGCGGGCCGCGGCCCTGGACCGCGCGGCGCAGATCGGCGAGCAGTGCGCGCTCGCGGGGCTCGACGCGGCCGGCCTGACGTGGGCGACGGCCCTCTACCGCGAGATCCTCACGGCGCGACTCAACCGCACCCTGATGTCGTCCCGCCCCCGCTACCGCCTCCTGCTGCTCGCGGAGCGCCGCCTGCTCGACAGCATGGCGCGGGAGCTCAGGGCGATGCAGGACGTCACCGCCGCCTACTTCGACGCTCTCGCGGGCCCGCTCTCCGATGGGCGCGGCCAGTGGGTGGACGCCGTGCGCGGCGAGCTCGAGGCGCTGGGCGGCCTGCCGGGGGTGGTGGCGGTGCTGGTCCTGAGGCTCCGCGCGGACGGCCTCGTCACCGTGGAGCACTCCGCCGGCCCCGCAGGCGGGGCGGCGGAGGAGCTCCTGCGGCGGCCGCGCGCCCGCCGGCAGCTCGAGCGGGACTCGGGCGAGCGACCCGGCACCAGCATCGCCGCGTGGCGGGGCGGCGAGATCGTCTCGGTCGCGAGCTACCGCGACGATCCGCGTTTCGCCGGCTGGCGGCAGGAGGCGGAGAGCCTCGGCATCCGGAGCATGCTCTCCGTGCCGGTGCTCGACGACGACGGGCACTTCGCCGCGGGCATCTGCCTCTTCGGCCGTTGCGAGAACCAGTTCGAGCCCCTGGCCATGCGCCAGTTCGCGAAGTCCGTGGAGAAGCGCTGGGAGGAGCTTTGGCGGCTCGCGTCGCGGCCGGCCGGCGCGAGCCCCGTGCCGCAGGACGTTGCGCGCGCCCGCCGGGAGCGGCTGTTCGGCGGGGGGCTCAGGATGTGGGTGCAACCCGTCGTCGACCTTGAGGCCGGGCGGGTGGCGCGCGTCGAGGCCCTCGCCCGCCTTGCGGAGGAGGGGCGGATCCTCCTGCCCGGCGAGTTCCTGCCGCTCCTGGGCGACGCCGAGCTCGCGCGGCTGTTCCGCGCGGGCCTGGACCAGGCGCTCGGGCACCTCGAGGCGTGGCGCAGGGGCGGGCTCGACATCGGCATCTCCGTCAACCTCCCGCCCAGGACGCTGCTCATCCCGGAGTGTCCGCAGTGGGTCGCACGCTCTCTCGAGCTCCTCGAGACGACCCTCGTCGACGAGGCGGAGCGGGACCGGGCGATCGCCCGCCTCTCCGAGCTCGGCGTGCAGCTGGCGATCGACGACCTCGGCGCCGGCTACTCGAGCCTCAGGCGGCTCTCGGCGCTGCCGTACGGGACCGTCAAGGTGGACCAGGGCCTCCTGAGCCGCCTGCGCGAGGAACCTCTGACGACCCTCGCGGTCGTGGACGCCGTCATCGAGCTCGGCCGGCGGCTCGGCCGCGAGGTGGTGGTCGAGGGCCTCGAGGACCTCGGCTTGATCGAGACGGCCGCGGTGCTGGGGGCGCAATACGGCCAGGGCTTCGAGCTCGGCCGGCCGATGCCGGCGGAGGTGCTGAGGGACTGGCTCGGGCACTTCTCCCTGCCCATCGAGCCGGGGGCCGTCCACACGTACCTCGGCGCCCTGACGTACCTTTGGAAGCGCGGGCCGGACCTCGGGGCCGCGCAGTGCCCCCTGACGCACTTCCTCGCCGAGCGGGGCGCGGAGGCGGCCCAAGCCGCCGAGCAGCACCGGCGGCTGCACGGCGAGGTGGGCGACGCACTGCTCCAGGACCTCTTCTCGTGGCTGCTCGCCCGGGCGCAGGAGGAGGGCCGCACCCTCTGACGCGGCTGCGGGCGGAGCCCGCCCGGCCACCGGGCCCCCGGGGGCCCGGTGAACGCCCACCAGGCGGCGGGACGGCTTCGGATCGTCGGACATTCGACCGTCGGAAGATCGGAGCATCTGGGCCAAGGCATCCCCCGCCGGCGCGGCGAATCCGACGTGGTCGTGCGCTGAAGGGAGCCTTGGTGTATGGCCGACGTCCGGTTGCATTCGCCGTTCCCGATCGCATCCGTGCGCGAGCAGTTCCCGGCCCTCGGGAGGACCCACAGGGGCCGGCCGGTCGCGTACCTCGACGGCCCGGGCGGGTCGCAGGTCTGCAGGGGCGCCATCGACGCCGTGCGCTCGTACATGGAGCGCGGCGGCGCGAACCTGCACGGCCAGTTCGCCACGAGCCACGAGACCGAAGAGAACTTCGCCCTGGCGCGCCAGGCCATGGCGGACCTCCTCTCGGCCCAGCCCGAGGAGATCGCCTTTGGGCCGAACATGACCACGCTCTGCTTCAGCATCTCCCGCGCCCTCGCCCGCACCTGGCGGCCCGGCGACGAGGTCGTCGTGACGGAGATGGACCACTTCGCGAACGTCAGCCCGTGGGTGGAGGCCGCCAAGGACAGGGGCGTCACGGTGCGGACGATCCCCCTGGACCCGCGCCGCCTGACCCTCGACCTCACCGGGCTCGACGGGATCTTGACGGAGCGCACGCGGGTCGTGGCCGTCGGGCTCGCCTCGAACGGCATCGGCGCCGTGAACGACGTCGCGGCCGTCGCCCGGGCGGCGCACGAGAGGGGCGCCATCGTCGCGGTGGACGCCGTCCACGCCGTGCCGCACTTCCTCGTGGAGCGCGACGCGCTCGGCGCGGACGTCCTCCTCTGCTCCGCGTACAAGTTCTTCGGCCCGCACGTCGGCGTCGCGTGCATCCGCAGGGAGCTCTTCGAGCAGCTGCGGCCCTACAAGGTGCTGCCGGCGCCGGACGAGATCCCGGACAAGCTGGAGACGGGGACGCAGAACCACGAGGGCCTGCCCGGCGTCACGGCGGCCGTCGAGTTCATCGCGTCGCTCGGCGCGGGCGAGACCCGGCGCGAGCGCATCCGGGCGGGCTACGAGGCGATCGAGGCCCACGAGGGGCGCATCGCGGAAGAGCTGCGCGAGAACCTCGCGGCCCTGCCCGGCGTGACGCTCTTCACGCCGAAGACGCCGCGGCGCACGCCGACCATCGCGCTCGCCATCGACGGGGCGTCGCCGCTCGAGTTCTGCCGCTTCGCGCACGAGGAGCACGGGATCTTCGTGGCGGACGGGCACTTCTATGCCGTGACCCTGGGCGAGCGCACGGGCGTCAACGCGATCGGCGGCTGGATCCGCGCAGGGCTCGCGCCGTACAGCACCGACGAGGAAGGAGAGCGCCTCCTGACGGCGGTGCGGGAGTACGTGACCCGGTAGATGGACGAGGAGGACACGGAGATGGCGAGGATCCCGGGCGACATGAAAGAGCTCCTGCGCGAGGCGCCGAGCAACTGGGGGCGCTTCGGCCCAGGCGACGAGATCGGCAGCCTCAACTACCTCGATGCGTCCGAGGTGCTGCGCGCAGTGCGCTCCGTCCAGAGCGGCAGGACCTTCACGCTGATGCTGCAGGTCGGGAACCCCAAGGGCGACCCGGTCTTCCCGGGCTACGCGCCCGCAGCGCACTTCATGACGCAGGACAAGGGCAGCTACGAGGCCGGGCGCCTCAAGGCCGTCGGGGGCGGCGTCGAGTACGCCGCGGACGTCCTCCAGGTGGCCCAGCACGGCACGACGCACTGCGACGCCCTGGGCCACACCTGGTTCGACGACACGCTCTACGGCGGCTTCCCGGCCGCCTCGACCAAGGGCGGGCTCGCGCACGCGGGCATCCTGCCGATCGCCGAGCACGGCATCGTCGGCCACGCCGTGCTGCTCGACGTCGCGCGGCTGATGGGCAAGCCCTACCTGCCGATGCACACCCACGTGCACCTCGCCGATCTCCTGGACGCCGCCAAGGCGCAGAAGGTGGAGATCCGCAAGCACGACCTCCTGATGATCCGCACGGGCATCCTGAACCTCTTCTACGAGCAGGGTCCCGAGGCGTTCTACAAGGAGTTCGACGAGCCGGGGCTCACCTACGAGAGGGAGATCGTCGACTTCTTCCACGACATGGAGATCCCCGTCAGCGGCACGGACATCCTCTCGGGCGAGCTCCTGAACTCCCAGACGGTGGAGGCCGTCTTCCCGATGCACGCCGCCCTCAGCCGCAACCTCGGCGTCGTCTTCATCGAGGCGCACTGGTTCGAGGACTGGGCCAGCGACTGCGCGGGCGACGGAAAGTACGACGGGCTCTACATGGCATCGCCCTGGAAGATCGTCGGCGGCACGGCGAGCCCCGTGAACCCGATCCTGGTCAAGTAGGCGAAGGCCTGCGGGAGGGCGTTCCGGCAAGGCCCGGACCGCCCTCCCGCAGGCCTTCCGGCCCTTGCCTCCCCCACTGCATGCACGATAAAGTATACGGGTAGTACTGCGCCGTGGATCTGGGAGGTGGGGCGGCATTGGAAAAGGCGGTCGGCAACCTCGAGCCCCTCGACGTCGCCGCCGATCTCTTGCGCCAGAGCGGGGCCCCGATGCTCGCGCGGCAGCTTCTGGTCGAAACGGTGCAGGCGCTCGGCGGAGACCCCGAGGACGCCCGGCAGCTCGCCGCCCTGCAGACGGACATCAGCCTAGACAACCGCTTCCTGCCGGGACAGCACGGTACGTGGGCCCTCAAGGAGTGGGTGCCGAAGCCGAAGGCGCCTCGGGCCGCGAAGTCCGTCGCGGTGCACAAGCAGAAACAGGCCAGCGAGGACGAGGGCGACGCGGAGGCTGCGGAGAGCACCGAGGAGTGGGATTGAAAGCGGCCGCCCGGGCTCTGTAGAATAACTCTACGGGCCCCGGCGGCCCGCCCTTTTTATTGCCGGTCGGGCCCGCCCCGAGGAAGCGGAGGGATCCTGCGTGGCCAAGTTCGTCTTCATAACCGGCGGCGTCGTCTCCGGCCTCGGCAAGGGGATCACGGCGGCGTCGCTGGGCAGACTCATGAAAGCGCGCGGCTTCAGCGTCACGGCGCAGAAGCTCGATCCGTACCTCAATGTCGACCCAGGCACCATGAGCCCCCTGCAGCACGGCGAGGTCTTCGTCACCGACGACGGCGCCGAGACGGACCTGGACCTCGGGCACTACGAGCGCTTCATGGACGTCTCGCTCGGCAAGCTCTCGAACGCCACGACCGGCAAGATCTACGGCGCCGTGATCGACAAGGAGCGGCGCGGCGACTACCTCGGCGGCACGGTGCAGGTCATCCCGCACGTCACGAACGAGATCAAGAGCTGGATCCGGCGCGCCCAGGAGGCCTCCGGCGCCGACATGCTGATCTGCGAGATCGGCGGCACGGTCGGCGACATCGAGTCGCTGCCCTTCCTCGAGGCGATCCGCCAGCTCAAGTACGACGTCGGCCGCCAGGACGCGCTCTACATCCACGTCACCCTGGTGCCGTACCTCGAGGCGTCGGGCGAGGCCAAGACGAAGCCGACGCAGCACTCCGTCAAGGAGCTGCGCTCGATCGGCATCACGCCGGACATCATCGTGGCGCGCTCGCGCCAGCCCCTGGCACCGGACCTACTCGACAAGATCGCGCTCTTCTGCGACGTCGAGCGGCGGGCGGTCATCCCGAACCCGGACGCTCCCGGCACGATCTACGCGGCGCCGCTCATCCTCGAGGAGGCCGGCTTCGGCCACATCGTCTGCGAGAAGCTGGGCCTCGAGGACAAGGCGCCCGACCTCAAGGACTGGTGCAGCCTCGTCGAGCAGCGCGAGCAGGCCTCTATGCGCGTGCGCATCGCGCTCGTCGGCAAGTACGTCGCGCTGCACGACGCCTACCTCTCCGTGGCGGAGGCCCTGCAGCACGCGGGCATCCACCACGGCGCGCAGGTCGACATCGACTGGGTGGACTCCGAGCGGCTCGAGGACCTCGACGCCGGGGCCATCCTGCGCGAGGCGGACGGCATCCTGGTGCCGGGGGGCTTCGGCGCGCGCGGCGTCGAGGGCAAGATCCGCGCCGTCCGCTACGCGCGGGAGGAGGGCGTGCCCTTCCTCGGCCTCTGCCTCGGCATGCAGGCGGCGGTCATCGAGCTGGCGCGCGACGCCCTGTCGCTCCGGCACGCCAACACGACGGAGATCGACGTCGACACGCCGGACCCCGTGATCGACCTGATGCCCGAGCAGGCCGAGGTGGAGCAGAAGGGCGGCACGATGCGCCTCGGCGCCTACCCGTGCCGCATCGCGCCCGAGAGCCTGGCGGCCCGGGCCTACGGCGAGGAGCTCGTCTGGGAGCGCCACCGCCACCGCTTCGAGGTGAACAACGCCTACCGCGAGGAGCTCGAATCGGTGGGGCTCGTCGCCTCGGGGCAGAGCCCGGACGGGCGGCTCGTCGAGATGATGGAGCTGCGCGGGCACCCGTTCTTCCTCGGCACGCAGTTCCACCCCGAGCTGCGCTCGCGCCCGAACCGCCCGCACCCCCTCTTCTACGCCTTCGTCGGCGCCGCGCTCGCCAGGCGGCAGTCCCGCGACGACTGAGGCGCAGCGAAAAGATGACCCGGGGCTGCCGCGCGGAGCGGCGCCCCGGGTCTTGACGCAGGGAGCGGAGTGCGGGCGGCGCCTCGGCCGCCCTCGGCCGTCAGCGGGCGTTGCCGGCGAGCTTGGGGCCGCGGTCCTGCTGGCGCCTCGCCTGCTCGCGCAGGAGCCGCAGGCGCATCGGGCTGCGGGCGTCGTGGGCCGGCAGCAGCACGTACTTGGCCAGTAGGGTGGCCAGCACCGAGCCGGCGATGGGGCCGACGATGTAGATCCAGAAGTCCTTGAAGTCCCCGAGGACGAGCGCCGGGCCGAAGCTGCGCGCCGGGTTGATCGAGCCGCCGCTCAGGGGGGCGCCCCAGTAGGCGCCGACCGCGAGCGCCGCGCCGACCGCGAGGCCCGACATCAGCTGCTCGAACTTTTCGTGGAACGTCATGGCGACGGCGAACATCAGTCCGAAGGTGAGCATGGCCTCGATCGCGGCGCCGCGCCAGCCGAAGAAGCCGGGCTGGGCGATCGTCATGCCAAGGTGGTCGACGTTGCCGAGCACGGCCAGCAGCACGAGGCTCGCCGCGACGCCGCCCGCCAGTTGCGCGATGATGTACGGGATGACGTCCCTGCCGCGCATGCGGCCGAGCAGCCAGATGCCGATCGTAACGGCCGGGTTGATGTTGCAGCCCGAGACGGGGCCGAGCGTGTAAACGAGCGACGTCACGACCAGGAACACGATGATCGGGACGTTGTCGAAGCTCTGGTGCAGCATCGTGTCGACCATCAGAGCGCCACAGATCGCGAGCACGAGGATGAACGTGCCGACGAACTCCGAGATGTACCTACGCACGAGCGGCTCCTCCCCCAGGGGCGCAAGTCCCTTCGATCACTAGGTGAAAGTGAATAGCGCATCCCTGCGCCATCACTATAGCCTATGGTCCGTGGAATGGAACCCCCGCGGATCACGAAGGAACACCCGGACGTGAAGGTGCGCCAGGTGGAACTGATGCGATCGCAATGGTCGCGTCCGTCTGTCGCGCAGTGCCGACGCATCGCACGTTGTCAAGCCATTTCGCTGTGCACGCGAGCAGGGCGCCGCCGGGTCGTCTATATTCCAACAAAACGATAACGTTTCACCTGGCGATCCAAGCGTCCGAAATGCGGCGCGTTCGTCACCACCGAGGGAACACGGCGGACCGACGGCGTGTCCTCCGCCGCGACAAGGCAGCGCCGCCCGCCCAGCGGGCGTGGCCGCAGCGCGGGTTCCGGGCGGCGCAGGGCTAAACCGGGCGCGACGTCGCGAGGCCGACGAGGCCGACGAGCGCGATCAGGGCGCCCGCCACGCCGCCGACGAGCCGCAGCGCGCGCGGGGGCAGGGCCGCTCCCGCGCGGGCGACCAGGCTGCTCAGGGCGAGCCACCAGAGACCGGAGCCGATGAACACGCCGAGCACCGTGAGGGCGGCGGCCAGGGCGGCGTGCGGCTGCAAGGACACGCCGAGCGTCGCGAGGACGGCCGCGAACGAGAGGATCGTCAGTGGGTTGCCGAGCGTGAGGAGCAGCACCGAGCCGTAGAGCAGCCAGCCCCGGCCGCCGGGCGCGCTCGTTCCCTGCCGCGGCGTCGGGCGGGTGGCCATCCGAAGGCCGATCACGACCAGGGCGGCGCCGCCGACGGCCTGGATCCAAGCGCGCTCCGCGAGCAGGGCGTGCGAGACGAGCGTCAGGCCGAAGGCCGCGACGGCGCCGTAGAAGCCGTCGGCGGTGGCCGCGCCGAGACCGCTGACGAAGCCCGCCGCGCGCCCGAGGGCGAGCGTCCGCTGGATGCACAGAAGGCCGATCGGCCCGACGGGGGCAGCGATCGCGACACCGATCAGGAGTCCGCGCAGGAAGAAGGAGGCATCGTTCATCGCGCCCCTCGCCCTGGCGCCGCGTCCGGCGGCTCGAGGGGGAGCCGCGTCGTCTCCTTGAGCGTCGCGAGCGCGATCGACGTCCGCGTCCGGGTGACGCCGCGAAGGCCCTTCAGGCGGTCGGTGACGAGGACCTCGAGGTGGGCCGTGTCGCGGCAGCGCACCTTGAGGACGTAGTCGTCGTCCCCCGCGACGTGGTGGCACTCCTGCACCTCGTCGAGCGACTCGACGAGCGCGAGGAAGGCCGGACG
>Ga0187814_10000564_pt1 | contig 12759 bp, 12 predicted proteins | sample NC_S_4_FD_132450 | JGI IMG/M metagenome (GOLD analysis project Ga0187814, IMG submission 132450) | Wetland sediment microbial communities from Neuse River Estuary, North Carolina, USA - ASW-S_4 | ecosystem: Environmental > Aquatic > Freshwater > Wetlands > Sediment | place: USA: North Carolina... | reverse complement strand
GTGTGATCACTTATCCCGGCTTTCCCGCCGACGTTCTCTACGAATTCAGGCTGGTTTCGCTGGCTACCCAGTTGGTGCTGTGGGTGACCATCGGCGTGGTCTTCGCGACGCTGGCCGGTCGTCTGCTGGGTGAGCGGGCCGAGAGCGGACGGGTCTCGAGCATCGCGACGTGACCGACGTCCTGCGGCTGACCTTGGTGTCGCACGCGATGACCGACGCGATGGCGGCCGCGCGCTTTCCGGCCGACGAGCCGCTCAACGACATCGGCCGTCGGCAGGCCTCAGAGCTCGCCGAGCGGGTCGCCGCCGAGAGCATCGCCTCCCTCTGGTCGTCGGACCTGATCCGAGCGCGTGAGACCGCCGAGGTCATCGCTGCCAGGGTGGGGCTCGAGGTGCGCCTCGACTCCCGGTTGCGGGAGGCCAACCGCGGGGCATGGGAGGGACGCCTGTTCGAGGACGTCGCACGTGACGAGCCCGACCTGTATGCGGCCTGGATGCGCGCGGGCGATCGGTGGCGATTTCCGGGCGGCGAGTCGCTCGTTGAGCAGCAGCAGCGGGTGGCCGCCTGCGTGGAGGAGGTCCGCGCGGGCGCCGAGCTGCCCGCGCTGCTCGTCAGCCATGGAGGATCGATTCGCGTGATGCTGTGCCGATCTGCCCCCCGCGGACTCGATGCCTTCCACCAGTTCAGGGTCCCCAACGGCGTCGTGGTGAGCGTGTGAGGCGGTTTCCCGTCGCAGCGTTCGCGGCGCTGGTGGTGGCGACCGTTGCCGCGTTCTTCATCACCCAGCACCTGAAGGTGACGACGCCGCTGATCGCGGGCTTCCCGCGGCCGTTTCCGGCCGCGATCAACCCGTTGGATGGCGTCACCTGCTACGACCCGGCGACTCGCAAGGACGTCAACCACCGGTTCATGACGATCTCCTTCTATCTGCTGCATCAGTCCGACGAAGTGAACGTCTACGTCGTCGACCCAGCGGGGCGGATCGTCGCCACGCTGGCCACGGACCGCTACATGCAGGGCGGAGCCCACCCGCTGCGCACCGCGTTTGTCTGGGATGGCCGCGAGCAGACCGGCAGCGTAGCCCCGGACGGCCGGTACTACCTCCGGGTACTGCTGCTCCACCAGAACCGCACCGTGACGATCTCCGACAGCTCGGGGCCGGTGCCGGTGATCGTCAGGACGGTCGCGCCGAAGCCGCTCGTGACGAGCGTCACGCCGCACGCCATATCCCGCGGCGCCCGGACATCCGTGAAGATCCAGTACGTCGGCAATGAGAACCGCGGCGGAACGGTTGTCATCTACGAGCTCGGGCATGGCAAGCCGCGTGCGGTGAAGAGCTTTCTGACCCCGTGGAAGGGTCAGAGCGCCACCTGGGATGGGCTGATCCGCCACCGGCCAGCGCCCGCCGGCCGCTACCTTATCGGCCTCGACGTCACCGACGCCGCCTGCAACACGGGCCGTTTCCCGGCGAGGCTCCCGCCGCCTCCCGGCACCGTCTCCCAGGCCGAGCTGACGGTGCGCCGCTAGCCCGTTACCGGGCGGGCCGATCCGTACCGTTTCGCCTCGTGACCAGCTATCTCAACCGTCTGATCAGGTCGCTGGGGGCCTACCAGGTGGCGGACGTGGTCTCCAAGTTCATCGCCGTGCTGCTCCTGCCGGTCTATACGCGCTACATCCCCCCGGCCGGCTACGGCGTCGTCGAGCTGCTCGGCAACGGCGTGATCTTCGTCAGCATCCTGGTGCGCTTCGGGATCATCGAGGCATTCCTGCGCTACCACTTCACCGACGCCGATCGGGAGCGCCGCGATGCGCTGGCGCGCAGGGCGGTGGTGTTCCTGCTCGTGGCGAGCACCATCTCGGCCGCTGTCCTGGCTGCGGCCGCGGAGCCGCTCTCCAAGCTGATCCTCGGCTACCCGGACACCAGCATCTTCCTGGTCGCGGTCCTCGGCCTGTGGGCGTTCACCAACCTCGAGCTCGCCTACGCCCTGCTGCGGGTCGACGAGCGGCTCCGCACGTATGCCATTGCATCGCTGATCAACGTCGCGATCACGATCGGCGCCTCGGTCGGGTTGGTGGTTGTGCTCGGGCAGGGAGCGCGGGGTCTGCTGCTCGGCAACTACGGGGCCTCCACCATCGTGCTGCTCGGGCTGTGGTGGACGATGCGCCACCGCCTGCTGCCCCGGCACGCGGTCGGCGCCGAGCGACTGGGGCAGTTGCTCCGGTTCGGACTGCCGACCGTCCCCGCCGAGGCCTCGGTGTACGCGCTCAGCATCGTCGACCGCTACTACGTCTATCATGACCGCAGCCCCCGGCTCGCGGGCCTCTACTCGATCGCGGTCAAGCTCGCGGGCGCGGTCGCCTTCATCGTCCGGGCGTTCCAGTACGCCTGGCCCCCATTGGCCTACTCCGTCACCGACGACGCGGAGGCAGCCCGTCTGTACGGCCTTGTCACCACCTATTACGTGCTGGTCAGCGGATGGGCGGTCGCCGGCCTCGCCCTACTCGGTCGCTGGGTCCTGCGGCTGCTCGCTGCTCCCTCGTACTACGGGGCGTACCGCGCGTTGCCTTGGGTCTCGCTGGGCTGGGCGATGTACGGGCTGTGGGTCGTATTCCTGGTGATCGCCGGGCGCGCCAAGGTGACCACGCGGAACTTCCCCGCGGCGCTCGCGGGCCTCGTGGCCAACGTGATCCTGCTCGTCGTCCTGGTTCCGTCGCTTGGCATCGCGGGCGCGGGAATCGCGCTGTGCGGCGCTTACGCGGTGATGCTGGTCGTGATGCACATGCTGACCCGAAACGCCTTCACGGTCGCGTTCGAGTGGCGCCGCCTGCTCCAGCTGGCGATCGTGATGGGGGGCATCTCCGCGGCCGGCGACGTGCTGCTGCCGACTCACGGAGCCGCCGGCTTCCTGTCTCGCGCCGGCGCTTTCTTCGCGATTCCGGCCGTTCTGTGGGTTACCGGTTTCGCTCATCCTCGAGAGCTGACCCAGCTTTGGGGGATGCTCGCCCGCCTGATTCGGAGAGGAGCGGCCGGTGAGCCGGCCTGAAGTCAGCGTGGTGATGCCGTTCGCGGGCGACGCCTCCGCCGCTCGGGCCGCGGCCGAGTCGCTGCGCTCGCTCGCGACCCGGCCGGGCGACGAGCTGATCCTGGTCGACAACTCCGGAACGGCGGCGGAAGCGCTCGCGGCAGCCGAGTGCGCCGGTGCCGGTGGGGGGCGTCCCGGGGTGGGGCGTCCCGCTGCGTCGCGTCCCGCTGTGGGGAGTCCCGGTCCGGCGGTCAAAGTGGTTCCCGCCCCGGGTGAGCGTTCTCCCGCGCATGCGCGCAATGTGGGTGCGGCGCACGCCGCGAACCAGTGGATCCTGTTCCTCGACGCCGACACCGATCCCCCCGCGGGGCTCCTCGATGCGTACTTCGACCGCGAGATCGACGACGGCGTGGGGGCGGTGGTCGGGGAGATCGTCGCTGCCGCCGGGGAGCAGACGCTGGCCGCCCGCTACGCCGGCGCTCGCAGCTTTCTGGGACAGCAGGCTCACCTTGAGCACCCCTACCGTCCGCGTGCGGCGGCGGCCAACCTGCTGGTGCGACGGGCGGCGTTCGACCAGGCCGGTGGGTTCTACGAGGGAGTGCGTGCCGCCGAGGACACAGACTTCAGCTGGCGGTTGCAGGCGTTCGGCTGGCGCCTGGAGCGGCGCAGCGAGGCGAAGGTGGGGCACCGTTATCGGGCGACGGTCTCAGAGCTGCGGCGCCAGTGGCGTGGGTACGCGGCCGGGCGTGCCTGGCTGGCGCGGCGCTACGACGGATTCGAACCTCAGCCGGCGGTTCTCCGGGCGCTTCGCCGGCGCCTTCACGCCCGCCGGGGTTCTGGGACGAACTCCTCATCCGAGCTCCGGCGCAGCGCGCCGGCCGTCTCGGCCGGGCGTCTGGAGCGCGGGCGGTACCTCGCGCTGGACGCGCTGCTGTCGGTCGAGGAGCTGGCCGGGTTTGCGCTCTCAAACCGCCCTCATGTGGACGAGCGAAAGCAAGGCCTGGATGCGGTGCTCGTCGCCGACCGCTTTCCCGCCCGCCAGGACCCGTTGGTGGACCTCGCGCGGACACTCGAGGCGGTACGGGTGGAGGCGGTGGCTCGGCCAGAGGTCCCCGATCTGGAAGTCGCGCGCCGGCTCCCGATCGACTACCTCGAGGACGACGGCGCCGCCGCTCGGGTGGCCGCCGCCGCAAGCCTTCTGCTGCGGCACCCGCTGCGGTGCGCGCTCGATCTGGCGCATCGCAGCCCCGGTGCGCTCCCGCTGCGATCGCTCGCCCCGGCCGTGCGAAGGCTTGAGCACGATCCTGGCGCTCGCGTCCACGCGCTCGGCGGCGGTCCGAGCCGCGCGATCGCCGAGCGGCTTGGCCGCCTCTCCGGCCGCTCGCTGGACCGCTGATGCGCGTCCAGATCGTCGACCCGTCTGCGTACACGCCGCCCTACGACCACGCCCTGTGCGCTGCACTCGCCTCCGCGGGCGCGGAAGTCGAGCTGATCACCAGCTACTTTGCCTACGGCGCAGCACCCCAACCGAACGGCTACACGTTGCGCCCCTCGTTCTACCGTCACGCGCGCGGCGCGCCCGGCTCAGCGCTGCGCACCGCCACGAAGCTGATCGAGCACGTACCCGACATGCTCGCCTACAGGCACCGCGCCCAGGAGGCGGAGATCGTGCACTTCCAATGGCTGGCGGTTCAGCTGCTCGACCGCTATCTGCTGCCGCCGCGACCAACCGTCCTGACCGCCCACGACCTGCTGCCGCGCGAGCCACGCCCGACGCAGGTCCGTGCCCAGCGCCGTCTGTACGGCGCGGTCGACGCGGTCGTGGTCCACTCCGAATACGGCCGTCGGCAGCTAGTCGAAGAGCTCGGGGTCGATGCCGACAAGGTGCGTGTGATCCACCATGGTTCGTTCGACTATCTGACCCACATTCCCGCCGCGGAGCTGCCCGCGGAGCTGGGCGGTGCGAATGGCCCGGTGGTGCTCTTCTTTGGCCTGCTGCGGCCATACAAGGGAATCGACGTACTGCTCGACGCATGGCGGGCAATCGGAGACCCCACGGTCGAGGGAGCGGAGCTATGGATCGTCGGCCGTCGTCGGATGGCGATCGACTCCCTGGTGGCCGGCGCGCCGCGAGGGGTGAAATGGGTGACGCGCTTTGTCTCAGACCCTGAACTGGCCGCCTGTTTTCGGCGCGCTGACGTCGTCGTGCTCCCGTATCTGCAGACCGAGCGGTTCGACTTCTCCGGCGTGCTCGCCACCGCGTTGGCGTTCGGCAAGCCGACCGTGATCACGGATGTGGGGGGATTCGGCGAGGTGACCGCCGCCGGTGCCGCCCACCAGGTCGATCCGGGGGATCCGGACGACCTCGCGCAAGCTCTGCGGCTCCTGTTGGGAGACCGGGACGAGCGCGAGCGCCTGGCCGAGGGGGCGAGGTCGGCGGCCGCGGGTCCGTACTCGTGGTCGGAGGCGGCTCGGCTGACGCTTGCGCTCTACCGCGATCTGATCCGCTAGCCGGGGTCACCGCACGCGTGGCATGGCCCGGCCTCCGGCAGGGTCGGCGGCTGGCACAATCCGCGCCGCCGTGACCGCGCTTGCGATCGTCTTCTGGGTCTCCGTCGGCCTACTGCTCTACGCGCACCTCGGGTACGCCGGGCTGCTCGTGCTGCTGGCGCGGCTTGCGCCGGCCCGCTCGGCTACCCGGCCGGACGGCTCCGAGCTGCCGACCGTCTCGGTGATCGTTGCGGCGTATGCGGAGCAGGAAGTGATCGCCGCGCGGATCGCGAACCTGCGCGCGCTCGAGTATCCGCCCGACCGGCTGGAGGTCATCATCGTCTGCGATGGCTCGCCGGACGCCACCGCGGATCGGGCCCGGCAGGCGGGGGCCGATCTGGTGCTCGAGCTGCCCCGCGGCGGCAAGATCCGTGCTCAGGACGCGGGGGTTGAGCGCGCCCGAGGGAAGATCGTCGCCTTCTCGGACGCGAACGTCACCTGGGATGCGGACGCGCTCGTCCGCCTGGTCGCGCCGTTCGGCGACCCCCGTGTCGGCTACGTCTGCGGCGACGTCCAACTGGTTGGCCAGAACGGCGACAACCAGGAGGGCCTCTACTGGCGCTACGAGATGACCCTACGATCGCTGGAGTCGCGCGTGCACTCGGTGACCGGTGGCAACGGGGCGATCTACGCGACCCGGCGCGAGGCCTACCTGGTCGTCGATCCGATCATGGGACACGATCTCTCGTTCCCGTTTCAGATGGTCAAGCACGGCTGGCGCGCCGTCTACGCCGCGGATGCCAGGGCGAGCGAGAAGATGGTCCCCACGCTCGAGGGAGAGTTTGCGCGCAAACGGCGGATGATGGGCCACACCTGGCCGATCGTCGTGCGGGGCGGGATGCTGTCCCCGCGCGGATATGACCCTGTGTACGCGCTGATGATCGCCTCGCACAGGATCCTTCGCTACCTGTCGCCGTTCTTGCACGTGATCGTGCTCGCGACGAACATCGTCCTGCTGGGACAGGGGTGGGTGTACGCGGTGACGCTCGCTCTCCAGATCGCGGTGCTGCTCGCTGCGCTGGCGGCACGCGCGATTCCGGCCAGGCCGCTGCTCGTCGCGCGCTACTACGTGCTGACCACGGCTTCGCTCGCCGCCGGATTGTGGGATTGGCTCGTGCGCGGGACGCCCGCCGGCTGGGAGCCGGCCGAGGGGACCCGGTGAACAACGCCGTCAAACGCACAATCGACCTTGCGATCGGGCTCCTTGGATCGGTCATCAGCGCGCCGGTGGTCGCTCTGCTCGCACTCGCAATCCGGTTGGAGTCCCCCGGTCATCCGATCTACACGCAAACGCGCGTCGGCAGGGACGGACGGCCGTTCTCGATCTACAAGCTGCGTACGATGGTCCGGGGCGCGGAGTTCACGGGGGCCGGGCTGGCGATCCAGGAGGGCGACCCTCGGATAACCCGGGTCGGACGGTTTCTTCGCCGATACTCGCTGGACGAATTGCCAAACCTTTACAACGTCCTCCGGGGAGAGATGTCGATCGTCGGTCCCCGCCCGACGCTGCCGGCGCAGGTGCAGCAGTACACCGACCGCCAGCGCGGCCGCCTGGCGGTCAAGCCCGGGATCACGGGCTGGGCGCAGATCAACGGGCGGGCGTCGCTGCCGTGGGCCGAGCGGATCGAATTGGATCTCTATTACGTCAAGCATCAGTCTCTGGGCCTCGATCTGCGGATCATGATCCGGACGGTGGGAATGGTCCTCAGAGGTAAGGGGCTCTACAAGGGAGAGCGCGGAGGATGGCATCCCCCGGCGGCGTAGCGCGTCCGGAACGCTCAACCGCCGTTTTGCTGACGGGGGTCGGAAAGCGCTATGACATCGTCTCGGCGTTCGCCCAGCACGCCACGGTCGTGGCCGCCGATCCCAATCCGCTGGCGCCGGCTCAGTACGCCGCCGACTACCGCTGTTCGGTTCCGAGGATCGAGGACCCCGACTACGTGCCGGCATTGCGAGCCCTCTGCGAGCGGCATGGTGTCGGTGTGGTGGTTCCGCTGACCGATCTCGATCTCGAGGTGCTCGCGCACGCACGCGCGGCCGGCGAGCTGCCGGCCCTGGTCCCCAGCCCAGAGATTGCTCGAGCAACGTTTGACAAGTACGAGGCCCATCTTCTGCTCGAACGCCTTGGTCTTCCTTCGCCACCGACGGTGCTCCCCGGCGACCCGGTCGAGGGCTTCCCGGTGATGGTCAAGCCGCGACGGGGGTCCGGCGCTCGCTCGATCCACCGCGCGGGTGACCGGCGTGCAGCGGAGTTCTTCGTCAACTACGTCGAGGAGCCCACGATGATCCAGCGCTTCATGGACGGCCCCGAGTTCTCGATCGACTGCCTCTGCGACCTGGAGGGCCGGTGCCTGAACGCGATCCCCCGGACGATGATCGAATCGCGCGGCGGCGAATCGATCAAGGGGACCGTGATCGCCGACGAGGAGCTCGTGTCGCTCGGTTCGCTGGTTGCCGAGGCGCTCGGCGTTCGCGGGCCCTGCACGATCCGGGTCTTCCGCGATCGCGAGATCGGGCTTGGAATCACCGACGTCAACACTCGCTTTGGAGGAGCCTTTCCCGCTCCGATGTACGCCGCGCTCCCCGGCCAGACCTATCCCGAGCTGATCGTGCGAATGGCCCGGGGTGAACCAATCGACCCCCATGTCGGGCAGTTCCGTGCCGGCTTGACGTTCACGCGCTACTACTGGCAGCTCGAGCTCGATGAGGGGCTCCAGCCGACGGGCCGAGACATCGTCGATCCACCCGGGCCGCCGGCTCCGCGGTAGGTGCCGCCGCGCTGGCGACGGCCACCCAGCTCGCTACGCGCTCGCCGCCCGGCGATCACCCACTGCAGGCGCAGCCTCGTCGCGCCAGCAGGCGGAAATGAACTCCGCGATCTTGCCGGTCAAGCGTCTGGGATGGGTGCGCAGCTCGAGGATCGAATTGGCATCGACCAGCCGGGCGTTGGGAAGCTCGTTGGCGAGCATGTCCGCGTCGGAGAAAGGGTGAATCGGATCACGCGGATGGCCGATCACGAGCGCGGGCGTCTGGAGCGTCTGGCGGATCGTGTGCTCGGGGGCGGTCCGCCCGAACAGGATCCCCTGGAGCACGGCTGCGCTGGGTTCCGGGTCTTGTGCGATCGAGTCCAGCACGAGCTCGACCAGCAGCGGAAAGCGTCGGCGGGGAATCGCCCCGGCGCCGCGCGCCAGCAGCTTCATCACCGGCTCCCCGAAGGTCAGTGCGAACAGCAGCGGCGTGAATGCCGCCCCGCATGCGGGAATCGCGTGGTCGAGGGCGGGCATCTCGATGATCATCCCCCGCAGCCGCTGCGGCGCCTTGGCGGCGACCTCCAGCGAGATGTTGGCGCCAAGCGATGTGCCGCCGACGATCGCCTGCTCGAGCTCGAGATGATCAAGCAGCGCGATCGCCTGATTGGCGAATTCGGGGATCGAGTAACGCCACATCTCCAGCGGCCTGTCGGATTCGCCGTGGCCCAGCGGATCGAACGTGACCACGCGGTTGCCTCGCTTGGCGAGGCTGCGGGCCACCGGGGCCTGCATCTTCTGCGAAAGCAGCAGACCCGGCATCAGCACGGTGGCATGCGGCCCTTCGCCATGGCTGCTGTAGGCGAGGCGCTGGCCGTCGTAGCTGAACTCCGCCATGGCACCTCAGGATAGCGGCGCATGCTGGCCAGCCAGCCAGTTCCGCTACCGTCCTTCTGACAACCGGATCAGGAGGACTCTCATGGCAAAAGCTCCACGTTCGTTGGCCGGCCGAGTGGTCGCCATCACCGGCGGCGCTCGCGGGATCGGGCGGGCAACCGCCGCTGCACTGATTGCGCGCGGCGCGCGCGTGGCGATCGGTGACATCGAGGCGCCGCTGGCCGAGCGGACCGCGAGCGAGCTCGGCGCGGGGACGGTTGGCCTGCCGCTCGACGTCACCAGTCGCGACAGCTTCGCGGCGTTTCTCAACCAGGTCGAGGGTCGCCTCGGGCCGCTCGACGTGCTGATCAACAACGCGGGGATCATGCCAGTCGGAGCGTTCCTGGAGGAGCGCGACGCGACTGCGAAACGGATGGTCGACATCAACGTCCACGGCGTCATCTTCGGCTCCAAGCTCGCGCTCGATCGCTTCGTCTCCCGCGGCCGCGGGCACCTGGTGAACATCGCCTCGCTTGCGGGCAAGGCCGCGGGTCCACACGTCGCCACGTACTGCGCTACCAAGTTCGCCGTGGTGGGGCTCAGCGAGGCGATTCGTCAGGAGTTCGCCGGCACCGGCGTCGACGTGACCGTGGTGATGCCGGTGGGGGTGAACACCGAGCTCTACTCAGGGCTTCAGCAGCTGCGGAGTATCAAGACCCCCGAGCCCGAGGAAGTCGCCGAGGCGATCGTCGAGGCGTTGCAGACCGGACGCTACGAGGTCTACGTGCCCAAGCGGATGAACGCGACGCTCCGTCTCACCGCGCTGCTACCGCTGCGGGCGAGGGATGCGATTGGAAACGCGATGGGCGGCAAAGACGCGATCACGCATCCCGACCACGGTGCCCGCGCCGCGTACGAGGCGCGGATGGAACGGACGATCACGGCGGCGCGACCGTCGGACGTCGCTCCGGAGGCCGGACCGCCCGCTCAGCCTGCGGCCGCTCAGCCCGCGGCCGCTCAGCCACCGCCCGCTCAGCCCGCGCCGGCTGAGCCCGAGGCCGCTCAGCCCGCGGCAGAGCCCGCACCCCCGCCGGAGCGGGAGCCGGAGCCCGCGCGGGAGCCCGAGGCCGTTTAGCGAACAGCGATCTCGGCGACTCAGGGTCCTGACGCCAGCCACTCCGCCACCAGCCGCCCGATCTCGGGTCCGGCGTCCTCCTGGAGGAAGTGGCTGGCGTCGGCGATCACATGGTCGATCGAGGTGCCGAGGGCCTGCGCGAAGCGCTCGCCTGTCTCGAGCGGAAGCACGGGGTCCGAGTCGGCCCACAGAACGAGCTTCGGACGCTGATCTCCGCGCAGCCGATCGAGTACCCGCTGCCCCGCCTCTGCGCCGGGCATATCCGTTGACGTGGGGAGCATCAGCGGGAACGCTCGGGCCCCCGCCTTCGATGCAGCATTTGGAAAGGGCGCCTCGTAAGCGGCGACCACGTCGTCGCCGGGATCGTGCTTGCACGCGCCGCGAACCAGGAAACCAACCGGCAGGTCCTCGGTCCGCTCGACGAAGTTCCGGAACGCGATCCACGCCTCGGTCATCTTCTGGCGGCCGGTGAAGAGGCCGGTGTCGAGGATCGCGATCCGCGCGATCCGATCGGCTTGCTCGGCTGCCAGCCGCAGTCCGATCGGACCTCCCCAATCATGCACCACGACGGTCGCCTCGCGGAGGTCGAGCCGCTCGAGCAGCGCGGCCATGCTCGCGGTGTGGCGGTCGTAGGTGTACCAATCGATTTCGATCGGCTTGTCGGAGCGACCAAACCCGGCCAGGTCCGGGGCGATGCAGCGGAACCCGGCGTCGCGCACCGGGGGGATCACCTTCCGCCACAGGAACGACCAGGTCGGTTCGCCGTGGAAGAACAGGACCGGGCTCCCCTCGCCCTCGTCGAGGTGGGCGAGGCGCAAGCCGTCGTAGTCGCGGAAGGAGGGTTCGAACGGGAAGTCGGGAAGGTCCACGAGCAACTCGTCCGGTGTCCGGATCGCGTCGGTCACGCGCCAGACCCTATCCACTATGGGCCATCGACAATCACGTGGGCGGCGTCGGGGGCGACCGTCACCTCGATCTCGTCGGGGAAACGTTCCCAGGCGATCAGATCCAGCGACTGGAGGCGGTCGAGCATCGCCTGGAACGCGAGGGCCTGAGTCTCGCTCACGTACCTGCGGGCGATCGTGAACGACCAGCCCGCCGCAGCAGGTGGGTCGCTGAGGCCGAGCAGCTGCTGATAGCGCGCATCGCTGACGGTGCTCGTCACGATCATGGGCGCCTGACCCCCCGACAGCGCCCGCACCCGCGCGGCAAGCTCGATCAGCAGGTCGAGCGTGGGCGCTCGCAGCCCGCGGTAGAGCGCGGCGCTGACCCCGAGACGATGTGCGAGCGACCCCATCGTCGGGTCGTATGCGAGCCCCAGCGCTTTGGCGTTTGACGGCAGCGGCAGGATGGCGCGGTCGGCGTATGCGACGTCGAGCGCGTCCGGATCGGAGAACGTGGGGGTGCTGCTGGGCGGGTGCAGAACCTCGGCGTCTGAGCCGGTTGCCGTCTGCAGGGAGGCGAGCCGTTGGAGCGCGCCGGGGTCCGGGCGGTACAGGCGCATGATCCGCTCAGCGGCGAGTACCCGCCAGTAATAGGTCCACGAGTCGTCGCCGAAGCCTGACAGCAGCCGGTACGCGGCGGCATGGCGATCGGGCGAGGTGTCGAAGAAGAGCTGGACGTACGGCACCGGTTGGCCGCCGTCGTATTCGCGCAGGACGTCCTGAAGGTTGCCGATTCCCATGTGGTAGGAGACCACCGCCAGGTCCGCGCGGCCGAAGCGCCGCTGTGCCAGCTCCAGGTATCGAACGGTCGCTGCGAGCGCTCGTGACGGGTTGAAGCGGTCGTCGACCTGTGCTCGCTCACGCTGCAAGCGCGCGACCCGCGCGGTCTCGCCGAGGCCGTAGGCCCGGTCGATCTGGGCGGTGAGCAGACGACTGCGCTTAAGGTTGATGTGCATTCCCAGCAGCGACTGGCCGGTCTCGGCCACGATCTGCGTGAACCCCGCCGCATTGGCTGGGTCCGAGCCGGCGATCGCGTTCGGATCGCCGGCGCTTTCGAGGAACACGATCCCCTCGAGGGTGTCGGGGTCCACGCTCGTGCCCGCGGTGGCTGCGTCGATCAGGCTGCGGAACCTCGCCACCCGCGCGGCCGTCGCAAGCGCTCCGCCGGGGCTCTTTGCGAACAGCACGTTGGCGTTCCCGGCGGTCGCCCGCGCGATGAAGTCGCTCTGACGACCCGGGATGTATGCGAACGGATCTCCCGCGCGCGCGGGATGCCCGATTCCGGGCAGCGGAAGCGGCGGTGGCCCTCCGGCGGAGAGCACGGCCACCAGCACCCCGATAGCCAGGACGCCCGTGGCGCCGGCGACCGCGAGCCGCACGCTGCCGGCGCTGCGCAAACGGCGGCGGCGCATCGCGCTAGGAGGTGAGGGTCAGACCGCTGCAGCGCGCCGCGCTGGCCGCCGTCACGTGACTGGGGAACACCG
>Ga0187814_10000563_pt1 | contig 12760 bp, 15 predicted proteins | sample NC_S_4_FD_132450 | JGI IMG/M metagenome (GOLD analysis project Ga0187814, IMG submission 132450) | Wetland sediment microbial communities from Neuse River Estuary, North Carolina, USA - ASW-S_4 | ecosystem: Environmental > Aquatic > Freshwater > Wetlands > Sediment | place: USA: North Carolina... | reverse complement strand
CGACGCAGGATTCAGGCCCGCCCGAAGGACGAGGGGAGCGAGGAGCCATTGGACGATAAGCCAGAGCGAGGAGGCGACGGCGAGGAAACCCAGGGCGAAGGCAACGGATCTCGACACGATGGCGGCTCGGGAGATCGGCGGGCGTCCGCCCGGTCGCGAGGTTTTGTCCTTCACGGCTGCGTCTCCAGCCTGTAGCCGAGTCCGCGTACCGCGGCGATCCGATAGCCGTGCGCCTCCTCGGGAAAATGTTCGCGGATCCGATTGATATGGACATCCACGGTGCGGTCGGTGCCGGCGAAGTCCTCGCCCCAGACAGCGTCCAGAAGTTGGGCGCGAGTGAAGATAGTGCCCGCCCTCGCGGCGAGGTGGAAGAGGAGCTCGAATTCCTTGCGGGGCAGGGTATGGACGGCGCCGTTCACCCTCACGACGTAGCTTCGCCGGTCGATCACGAGGAGCCCCGCTTCCACGACCTGGGACGATTCGACGCGGAAGCGGCCCAGGAGCGACCTTGCCCGGGCCAGCAGCTCGGGGCCGTCGAAGGGTTTCACGACGTAGTCGTCGGCGCCCAGCTCGAAGCCCCGCACTTTTTGCGCGCTCTCTCCCCTGGCTGTCAGAAGGATGACGGGCACTTCGTGGCGGCGTTTGATCTCGCGACAGGTGGTCCAGCCGTCGAGACCCGGCATCATCAGGTCCAGTACGACGAGATCCACCTTGGCGGCGCCCATCGCGGTGAGGGCGGCGTCCCCGTCGCCGGCCTCGATCGTCTCGAGGCCCAAGCCGGCCAGGGCGCGGCGCAGGAGTTCGCGAATGTTGGGGTCGTCGTCGACGACGAGCAGCTTGCCCAATCTCTTGTCCTCTCCGGCCGAACTCAGCCCGCCCCGGCCAAGGCCAGGCGCTCGCCTCCGTCGGCATAGCCACCGGAGGCGAGCGTGGCCAAGGCTTCGGGGTCGAGCCTGAACTGCCGGACCGCGAAGGATCGGTAGAGGGCATGGCTCTCGAGGAGCTCCTCGTGCCGTCCCGACCCCGTGAGCCTTCCCGCCTCCAGGAAGAGTATCAGATCGGCGTCGACCACTGTCGAGAGGCGGTGGGCGATCACAAGTGTGGTCCGCCCCTTCATGAGGTTCCCCATCGCGAGCTGGACCTGTTCCTCTGCTTCGCTGTCGAGGCTCGAGGTGGCTTCGTCGAGCATGAGTATGGCGGGGTCGCGGAGCACCGCCCGCGCTATGGCGATCCGCTGCCGCTGACCGCCCGAAAGTTTCACGCCCCTCTCTCCGACTTCCGTATCGTAAGCCTTGGGCAGATCTTCGATGAACGCGTCGGCGTAGGCGACGCGCGCTGCTTGCCGAATCTCCGCTTCGGAGGGGGCTCGCGAAACGCCGTAGACGAGATTGTCGCGGACGCTCCCGGACATGAGGGGACTGTCCTGGGGCACGTAGCCGATATGGGAGCGCAACGCCTCCGGCGCCCAGTCGGCGAGCGGAAGTCCGTCGAGGACGATCCGGCCCGAATCGGGCTCGTAAAATCGTTCCAACAGAGCGAAGACTGTCGTCTTTCCGGCACCGCTCGGACCGACTATCGCGGCCACGGTTCCAGGTTCCAAGCCGAAGTCGAGATGTCGGATGACGGGCTCTCCCTCGAGATAGGAAAAACACAGATCCTCGAAGCGGAGCGATCCGCGCACCGACGAGGGCGCCGCGCCCGACCTGGGTTCTTCCTTTTCCCTGAGCAGCTCGACGATGCTCTGGGTGGCGCCGCGAGCCTTTTGCAATTGATTGACGGCGTTGGTCATCATCGTGACGGGCATGATGACCTGGATGAGGTAGAGGATGAACGCCACGAGGTCGCCCGCGCCGAGGGCGCCCGAAGCCACGCGCGCGCCGCCGTAGCCGACGATCAGTACCAACAGGGCCATCATCACGAGACCCATGAGTGGCCCGACCAGGGCCGTGACGGTGCCTTCCCGCACGCCGAAGGCATAAAGCCGGTCGATCGCGCCCTTGCCCTCGCCGAATTCCCGCTTCTCGGCATTGGATGCCTTGACGAGCCGTATTTCCGAAAGAACCCTCGCAAGTATCGACGTGAGGGCGGCGTTCTCGTCCATCGTTTTCTTGCCCACCTTTCTCATCGTCCTGCCCAGGGGCACCATCGCGAGGACGGCGAGGGGGATGGCCGCGAGCATGAGCAGACTCATTTTCCAATCGAGATAGAAGAGGAAGAAAAGGGCACCCACGGCGGTGATCGCGCCGCTCACCAGGCTCGTCATGTTTTCGGTGATGAAGTTCTTGACCACCGCGGTGTCGTTCGTCATGCGCGACACGAGGGGACCCGATCCGAAGCGATCGAAGTAGGGAACCGGCAGGGAAAGCTGCTTGCGCCACAGCCTCTCCCTCAACGCGGCCACGACGCCCTGTCCGGTCTTGGCCAGCAGATAGCTCGAAAGCGCTCCGCCTCCAGCCTGGAGGAGAAAGGCCAGCGCGATGAGGAGCACCTTGCCGAAGTCCAGCGATGTCAGGCTCTGCTTCGACAGCCCGTTGATGACGCCCTTGGTGAGGAGGGGAACGACGAGACTGCCGGCCGTCGAGACGAGGCTGAGGCAGAGCGCCACCGCGAGGGCGGGGATCGAGGGTTTGGTGCCCGCCACGAGCGAAACGAATTCCCCGAGACTGGCCTTCTTTTCGTAATGGATCTCGCGTCCGTGTCCGTCCGGATGACTGTCTTCATGTGCCATGTTTTAGACTCCTCTCGCGGTCAATCTACCGCCGGTCGATAAACGGGCGATAAACGCGGGGGCGAAAATTCGAAATCTCGGGCACGATCCTTTGCCTGCTTCGTTCCGCTCGTCCTGGCCGAGCCGGCTTCGCCCATGGTGGAGATAGATTTGATACCGCATCTGAAGGTTCTGCTGGAACGGAATTCGCTCGGCGGCGGAGTCTGGGGAACGGCCGATTGCCGCGGGACCCGAGTCCGATTTGAAGACCAAAATATCCACCTTGGACAAGGATTTCGAAATGCGCAAAAAGCATGTGCCGATAGGATTGCGTCCTCTCCATGGATGAAGAGTCAGGCGACGGTCCGCGACGATCGTCTCCGACGACGGGACGCTCGGAACATCGCCGCCTTCCCGGGCGGGACGTCAGGCCGAGATCACCAGCCCCTCCAGCCGCCCCTCGCGGACATCCCTTCCGTTCACCGCTGCGCGGAGGACCAGCCCATATCGACCGAGGGAGTGGCCCTTGATCCGGACCAGGCCGCCCGCCCGGATGAGGCCTGAATCCCCGCCCGCGGCGGTCGCGGCGAGCAGGCTCGGGACGGAAAGATCGACCTTTTCCTCCCGCGCGAAGGTGAGGTCGGCCACGATCGAGTCTTCGAAGGCGCGCAGGGGCCGGTGGTGCAGGCGCACATCATGGTTGTTCGCCCCGTCCCGCGGAAGATAGGGCTCGTCGAGCGAACCCACGCTTCCGGCGGCGCTCATATAAAGAGCCCGTGGGCGTCTTCACCGTCCTGCCCTCGGCGAGCTGCTTGCGGAGTTCCTCCTTGTAGAGTTGCATGACCGCTACGGTCTCGGCCCGCGAGACAGTGGTGCGGCTTGCGGCCAGGATTTCGACGAGGCGGCCGAACTCGACCACTTCCGATCTGTTCGAACGCACGACAAAGGGGCTCCGGGATGTGGGCAGGTGATTTTTCACCGTCGCTATCATGAGAGGCATGGCGGTTCTCTACGCGACCGAATGGCGAAAGTTCTGGGACGAATCGGAGTGATTCGGAATGAGTCGTTGCCATCAGCGAACCAGTCTAGTATACTGGTCTATAGGAGGCTCGCCATGGATATCGGAACCTACGAGGCGAAGACTCATTTTGCCGAGCTCCTCGCGGGCGTGGAGGCCGGCAAGGACTATACCATCACGAAGAGGGGAAGGCCTATCGCCAGGATAGTGCCGTATAAGGGGGGAGAGTCGAGGCGCGCGGCCATCGTAGCGACCTTGGTCGACTTCCGACATGAGGACGGGGCGACGTTCGACATCCGTGCGGCGATAAAGGAAGGCCGGCGCTAGGCATGTTCGTCTTCGACTGCTCGTTCACCGCGGCCCTCTTTTTGCCCGACGAAGCATCCGCGGCGGTTACCGAGGTCTTCGAACGCGTCGCGGAGGACGAGGATATCTTCGTTCCCCAGCTCTGGTGGTACGAGATGAGCAGCGTACTGTCGGTCGCCGTGAAGCGCCAACGCCTCAAACATTCGGACGTCAGCGAGATACTCAGGCTGCTCAAGGACTATGGATTCGATACCGACGTCAGCTACGGGGAGAAATACGCCGAGCGGCTCATCGAGCTGTCCCGGCTCTACGATGTGAGCGCGTACGATTCGGCCTACATCGAGCTGGCCATCAGAAAGCATTCGACGCTCGCGACCCTCGACGAGAGACTGATCCGGGCCTGCGGAAAGGCCGGGGTCGGCATAGTGGGCCGGGAAGGATAGGCCCGCTCGTTCCAGATATCGATGATCACTCGCCTCCTAGTGTGCCGTAATATACAAACGACCGATGCGACTTTGCGTCACGTCAAAGAAGTCGTTCGCGAACTGTGGGAACGAGGTATGAACGAGAGCCATACCGCCCAAACGACCTTGTCGTCGAACAAATGCGCGAAAAGAACCGAAACGGCAGATCATCGTGGCTACCCATAACCCGAATATCGTCGTCAACGGTGATGCGGACCTGCCGCATGTCATGGACTTTTCAAATGGGCGGATCGGAGCCAAAAGATCTGGATGCCTGCAGGAAAGCGAAATACGCGGGGAAATCTGCCAGGTGATGGAGGGAGGGCAAAAGCCTTCGAGCAGAGCAGAGGTACCGGCGGATATTTATCAAGGGTGAGCATGTTTGACACCGCGGAGCAGCTTGTCGAGAAAATCCGGTTGGGCGAAGATTCTGCGATCGAACTCAAGTCCGTCAGATTCAGGGGAGATCGTATCGCGCTTTCTCGCGACGATATTGCCGACGAAATCGCCGCCTTCGCCAACCCTGTCGGCGCCGTGATCGTGTTCGACGCGGACGATGCGACCCGCAATATCGAAGGGATACCGCGGGGAAAACTCGACTGATGCCTGACTCCACATTCGTCGTCGATTCAAATTTTGAACAAGCCAGAACTTCAATCGGCCAGTATTATCGTGTCAGCCCTGGGCGACACTTTCAAAGGAGCGCTGATGAGCAAATACTGGAGCCGAGGCATCGCCGGGCTCGAGGCCTACGTGCCGGGAGAGCAACCTCAGGGTACGGGTTGGATCAAGCTCAACTCGAACGAGAACCCCTATCCTCCCTCCCCTCGCGTCATCGAAGCCATCAAGGCGGCCGCGGAGGGTGGATTGCGACTCTACCCCGACCCCGACTGCATGCGGCTTCGAGAGGCGATCGCCGCACACTTTGGGCTGTCCCGGGAAGAAGTCTTCGCAGGGAACGGCTCGGACGAGATTCTCGCCTTCGCGTTCGCCGCTTTTTTCGACCAGGATGAACCCTTGCTTTTCCCCGACATCACGTACAGCTTCTACCCCGTCTATGCGCGTTTTTTCCGGCTCAGATTCGAAACGATCCCCGTCAGTGAGGATTTCGGCATCCCGGTCGAGAAATTCCTGCGTGCCAACGGCGGCGTGATCATTTCGAATCCGAACGCGCCGACTTCCCTGTTCCTGCCCCTCCGCGAAGTGCGCCGCATTCTCGAGCACAACCTGGCGATCGGGAAGGTCGTCGTCCTGGACGAGGCTTACATCGATTTCGGCGGAGACTCGGCCGCCGGTCTCGTCGGAGAATATCCCAATCTCCTCGTGGTTCAGACCCTCTCGAAGTCGCGTTCTCTCGCGGGTCTTCGCGTGGGTTTCGCCGTGGGTCAGCGCGATCTCGTCGAAGGCCTCGAGCGGGTGAAGAGCTCCTTCAACTCGTATACCCTCGATCGCCTCGCCCTCGCCGGCGCGGTGGAGGCCATGAACGACGAAGGGCATTTCCGTGAAACTCGGGAAAAGATCATCGCGACACGGGACCGCGTCGCGAGGGAACTCGAAGGGCTCGGCTTCTCGGTGCTCGACTCGAAGACCAATTTTCTCCTCATCGGCCACCCGCGCGCGCATGCCTCCAGCCTCTACCGCGGGCTCAGGGAAAACAAGATACTGGTACGATATTTCGACAGACCGAGGATCGACGACCGTCTCCGGGTCAGCGTCGGCACCGACGCCGAGATGGACGCATTCCTTGACGCTGTGCGGAAGCTGGTCATGTAGGCCGCGGTACCGGGTCGGACCCGGTGATGGTCAGTCAGCGAACCAGTCGCGTATTCTGGGCTGCGGGAGACCCCCAGCGGATATCGGAACCTATGAGGCGAAAACTCATTTCGCCGAACTCTCGGCGGACGTGGAGGCCGGCAAGGATAAGCCTGCTCGCTTGATGTCGATCATCAATCGCCTTTCTCTAATGAGCGCCCTTGCCGACGCGCGGGACCGGTCATACAATGACGTCGACAATAAGAGCCGGATTACAAAAGGTCGGTTTCCATGAGTCAGTTCGAGCGCATTGCTCACATCGACAGACTCCTCCGCGAGCAGGGCTCGGTCAGGACCGACGAGGTCGCCGAGCGCTTCGAAGTCTCGGCGCGCCAGGTCAAGCGCGATATCGAGCACCTCCGCGACCGGCTCGTCAACTACGCGGGCCGCTGGTACCTCGTGGCCTGGGACCTCCCGCGCGAAGCGCTCCGGACCTTCCACCCGTCCCGGGTCGAGAGGCTTTCCATCTCGAAAGAGCGGAACACAAGCCCTTCTCCACCCGGCCGTGACGTCGCTTCGCTCGATGCCTTTCTCGCCGCTGGTTTCGGCATCTTCAAGGGAGCGTCCGCCACGGAGGCCACGATACGAATACGCGGGACCGCGGCGGCCATCGTCGCGCGGCAGAGCTGGCACCCTAAGCAACGTGTCGAGCGCGGAGTCGGCAGCGACGGTGAACCCTACACAGACATGACCGTCCCCGTGGCGGAATGGACCGAGCTGTTGGGCAGGGTGCTCTCCTTCGGCTCGGCGGCCGAGGCGCTGGCCCCGCAGGAGTTCAGGAAGGCATGGAAAGAGGAAATACGGAAGATGGGGGAGAGGGCGAGGATATAGTCCATCGAGCGACGCCCCGAATGGACATCGGCAGCATCTCCATGTAATTTTGAAGCATGAGCTTGTCATCCTGGGAGAAGTCGAAGCTGGCGGCGACGGAAGCAATCCCTCTTTGAGCATCGACCCTGTCCAGGAATGGATCGATCTCGCGCAGCAGGATGAGGCTTGCGCGCGTTTTCTGCTTCAGATGCGACCTCTTCCGCTCGAGGTCATCTTACGAACGCACCTTGCATCAGTTCTATCTCGCTCCTTTGCAGGCCGATCGCTTTCGCCCGTTCGCGCCATGAAGACACAGCGGAGCGAATCTCCCCGATGATCTCCTGCGCATCGATTTTACCCAACCTGAAGAATTGCGAAACCGACAGCGCGAGCTCGAAGTCCAGGGAGTTGTCGTTCTCGTCTATGGCGAGCGATAGGCCGCCGGGGTTCGGTGACGGATTGATATCGTAGGCCGGAGAGAGCTGCCAGCCCATATCATCCAAAAGAAAGCCATGGTTCCGCAGGTGGTCGTCCGTATTGGCTACGGCAATCGAGAAGACGATTCGCCGCCAGAGTTGCCGCAAGTCTGCCTCGGGGCGTGAACCGTTGCGAATGACGAAATCGGCAAGCTCGAGGTAGCTCGCTCCCCTTGCGGCATCATCTCCATCGTCGCGGCCCAGCAGTGTCATGGCTGAAGCGAAATGTATGCGCCCACTGTCTGACCTATCGAAGCGGCGAGTCAGAAAAGTCGAACCCCGCTTCGAAAGCGATTCGAGTCTGCACTCGCTCATCTCGATTCCAACTTCTCGGGCCAGGTCCGCCACGAGTTTCTCCCACGCCCCGATGTCGCGATCGTCGTCCTTCCCCGGGAATTTGGCGATCCAGAGGCTGCCGGCATCGTCGGTTAGACTTGCCTTGGGGCGGGCCCCTCCGAGCGATGAGCCGGGAGCTATCAGCATGGCGAGCCAGGGATCGAGCTTCTCGTCGTCATCCTCGGTTTCGGCGAGGAAGCTGGCGTATTCGAGATCACGCAGAGAGGCCCAAGGTGGCGCCGCCATCAGAGCATCTGAGCTTTGGAACAGCTCATTCCCTCGTTCCTTGAAACGCAGGGCTCCCATCCGGTTTTTGTCGTACACGCCCAGGAGATAATCCGATTCCACGAGCCTATACGGCTCTCGTCGTTCTTTTCTCGCCCGTATGCCTTCTCGTCTCCTCATAAGGACCCGCCCCCACCGATCGGGGGAGGAGTCCATGAAAAGTCCAAAGTTGGGCTTTTCCGAGCCCGAGTATTGAGGTCCTTTATAGAGCCTCAGTTCGGGATCGAGTACGCGGTTGTCGCTTCGATGAAGCCAGGCGTCATCGTATTCGAAGGAGAATATCTCTTTGCCTCTTGCAGACTGGGCGAAGAGGGTTCCGACCCGTGATGCAGTATCCAGGCCGACCCAGTCGGCGTAGATCTCGATGGCCTTATCCCGCCCACTCATTTCGACTTACGGGCCCTGGCTCTTGCCGGAAGCTTCGCGTCTTGGAGCGCCCTGCCGAGCTCATCGTCTCGCGCCACCAGCATCAGGTCTTTCTCGAGGCCGAGGACGAAGAGAACCTGCACCCAAGCTCCCATGGAGGCCGACCCGGCGCCATTCTCCATGGCGCTGAGTGTCGCTCTGCTGATCCCCGCGCGCTCGGCCACCATCTCGGCGCTGAGATTACGTCGGAGCCGTGCAAGACGGATATTCACCCCTAAAGTAGTTAGAGTCCCTTGTGCGGAGGGAAGCAGGATTACTGTTTTCCTGGGCATAACATCTAATATAGTAAACCATAAGATTTATATTGTCAAATATAATGTACTTTGGCGCTTTCGGCTCCGAGTTCGGCTTGAAGACCAATATGCCCGCCTTGGACAAGCGTTTCGAAATGTACAAAGGGCATGTGCCGATAGGATTGCGTCCTCTCCATGGATGAAGAGTCAGACGACGGTCCGCGACGATCGTCTCCGACGACGGGACGCCCGGAACATCGCCGCCTTCCCGGGCAAAATGTCAGGCCGAGATCACCAGCCCCTCCAGCCGCCCCTCGCGGACATCTCTGCCGTTCACCGCGGCGCGGAGAACCAGCACATATCGACCGAGGGCGAGGCCCTCGGGGACACCGGCCAATACCGTTCCGGGCTGTATGGTGGGATAGAACCGAGAGCGCGACTGGACTCCCCCCGCGTCGACGAAGAAGACCCCCTGGTCCTCCGCCTTCGGATTCAGGCGAAGCCGGTGGCCCTTGATCCGGACCAGGCCGCCCGATCGGATGAGGCCTGAATCCTCGCCGGCGGCAGTCGCGGCGAGGAGGCTCGGGACGGAAAGATCGACCTTTTCCTCCCGCGCGAAGGTGAGGTCGGCTACGATCGAGTCTTCGAAGGCGCGCAGGGGCCGGTGGTGCAGGCGCACATCGTGGTTGTTCGCCCCGTCCCGTGGAAGATAGGGCTCGTCGGGCGAATCCACGCTTCCGGCGGCGCTCATGTAGAAGGAGCCCGTGGGCGTCTTTACCGTCCTCCCCTCGGCGAGCTGTTTTCGAAGTTCCTCCTTGTAAAGTTGCATGACCGCCACGATGTCGGCTCGCGAGACGGTGGTGCGGCTTGCGGCCAGGATTTCGACGAGGCGGTCGAACTCGACCACTTCCGATCTGTTCGAACGCACGACGAACGGGCTCCGGGATGTGGGCAGGTGATTTTTCACTGTCGCTATCATGAGAGGCATGGCGGTTCTCCTTTGAACCATATACGCCCGCCAAGCGGCTTGTCGCTTGAAATGGAGGAGCGAAAGTGGACGAATTTCGACCGAAGAGTTTGGCGGTTTCAAGTTGGGACGGAGGATTTTTCAACTGGAGTCTCAACGGGTTTCAAGTTGAAAGCGAGGGGTTTTCAACTCAAAAAACCTTGCGCGACATGCTGAAAACGCCTTCACGATCGATTGGGACGCCCTTGGGACGAATCGGAGTGAATCGGAGGCAGCCGTTGCCTTCAGCGAACCAGTCTAGTGTGCCGTAACATGCAAACGACTCAAAGCCCGCCACGCCCGGGGACTGCCGGGCGGGCTTTGCGTGGTGCAGGCCACAGGCATTACTAATATTACGGCACACAAGGCGGCCTTGTCGACGCGCAGAACGGGTCGTACAATGAGGATGACAACAAGCTTCGAATTACAAAAGGGCGAGCTCATGAGTCAGTTCGAGCGCTTCGCTTGTATCGACAGACTTCTCCGCGAGCACGGCTCGGTCAGAACCGCCGAGGTCGCCGAACGCTTCGAGGTCTCGCCGCGCCAGATCAAACGCGACATCGAGTTCCGCGCAGACCTCGAGTCCCACCTCGCCCGCAACCACCGCCCGGTATCCAAGCCCATCAGCTGCGAGTTCTCCTTGGCCGAGCACTTTTCAGTGGAAAGTGGCGATACGTCGGATGGGGGAAAAGGTGTGACGGAAATTTCCGGAGGGACAGCATGCGTATGAAGACTCCTTTCGTCACGCTCGTCCTTCTTCTTGCGGCTTTTCCCTTGGTCGCGCAGGATTACGAACTCGGCTTCTCGCCCGGCGGCGGCTCGCTCAAGGTCGTCTTGGACGCGATCGCCTCGGCGACGTCGTCCTTGCACGTCGCCTGCTACGAGTTCACGTCGAGCGAGATCGCGACGGCCCTCGAGGCCGCGGCCCACCGCGGAGTCGAGGTGCGGATCGTCGCCGACTACAAGGCGTCGAGGGACAGATACTCGCAGATTCCTCTCCTGCGCCGCTCCGGCATCCCTGTCCGACTCGACAGGCGCTACGAGATCATGCACGACAAATTCATGGTGATCGATGACGACGCGATCGAGACGGGGAGCTTCAACTACAGCGAGGCGGCAGCGAGGCACAACGCCGAGAATGCACTTTGGGAATGGAAGGTGGCGGACAAGGCGGCCGTCTACGCGACCGAATGGCGGAGGCTCTGGGACGAATCGGGGTGAATGGGTCCAGTCTCGTCGAGGCCCAGGTAACCACCTCCGCGAGCAGGGTTCGAGATAAAAGTCGCTCAGAGGGACAGCGGGCGGCCCGGGTCTCATGTAGGATGAGGACTCGTGCCCAAGGAGCTTGAGCGGCGCTGGGGACAGAGGAAGCTGGCATGACGAGGACTGTAGACGACGATCTTACCCGTCTCTCTCGGCTCGAGGGGGTAGACCCCGGCTTTTTCGTCCTCGCGGTGCACTCTTTCATAGAAGGATTTCTGCGCCGACAGTTTACGCCCGACTGCGAGGAAGATGACCGCTACGGCTGGTTCCTCGATACTTTCCGCCGCGAGCTCGCAGACCGGTCGCCTTTCGGGAAAACCTGAGCATGCAAGAGATCCAGGACGTCAAGAAGTATTTCTACGTCGATGAATCGGGGGATCCAACTGTCCTTGGTAGGGGTGGGAGGGACCTCCTCGCCGAGGGGACTGTAAGCAGAACCTTCATGGTCGGCTATGTCGAGACTCAGGATCCGCAGACGATCACGAAGTCCCTATCGGGGCTGCGGAAGGAACTCGCCGAAGATGAGTACCTCGCGGAAGTTCCCTCGATAGCGAGCACTTTGCGGGCTTTCCACGCCAATAAAGATTGCGCAGAAGTGAAGGAACGAGTGTTCAAGCTATTGCGGCAGATGGATTTTACGGCCTTTGCGGTCGTTGCCAGAAAAAGCGAAGCGCTCTTTCGGAGAAAATTCGACTTCTCGAACCCAAAGCTTTACGAGTATCTCGTCTCGAAACTCTTCGAAAACCGTCTCCATCTCTACAAGCGGATCGATATCTATTTCGCAGAGATGGGCAACACTGTCCGCGAGCGGAACATGCAGTCGGCCCTCGAAGAAGCCATGCGATCGTTCAGGAGGAAATGGGACAGGGAAAACGAATCGGAAGTCCGAGTCTTTATTCAAAGCCCCTCGCAAATACCGATGCTCCAGGTCGCCGATTATGCTCTGTGGACGATCAATCGCGCCTATGAGCGAGGAGATTTCCGCTATTATCGCTTTCTATCGGAGAAGATCGCCCTGGTCCAAGACATCTTCGATACGAAGAATTACCCCAACACCTATTACGGCCCGAAAAGACCACTGGATCCTGAAAAAATAAGTCCTGCTGGGGGCTAGGTTTCTTTCGAAACGCAAGGCGCGGAGCCTGCTTTCACCCCCGGAGGACCTATAGATAATGTACGGCAGTTTCATGCTTTCCACAAGTACGAAATGAGAGGGCGCCCGGATTGAGGCAATTGATCAACTGGCAAACACAGGCCTCAATGCCGGGACGATCCGAGGTAGTCGCTCTGAGCATAAATTCCCCTCCGCAACTGGCTGAAATTACACAACCGCCGATTAAAAGCGCTCTTGCAGGCATTTGGAAGCGATCATACAATAAAAGAGAAGCAATGGTTTTCAATTCAAAAGGTCGTCTTCCATGAGTCAGAAAGAGTGCATCGCTTCTATCCGCATACCCTTTCCGCAAGCAGGGCTCGAGATGAAAGTCATTCAGAGGGACAGCGGGCGGCCCGGGTCCCAGGTAGGATGACGGCTCGTGCCCGAAAAACTTGAACGGCGCTGGGGACAGAGGAAGCTGGCATGACGAGGACTGTAGACGACGATCTTACCCGTCTCTCT
>Ga0187814_10000562_pt1 | contig 12767 bp, 16 predicted proteins | sample NC_S_4_FD_132450 | JGI IMG/M metagenome (GOLD analysis project Ga0187814, IMG submission 132450) | Wetland sediment microbial communities from Neuse River Estuary, North Carolina, USA - ASW-S_4 | ecosystem: Environmental > Aquatic > Freshwater > Wetlands > Sediment | place: USA: North Carolina... | reverse complement strand
TCCCACCCCTCGATCTCTCCCCGCCGCTTCATGGCCACCCACGCCGCCACGCTGCGACTGACCCTGAGCGAGGCCGCGACGCTCACCGTCGCGATCACCGAGCTGCGCCACGGACACGTGGTCGGTCACCGCTGCTCGGCAAGGGTGCATAGAGGCAAGTCCTGCCTGGTGCGAGTAACTCTGGTACGAGTCCACTTCCACGCACGCGCGGGTCGGAACGCGTTCAAGCTGCTGCTCCGCCACCTCGCGCCCGGTAACTACACAGCGTTCATCTATGCAACCGACCACGCGGACCGCCGCTCGCGCACGATCCGGATCACGTTCACGATCATCCCCGCGCAGCGGTAGCCGATCCGGAGGTCGGCGGCGCAGCTCCACGGCGGCGCCTCTGTGACGAGCCCACAACTGCCGCCGTCGGCACGTCCGGGCGGTCGACCGCCGCTCCGCCAGGGCATTGCACAAGCGCGGGGCGACACAGATCTCACTGCCGCAGCGGACGCGACGCGAGAGCAGGCGCGACGCTGTCCCAGACTGCCGGATTGCCCGAAAGCGGCAGCCTCCCGGGCCGCAACCAGGGTGGTGGTTTGGTCGCAGCAGCGCGATCTGTGGTGACGACGTGATCGCAATGTGGCGACGCAGTCGTCCAGCAGCGCTGCCCGCGGCGCGTCCTTCCGCGCGAAAGGGCGAGCGACGGGCGCGCGGCGAGACGCTGCTCGTCGGGCGGCGCGTTTCCCGTCCCGGGTGTTCGACACCCTGCTTGTCTACGAGCGAGTGCTCGCGACCTGGTCTGGGCTCGCGGCTCGGTCGGCAGGGGAAGCTATCGCGCCTCGGCGTAGTGCTCCATGCCGGCGAAGTCAAGGAAGACGCAGGGCTCGTCGCCGACGACCCAGCCGTCATGGCCGGGAGGAATCGCCACCACGTCACCAGGTCCAAACTCGAGCTCCGCGCCATCGTCCATGACGGCCTTCTGGTGACCCGAAATCACATAGCCGAGATGCGCGGCCTGGCAGCTGTCGGTGCCAGCGATCGGCTTGACGTGCTCAGACCAGCGCCAGCCAGGCTCATGGCGAGACGATCGCATTGCCACCGCTTTGCGAGCGCGTCGGTTGTCCTTCTCGGTGTTATCGAGTTGGAGAAAGGGGAGCAGCGACAGCTCTGCGCTCGCATCGACGGACTAGTCCGTTCGTGACAAAGCACTCGTCCCCCCGCTCAGTCCACGGCCGCTCCTTCCACACGATGGGAGCGGCGAGACTCCTGGTCGCGTTGCCGCTGCTTCTCGCCCAAAGGGGCGGTCGGCGTTAGCTCGAATCCAGCTAGCGCCGGCTCCTCATTGCGCGGAAAAGCAGGGTCCTCGGACCGATCGCTCACGGAGCTTGGCGGCCGACGACGCCGCCAGTCGCGCAAGTGGCGAACAACAGGTCGCGTGTTGGCCTTGGCGTGGGGTTCTGCTTTCGTGCTGACGCGGGTGTTGATGGCGCTGGGTCAGTTGGCTGTTCGTGGCTGGGGGGTCGGCATCTCGAGGAGCTGGGGCGCATCGCCGGCGATCTCGTCCCATGGGGCCTTGTGGGCGACGTTGATGTGGAACGTGGGTTTGAGACCGAGGCCGCGGAGGACCCCTGCGCCCACGTAGTAGTCGCGCCGGCGTCCTGGTAGAGGCTTGACCCGCATTGGCTGCAGAAGGTGCGGATCGTGCCCCTGCCGTCCTCGCGGTACCGCGCGATCAGATCGTGGCCTTTGGTGACCTTGAGGTTGTCCGGGGCGGCGACGACGAAGGGCAGGCCCGAGCCGCCGGACCACCGCTGGCAGCGCGTGCAGTGACAGATCCCCATCGCTGGTCGGCCGCTGCCTGACCATTCGGGTGGCGCGAACGAACCGCCGGACTCGTGCAGGTCGAAAGCGATCGCTCCGCACAGACACGCTCCATGGATGACTTCACTCATTACGACTCCTTTGGATGGTTGTGTCGCGTTGATGACGCGACGAACGCACCTCGTGGCTCGATGCAGAGGTGACTGTGGCCGTGGTGGTGTTGACGGTCGCGTCACAAGCTGCCGGTCGCGGAGTTGGGTGGTGCCGTCGCCGGTGTCGAGGATGGCGGGGAATGCCGAATTCGCGGGCGATGATCGCTTGACTAAGCCGGACGGGGTGTTAGACCCGTCCGGCTTGACGGCGAGGATGCGCGCGAGCGTCCCGCGCGCGGCGGCAGCTCAGGCGGGCGCGGGCGCGGGGGCGCCCTGGTTCAGGACCGCGATGCCGAACGGCTGCACCGGCTCGTCGAAGGTGGAGATGATCTCGGACTCCGAGAAGAAGCCGACGACCTTGACGGTCTCGGTGCCGGTGTTGACGAGGCCGTGCGGGACCATCGCGGGGATCACGGCGAGGTCGCCGGCCGCGAGGCGTTCGCGCTCGTGGCCGACCTCGGCGTCTGCCTCGCCGGCCACGATGTAGAGGATCTCCTCCGCGCTGTCGGTGTGACGGCCGAGCCGGTCGCCCGGCTTGACCTCGAAATAGACGACGGCGCTGTCGCGTGATCCTGCCCACTTGTTGATCGGGAACGCGACCTGGACGCGCGCGTGCTCGGGGTCGCTGTCGAGCCAGCCCTGCATCAGCTCGAGTTCGGTGGTCTTGGCGGTTAGCATCTCGTGTTCCTTTCATTGAACACCGTGGGTCGATGGAAGTACAATAGGGGCGGCAGTAAGATCTGTCAAGTTTCGCTGTACACCGATGAACTCCCAAATGGCTTCCAAGCGCAAGTACGAGCTCAAGCAGCGCGCACAGGAGATGGCCGCCACGCGGCGGCGGATCACCGAGGCGGCCGTCGAGCTGCACGGGACTGTCGGGCCGGCCCGCACAACGCTGAGCGCGGTCGCCAAGCGAGCAGGCGTGCAGCGCCACACGGTCTACCGCCACTTCCCCACCGAAGCCGACTTGTTCGGCGCCTGCTCGTCCCACTACATCACGACGAATCCGTGGCCCGACCCCGCGCCCTGGCGTGCGATCAGCGACCCGCAGCAGCGGCTCTCGCGCGCACTCGGGGAGCTCTACGCTTACTACGAGCGCACCGAGCCGATGTTCAGCAACGTCCTGCGCGACGCCGAACTCGTCGACGCCCTCCGGCCGACGATCGTTCCACTAGAGGACTATCTGGCCGAAGTCGCCCAGATCCTGGCGGCCGACTGGCCCGCCCGCGGCCGACGACGACGCGTCCTCGCCGCCGCGCTGCGCCACGCCGTCGACTTCCAGACCTGGCATTCGCTCACATCGGACGACCAGATCACCCGGGCCGAGGCGGTCGAGCTCGTCACCGCACTCGTCGTCGAAGCCGCCGCCGCTCCACGGCATCGGGCGGCGGCCTAAAAGCGTCGCGGAGGCCGAAAATCAGGCGCCTCGTCGGCCTCGCGCCACTTGCGCGTGCTGCCGCTACTCCGAAGTCTGGTCGCCGCAAGTCGCCCGGACTCGTGCCGTTGGCGGCCCGCGACCCGCGGGACTTAAGCATTGCCCGACGGCACGATGGTCGCAGTGGTCTCGCGTCTGGCGAATTTCGGGTCGCCTGTGGTTACCGCGATGAGACCTGCTTCGCCGTGGACTGGGGGATTCGGCCCGGCGAGTTGCGGCGTGTCCCGGATCCGCGGCGGAGCTGGTGGGCGAAGCCGCCGTTGGGCGTGTGGAGGCTGAGGAACCTCGCAGGCCCGGACGCGCGGCGGTTGAGCTTGTGCTGCACGCCACGTGGGGCCGAGATCAGTGTGCCTGGGCCGACCGTCTCCCTGGTGCCCGCGATTGTCGCCTCCAGCTCTCCCTCGATCACAAGGAACGAGTCGACCTGGCTTTCTTGATGGTGAAGCGGCACGTCCACGGAACGTGGACCGCGGAGGTGCCATTCGACGACGCGCAGGTCGGGTAGCGCGCACCTGAGCCGGCACAGCTGATCCCAGGTCGCTGGGTGCTCGCCGGCGGGGTCCGGGCTGACGAGCGCGTGGCTTGCCGGCAGGCCGCCGTCGGCAGGCACCGCGGAGATGTCCCACCCGACCTCGATGCCGTCGCGGACGCCGCGCATGAATGCGGCGCAGCCCCCGTCGTGGGCGTGGATGGTGAGCCAGCGCGCGGGACGGTCGCCGTCGTTGCGGAACGAGTGGGCCACCCGCGGCGGCGCGGCGATGAATCCGCCGGCGCCGACCCTGACCGCGTTGGCTTCGCGGCCGATCTCGAAGGTCAGCTCGCCCTCCAGTATGTAGAAGGCATCGGTGTGCTCGTAATGGATGTGCGGGCCGGCTACCTGTTGGCCGGCTGCGTAGCGCGCGTGGGTGATCGTGAGCTCGTCGCGTGCGAGGAGGATGCTGATCTCGCGCTCCTCGCGCCGAAGGATCGTCTCCCCATTGGCGATCGGGACGATCACGCCGGCGGTGTCGAGGTCGGCTCTGATCGCGCGGCTCTGTGTCCGGCTCATCGCACCAGGGCGGCTGGGGCGATCAGCTCCCCGCCTCTCGCGGTCAGGCTGCCGCGCGAATCTGATCGCCTGGGCGGTACGTCGCTCGCCAGCAAGCCGTGGATCTGGACGCCTGCCAAGAGCGGTAAGCCGGCGGCGGCGGCAGCGGCCGCCGGCGCGGGGACAGGCGCGGGGACAGGCGGGTTCCAGTCGAGGATCGCGGTGACCGTGTCGCCGAGCGGGTCGGCGTCCACACGGATCGACCGAAGCGCGGAGTCGAGCGCGGGCGGGTCGGGGTCCCGGCACCAGGTCAGGTAGTCACCTGCCGTGATGCCATCAAGTTTGAGGGTCAGGATTTGGAATGACATTGCGTGCCCCTTCTGCGCCTAAGGGCGCGTTGGCCGATGGCGCGCCCGGCGTCGATGTCCCGGGCGCACCGATGTCCGGCTGTCAATGGACTGGTGGGACGGTGTCGTTGATCGGTGCGAGCGCGGGTCAGGCGCCGGTTGGCGGGGCGGGGGTAAGGCCGTGGCGGCGCATCACCTCACCCAACGCGGCCAGGTCCGGCGGACCGCCGGCGGTCGCGGCGAGGACCTCGCCGACCTCGCGGAAGTAGGCGGGTCCGAACACGGCGGGGCTGGCGATACACAGGATCTTCGCATCGACGCTGCCGAGGTTCTCAAACCCGTGGACCTGGCCGCGCGGCACACAGACAGCCTCGCCGGGTCCGACCTCGACCGTCTCGCCGCTAATCGTCCAGGTGGTGACCCCCTCCAGGCCGTAGATCGTCTCCTCAAAGCCGTTGTGGCTGTGCGGCGCCGGCATCCTCGCGTTCGCGGGGACATAGCACTCAAACACCGACGCGCTCCCGTTCGAGTCCGAGGCCTCGATCAAGAAGCGGACACCGAGCGCACCAACGGTGATCGTGTCTTCAATGGCTTGATACATGGTGGTCTCCTTCGCGCCAACGCGCATTGAGTAAAGCGACTTGACGAGTGTATACTCAAGCGCATGGCTTTGTCAAGCGACTTTACTGAGCCCCTTGCGGATGTCCCCACGCCGCCGCCGCTGATCGGCGCGTTGCTGCGGATCCCGTTCGAGACCGTGCGCGACCGGATGCTCGCCGGCCTGCACGAGCGCGGCTACACCGACCTGATCGCCGCGCACCTAAACGTGCTGCAGTACCCCGGCCCCGAGAACCAACGGCCCTCCGAGCTCGCGAGCCAGACACGGATGAGCAAACAGGCGCTCAACTACCTCCTCGGCCAACTGGAGCAGCTCGGCTACCTCACCCGCCAAGACGACGACAGCGACCAGCGCTCAAAACGCATCCACCTCACCCCCCGGGGACACGCGGCAATCAAAGCGATCCGCGAAATCGTCCGAGAGGTCGAAGCCGACTGGGCACAAGAACTCGGAGCACGGAACTTCGCGCAACTACGCGACCTCCTCGCCCAGCTACACGCAATCACAGCACCCACAAACCACACCAGATAACAAGCAACCACGCCCACGCCAGCCATGTCAACAGGAGGTCAAGTTCGTCAGCGCGTTCGCCACCGTCGCCGACGGTCACAGTGCGCGACGGCTGGGCGACATCGCCGCGCTCGTGGATGCGCTGACGAACCTCGGCACCGCTCAGCTCCGTCGTGGCGAGGATGAGGGCCGCCAGCAGCTGGAACGGGCCGTCGCGATCGCGTGCCACCACGGTCTGGATGAGCAGGCCGCGTGCGCATGTACGCGTCTGGCGTCGTGGTTGCTGCAGTGCCGGCGGCCGACGCTCGCGGCTCGATACCTGAACCGCGGGCTGAATTACTGCAGCGAGCCGGGTCCCGACAGATGGAGATTGCCCCTGCTGGCGTATCGCGCTCGAATCGAGCTCGAGCTTGAAAACTGGAGCGCGGCAAGCGAGTCGGCTGAGATCGTTCTACGGGATCCAGGTAGCCAGTGCATCCCCCGCGGCGTGGCGCTCACGACGCTGGGGTTGGTCACGGCGCGACGCGGCGACCCGGGCGCCTCACCACTGCTCGACGAAGCGCTCGAGATCGCTCGGTCGACGGGCGATCGTCACCGGATCGCAGCAGTGGCAGCGGCCAGAGCCGAGGCCGCATGGCTGGCCGGCGACCGCGACAGCGTCGCGGTCGAGAGCGAGGCTGCACTCAAAGCTCGGCTCCCGCGCACGGCAGCATGGCTCGTGGGCGAGGTGGCCTACTGGCGGTACCGAGCAGGGCTCGGCCACGAGCTCTTCCGCTCCGCTTCCGGCACGCCGTACTCCCTATCGATTGGGGGAGACTCGACGGGCGCCGCCCATATGTGGAGCGAGATCGGTTGCCCATACGACGCGGCGCTCGCGCTGTCTGACAGCGACGACGGTCTCGTCCTCCGCGCGGCGGCCGAGCGGTTGCAGGCATTGGGCGCCACACCCGCCGCGCTGATCGCCCGCCGACGCGAGCGGGGACTCGGGCCCGTGCCGCGGCGGGCGCGGCGCAGCACAGCAGAGAACCCGGCCAGCCTGACGGCGCGTGAGCTCGAGGTCTTGACGCTAGTCGCCAGCGGGCTGCGCAACGCGCAGATCGCCGAGCGCCTCGTCGTATCACAGAGGACCGTGGACCACCACGTCTCGGCCGTGCTGCGGAAACTCGGCGTTCATAGCCGCGGCCACGCAAGCGTCGAAGCATTACGGCTCGGGGTCATCCGACACCCCGGAACCGGAGCCTGAGTTCACGCGCTGCTTGTCAGCGAACCGCGCGAGCCGCGTCGGCACCCCAACCGTCACCCGCAACGATGACGGAACCGGCACGCTGCCGGACCTAATCGCCGAGCGCGGACACTGGGACGAGCCGCAGCCGGGTTCGGCGCCGACCGCGTGATCGAGGCCGGCGCGGGGCTTGTCGTGCTGTGGCTGTGACCGGCGAGCGGCTGAGCTCGCACGGCACCGAGCGACGCGCAGCAGCTGATCGCAGCGTCGTTCCAGATGCTTACGCTGTACGTCACGATGAGTCGGCTCGTGACTTGATGGCGGGGTATCACCACGCCGTCAGCTGGATCGGCGTCGCTCTCCTTCGACCTCAGGTAGTGACGGTCGACGACAAGAGATGGTGCACTCAAGCCGAAGCGCGCGCGACGTGGTGCTGCTCACCTCCTTGATCCTCAGCACGAGCATCTCGACCGCGGTCGCGAGCGTCTCGCAAAGCGCGGGAACCAGGGCTTGGCCGCCGTCGAGCAGAGTGGTGCTTTGATCGAGCAGGAGCGCTGACGCCTGACTACTGCTTAGCCTCGCGGAGCGACGGTGTCGCTCGACGGCGTGGTACGTCGTCGGCGTTCGACCTGCATCACGTCTGCATCGTGGGGCGGATGCAGCAGCCTGGCGGCCGCGGCGAGAACGCTGGTGCTATCCCAAGTGAGAAGCGACGGAGTGGCGGCCGTTGCAAGCGCCTCGGCGGCCCATCAGCTCCGGCGGTCGGGCTACCGCTCGTCGGCCGAAGGGGCCACCAAGGCGCCATGACCCGAAAAGGCGTGGATGAGTAGCGCCAGTCGGCCGATGTGGTCCTGCTGATGGTCGACGTCGTCGCAGGCGCGCACCGACGTTACCCATGCTGTCCGATCGCAGCAGCGCACATCGGTCCCGGCGACGTCGAAATCGTGTCACCTTTTCTTCCCTGTGTGATTTTTGTCGGTAGGTAGCGGGGCAAGACTGGTGCCTCGGAGGGGCGGTCGCGCTCGAGGAGGCCCTGGTCGATTCCCTAGTCCGCGGTCGCGCTAGCCGCCAGTCGCCCCCGGCAGTGATCGATGTCGAGGCGTATCCCAGCGGCCATGGGAGGAACACCGTGACTTCCTCCTTCAGGCCGGGAGGCCGGCGTCCACCCACCTGCGAAACAGCTCGACCCGCTCCTCTGGCCAAGGTCCGTCGCAGGGCATCGAGCCATCCGAGAGCTTCGCGAGGATCTTGCCGGCGTTGGCACGGACGTCGCCATAGGACGACAGATCAAAAGCCGTTGACATCGAGCTGACGTCCTTCTCGCGAAACAGCGGACGGATATCGCGCTCGTACCCGACTGCTCCTTGCTCCATCTCGACCTCCGTTCAGTTGGTCTGCTCCGGTCTGGGGGTTGAAGGCCCGGGTGGGACGATGCCTCGCTGCCAGTCTGCTCGCGCCCTGTGGGTCCCTGGTCAAGTCCATGGTCTCGGATCCGGCCAGGGTGTGCGCCAGCGTTAGTCATGCGTTGTGGGTGATCGAGCCCGGCACGAGTAGGACGAGGACCCCGTCTGGGTCGCGCACCGTTGCCAGATCCATCGTTCCGTTTGGGCCCGTCCGACTCACGCGCCGCGGCCGGCCGCCTAGGTCAAGGGCGGCGAGCCGAGTGAGCGTGGCCTCGACATCGACGCAGAATGAGAGCAGGAAGAATCCAGCCGTCGGAGACGGTCGCGGCGGCTCTGCTTCGAGGTCACCGTCGAACAGATTGAGCTCTAGGACGCCGGAGTGGTCGTCCGGAAATCGCTCGTCGCCCAGGAAGACCGCTCGCAAGCTGCGGCTGGGTGCTCCAAGTAGCTCCGGCCAATCATCCTCGACCTGGCGGTCGAGCAGGAGGTCGAGACCGAGCCCGTCTCGGTAGAAGCCGAGGCTTATGTCAAGATCGCGACCGCGACGACGGCGTGATGAATGGCTCCGGGCAACTGACTCTCCGTCTAGGTCTGGCTGGTCTTGCCGGCCAAGACCTCGAGGGCCGCCTCGAGATCGTTCTCTTCAACGAGTACTTGTGCTCCACCCGAGAGCGAAAACGGGAAGGCTCCGCCAGCGTCATCGGCTGCTATCCACGCGTCGATGCCCGCCGAGGCAAGCAGTCCCTGCACGACCTCTGCTTCGGTCCGCGTGGGAAAGGTAGCTACCGAGCGGCGCATCGTGCTAGCCGAACGTGAACACGTAGACCTCGATGCCGGGAGCGAGGAAGGCGATCTCGAACGCGCGGTCGGTGATCGATCCCCGCTGGCGAACGAGCTGATAGAGCCGCTGTTGGGCCACGGTTCCGTGGCCTTGTTCGTCGACGTCGAGCCCGTGCGCATCGCCGGGAGGTTCGCCGTCGATGAGCACTCGGAACGGCACGGACGCACCCCGCACACGGGTGGCGACGACGAGGTTGACGTCGCGGGCGTGGAAGCGGAACGCGATTCGCCCGCCGGCTCGGTTCAATACGCTCGCACCGCTCTCGATCGTCCAGTCGCCCGATAGAGACCACTCGTTGAGCTTCAACCGGTGGGGTGCGAGATAGCTGTGAGGTTCGTCGAGCCTGCACCACCGGGAGACGCAAAGTTCTGAGTCTGCTCGTAGCCAAGATAGGTCTCGGGAGACTCCAGATTCGCCCAGTCGGCTTGAGCCTCGAACCCATTGGGAGCGACGGCGACCAGGTCGTCAGTGATGTCCTCCCCTCCGCGTTCGCGCAGCAGCAGCTGGATGATCCGTTCGCACTCTCGGTATCCGCCCTCGCCGAACTGTTGATGCCGGATGCGTCCCTCGCTGTCGGCGATGTACACGGCTGGCCAGTACCGGTTGCTGAATGCGCGCCAGATCGCGTAGTTGCTGTCGAGCGCGATCGGATATTCGACCCTCATGTCCCGCGCCGCCCGACGGACGTTGTCGAGGTCGCGCTCGAACGGGAACTCGGGCGTGTGGACGCCGACGACGACCAACCCCTGGCCGTCGTACCTGTCGGCCCACGCGCGGACGTAGCTGAGCGTTCGCAGCCAGTTGATGCACGTGTACGTCCAGAAGTCGACGAGCACGATGTTCCCGCGCAGGCCCTCCGCCGTGAGCGGCGGCGAGTTCAGCCAGCCGGTGGCGCCGGAGAACGACGGCAGGTGACCCTCGACGGGCAGGTCGACCACGAGTCGAGGCGACTCCACGATTAGCCCGCCGTGGCTGCCAGCTGGCCGACCGTGCCTGCCGCGGTCAGGATCACGTCGGCGACGGCCTCGGGCTGCGAGATCATGATCACGTGTGAGCCCTCGACCTCGGTGATCGTCGCTCCGGCGCGCTCGGCCATCGAGCGGACGAGGTCCGCGCCGGCCGCCTTGTCGTCGGTCGCGACAACGGCCCAGGAAGGCAACGCCTTCCAGGCGGGCGGACCGCACGGCTCCGAGAACGCCAGCTCCGCCGCGGGGCGCTGCGTCGCCGCCATCACGGCGGTCTGCTCGGCCGGGAGGTCGGCGGCGAACGCGTCGCGGAACTTCGCCGGATCGACCGCGAACTCGACGGCCGTCTCTGCGCCGTCTCCAACGGGATAGTGGATCGGAACCAGGGCCGTCGACAAGACGGCGTCCTTGGACTTGCTCGAAACCCCGCCCAGGCGCTCGCCTTCGTCGGGCGCGAAGGCGGCGATGAAGACGAGGCCGACGACGTTCCTGGCGTCAGTGGCGGCGTTCGAGATCAACGCGCCGACGTACGAGTGACCGACGGCGAGGACGGGCCCCGGGATCTGCTCCAGGAACGACGCGAGGTAGGCCGAGTCGGCTGAAACGCCGCGCAGCGGATTCGCGGGTGCCGTCACCTGCACCCCGGCGGCCTGAAGGCGCTCGATGACGCCGCTCCAGCTCGACGCGTCGGCGAAGGCGCCATGTACGAGAGCTACCGTGAGCGGAGGAGCGTCGGAAGTTGTCGCTGACATGAGAGCTCCTTGGTCAGTAGGTGTCGACGTCGATTACAGCCTTGGCGAACGCTTCCGGAGCTTCCTGGGGAAGGTTGTGGCCGATCCCGCCCTCGATCGTCCGGTGCGAATACGCGCCCGAGAATTTCGTGGCATAGGCACTCGGCTCCGGATGCGGCGCGCCGTTGGCGTCACCCTCCAGCGTGATCGCGGGCACGGTGATGACCGGACCTTCGGCGAGCCGCTTCTCCAGCTCGCCGTATTCAGCCTCGCCTTCAGCCAGCCCCAGCCGCCAGCGATAGTTGTGGATGACGATCTCCACGTGATCCGGGTTGTCGAACGACGCTGCGCTGCGATCGAAGGTGGCGTCCTCGAAGTTCCACTTCGGCGAGGCAATCCGCCAGATGAGCCTCGCGAAGTCGCGCCGGTACTTGTCGTAACCGGCCCGGCCACGCTCGGTCGCGAAGTAGTACTGGTACCACCACTGCAGCTCGGCCTCCGGCGGCAACGGCAGCTTGCCGACTGCCTGGCTGCCGATCAGATAGCCGCTGACCGAGACGAGCCCCTTGCAGCGCTCGGGCCAGAGCGCCGCGACGATGTCGGCGGTGCGCGCTCCCCAGTCGAACCCGGCAACGATCGCCCTGTCGATGTCGAGAGCGTCCATCAACGCGATCGCATCAACGGCAACGACCGATTGCTGCCCGTTCCGGACCGTCTGCTCCGAGAGAAAGCGCGTCGTCCCGTAACCCCGGAGGTGGGGGACGATCACCCGATAGCCCTGCCCAGCCAGCAACTGGGCCACGTCGACGTAGCTGTGAATGTCGTAGGGCCAGCCGTGCAGGAGGATCACCGCTGAGCCGTCAGCAGGCCCGGCGTCGACGTACCCGACGTTCAGCAGGCCGGCATCGATCTGATTCAGCGAGCCGAACGACGAGCCGGTCTCGACCCTGGTCGCGCCCGTGTCTGTTGCGCTGGTCATTTCAGTGTCCAATCTGTCGTAGCGGTCGGAACGCCGCCCGGATCTCGGTCGAGAAGAGCTCTGGCTGCTCCCAGGCGGCGAAGTGGCCCCCTCGGTCGAGCTGGTTGTAATGAATGAGGTTGTGGGGATATGCGCGCTCTGCCCAGCTCCGCGGCGCTTGATACAGCTCGTCTGGAAAGACGCTGATCGCGAACGGGATCGTGATGTCCTTGGCGTCGAAGAAGTCCGCCTTGTTCTCCCAATAGAGGCGAGCGGCGGAAACCCCGGTGTTCGTCAGCCAGTAGAGCGTGATGTTGTCGAGCAGGTCGTCTCTGGTGAGGTCGCTCTCGTAGGTCCCCTGAAGGACCGCTTCCACGAGCCCGGGCTGGCCGGTGCCGTCACCGTGGTCAAGCGCGAACGCCGCCAGGTCGACGGGTGAGTCGGCCAGTCCGTAAAGCGTTTGCGGGCGCGTCGCCATGATCAGCGCATAGGCCACGTGCTTGGCGTAGAAGCCGCGCAACTGCTCGTAGGCGCGTAGCTCCTCGCCCGAGAGATCGGGCGGCGGCGGATCGCCGCGCTCGAACCCCTTGACGAGATCGGCAGGAGCGGTACCAGGCATGTTGGAATGAATTCCGAGCAGCTCCGGAGCCGCCTGGATGCCCATTTGCTGCGTGACAGCCGCACCCCAATCGCCGCCCTGCGCGACGAACCGGTTGTATCCGAGGCGCTTCATCAGCACCACCCAGGC
>Ga0187814_10000561_pt1 | contig 12788 bp, 12 predicted proteins | sample NC_S_4_FD_132450 | JGI IMG/M metagenome (GOLD analysis project Ga0187814, IMG submission 132450) | Wetland sediment microbial communities from Neuse River Estuary, North Carolina, USA - ASW-S_4 | ecosystem: Environmental > Aquatic > Freshwater > Wetlands > Sediment | place: USA: North Carolina... | reverse complement strand
GGGGCTGTTCTGTTCAGGCGGCTACTTGCGCGGGCACGTGAAGGCTCAGGTTACTCTCCGTGATAGGCGATCCCCGCTGAGACGACACGAGCGTCCAGTCCTTCGGACCAGGGTTCATAGCTGTAGAGTGTGCACGCGACCCGACCGGCGTCTCGCGCCATGCTCCCGTGGCGGCACCGCTCGCGACCCTGTCCGCGGCAGATGCGGATATTCGCCCCAAGGATGGCGATGTATAAATATACAGAACAGGTGACCATCCAATAGGCCGTACCGGGACTGCTGAGAGGCCCCGCCAACGGCCAATAACCGCGCGCCGACCCGCCGATCGGAGCGGTACTGCCGATTGCCGGTGTTCGGCATTGGCGGGCTCATATCTGGTGGATCTGTGCGGCGGCGGGGCGCCGCCGGTGCCGGCCCCGAGGGTCGGGTCAGGTTGCGCGCTTGAGCTTGCGCCAGCCGCCGGCCCGGTTGTCGGCGATGATCTGCCGGACCACGGCAGTGAGCGGGCGCGTTGATGGTCTGGCCGTTGCGGATGGCCACCGTACGGGCGGTCTTGTTGTCATGCCCGCCGGTGATGATGCCCTCAGGGTCGGGGACGATGGCGCCGTCGTAGAGGAGACGTTGACATGGTCCTTGGCTGCCTGCAAGGCGCAGATGTTGCCGTCCAGCACGAAGCAGGGGCGGGTGGTGCGCTTGATGGTTTCGGTGACCCCGGGGTCGGCGGCGTGCACCAGGTCGCGGACCTGGCGGTAGATGGCCTGCTGCCAGGCTGGGAGGGCATCGATGTAGGCGTCCACACGCGGGTCGGTCGGGTAGGTCATGGTGCCTTCACGCTTTCCTGACCGGTGCGAGGCTGTCCGGGGCGGGCTGCCTGCGCCGGGGCTGCTGGGCGGTAGTAGCTGAGGAACGTGTCGACGCCGCTGGTCAGCAGCTCCTCGGTCGCCTGCGGGTCCAGGCTGATCCCGAACATGGACCGGACGATGTGCGGGTAGACGGTCAGCACGTAGAGCTGGATGACCGCCAGCTCCGGGTTGGGCACGTCCAGTTCCCCGCGCTTCGCGAGGTCTCGCAGCGCGGTGGCGATGGCCGGAGCGAAACGCTGCGGGGTTTGCTGCAGCCATCTGCAGGCCAGCTCGGGGAACCGGCGGGCCACGCCTTCCCCCCGAGGTCATTGTTCAGCGTCGGGAAAACCTGAGGCCCATCGTGGCGGTGTCGTTGACAGAGAATGTCGCTGTCCCAGCTACACTACGGTCCCCCAGGGCCGGTGCCCTTGCCGTCCTGCTCCGGACCACCGGGGTATCCAAGGTGCGGGACTCGGTTTTACGATGACCGAGGAGCCGCCGAAGGGGGTACCGCGTGATGCTGCAGGGCGCAACCAGCAGCGGGGGATGCTGGACTGGGCGGCGACAGATACACGCAGCGAGCCGGGTACCGGCAATGCCGCATTGCGGGGCTATGCGACCATTCCTGCACCTTGCTACCCGGCCGCCCGGGCAGAGGGTGTCGAGGCGGAGATTGAGTTGCCTTTCGCAGCGCCCTGCCAGGCGCGCGGGGAATGCTGGATCAGCGGGAGTGCCTGCCCGATCTCTGGTGCGATGTGCTGAGAGTGGCGTTCGGCGCGACGGCAGGGCAGCGCCAGATCATCTTCGTGGCATGGCTGGCTGTCCCGGACTTGCCGTCGGAGATGGCCGCCGACCAGACGCCCTTGTGCGCGTCGTCGGCCTACATCGAGACGCGCGCGAAAGGGGCGGTCCTGCATGGGCGCTCACCGGTGCCCGCGAAATGCGCATCGTAGTCGCGCTTTCCGGCGGTTAGCGCCCGGTCCGGGTCCAGCATGACTTCTCCCCGTGTCGAAAGGCAGTTGGCGGGCCGCGGTGCCGAAAGGGCACGGCTGGACCGGCTGCTCGCGGATGCGCGGACGGGGCGGAGCGCGGTGCTGGTGCTGCGCGGCGAACCCGGGATCGGAAAGACAGCGCTGCTGGGTTACGTGTCCGAGCGTGCCGTGGGCTTCCAGGTCGTCCTGGCGGCCGGGGTCGAGTCGGAAATGGAGCTTCCCTTTGCCAGCCTGCATCAGTTGTGCCGCCCGATGCTGGGCGGCCTCGGGCGGCTGCCGCCGCCGCAACGCGATGCGCTCGGGACGGCATTCGGGTTGAACTCGGGGACGCAGCCCGACCGGTTCCTGGTCGGCCTGGCGGTGCTCAGCCTGCTCTCTGACAGCGCCGAGGAACGGCCCCTGCTGTGCCTGATTGATGATGCCCAGTGGCTTGACCGGTCCTCGGCGCAGGTGCTCGCATTCGTGGCGCGGCGGCTGCAGGCCGAGTCGGTTGTCCTGTTGTTCGCGGAGCGCGAGCCGGGCGAGCTTGACGAGCTGGCCGGGCTGCCGGACCTGCAGCTGCAGGGATTGCCGGACGACTGCGCGCGCGAGTTGCTCGCGTCGGCCATCACCGCGCCGCTAGACGAGCGCGTCCGGGATCGGATACTCGCCGAGACGCGCGGGAATCCGCTGGCGCTGCTTGAGCTGCCCCGTGAATTGTCCCCGGCGAGACTGGCTGGCGGTTTCGGCCTGCCGGGCGAGCAACCGCTGCCGGGCCGGATCGAAGCGAGCTTCCGGCGACGTGTCCAGCGGCTGCCTGCCGCGACCCAACGGCTGCTGCTGGTGGCTGCGGCCGAGCCGACCGGTGAGCCGATTCTGCTTTGGAGAGCGGCCGCGGTACTGGGCATCCCAGCTGAGGCGGTGGCTCCCGCGGAAGCCGATGGCCTGCTTGAGCTCGGCGAGCAGGTCACGTTCCGCCACTCGCTGCTGCGTTCAACGGTCTACCGCGCGGCGGCGGCCGAGGAACGCCGAAATGCGCATGGGTCGCTGGCCGCGGCCACCGATGCGGAGGTCGATCCGGACCGCCGGGCCTGGCACCGCGCCCACGCTACGCTCGCGCCCGACGAGGACGTCGCCTGGGAGCTGCAGCGCTCGGCCGAGCGGGCGCAGGCGCGAGGCGGGCTGGCCGCGGCTGCTGCTTTCCTGCAGCGCGCCGCAGCGCTGACACCTGACCCGGGTCGGCGAGCGCGGCGCGCGCTCGAGGCTGCGCGGGCCAAGCAGCTGGCCGGAGCACCCCAAGAGGCTTCGACGCTCCTCGCAATCGCGGCGGCCGGGCCGCTGGGCAAGTTCGACCAGGCGGTGCTCCAGCGCCTGCGCGGACAGATCGCCCTGGACTTGAGACGCGGCGGGGCCGCGGTGCCGCTGCTCCTTGATGCGGCCGGGCAACTGGAACTGCTCGATCCGGGCCTGGCGCGAGAGACATATCTTGAGGCGTTGCGCGCGGCGAGCATCGCAGGCCGCCTTGGCGGCGGTGTGCTGGAGGCCGCCGAGGCCGCTCGCCGGGCGCGGTCCCCGCAAGGGGTGCCGCGTGCCGCGGACCTGCTGCTCGACGGCCTCGCCGCCCGTTTCCTGGATGGTTACGCGGCCAGCGCGTCGGCGCTCAAGCATGCACTCAGCGCGGTTCGCGACCAAGGCCGCAGTGGCGGGCAAGACGTGCGCTGGCCGTGGATTGCTCGTCGCGTCGCACCTGACCTGTTCGATGACGATACATGGGATGAGCTGGCCCACCGCAACGTGCAGATCGCACGGGACGCCGGTGCGCTGGCTGTGCTCCCGCTCGCCCTCAACTTTCTCGCGGATATGCGCGTCTTCTGCGGCAACCTGGATGCTGCGGCGGCGCTGCTCGACGAGGCCGACGCGATCACGGAGGCGACCGGCACCCCGCCCATACTGTTCGCAAGACCGATGCTCGCTGCGTGCCGCGGCGACGAGGCACAAGCATCGGCGCTAATCGAGGCCAGTGAATCAACGGCGATCGCCCGGGGTGAGGGGGTGACGCTCACCTTCGGTGAGCTCGCGTGGGCGGTGCTCCATAACGGCCTTGGTCACTATGAGGCGGCGCTGGGCCCGGCCGAGAGCGCGAGCGCGCGGGACGAGCTGAGGGCCTCGGCCTGGTCGCTGCCTGAGCTGGTCGAGGCGGCCACACGCTGCGGCAGGACCGAGCTCGCGGCCGAAGCGATGGAGCGGCTCTCCGAGCGAACGCAGGCGGCCGGGACCGAGTTGGCGCTCGGCGTCGAGGCGCGGTCACGAGCGTTGCTCAGTGATGGCGAGCACGCCGAGCGCCTCTACCGCGAGGCGATCCAGCGGCTCGGTCGCACTCGCCTACGCCCCGACCTGGTCCGCGGCCATCTCCTGTACGGCGAGTGGCTGCGGCGCGAGAAACGCCGTGCAGATGCACGCGTGCAACTGCGCATTGCCTACGAGGGCTTCATCGCAATGGGTATGGAGGCGTTCGCTGAGCGCAGCCGTCGCGAGTTGCTGGCTGCGGGCGAGACTGTACGCAAGCGCACGACCCAACCGGTCGAGGAGTTCACCGCGCAGGAGATACAGATCGCGCGGCTCGCAGGTGACGGGTTGACGAATCCGGAAATCGGTGCCCAGCTGTTCCTCAGCGCCCGCACCGTCGAATGGCACCTGCGCAAGATCTTCACCAAGCTCGACATCAGCTCCCGCAGACAGCTTCGCGTGGCACTGCGCGACGCCGGGACAGACGGCCGTGCCGACCTAGCCAGATCGCTGCCCGCACGCCTACACCCACCTGACCACCTATTAGCCCGGTCTAGCGGACCTGGTCAGGGGCAGCAGGCCGAACCCGTAGCCCATCCTGGTGCCACATCCTGGCAGGATAATGCGCAGGCACCAGCCACGGCCGTGACGCCACGGATGTGGCGGGGTTCCGGCCTACGCCCTCCAGGGGCGCAGCCGACCCAGGATCAGCAACCACCCTCCCACCTCGGTGCGCTCGCAGTGTCTGGCAATACCCGGGCCGGCTCTCGCCTCCGCCCGCTCCGCCTCGGGCCGAGTCGAAACCACCACGTCCGCACGCCTGGTGGTACCAGTACTACTTCGCCACCGACCGCGGCCGGACCGGATACGACAAGTACCGGCGCGAGTTCAGCAAGCTCATCTGGCAGCTCGCCTCGCCGGAGTGGGCCTTCGACGAGGCCACGTTCGCGCGCACCGCGGCCGCCTTCGACAACCCCGATCACGTCGCCATCGTGATTCACAACTACCGGTGGCGGCTCGGCGCGGCCGGTGAACCGCAGTACGACGACCTGGAGGCGCGGCTCGCCGGCTTCCCGGCCATCGCGGTACCGAGCATTACCCTGGAGGGTGACGCCAACGGCGCGCCGCACCCGGACGCCGGCGCCTACGCCGGCAAGTTCACCGGCACGTACGAGCACCGGGTGATCGGCGGCGGCGTCGGGCACAACCTGCCCCAGGAAGCCCCGCAGGCCTTCGCCCAGGCGGTCATCGACGTCGCCAGTTTTGACCGATGACGATCACGCCACCAGCGGTTTGGTTGCCCGACCTGGAACTCCTGGCTACACCCCAGGCCGAGCCGCAGCCAGAACCCGGGTCAGTGGCATAGTCGGTCCGTGTCACGATCACCCACCGGCCGACGCATCACGCCCGTGACATCCCTGGTTGTGACCCTGGTCTGTGATAGGGCGCAGATAAAGGCGGCCCAGGCTTGCGGCTCGCACGTGTGCCCATGCGAAGCGGCATGGCCTCGAAGCTGACCACACTGGACGTTGCTTCCCGCGCTCAGGTCCAGCGGCCAGACCCGCACCCGGTGTCCGGCCGTCGTCAATGCCCTGGCCTAGAGGTCCGGCCGTACGCTGACCCGATCGTCCGGCATCGAGGTCGGAATGGGCCGGGTGGCGGCGGCGTCGTCCGCAGAGGACGCAGGGCCCTGCCGGGCCTGCGTCCGGCGCAGACCAGTGGAACACCAGCGTTTTCACTGGGGCGATCCAACGATTGAAATCGTAGCGTCATCCCTGACACAACCCCCAGGGAGGCAGCAATGAGTACGGAAAAGGACCAGACCAGCGGCGTGAGCGGGATGGCCGAACAGCAGGTGCCAGGGCTTGGGCCCGGCGAACTTCGTGAGGGCTACGCCGAGATCGGCGACCAGCGATTGCACTACGTCGAGGCCGGCCAGGGGCCGCTGGCCGTCCTGCTGCACGGCTTCCCCGAGTTCTGGTACGGCTGGCGGCTGCAGATCGCACCGCTCGCAGCAGCGGGGTTCCGCGTCGTGGCACCCGACACGCGCGGCTACAACCTGTCCTCGAAGCCGAAAGGCGTCAAAGCCTACGACATTGGCCTGCTGGCCGCCGACATCGCCGGCCTCATCCGTGAACGCGGCGCCGAGACCGCGATGCTGGCCGGTCACGACTGGGGCGGATCCATAGCCTGGGCCATCGCGATGAACCACCCCGAGGTCGTCGACCGGCTGGCCATCCTCAACGCGGCCCACCCGCGCAAGCTGTCGCAGGGACTGCACCACCCGGGCCAGCTCCGCAAGTCCTGGTACTTCTTCTTCTTCGACCTCCCCGAGCTGCCCGAGGCCGTCGTGCACGCCGACCGCTGGCATTTCTTCCGGCACTTCCTGCACGACGCCAGCCCGGCTTATACACCGGAGGAGATGGACCGCTACGTCGAGGCGTGGTCCCAGCCGGGCGCGGCGACCGGCATGATCGACTACTACCGGTCCTCGGTACGAACCCCGCCCAAGAAGGCCGCCGCGCAGATTCACCAGATCAAGGCGTCCACCCTGGTCATCTGGGGGCAACGCGACCGCTACCTCGGCCCCGAACTCGCCGAGCCCGAGCACGACGACGTGCCCAACCTGGAGCGCGTCGAGCGGCTGCCCGACGCCTCGCACTGGGTCCATCACGACGAGGCCGAGCGCGTCAACCAGCTGCTCATCGACTTCTTCGCCCCCGCCCTGCCGGCCAGCGACCGCTGAATGCTGACCAGGTAAACCATTCGACCGGGCTAGTCGGACCGGATATCCCAGCCGGTCCGACCTGCCCATCCCGCACTCGGCCCGTTCTTCGGAAACACGGATCGCAGATGACGGCGGCCGTCATCAGCAACCGCATCGATCACCGTGGCGCCGCCCTTTGATGCTGCCAGCGGCCGGCGGGTACTGACCCGTGTCCTTATTAGACGTCCCGCTCGTCTGCTGCCAAACGACTTCATCGTGAGGTTCGAAGCGATCGCGCTATCCGCGTATCGCGTCTGATCACCCGCGCAGCACGTTCCGCAGGCCGGGCGCGGTAGGGGAGGACGCAGAACCTGCGGGCCGGACCCGGTTGCGCGCATCAGCACAACGATCGAGCCGACAGCGAGAATTCTCCAGCGGCGCCCAGGAACTTAGCCGGCGGCCGCCTGTTCAACGCATCCTCCCGACTGCGGCCCAGGTCCAGGACCGGCCGGCATCGCCGGGACGCCAGCACAGCTTCCGGCTCGTTCATGTCGGCTGCCCGTAGCATCCGGGTCGCCATGTACCGACCGCAACCAGGTCAGATGAGCCGGTTCAAGCCGCTGAAGGGTAACTCTTTCCTCCACATTTCCTGTGCTCGACCTGGACTTTTCATCCTTCGCGGCCAAGAGTAAGTTTGTTGTGTTTCGGCCCTCCGCCCGCTGGCCTCTGAAGCGCAAACGAGGGGGATCACGTGAGGCGCCTGGTGATCATCGCCGCAGTCGGCCGCCCGTCGTCGGCCGGCGCCGAGATCAGGTCGTCGTCCGGCTGTCGGCAGGCAGGCTAGGCTCATGGCCATCGGCGTTCTGGCCCTGGTGGGCACGCGTAAGGGGCTCTTCTTGCTGCGGGGGGATGACGACCGCTGTGGCTGGCGGGTAGATGGCCCGTTGCTTGACGGCTGGGGGGTGTACCACGCGACGGTCGATCCACGTGACGGCACGTTCTACGCGGCGGTGAACCATATTGTCTACGGTCCGACGGTCCAGCGTTCGGCCGACGGCGGCAAGACGTGGAGGCGCTCGAAGAAGATCGGCCTGCCTGAGTGGTCCGGGCTGACGGTGAACGCGGTGTGGCACATCGAGCCAGGCCTTTCGCAGCAGCCTGGGACGCTGTACCTCGGGGCCGATCCCGGCGTGCTGTTCCGCTCTGACGATGCCGGCGAAACCTGGGAGTCGAACCGTGGCATTCTCGAGCACCCCACGCGTGATCGCTGGTTTCCCGGCGCCGGCGGGTTGTGCTGCGATTCGATCCAGCTCGATCCCACCGACCCGCAACGGATGTATGTCTGTATCGCCTCGGCGGGCACGCTCCGATCTGAGGACGGCGGGCAGACCTGGTTGCCGGTCAACAAGAACGTCGCGGCCGAATACTTTCCCGACCCGTATCCGGAAATCGGGCAGTGCGTGCACAAGCTGCTGCTGCACCCGGCGCGGCCGGAACGCCTCTGGCAGCAGAACCACTTCGGTGTCTACCGCTCTGACAACTGCGGCGACTCCTGGGAGCGCCTCGACGGGAATGGGCTGCCCACCAGCTTCGGCTACCCGATCATGATCGACCCGAAGGACCCGGACATGGCCTTTGTCATCCCGGAGAGGAGCCCTGAGTATCACTACAGCCCGGACGGGCGGCTTGCCGTCTACCGCACAGGGGACAGCGGGCAGACGTGGGAGGAGATGTCGGACGGCCTGCCCGGGCAAGCCTGGGCGGCGGTGCTCCGTGAGGCGTCGGCCTTCGACGCGGACTCACTGTACTTCGGCACCCAGAGCGGCTCCTTCTTCGCCCTGGCCGACGGCGATACGTGGGTCGAGGCGGCGCGGCACCTTCCGCCGGTCCTGTCGGTTGAGGTGACACAGTGGTCCAGATAGTTGTCCCGAGCTTCCTCGCCGCCCAGGCTGAAGGCAGGCGACGCTTCGACGTCGAGGCGGAGACGGTGGGGGAGGCGCTGCGCGCGCTGCCCGTCGCCGACCTTCTCTTTAACGAGCGAGGCGAATGGAGTCAGTATCTGAACGTATTCGTCGACGGGACGGACGCGCGCGAGCGGGGTGGCCCTGCATGCCCACTGACCGGTGCCCGCGAAGTGCTGGTCATCGCCATGCTCGCCGGCGGTTAGCGCTCGGCCCGGGCCCAACGGATGATTTCTTCCCGTTTCGAAAGGCCAGGCCCGCTGGCGGGCCGCCGTGCCGAGGGGGCACGGCTGGACCGGCTTCTCGCCGATGCGCGGGCGGGGCAGAGCGCAGTGCTGGTGCTGCGGGGCGAACCGGGGATAGGTAAGACAGCGCTGCTGGGTTACGCCGCCGAGCGTGCCGCGGGCCTCCGGGTTTTCCGCGCGGCCGGGGTCGAGTCGGAGATGGAGCTACCCTTTGCCGGCCTGCATCAGCTGTGCGGGCCGATGCTGGTCGGCCTCAGACAGCTGCCGCCGCCGCAACGCGATGCGCTCGGGACGGCGTTCGGGTTGAGCTCAGGGGCGCAGCCCGACCGGTTTCTGGTCGGCCTGGCGGTACTCAGCCTGCTCTCCGACACCGCCGAGGAGCGGCCCCTGCTGTGCCTGATCGACGATGCCCAGTGGCTTGACCGGTCCTCGGCACAGGTGCTGGCGTTCGTGGCGCGGCGCCTGCAGGCAGAGTCGGTTGTGCTGCTGTTCGCGGAGCGCGAGCCGGGCAAACTTGAGGAGCTGACCGGCCTACCGGCTCTGCCGCTTCGGGAACTGCCGGGTGACAGCGCGCGCGAGCTGCTCGCATCGGCTATCAGCGGGCCACTCGATGACCGCGTGCGGGCTCGGATACTCGCCGAGGCGCGCGGCAACCCGCTGGCACTGCTTGAGCTGCCGCATGAATCGTCCCCGGTGACACTGGCCGGCGGGTTCGGCCTGCCCGGCGCGCTACCGCTGCCGGGGCGGATCGAAGCCAGCTTTCTGCAGCGCGCGCGGCAGCTTCCCGCCGCGACCCAGCGGCTGCTGCTGGTGGCAGCCGCCGAGCCGACCGGCGGTCCGGCCCTGCTGTGGCGGGCGGCCGGGACGCTGGGCATCCCAGCCGAGGCCGCGGGCCCTGCGCAGGCGGATGGCCTGCTCGATCTCGGCGTCCAAGTCACCTTTCGCCACTCGCTGCTGCGGTCGGCGATCTACCGCGCCGCGGCAGCGGACGAACGCCGAAGCGCACATTTGGCGCTGGCCGCGGCCACTGATGCCGAGACCGATCCCGACCGCCGGGCCTGGCACCGCGCCCACGCGACGTTCGCGCCTGACGAGGATGTCGCCGACGAGCTGGAGCGCTCGGCCGGGCGGGCCCAGGCGCGCGGCGGGCTGGCCGCGGCTGCCGCCTTCCTGGAGCGCGCGGCGGCACTGACACCCGATCCGGGTCGGCGGGCGCGGCGTGCGCTGTATGCCGCGCGGGCCATGCAGCTGGCCGGAGCACCCCGCGAGGCCCTGGCGCTTCTCGCAGCCGCCGCTGCCGGCCCGCTGGGCGACTTCGACCGGGCCTTGCTCCAGCGCCTGCAGGGGCAGATCGCCCTGGACACCAGGCGCGGCGGGGACGCGGTGACGCTGCTCCTCGAGGCGGCCGGTCAGCTCGAACCGCTCGATCCCGCTCTGGCGCGCGAGACGTACCTGGAGGCGTTGCGCGCTGCGAGCATCGCCGGCCGGCTCGGCGCCGGCGCGCGGGCCGCCGCTGAGGCCGCTTCCCGGGCGCCGTCCCCGCAAGGAGTCCCGCGTGCGATCGACCTGCTGCTCGAGGGCCTGGCCATGCGTTTCACCGCCGGGTACGCTGCCAGCGCGCCGGCGCTCAAGCGGGCCCTCAGCGCGGTCCGCGACCAGGGCGGGCGTCCTGGGCAGGACGTGCGCTGGCCGTGGTCGGCCCGCCGTGTCGCGCCGGAGTTGTTCGACGACGATGCATGGCATGAGCTGGGCACCCGCAACGTGCAGATCGCCCGCGACGCCGGCGCGCTCGCCGTGCTCCCGCTCGCCTTGAACTATCTCGCGGTAATGCGCGTCTTTGAGGGCGATCTGGAAGCGGCCGGGGCGATGCTCGACGAGGCCGACGCGATCGCGGACGCGACCGCCACCGCGCCCATCGTGTTCGGAAGATTGCAGCTCGCCGGATTTCGCGGCGACGAGGCACAAACATCGGTGCTGATCCAGGACAACGAGCCCGCGGCAATCGCCCGCGGCGAGGGGGTAATACTCACCTTCCGCGAGCACACACGCGCCGTTCTCCACAACGGCCTTGGCCACTATCAGGCGGCGCTGGATCCCGCCCAGACCGCGAGCGCCCAAGACGAGCTGATGTACTCGGTGTGGTCGCTGCCCGAACTGGTCGAGGCGGCTGCCCGCTGCGGCAGGACCGAGCTCGCGGCCGACGCGCTGGAGCGGCTCTGCGAGCGAACCCAAGCGGCCGGGACCGAGTTGGCGCTCGGTATCGAGGCGCGCTCGCGAGCGCTGCTCAGCGACGGCGAGCGCGCCGAGCGGCTGTACCGCGAGGCGATCCAGCGGCTCGGCGGCACCCGCATGCGCCCCGCCCTGACCCGTGCGCATCTCCTGTACGGCGAGTGGCTTCGTCGGGAGAACCGGCGCGGCGACGCGCGCGACCAACTCCGGATTGCTTACGACGGGTTCACCGCGATGGGCATGGAGGCGTTCGCGGAGCGTACCCGCCGCGAGCTGCTGGCCACCGGGGAGACCGTGCACAAGCGCACGGTCCAGGCCCGCTATGAGCTCACCGCGCAGGAAGCGCAGATCGCCCGGCTCGCTGGAGACGGGCTTTCCAATCCGGAGATCGCCGCCCAACTGTTCCTCAGTACCCGCACGGTCGAATGGCACCTGCGGAAAGTGTTCGGCAAGCTGGGCATCAGCTCGCGCCGGGAACTGGGCCGGGCTCTGGCAGACCTCACTGGACCGGCAGCCGCGAGCCTATGAGGCCGGCTGGCCGGCATCGATGCGCCCCACCTTGCCGACCCTGTGAGAGGGAGCGCGCCGCAACTGGCGGCTGGCCGGCGACTTCCAGTCCGAACACCGTCCTCCGCCAGCTCACGTCGGAGAAATAGGCGCTTACGCTGGCACCGAACGTATGCGATAGGCACACGGTCGCGGTGGTCCAGTGACCGCACAGGCGTGTTCGCTTGGTCGTTGTTCCCGGCGGCGGTCCGGCACTGAACGCCTGCAGGACTTCTGCGATCGGGGCCGCGGCACAGGGACCAGGGTGTCGGCCAGTGGGAATGCGGGTCCGACGAGCCGCTTAGAGCGCGACCGTAGATGCAGGACCGGGTTACAGAGTATCGGCGCGCCGCGCGCCGGTGGCCCGGAGTCCCAAGCGTGAGGAGCCGCAGATGTCCGTTCCCGGCGCTCCGGACCGCCCCCGCTGGTACAGGCCCGATGCCTGCAAGACCCGGCACCGCCGCCAAAGGCACCACGATCCGCCCGTTCCGCGTCGACGTTCCGGAAGACCAAGTCGCCGAGCTGCGCCGGCGCGTCGCGGCGACCCGGTGGCCGGACCGGGAGACCGTGACCGACCGGTCCCAGGGCGCGCAGCTGGCGAAGATCCAGGACCTGGTGCGGTACTGGGGAACCGGCCACGACTGGCGCAGGTGACCTTCCGGGTCGCGGCCGAGCGGCAGTTCCTCGAGCGCTTCACCGGCGCCGGGGTACCGGCGGGGACGGCTGAGCTGCTCATCACGCGCGAGTGGGCGATCCTCGCCGGCGAGAACGACTACACGACCGGCACCTTCCAGCAGATCACCGGCCGCCCCCCGCGCCCAGTCGCCGAGTTCCTTCACGACTACCGCGCGGAATTCGCCCGATGCCCGCGCGTCATCCACCCGATCCCGCTCGGCGGCTTCCTCGCCAGCACTGGCCTCGACCTCGCACCCTTCCTGTAACCCCCAGAATTAGAGATGTCTAGGCATTTGACCCTCGGCTGCAGGTTCGTCATCGGCGTG
>Ga0187814_10000560_pt1 | contig 12799 bp, 9 predicted proteins | sample NC_S_4_FD_132450 | JGI IMG/M metagenome (GOLD analysis project Ga0187814, IMG submission 132450) | Wetland sediment microbial communities from Neuse River Estuary, North Carolina, USA - ASW-S_4 | ecosystem: Environmental > Aquatic > Freshwater > Wetlands > Sediment | place: USA: North Carolina... | reverse complement strand
GGCATCTTCTTCAACATAGGCGTCGGCACGGGAAAGGCCGCCTTGCTTCGCTCCGTCGTCGAGGGACTCGCATTCCAGTTCCGCTGGCAGCTCGAAGCGCTGCGACGCAAGGCTGAAGCGAAAGGACCACTGCGGTTCGTGGGAGGCGGCGCGCGATCCCCCGAGATAGCCGCGGTCTTCGCCGATGTGCTGGGAGAACCGGTCCAAACCACGGAGAGGCCGCAGGATGCCGGTGCTCTCGGGGCCGCCATCGTCGCTGCGGCGGGACTCGGTTTGGCCGACCTCGATGATGTCGGCCGTTTTGCTCGGCCACGCGAATGCCACGAGCCTCGTGTTGAATATCGAAGTCTGTACGATCGCCAGTTCGCCGTCTTCAAGGAACTCTACCGCCGGAACGCCGCCGGATTCGCCGCGCTCAACGAATAATAGCAGCCGCTCCACTTTCAACGGTTTCCTTGGCGGGAGGGGCGGGCGAAGAAAGCCTCAAGTCCGATTCGTTTTTGCGGGACCTTCACCAAGCGCGCGTTTGATGAAGGCGAGGGTGGACAGGACGATCCGTTCCTTGTCCTCCAGAGCGCCCTCTCCCAGAAAGACGCGGAGTCGCTCCGCATAATAGGCGGAACCGAAGGAAAACTGAAGCATCAGGAAGAGATTGTCCATGAGGAAGGACGCGGCGTCGGCGTCCATGCCCGGAGGGATTTCTCCGGTTTGTCGCGCGTCTTCCACCAGGTGCCGATAGCGGGCGGCGGCGACACTTTCGATGCTGTTCGAGAGCTTCGAAGCCAAGGGCATGAGTTCTTGCGTCGTGCAGGCGATGTAGATCCTGAGGAGTTCCGGGTCCGATTCCGAGGACGATATCGCCGCGCGGGTTATCGCTTCGATGCGATCGTAGAACCCCGCGTGTTCCCGGAATATCTCGTCGAGGGCGACCACGAGCACCTCGTGGATGGTCTCGATGATGGCGAGAAAAAGATCTTCCTTGGTCCGGAAGTATTTGTACAGGGAACCCACGCTGATGCCGGCCGCCTCGGCGATCCGATTGACGTTGGCCCTCGCGAAACCTTCTTCGGAAAATGCCTTCTTCGCGCAGTCAAGGACGCGCTGGCGCTTGTCTTCGGGAATGCGTTCGAAAATGGGGGTCCAACGGATCTGCTTTTGCGTCTGGTCTGGCATTGTATCCTCGTGCCGGCTGTCGGGCTAAAAATCCCGCCCTTTTTCCATATCGGGAACCACCAGCATAGCGGGGCGCGTCGATCGCGAGAAGCGGCACGAAATAGTTTGGGCATCGGTTTTCGACGATGAAAATGAGCGGCGCTCACCTCGAGGCGAGCGTTCGGCTCAACGGGGCCGCGATTCAGCGGAGGCGGGTGTTTGCGGTTCATCCGTCGCCCGGAGTTCGGCCCACCGTGCGGCAGCCCTGCGCAGATGTGGGATGACTATGGATCCGCCCACGACAAGCGCGACGGAACAGGCTTCCTGGAATTCTTCCGTGGATATCTTCTCGTCGTGGCAGCGAATGACGTGATAAAGGATACAGTCGTCGCAACGCAGCACCAGCGAAGAGACAAAGCCGAGGAGTTCCTTCGTCCTTGCCGGCAGCGCTCCATCGCGGTAGGTTTGCGTATCGAGGCTGAAGAAGCGCTTGATTTCCAGACCGGCGATCGCGAGCACTTTTTCATTGAGGACGAGACGCTCATCCTGCCATTCGGCGATGCTCTTGTCGAAAATCGTATCGGCACTCACGGCTACGCTCCTTTCTTCCTGTCGAAGCGCCGCGAAGGGGAGCGGTGGCCGGTTTGGAATTTTCGGCGGCGCGCCTTCGCCTTCTATGGACTCAATATATAAGAATAGCTATATTACCTGCGACATCGAATGCGGAGGCTCACGCGCCTCCAACCGAAGGAGTGTAGCATGAGCGAGCACCTCACGATGACGACTTTCAAGGAAAAGGTTTTCAATTTCGAGGCGAACAAGGATTGGAAATACGAAGGCGACCTGCCGGCCATCATCGATTTCTACGCCGACTGGTGCGGTCCCTGCCGGATGGTATCGCCCGTTCTCGAGGATCTCGGCAAGAAATACGAAGGCAAGCTTCATCTGTATAAGATCGATACCGAGGCCGAGCCGGAACTCGCGGGCATGTTCCAGGTGCAGAGCATTCCGACTATCTTCTTCGTGCCGATGGATGGCCAGCCAAGTTACGCCATGGGCGCCCTTCCCAAGCAGGAACTCGAGCGAGCGATCGCCGAAGTGCTCAAGGTGGAATAGGGGTCGACGCGGCGGAGGTGTCTTGCCAAGGAGTCCGGCGAAAAGTCCAAGCGTTCTCGGGAGCTACCGTTTTCAGCGTCCTGACGGGATTCTCTCGGAAAACGGCACCTCGAATTTTTCGATTCCCGCCATCGCCTCCTCGATGAGGCGACCAAGACCCAACGCCTCGTAGGAAGCCCGCTCTCTCTCGAGATCGGCCTTGAGGAGGGGATGCTTCGGGCTGAAGATCACGCAGCAGTCCTCGAAGGGCCTGACGGAAATATCGAAACTGCCTATGGCCCTGGCGATGGCGATCGTCTCCTCCTTGTCCATGCCTATCAGGGGGCGGAACACGGGAAGATCGGTGGGGAACTGGGTAAAGCGCAGGTTCTGTGCCGTCTGGCTCGCCACCTGGCCGAGACTTTCCCCTGTGACGATACAGGTATCCCGCCGCCGGGCGGCGAATGCGTGGGCGATCTCCATCATCGCCGCCCGCATCATCAAAGTCGTGAGATCTTCGCGCGCGCCCTTCTTGAGCGCCATCTGGATGTCGGTGAAGGGCACCGTCCAGAGCGTGATGCCGCCCGTGTATCCGGAAAGGACGCGGGCGAGGTCCTTCACCTTGTCGTGAGCCTCTTTGGAGGTGTAGGGCCAGGCGTGAAAGTACATGGCTTCGAGGTCGAGGCCACGTTTGGCCATCATGTAGCCGGCCACAGGGGAGTCGATCCCGCCCGAAAGGAGGAGGAGACCCCTGCCCTGGGTCCCGACAGGCAGCCCCCTGACGCCACGGGTCGGGTTGCCGTAAATGAAGGCCCGGTCGCGAATCTCGACATTGATCGTAAATCCGGGCTCGTGGAGATCGACCCGGAGTCCGGGATTGGCTTCGAGGATCGAATGACCCAACTCCTTCGACAGTTCGTAAGACCCGAGGGGGAAGCTCTTGTCGGAACGTCGCGACTCCACCTTGAAGGTCGTCGCGCCGACGTTGGCTGCTCCGGCGATGGCAAGGGCCGCCCTTTCTATCTCGACGAATGTTTTTTCCGTGCGGAGCGCCCTGGCCCAGCCGTTGATGCCGGGCGTGCGCGACAGTATTTCCTCCGCCTCCCCTGCACGGTCCGCGGCCACCTGGACGAAAAATCTGCCCGGTTGGTACTCGACTTGATGAGGCATACCTGAGAGGCGTTTCCGAATATCGGTCTTGAGACGATTCTCGAAATCCCTTCGGTTGCCGAGCTTGAGGAGGATTTCTCCGACCTTCACGAGGTAGAGCGCGGGCTGTTCCATGCTTTCTCCGTGGTATCTCGAATGCTGAGACACGTTCAATAGGGCCCGGAGCCCGCGCCGGGGTCAAGCCCGCAGGGCTCGATGCATCGCCCGAGCCGCGGCGAGAAAAGTTTCGATATCGCCGGCCGTCGTCAGATCGCCCGTCGAGATCCGTATCGAGGAGAAGGCGAGCCCCTTGTCCAGGCCCATCGCCTCCAGGACCCGTCGGCCCTTGTCGCGCGAGTTGTGCGAGCAGGCCGAGCCCGTGGACACCGCGACGCCCTCCGGGGCTTCGCGGCAGCCTGCGGAAAGCGCCCGGACGAAGACCTCGCCGGAGAGCCCGGGGAAAGCCGCTGAAATTATATAGGGCGAATAGCGCGGATCGTCCGGCCCGCGACCCAAGGGGAGGGGCATGGCGCCCATGTCGAGGAGGCCCTCGACCAGCCGTCTTTCGAGGGACCTGGCAGCCGCGAGCCGAACCTCGAAGCGGTCCAGCGCCCGATCGAGGCAGATGCGAAACGCCCAGACCGCCTGGAGGCTTTCGGTGCCCGGTCGGACCCCTCCTTCCTGTCCTCCGCCCAAGACGAGCGGCTCAATGTCGCGGCCGAGCCACAGGGCTCCGACGCCGTGGGGCCCCCTGAATTTATGGCCCGAAAAGGCCGCCGAATCGATGCCCAAGGCTGCCGGGGCGAAAGGCAGCTTGCCCAGGGCCTGTACCGCGTCGACATGGACGCGAGGCCGCCGTTTTCCTATCCGGGCGGCGCGGTCGGCGACCGCTTTCGCGATCTCGGCCACGGGCTGCACCGCGCCCGTTTCGTTGTTGACAGCCATCGCGAAAACCGCCTCTGTTTCCGGCCTCAGCGCCGCCTCGAAGGCCGCCGGGTCCACGCGGCCGTCGGCTCCGGGCTTGACCAGGGTCGCCTCGATGCCGAGGCGCTTCAGCACCGGCAATTGCTCGTGAATGGCCGCATGTTCGATGGCGGTCACGAGGATATGCGGGCGAGTACCGTCCTTGGAAGCTTTTCGGACGAGGGCGAGGAGGGGGATCGCGTCGGCCTCGGAGCCCGACCCGGTAAAGACGAGTCGGTTGCCGGACCCGACTGGACACAGGCGCCTGCGGACACCTTGGCGCGCTTCCTCGAGCTTTTCCTTCGCCTGCAGTCCGGGAGCGTGGGGGCTGGACGGGTTGCCGGGAAAAGCGACCGCGATCTCGGTGGCCTCGATGAGCGCGTCGCGATCGGGCGGAGTCGTGCTCGCCCAGTCGAGATAGATCGTAGCAGGCTCCTGCGAGATCAGGATGAGTATCGTCCGTCGGGGATGCCAGAGGGCTCGCGGCCGCTCTCCGCGAATTCTTTGGAAAGATAGAGGGCGCAATAGCAGTGACCGTACTTTTCTATGTCGCTCCGGGCCCAGACGCAGGGACACACGCACCGGGCGTCAGCCTCCCGGCTCCCTTCCGAATCGCGGCAGGGGCAGAGGAAATAAGCGAAGCGCTTCCAATTGGCGGCGAGACCGTCAACGAGGTTGCCATAGAATTCCGGATCCGCATTGAGAGTCCAACCCTGTTTGGCCGCCACCATCTCGGTGAAGGTTCGGACCTGTTCGATCGATTTTTCCGGCATCGCTTCAACCCTTCAGGCCGAGGGTGAGTTTCCAATCCGGTTCGATGAACCCGACCAGATGTGCCGTGTCGTCGATGATCGCGAAAGGGAAGGCGACATCCTGCTTGAAGGCCTCTTTGAGGACTTTCTTGATGGCCGTCTTCCGCTCGAGGGGGATCAGATCGAGGTGGATGTAACGGTAGGCGAAACCTTCCTTGCCGAGGAATGCCATCGCCCGCTTGCAGAAACCGCAGGTCGACAGGGTATAGAGAGATATCGCGTGGTCCCTACGAGCACCGTCGACGGAAGTGTATTCGAGATCATCGAGCATGCAGGCCCCCTTTTTCGGAATCGGCGCACTTCAATATAGCAAAAAATCCCGCGCGGCGATAAGCGGCCGCCAGGCGATGGAGCGGCGCCGGAGAGGCGGGAATCCGGGAAGCGGCCGGCTGCGGGCATTTCGCGAGCCCTGGAAAAAAGGTCGCCGTTGCGTTACAGTGCCGCATGCGCGACCCGTCTCTTATCCGCAATTTTTGCATCATCGCACACATCGACCATGGCAAGTCCACCCTCGCCGACCGCTTCATCGAAAAGGCGCGCGTGATCGATCAGCGGAAGATGCAAGACCAGATGCTGGATAACATGGACATCGAACGGGAGCGCGGGATCACCATCAAGAGCCAGGCCGTGGCGCTCGACTACACCGCAAACGACGGGAAAATCTACACGCTCAATCTGGTCGACACGCCGGGCCATGTGGATTTTTCCTACGAGGTCTCCCGCGCCATCTTCTCCTGCGAGGGTGCCCTCCTCCTCATCGATGCCACGCAGGGTGTCGAAGCGCAGACCCTCTCGAACATGTACATGGCTCTCGATCACAACCTCGAGATCATTCCGGTCATCAACAAGATCGACATGCCCTCGGCCGACCCCGAGGAGATCAAGCGTCAGATCGAACATGACCTGGGGCTCGATCCCGACGACGCCATGCTCGTGTCCGGCCGCTACGGTACGGGAGTCGATGAACTTTTCGAGGCTATCGTCAAGAAGATCCCGGCCCCGAAAGGCCGCGACTCCGACCCGCTCCAGGCGCTCATCTTCGATTCGCACTACGATCCCTACCGAGGCGTCGTCGTCCATCTCAGGGTGATGGGCGGCTCGATCAGGTCGGGGCAGCGAATCAGGCTCATGTCGAACGGCGCCGAGCACACGGTCGAGGAGACCGGCCAGTTCCGCATAATGCTGTCGAAGACGGACGATCTCACCGCCGGGGAAGTCGGATACATCGTCGCCGGCATCAAGACGGTCTCCGACGTCCGCGTCGGGGACACCGTGACCGACGCGGAAAAACCGGCGACGGAAGCCCTCGCGGGCTTTCGCGAGGTCAAGCCCGTCGTCTTCTCCTCGATCTACCCGATGGACGCCGCCGACTACGAGGAGCTCAAGGTCGGTCTCGAAAAGCTCAAGCTCAACGATGCCTCGCTGATCTACGAAAAAGACAACTCGGTGGCCCTCGGTTTCGGCTTCCGTTGCGGCTTTCTCGGCCTCCTTCACCTCGAGGTCGTGCAGGAGCGCCTGGAGCGCGAGTACGATCAGGCGATAATTCTCACCGCGCCGAGCGTGCGGTATCTCATCCACCCAACGAACGGCTCGGATTATTTCATCGACAGCCCGGCGGACTATCCCGACCCCAGCCGCATCGAGAGCGCCGAAGAGCCTTGGATCAAGGCCCAGATCATCACGCCGGTCGGCTATATCGGAAATCTCATAACGCTGTGCATCGACAAGCGGGGAATCCAGGCGGGCTTCACGCATCTGGACGAGAAGCGGGTGGAGCTCGTGTTCGAGATGCCGCTCGCCGAAGTGCTGTTTGATTTTTACGACAAGCTCAAGTCGACGAGCCGCGGCTACGCGAGTTTCGATTACGACGTCATCGGCTACCGCAAGACCCAGCTCGCCAAGCTCGACATCCTCATCAACGGCAAGCCGGTGGACGCCTTTTCGCAGCTCGTCTTCGAGCCGGGAGCTTACGAGCGCGCGCGAAAGGTCTGCGAGCGCCTCCAGGGGGCCATCCCCCGCCAGCAGTTCAAGGTGCCCATCCAGGGCGCCATCGGCTCCAAGGTCATCGCCCGGGAAACCATCAACCCGGTGCGCAAGGACGTCCTTGCCAAGTGCTACGGCGGCGACATCACGCGCAAGCGCAAACTCCTGGAAAAGCAGAAGGAAGGCAAAAAGCGCATGAAACTCGTCGGCGACGTCGAACTCCCCCAGGAAGCGTTCCTCGCGGTCCTGCGCGAGAATGAAGAAGACAGGGAGCGCAGATAGGCGCGCGTCTCAAGCGAAGCTCTCGCGGCGCCAGCCGCGCCGCGCGCCGCGGTCCTGCGCGAGAATGAAGAAGACAGGGAGCGCAGATAGGCGCGCGTCTCAAGCGAAGCTCTCGCGGCGCCAGCCGCGCCGCGGTCCTGCGCGAGAACGAAGAAGACAGGGAGCGCAGATAGGCGCGCGTCCTTACTACCGAGTCCGCAATATAGGTGACACATGAACGCGTTTCGCCTTGTTATGTCAATGCGAAACGCGTCCATGTGTATCCATTCTACTGGACTCGGTAGTATGCCAGATTGCGGAGCTGGGCGATCCAGTATTCGGTCTCGACGAGGACTCGATTGAGAAGATCCTGGGGCAATGAGGCAAGACGCTCGGCGTCGGGCATGGGCCATAGGAGATAATCGAGATCGCCGATCGCCTTGGCGAGGTCCGCGGCCGCCGTGCGCCGGCCACCTCTCAAAAGTTCCTCCAAAGACACGAGCCTCTTGAGTTCCGTTTCCATGAAGTTGCGCGAAATCGCGGAGGCGTCGCCCTCGAATCCCATGCCGGCTCGGGCGGCACGGGTTATTCCTGTCGGCGCCGGGCCGCCGAGCGATCCGACGAAGTCGTCGAAGTCGAGAATGGGCGCGCCGAGGGGAATGCCTCGCCCCGCCCTGATGTCGTATACCGGCGGCCCGTGGAGGGCTATCTCCTCGGACATGAGCGCCGCGTAGCGCGACAGCACCGGGTCGGTCAGCTGATCCCCGCCCTCGCGGACCGTCCGGACTCCTTCGCGATAGGCGATCTCCAGGGGCCGACTTCCGATCGGCGCGAGACGGGAAGACGAATGCGCGTCCGCGGCGACGGCCGGGCTCCCGCGAACGTGAGTCTTTCCCGGCTGGAACGCGAAATCAAGGCCGGAGACGAAGCAGGGAGCCGCTCCGAGCCGTCTGGCGACGTGGAGCGCATGAACGCCGACGGAACCGAGAGGAGGGGCGAGGAGAAGCGGCAGACCCGAGTTGTGCAGTCTGTCGAGGAAGGGGCCGTCGACGATGCGGACCCCGCTCAGGAGATTCGCCGAAGGCGAAACGCCGAAGCTGTCCGGGTGGGAGGAAAGGTCGGCGAGGACGGCGAAACCCAGGCCCGTAACGCCGATGAAATCCCTCAGATTCCAGATCTGGGCTTCGAGGCAGACGACGAGGTCGGGGACGATATCCGCCGCGACGAGGGATTTCACGGCCGTGTCCGCCGCGACGACGTTGAGCGATTTCCTGTTCTTCCTGATGAATGGAAGGGCCACCTCGAGCGAAGGTCCGGCGCCGCAAACGACCGTCGGCCCCGCGACGCGGGGAAGGGGCAGGGGGGCTATATCTTCCATCCGGGCGAGGTTCCTGAAGATATTCCTCATCCAGAGACGTCCCATCGCGGCGAGCGAAGCGCGGTTTTTCCAATAAGACGCGAATTCCTCGTCGAGGAGGGCGATCGCCTCCCGGAGTGCCGCCGGTTCGAGGTCCGAGCCTCCCGAAAGTCGAGTGGGCATGACCCTGCGGAACCGGCCCAAGGCCGCAGCCGCGGCGATCCATGCGCCGCGGTCCTCTCCGGGAACGAAACGCAAGCGCGGGTCCGCCGCGATTGCCGCGGGCATCCGTTTCTCGGCAAGATTCGCGAGCGCCGGGTCCGTCTCGATGCATAGCACAGCCCCGTCTGAGGGCAGATCCTCGAGAAGTTCTGCAACGCCATACCAGAGGCAGGGCGAAGGGACGAGGAAGAGTCTTGCCGGCCCCGCGGCGCGGCCGGCAACGACGGCGGCCTTCGCCATGCGGGAGGCAAAACGCGAAGGGCCGCGCTCCGGGTAGAGGAGGCGGCCCTTCACGAGGACATTGTCTTCGCCGGCGGTGACGACTATCGCGGGGACGTCGTCCTGGCTCAAATCCCTACTTCGGGGACTTGGGGCTGAAGTACTTGAAATAGACATCCGTGAAACGATCCTTCAGCAGCGGACTACCGAGGAAAATCGACCTGACGTCTCCGTCGATCTGGCGTTGAAAGAGATAGGGATAGTACGCCGCGACGAGGCCGTCGTCGGTCGCGGCCCCCGCTTCCTTGACCTTGATCACGAAGACATTGTCGCCAAGGACGAAGGGGTCGGAAACGGCGCCCGGTGCGAGACCGAACGAAGCCGTGAGAAACTTGTCGCTCGTCGAGGCGGAGTCGAGTTCCGTGGAGCCGGATGTCGGGATCGGGGTGAAAAGCGACGCGTTTTGGCCATATATGTTGACGGAAATATTGCCGTAGTCCATCGAGAATGGCCCGACTGTCTTCGTGGCTATGCCTTCCTTCTTCGCGTCGGAGTCGAACTCCGAGGCGGGAAGAGCGGCAAAGGTTTTCGCCTTGGCGATGGTCCAATCCTCGATCTTGCCCCGCTCCGATCGCATCATCCAGGTTCGGGCGTCGGCAAGAACCGCCGGGTCCGTGAAAGCGGGGGCGAGCACGTCGTCCTCCAACTTGAATATCGCCCAACTGCCGTCAGCGGTCTTGAGCGGGGCCGACACCGCGCCCTTCTTGAGCGCGGCCACCTTGTCGGCATCGGCCTTGGAGGCAAGATCGCCCTGCAGCTCGTGGAAGAACCGGAGGCCGAGATCGCCGCCCTGGCTCGCCCAGGAATCGGTGGAAGATTTTTTTGCCGCGTCGGCGAAAGCGAGCCCGCCTGTGATTTTCTTGGAGAGATCGATCAGATCGGATTCTTTGCCCATCGTGATCCGCGAAAGCTTGAGGCGTCGGAAGAGCTCCGCGTTGGACTGGGCCCAGGCGAGCACTTCGGAATCGGGATAGGCGGAAAGGGGAAACAGAGCGTACTCGACAGTGCGGGTCTCTTTCGCCATCGCCGCGATGAAGTCGCTTTCCTTGGACGACGGCTTAACGGAATACACGGCGTTCGTGAAGCTCTGCGTCAGATACTGATCTTTCAGTTCGAGGCGGGTTTCGAGGCGCTGGGAACTGGGCGTGTCCTGGAACAGCTTGGGGGAGAAGGACCCGTTTTCCTGGAATTGGGGAAGCTTGGCCATCGTTTCGTCGATAATCTGGTCGGGAACGACGATTCCCGCGTGATTTACGGCGTCGAGCATGCCGTCGTGCACGACGGCGCTCTCGAATGCGGCCCGATATATCTGGTAGTTCCTGAGCTGATTCGCGAGGTCGGAGGTGTCGGTCGACGGGTTCGCCTGGCTCAATGCCTCCACCTGGCGCACCATGTAGGAATTTTGCGCATAGGCGATGGGCTTTCCGTCATAGGTTCCGAACGTGAGGGCACCGGCGCCGCCGATACTCGTGCTGGTGGGGAAAAATACGAAGGCGACGATTACGAGGACGAGAAAGGCGATGGTGCCACCGTATACGAAGGGATTCTTGATGCCCCTGCGGGGTCCGTCCGATCCGGACTTCTTTGCCGGACCCTGAGCCGGTTTGGGGGCTCCTGCATTCGACGACTGGGATGCCATGATTTCCTTCCATCGAGGAGAGGGCTGGCGACTAGGTTGCCGCGGTTGGTTTCGGGGAGAAACGACGGAGACGGTAGCACGGTCTCCGAAACACTGTCAACGTCACGGGTTTGGTCCCGCGGCGGCAACACATCGATCGATTAGCCACGCCGTCTCCGGGCCAGCGGATTATCGGAATTCCCGGGCGCCGACACTCCGGCTCGCGCCTCCTCGGGAGAGGAGGCGGCCTTCTTGACGGCCTTTTCGGCGTACATGCCCGCGTCGGCCTTGCCCAGAAGCTCTTCGATGCTCGTGCCGTCGTCCGGAAAGATGGAAACGCCCATGGAAAGGCCGACCCTGCAGACACCCGCGCGCATCTCGATCGGCCGAATGGTGGCCTCCGCGATTTTTTCCGTCGCGAGCCCCACCACGGCCCCGTCGTGCACGTTCGTGAGCACGACGATGAACTCATCCCCGCCGACGCGGGCGACGGTATCCGAAGACCTGATGGCCGATTGGATGCGGTGGGCGATCTCCACGAGAACCGAGTCTCCCGCGAGATGCCCGAAACGGTCGTTGACCGGCTTGAAGTTGTCGAGATCGATGAAAACGATGCCGACTTTCGTGCCGTTGCGCGCGGCGATGTTGAAGGACTTCTGCAGCAGCTCGAAAAGGAGACGGCGGTTGGGCAGCCCGGTGAGACTGTCATGATTCGCGAGATGGCTCGAATAGGTGGCGCTTCGCTCGAGTTCCGCTTTTTCGCCGACGATGGAACGGTGCATTTCGGCGAGCCTGTCGTGGATGAGGCTGTTTTCGATGGCGATGGCGACGTAGGGGCCTAGAGCTTCGAGGAGGACTTCGTGCTGCTTCGTATATGCGTGCTTGGTCATCGCCTGCACCGTGAAGATGCCGATGACGCGGTCCTCGATCGTGAGCGGTATGAAGATGAGCGAGCCGGTCGGTCTGCCTATGAGCTGCGGCTTGCCCTCGACGTAGCGCTCCAGTTCCGCGTCGGTATCGTTGATAAAAACCGTCCGGCGGTTGGCGATGCACCATGCGGCGACGCTTCGACGGGGATCGAGCTTGCGGAGCGGACGATGGAGGCGCTTGGAAAGCTCGAAATAGGCCTTCCAGTCGAGGATGTCCTCCTCTTCCGAATAGACCGCGATGCCGAAGACCGAGGTGTCCATATGCCTGCCGAGACTTTCGTGGAGGGTCGAGATCACCGTGTCGAGGTCGAGGCTCGAGGTCACGCGCTTGCCGATCTCGGAGATCGAGAGAAGTTGACGGTTGAGCTCTTCGAGCTCCGTCGTCTTCTCTTTGAGCTCGATGTTTCGGAGCCGGTATATCTCGGCCTCCTGACGGCTCCGTTCCACTTCGTACTGGACGGTGATGCTGTTGATCTTGCGTGACGTGTCCTCGCCGAGAGCCTCGCGCTCGAAGCGTGCGCTGCGCCGGTAGTAATCGAGGGCTATCTGGTAGTCTCCGAGGGCCGCATGCACTTCGGAAAGCCTTTCGTAGGCTTGGTTGAGGACCTTTTTCGTTCCGAGCCTCTCCGCTCCCGCCAGAGCGTTCCGATACCGCTCGAGGGCACCCTCGTGGTCGCCTCGCAGCGCGTCGAGGGCGCCGAGCTCCAGCAGGGTGGAAACGCGCGCCCGCGCGTTTCCGAGTTCTTCGGTGATCGAAAGGGCCCGAAGGAGGTGGGGCTCGGCCTCTGCGGGCGTGGCCGAATCGCGGACGATGCGCCCGAGAGCGAGTTCGGCGTCGGCTTCGAGCGTGCGGTTGCCCGAATCCTTGGTCACGTCGAGCGCCTTTTCGGCGAAGTCCCTGGCCAGCACCCAGTTCTCCATGACATGGAAGCCCTTGCCGAGATTGATGAGCACATTCGCGACCAATTCGCGATCGTCC
>Ga0187814_10000558_pt1 | contig 12806 bp, 11 predicted proteins | sample NC_S_4_FD_132450 | JGI IMG/M metagenome (GOLD analysis project Ga0187814, IMG submission 132450) | Wetland sediment microbial communities from Neuse River Estuary, North Carolina, USA - ASW-S_4 | ecosystem: Environmental > Aquatic > Freshwater > Wetlands > Sediment | place: USA: North Carolina... | reverse complement strand
CTCGGGGGACGGCAAGCGTCTCGTCGCCGTCTTCCGCGAACTGTTCGGCTGGGTGCGCGGCGGCGAGGCCATTGTCGCGGTCCTCGCCTGCGGCTTCTTCAGCACCTTCACCGGCGTCAACGGAGTCACCATCCTCGCCCTCGGCGGCCTCCTCGTCGGCGTCCTCGTCGAATCGGGCGGGTTCAAGGACGGCGCGGCGCGCGGACTCGTGACGGCGAGCGGCGACATAGGCCTTCTCCTCCCGCCGAGCGCCGCGGTCATCGTGTACGGCGTGAACGCCCAGTTCATCTACGGCGACGCGTCCGCCTTCGACGTGACCGCCCTCTTCCGGGGCGCCCTCCTCCCCGGCGCCCTCCTCGTGACCGCGATGGCCGCCGCCGGAGTGATCGCCGCCCCGCATCGCGCGCCCGAGGACCGGAGGAGTTTCCAGCCCCGCGCGGCCCTGGGCGCATTGAAGCCAGCAGCGCTCGAGCTTCTCGTCCCCCTCCTCGCGGTCCTCCTCTTCTTCACGGGCTTCGCGAGCCTCAGGGAGATCGGGGCCTTCTGCGTGCTCTACATAGCTGTGGTCGAGACGCTGGTCAAACGCGAGCTCTCCCTGCGCGGCCTGTTCGACGTGTTGCGCAGGGCCCTCCCGATCATCGGCGGCACCCTCATAGTCATAGCCGCGGCGAGGGGTCTGTCTTTCTACATCATCGACGCCAACGTGCCAGCGGCCTTCACCTCGTGGATCCAGGCGCGGGTATCGAGCCCGATCGTCTTCCTCCTCGCCCTCAACCTCTTTCTCCTCCTCGTCGGCTGTCTCATGGACATCTTCTCGGCCATCCTGGTCATCTCGCCCTTCGTCATCCCGCTCGGCATGGCCTTCGGCATCAATCCCGTCCACTTCGGCGTCATCTTCATCATGAACCTCTGCATCGGCTTTCTCACGCCCACCATCGGCATGAACATCTTTCTCGCGAGTTACGCTTTCAAGAGGCCGATCGCGGAAGTGGTCAAGGAGGTGTGGCCCTATCTTCTCGTCCAGGTCGCCGTGCTCCTCGTGATCACCTACGTGCCGGGTCTCACGACCCTCCTGCATTGACGAGGGCGGGAGAGCCGGCCATACTGCCGCAGCATGGAACAGATCGTGATCTACACCGACGGCGGCTGCTCGGGAAACCCGGGGCCCGGCGGCTGGGCCTTCGTCTACGACGACGGCGTCGAAGAGCTCGTCGGCTCGGGCGGAGAAGCCGCCACCACCAACAACCGCATGGAGCTCCGCGCGGTGATCGAGGCCCTCTCCCTCGTCGACCGCCGCTCATCCGGGAAGGACCCCGCCGCGGTCGTCCTCTACACCGATTCGCAGTACGTCAAGAACGGCATCACCTCCTGGATCGCCAACTGGAAGCGCAACGGCTGGCGTACCTCGGACAAGAAGAGCGTGAAAAACCGCGAGCTCTGGGAGGAGCTGGACGAGCTCGCCGCGCGCATACGGCCGAAGTTCTTGTGGGTCGAGGGCCACGCGGGCGTGGAGCGCAACGAGAGGTGCGACGCGATGGTGCAGGCAGAGATTCGCAAGCTGCGATAGACGAAGCGGGGGCCGGAGCATGGCGAACATCACCGACGACTACATGAAAGAGATGATCTCCGCGACTCGGACCTATACGGTCGTGATTCTGAGGGCCACGGACAAACGGCGCGAGCCTGGCGCGGACAAAATCGTGTGGGAGCACGGGCGCCGCAATTTCTCCCTCCGCGCCGACGGCCTCCTGCCGATCGTCTGTCCCATTTCGGACGGCAGCGAGGTGAGCGGCGTCGGCATTTTCGACGCGCCGCCGGACGAGGTGAGGACTATCATGGATGGAGACCCCGGGGTGCAGGCGGGAATCTTCACCTACGAGATCCACCCTTGCAGGGGTTTCCCCGGAAGCAGCCTGCCGGGCTAAGGCTTGCGCCGCGACTTCTGGAAGAAGGCGCCCACGATGAGGAAGGTCGCGAGCGGCGACAGCCATTCAGGGAGGTGGGCGCCCGCTCCTTCAGCGAGCATGACCGCGCCCAGGATCAGGATCGAGTACATCGCGCCATTCTTGAGGTAGGGGTAGGACTTGATCCGCTCGATGTTGCCGACGGTGATGGAGCGCACGATGAAGGCGCCGACGCCGTTGCCGACGAGGATGAGGGGCACCGAGAAGGTGAAGGCGAAGGCCCCGAGCACGCCGTCGATGGAGAAGGTGGTGTCGATGGCCTCGAGGTACAGGAGCTTGGAAATGTCCGAGAGGCCCGAATCCGCGAGCCGCGCCTCCTGGGCCTCGGCGTTCTGCTTGAAGCCGTGGGTTATGAAAAAGGCGGTGCTCCCCACGACGGACGCGAGGGCCAGATAGGGATCGACGCGGATGTCCAGGCTCACCTGGGCGAGAAGAAAGACAGACGCCACAGCGTAGAACCAGACTCCCTTGGCGCTCAGGAAGCGCTCTCCCGGCAGACCGTAGTTCTTGTGCTCGAGGAAGAGCCAGTGGAGGAAGAGGAGGACTAGGAAGGTGCCGCCGCCCGTGAGGAGGTAGGGCGCGGTGTGGGCCACGGTCTCGGCCACCTGAGGATCGCTCGAGAACGAGAGGGTGAGCGATCTTACGGGGCCGAGCGAGGGGGCCGCTGCCCAGACGATCAGCCAGGGCAGGAGGCCCCGCACGACGAAGACGGCTATGAGTATGCCCCAGCGCAGGAACCAGCGCCTCGCCTTGGCGCCCATGGTGCCCAGCACCTCAGCGTTGATCACCGCGTTGTCGATGCTCGACACCACCTCGAAGAGGCTGAGTCCGACTATGACGACGATGGCGGAAAGAACGCTCATGAGCGCCGGCCGACCCTAGAAGTTGAAAATCAGTCCCGCATTGACGTGGAGCGCCTTTATGTTCTCGGAGCCGTCGAAGATGAAGGCGTATTTGACCTGCGCGAAGCCGTCGATATTGCTCATGAGATTCATGGCGCCGCCGGCGAGCACCCCGACGTGCGGATCGATGACCTTGCTCGCGGCGGTGAGGCCGGGCGAGAAGCCCGCGTACAGCGAGAACTTGTTGAGCGGGATGATGAACTTGAAGGCGATATCGAAGTCCGTGGCGTTCTGCGAGCCAAGCTTGTACAACTCCGAGGAAGGCGTGAGCGTGAAGGTGTGGATGAGGGGGATGTTGACGTAGAAGCCCCAGTTCAGACTCATGACGCCGTCGGCGTCGGGGAGGCTGGCCGTGTTCCCCTTTGGCAGGGCCGCTCCGACGAAGACGCCCAGGCTGACCGGAGTCTCGAAGGACCGGGCGGAGACGCCGAGACCGGCAAGAAAGAGAAAGGCCGCCGCCAGCGGCGCCGCGATACGCGCTTTCATTATCACTGCCTCCTTTACACTACCTCAAGCAGTCTACCGTGAAATCCGGGGGGAGACACAAGGCCTTGAAGCCCGGCTCGCGGCTCGACCGCGTTCACTGCCGGCCGAGGAGGCTCGCGTCGAGTCCCCTTCGCGTCAAAGGCTCCGCGCCCGCCATCGGCCTCTGTCCCTCGAAGCGCCGGCCTGGATAGGCACGGCCGAGCAGGGCGTATTTCGCGCCGGCGAAGGGGTTGTAGGGGAGAAGCTCCACGCGGCAGCGGCCCTTCGCCGGCTCGAGGCGCTCGGCCAGCGCATCGAGATTCCTTTCGGAATCATTGAAGCCGGGGATGAGCGGTATCCTCACTATAAAATCGCGCCCGGAGGACATGAGCCGATCAAGGTTCCCGAGGATGAGCTCATTGTCGACGCCGGTACCCCGCCGATGTTCCGCGCTGTCCATGTGCTTCACATCCAGCATGATCAGATCCACGGCTTCGATCGCCCTGGCAAAGACAGCCGGGTCGGCGAACCCGGAGGTCTCGATCGCGACGTGATGCGGTCTGAGAAATCCAACGAGCTCGAAAAGAAAGTCCGCTTGGGCGAGGGGCTCGCCGCCCGACAGGGTGTACCCGCCCCCGCCCTCCTCGAGGAGCTCCGCGACTTCGAGCATCCTCGCGGCGAGGACTTCGGCCGTGACATCCTCCCCGGCCCGCGAAACGAGGCCCAATGGGCAGCGGTGCAGACAGCGGCCGAGGCCCGCGCAGTCGGGATGCTCGCAGCTCTGTCTGCACAGGCCGCAGTCTCTGCAACCGTTCCTGCGCACCATGAGCTCGGGCTCGAAGGAGATGCCCTCCGGGTTGTGGCACCAGGCGCAGCGGAGGGGGCAGCCCTTGAAGAACACCGTGCACCGAATGCCGGGGCCGTCGTGCACCGTCATCTCGCGCAGATCGAAGATCCTGCCGTAGGTCGACATGCTTGCTAGTGCCCCGCTCCCGCTACGCGAGGTATTCCTGACGCGCGATGATGTGATCCTGGTACTCCCTGTCGAGCTCTATGAAGTAGGCGCTCCAGCCCCAGACCCGGACGATGAGGCTTCGGTGAGCCTCGGGGTGCCGCTGCGCGTCGAGGAGCTCGTCGCGGCTGACCGCGTTGAGCTGCATCTGGTGCCCGCCCCGCTTCACGAACAGCCTGACCAGGTCTGCGACCTTGTTCCTGCTCTCCTCGCTGTCGAAGAGACTGCTGTGGAATTCCATGGTCAGGGGACCGCCGTTGATGACCCGTCTGAGATCGGGGGCCGTGAAGGACTTGATGATCGACAACGGCCCTTTCAGGCGCGCAAAGAGGCTCGGGGAATAGTTGGCGCCGAACCACTCGCCTCTGCGCCTTCCGTCCGGGGTCGCGCCCAGCTCTCGCGAGTGCCAGATGTAGTACATCGCGGAGCCGGTGCCGGCGCGGATTATTCCGCCGCGCTCGTTGCGGATGCCGGCCACGCCGTCGGCAAAGGCGGCCAGGAGCTCCGCTGCCAGAGCGTCAACCTCCGGGTCGCCGTTGCCCAGCTTCGGCGCCTCGAAGCGCAGCTTCGAGAGGAGCTCTTCGTGGCCCTCGAAGTCGCAGGCCAGGGCGTCGAGGAGCTCGGCCGCGCTCAGGCTCGATTCGGTGAAGACATATTTCCGTATGGCCGCGAGAGAGTCGACGCAGGTGGAGAGACCCGTGCCGTGAAAGCCGAAGTTGTTGTACTTCGCGCCGAGGGATATGTCGCGGGCCGCCTCCACCCTGCCGTCCATGAGCAGGGACATGAAGGGGGCAGGCGTCATCCACAGGTTCTTGATGCCCTCCGCCAGGACGAGACACCGCGTCTTCACCTCGACCTTCACCGCCGCGAGAAAGGCTTCGAAGGAAGGCGACTGTGCTAGGTCTCGATTGACGCAGCGGAGGAGGAGCTCGGGGAAGGAGAGCGCCGCGATATTGGGTATATCCATGCCCTTGCCGGGGATTATGAACTCCCAGCAGGCGGCCACGACATAGTCGCGGGCATCCGCTTCTGCGTAGCCGAGGTCGACGAGCCCCGGGATCACGACATCGTCGTTCGAGTACTGGGGAAAGCCGAGGCCCTCCTTCGTGAGCTCGGTGCCGAGGCGGTAGACCTCCGCGGCCGTGGCCGAGCCCACGCGAAGGTTTATCTTGGGGTCGATGAGCCTGAGCTCCCCGCTCGCGCGCAGACAGAGCCGCGAAAGGAGATTGAATCCATCGGCGCCGTCGGCGCGCATTCCCCCCAGAACCAGACTCTGGCCGTTGTCTCCCTGCTGGACTCCGGGGTAGAGGTCGCTGTCCCGGTTGAAGGTGAGGAAGAACTCCTCCACGAGGTCGAGGGCGCCCTCCTCGTCGAGCCTGCCATCCCTCAGGTCCGCTTCGAGATAGGGCCACAGGTACTGATCGAATCTGCCCACGGTGTTGTGGTACTCGCCCTCGCACCAGAGCGTGAAGTGGAGGATGCGGAAGAACTGCAGCGCCTCGCGGAAGCTCCGCGCGCCGTATCGGGGCACGCGTCTGAGGGTCGCGGCGATATCGGTCCTGCCAAGCCTCTGTGCCTCGGCCCTATAGCGCTCGGTCAGGTCGAGCACGGCCTTCAGCTCGGCGAGGAGGGACTCGAGGAAGAGCCGCCCCTCCTCGTCCCCTTCCGCCGCGGCCCGCTGCATCCGCGCGGCTGCCTCGGAGCTTCTCGCCTCGAGACCCTGGGCGATGGTCGTGGCGTAGTCCGCCGAGATGTTGCAGACCCGTCCCCGCTCGTGGATGAAATGACGACGCGCGATCCCCTCCCATTCATCGGGCGTGAAAAGCTCGGGGATTCTCTCTATCGTCCTCGTGAAACAGAGGTTCTCGTCGTCGAGGATGACGGGAGTTTCCGCGGCGAGGAGGGCGACGGTCCTCCGGGCCACGCGAGCCACGGGCGGCGTCTTCTGCCTCGCGAAGTCCTCCGCCACCGCGCCGAGCTCGGCCTTGCGGAACCGCCTGTGCTCCTTGCTCACGATGAGGTCGCGAAGGCGCCGCAGCCGATCGGTCATTCAGCCGCTCCTCTCAACCACGCGGGCGGCCGGATCCGGGACCGGTCTGGCCGCGGCCGCGTGGCCTGAACTCCCACGCCGCCTCGTAGAAAGCGAATATGTTGGCAGGATCAGTGTCGGATTGGAGGTGATGCGCGCCGGCCAGGATGAAGCCGCCGCCCGAGGCGCAGCCTTCGATCAGCCGCCGAACCTCGGCGCGAACGTCGGCGGCGGTGCCGAAGGGCATGACCTGCTGCACGTCCATGGCGCCGAAGAGGGTCAATGTGTCGCCGTACCTCGCCTTGACTGAGATGGGGTCGATCGCGAGCGGCTGAATGGGATTGAGCACATCGAGGCCTATCTCGATCAGCTCCGGAATGATGGCCTCGCAGTTTCCGCAGGAATGGTACGCGATCGCGATATCCGGTCTGCGGGCCTTGAACTCCGCGAACAGCCTCTTGTATCGCGGCTTGAGATAGGTCCTCCACATTTCCGGCGAGATCATCATGCCCGTCTGGGTCGCGATGTCGTCTCCGAGCCAGACCATGTCGACGCCCATGTCGATGTAGCGCAGGCCGGCCTGCCGCGGGAATTCCATCACCCTGTCCATGAGCTCGTTCACGTAATCTGGATTGAGCGCGAGGTCCACGAGGAATTGGTCGAGGCCACGGAGGTACCACGAGGCCTCGAAAATGGAGCACTGGCACGATCCGACGATCCAATAGTCCGAGCCGTAGCGGTCCAGGATCGTCCGAGCCCGCTCGTAAAGGGCGTCGTCCGTGGGATCGGGTATGCTGAACGTGGACAGCTTGTCCTCGTCGCCGGCAAGGGGAAAGTCGACGATCTCGGTATAGTGGCCCGTGGAGTTGTACACGTTGCGCCAGCTTATCCCCCACGGGCACAGGTAGGTGGGCTCGTCGCTCAAATAGTAGCTCATCTCGAGGCCCACGCTATCCTTTACCATGTCATTGCCCATCGCGACGCCGACATCGAGCTCGCGGCTGCCCGTGGCCCGGGCCAGGAGGGCCGCGGTCTCGGGCGTGTAGGTCGAAAAGATAGGGACACGATCTCCCTCGCGGTGCTCGATGGCCGCCCGCACCCTCTCCTTGGATGTCATGATTCTTCCGCGCGGTATCCCGGCTGCCGCCGGACGAGGTCGATCATTGCCAGCATGTTCTCGAGCGGCACGTCGCCCTCCACGGAGTGCGCGGGAGAAAAAATATAGCCTCCTTCGCGCCCGAGTTCGAGCAGGGTCGATGTCTCGCGCCTCACGTCGTCGACGCTGCCGAAGGGCAGGGTGCGCTGCGTGGACATGCCGCCGTGGAAGACGAGCCGCCCGCGATACCGGGCGAGCAGCTCGGGCACGTTCATGACCTCGGGCTGGAAGGGGTTGAAGCAGGAGAGTCCGATGCCGATGAGGTCGTCGAAGAGCTCGTCCACGTCTCCGCAGGAGTGGATGAAAACGTGCCTGCCCTCCTTCCTCACGGCCGCGTACATGCGCTTGAGCGCCGGGTAGATGAACTCCTTCCAGAGCGCGGGTCCCATGATGAGCCCGTGCTGCTGCCCCCAGTCGTCGCCGAAGTAGACCGCGTCGATGTCGTAGCTGCAGGCCTTGCGCGCCTGCTCGATATCGTAGTCGGCTATCGTCTCGAAGAGCTCGTGCGCGAACCGGGGCTCGTCGTAGAGGTCCATCAGCAGGTTTTCCATGCCCCTCAGGGTCCAGGCCCGCTCGAAGAGCGAGAACCCGATGTAGAAAATCCTGAACCGGTCGGGGAAGGCCGCGATCTTCTCGTCCGCGTCGGCGAAGAAACGGCCGTCCCCGGGGTCCGGGAAGGAATAGCCTGCGAGACTCTGCTCCTTGAGCGGATAGGACTCGACTATCCCGATGTCCTTGTCCACGCTGCGGTTCCAGACCGCGCCGAAGACGTCCCTGAACCTGTCGTTTCCGAGGCTCTCGAAGAAGCCGATGTCGCTACCCAAGGCGAGGAAGTGGTTGTCGAGGGCCGCCTCGAGCCGCTGCGCCCCGAAGTGCGAGACAAGCCTGTCGCGCGCCTCCGCGGTGAAGCTCATGTGCCAGGGCACATACGGGGGTTTCTTCCCCTCGATGACGGTCTTCACGACCTCGCGCTTGGTCATTGGGGTGTCGCGCCTTTCACTTGATCCTTCGGTTGAGCATCGCCTGAAGCGAAACCGAGAGGACGATGATGAGACCGTAGATCACGCTGGTCCAGAAGCCGGTCATCCCCGCGGCGACTATGCCTGCGTTGATGGCGCCGATGATGAAGCAGGCGACGAAGGTTCCGAAAATGGTCCCGGTGCCGCCGTAGGCCGAGGTGCCGCCGAGGAACACCGAGGCGAGCGTGTTGAGCATGTAGCCGTCGCCGAGGGTCGGCCAGAAGAAGAGCACTTCCTCGCTCACCACGAAGCCGGCGAGGGCCGCGGCGATGCCGACGATCGTGAAGGACAGGATCTTGGTCCTATGGACATTGACGCCCATGAGCCTGGCGCTCTCGATGTTGTCGCCCGTAAGGTAGACGTGGGCGCCGAACTTCGTGCGGTTGAGCACGATCCAGAGCACGATCCCGATCCCGATCGTCCAGACGAATTGCGCCGGAACGATTCCGCCGATGCGCCCGACCAGGAGCGGATACACGAAGCTGTCCTGGACCTTGGTCATGCCGAGCCCCGAGCCGTTCGTCACCACCATCACGACGCCCCGCCAGAGGAACTGGGTGCCGATCGTGGCGACCAGGGAGGGGATGCCGATCTTGACGACAATGATGCCGTTGAGGTAGCCCACGAGCGCCCCCGCGAGGAGGCACGCGAAGAAGCCGAGGTAGACGCTCCCGGTCCCGACGAAGACGATGTCGAAGGCCATCATGCCGAAGGCCATGGTCGACGGGAAGGATATGTCGATCTCGCCGATGATGATGATGAAGGTGAGCGGCAGGGCCATGATTGCGAAGAAGGGCGTCGTCGACATGAACGAGATGTAGATGTCGCGGGCCAGGAAGGTCCTGGGCGAGCCCATGAGGAAGAGGAGCCAGATGAAAATGGCGACGAAAACGATGCCGATCTGGAGCGAGTATTTCCGCAGGGCCTTCCTGACCGCGCCGGTATGCGCCGCCTGCGACAATGGCCGTGCTCCGCTCGGAGGGATCTCATTCATGTCGAACCTCAGTTTGTTGCCCGTCCAAGACGGCCTCGCTCGCGAGGCTTCCGGTCTGCGCAACTTGTTGGAGTTTATCGATCAGTTGTTGCAGCGTCAGCTCGTTCTTCATGTACTGTCCGGCGACCGTTCCGCGGTCGATGACCACGATGCGATCGCAGACGGGGTAGACGTGGAAGATGTTGTGGTCGATAAAGATGCAGGACTTTCCCTCCCTCTTTATCTGGTTGACGAAATCGAGGCATTTCTGGGTCTCGGAGAGCGAAAGGCCCATAGTCGGCTCATCCAATATGATGAGGTCGGCTTCGAAGTAGAGCGCGCGCGTGATGGCCACGCCCTGACGTTCGCCGCCCGAGAAGGTCTTTATTATTGACTCCGGAGTGATCGCCGACGATGTGAAGCCCATGCTCGACTGCATGAGTTTGAGCGTTTCATCCCTCATGCCCTTGACGTCGAGGAAGCCCCACTTGTTGTGCGTCTCCCTGCCGAGGAAAATGTTTCTCCACAGCGTCTGCTTGTCCGCGAGGGCCCGCTCCTGGTAGACGATTTCGATGCCGAGCTCTCGCGCCTTGGGGACGGTCAGGTGCTCGACCCTGTTTCCCTTTATGTAGAACTCCCCGCCCCTGTCCGGCTGATGATAGCCGGTGATGATCTTAACCAGAGTCGATTTGCCCGCGCCGTTGTCGCCCAGCAGGCCGACTATCTCGTTCGTGCCGACCTCGAAATTGACGTCGTGCAGCGCCGAGACTTCTCCAAAAGTTTTCGAGACGTTTTTTAATTGGAGGAACTTGTCCATTGGTCACCTCGTCCCATGATCGCTGGATTGCCCCCGTCAAACGCGGCGGGGGGCGCCGAGCCGGATTAAGGATGTTGAGGGCCGCTCAAAAGTAGGTCGCTTTCGAAAGACCCTCGCAGCTTCTCGCGCCCCCCGTCGTTTGGTGAAGCGCCGCGAAACCTGTGCGCGTCCAGGGTTGCTCTTGCAAAATGCGGCTGCATTTTGCAAGAGCCTCCGTTTACCGAATGTTCTTCTCGGCGAGGGGTGCGACCATGTCGACGTTGGATTTGTCGACGAAGCCGGCGCCCGTGTCGATGTGAAGCCCCGAGAAGCCGTAGACCTTCGTCAGGCAGATCTGGAGGATGGGCAGATAGCCCTGCAGCCACTCCTGCTGATCGATGACGAGACCTGTCCAGCCGCCCTTGATCGCCGAAACGGTGGCGGGCGAGAGATCGAACCCTGCGATGTTGATCTGCCCGGGCTGCTTCCCCGCGGCGCGGAGATAGGTCTGAGCCGTGGCGGTCAAGCCGCCGTGGTCGGTTATCACGAGCTTCACGTCGGGATGCGAGGAGACGTAGCCGGCGAAGGTCGGGGCGCCCGAGGGCGGATCCGCGTTGGTCGCGGAGTCGATCTCGATATAGTCGACCTTGAGCCCGGCTTCTTTAAGGGCATCGATGGCGCCCTTGGTTCGCTCGCCGCGCGAGGGCTGGGACAGAAGGCCCCACACCATGGCGCGGTCGCCCTTCTTGAGATTGAAGACCTGGACCGCGCGCGCGCCGAGGGCGTGGCCGGCCGAATAGTTTTCCGCGCCGACGTAGCCGAAGCCGTTGGCCGCGTACATGCCCTCCGCCTTGGGCAGGGTGGTGTTCTGGCTCGTCACGATGATGCCCTTGCTTTCGGCGTCCTTTATCAAGGCGTCGAAGGCTTCATCGCCCGGGTGGCCCATGATCGCGATTCCGTCCGGCTTCATGGCGACAGCCTCGCGGAACTGCTGGATCATCTTCTGGGGATCCCAATCGGACCAGACATAATCGACCTTGCAGCCCAAGTCTGCGGCGGCCTGCACCGCGCCGTTGTAGACGTTCACTGCGAAGACTCCGCCCTGTGGCCCGCCGGGGAAGAACACGATGTGGACATTCGAGGCCCATTTGGTCTGGGCTTGAGCGGCAGCCGGGATCGCGACCACGGCGAGACAGACCGCAAGCACTAGGAGAAACTTGGCCTTTTTCACGTGCATAGCCTCCTGAAGATTCGTTTCCGTCTTTGCGACGGATACGTCGCCAAAAGAAGACGAGCGTTGAGCAGCATCGCGCTGCCAGCAAGAGTGCGCTACTTCCGTCGTCCCACGAACTTCCTTGTCCTCCTCTCTCCAGCAGATCAGAGCAACGTCGGCACCTTGGAAGTGACTATATTTTCACTACTGCTGGACGTCAACAGACATATCCTCCCGCTCTCCGCCTCCGCCCTTCACCTTGGCTGCCGCCCGCAAAAGCGCTAGACTTTTGCGAGAGGTACCGAGCATGAGCACAGATCGTGGTCGTCTCGAATCCAGAATCTCGCCGCGCCTTGGAAAACACCTGGCCTTCCTTCTCCTCCTCGCCCTCTCCGCAAGCTGCGCCGCGTGGGGGCAACGCAGCGCCTTCGCCTCCCAGATGGACCAGTTCACCCGCTCCCTCGTCACCCAGCTCTCCGCCAAGACGCCCAAGGGCAGCGCGCTGGCCATCGCCGATTTCGACAACAAGGATGCGGCAGTAGGCGACCCGAACCTCGGCTACGCCGTATCCGAAATCGTCACGCAGGACTTCCAGCGCTCGGGCTACTTCCTCGTGCTCGAGAAGAAGCAGCTCCAGCAGATCCTCAAGACCATGGAGCTCCAGCAGTCGGGCCTTTACGACTCCGACAAGGCGGCGACGATCGGCAAGCTCATCGACGCCAAGTACCTCATGGTCGGCTCGATAACCAAGACCGCTGGCTTCTACCGCGTGTCCGTCCGCGTCGTCGAAGTCGAAACCGGATCGATCACCCTCTCCGACTCGATCGACCTGGACGCCGCCCTCCTCGAGAACGCCGCGGAAAAGTACCTGCCGCCCCGCTACCGCGCCTTCATCGGCTCCTCGATGAGCTGGTTCGCCACGACTCAGAACGGACTCGGCACCTACTCGATCGGCCTGGCCCTCGGCGGCTCCTACCAGGTTGCGCGCAACCAATGGCTCTCGCTGGAGACGATCTTCTTCTTCTGGCACTACTACTACGCGAACAGCGGCTTTTCGGCCGATGCCAGCTCGTACGCGAGCGACGAGTATCGGCTCCTCAACACCTTCATCGTCCTCGGCGAGTACGGCTACCGCTTCCCGGTCAGTCAGGCCGTTTCCCTCCAGCCGACCCTCGGCCTCGGCGCCGTGATCGGCGGCCTCAACGACTACCAGGGCTATGGCATCTACAACGGCAGCGACTATCCCACCTACTATTCGACGAAGACCTCCCTCTGGG
>Ga0187814_10000556_pt1 | contig 12842 bp, 9 predicted proteins | sample NC_S_4_FD_132450 | JGI IMG/M metagenome (GOLD analysis project Ga0187814, IMG submission 132450) | Wetland sediment microbial communities from Neuse River Estuary, North Carolina, USA - ASW-S_4 | ecosystem: Environmental > Aquatic > Freshwater > Wetlands > Sediment | place: USA: North Carolina... | reverse complement strand
GTAAACGTAATAGTGCCCCCGGCGCAGCCGCACGGCGTGGCATTTGCCCTCCTGAACTACCGGGTCGACCGCGAAGCCCGCACGGCGCATCGGCCCGGCGAAGGGCCCGATCAGGTCGGTGGTCAGGCAGCGCAGGTAGTTGAGCAGGATCGCGTTCTGCTCGTTCAGCTCCGAATCGAGCAGCAGCCTGCCCTGTTGAGCCAGGACGCCCGAGAAATGACCGGAGAGGCCGTCAAGCAAACGAGACATATCGCCGTACATGATCAGCCTCCATCAGGTGGCGAAGCGGATGTCGATGTCGATCCCGGGTGGGACGTACTCCCGCAGCCGGGTCCGCAGGTCGGCCGCCCGGAGTGGCTGCCATAGGTCGTGATAGGCGCCGAGCTCACCCTCGTCGTGCGCGCCGTGCGTGAGTTCGGGTGCGGCATGGCCGGCGAGCCGCGCGTAGGCGGGCTGGCCGAACTGGACGCTGTCGAACCGGGGAATCAGCCGGGCCTCCTCTGGCTGGCAGCCTGTCCGCCTCGGGGTGTGCGAGCCGCGGGCCAGGTAGCAGAACCGGACCCGCCCGCTCTGGCGGCGCTCGCAGTCGAGCGGGCCGGTGAGGATCGAGTCTTCGGCCAGCCCGACGCTGTGCACGCGGGCCCCTCCCAGGACCGTGACCCGGGACAGCGACAGGCGCACCCAGGCGGGCCGGTCGTCGGTACCGAGCACGGCGGGCTCGTGCAGGTCCGACGCGTCGAGCACCGAGTCACAGACCCTCAGCGGCAGCGGCTCGAAGCCCGTCTCCGGGGTTTCCACCAGGATCCTCCCGATGACCGAGGACGAGATAGTGATAGGGCAAGGCACGGCGCGCACGACCAGGCTCGGGCGGCGGCTCTCCTCACGCGGCCCGGTGCCCGCCAGGCCCCGGGCCGGGACGAGCGTGCAGTGGCGCAGCGTGACGCCTGCGAAGCTGCCGTACAGGTCGAGCGAGTGACGCGCGACCCAGACGCCGTCGATCGCGAAACTCGGCAGCTGCCCGGCGTCGGGGTCGGCGATGCCGCGGACCCGGAACCGGTCGGGCCGGCCGCCGCCCGGCTCAACCGGGATGATCACGGGCCGGCGGCCCTGCGCGGCCCGGATCTCGAGCTGTTCACCAGCGGCCAGCCTGATGTCCAGGTGCTCGCGGTAGACGCCGTCGCCGTCGATCTCGATCACCGCGGCGGGCGACTTACCGTTCTCGTTCGCCGTCCGCCAGGTGTCCAGGGCGTGGCGGATGCTCGCGTACCCGTGCGGGCCGACGTGGTAGACGGGCACGGTCGGGGCCGGGAGCGGGCGCTGGTAGCTGCCGCCGCCGATCGCCCCGATCCCCAGGTGCGCGCACGTCACCGAGATCTGCTCGTCCGGAGGATGCCGCACTGGGAAGGCGATCCGGCCGAGTTCTGGATCGATGCTGACCCGTCCCGGCGGGGTCCGCTCACGCCATCCGGTGAGGTCGGCGACCAGGATCTCCAAGCGGGGCACCGGCTTGCCGCCGCGGTACACGCAGATGCTGCGCGCCGGACCGTAGTAGTCCTCCAGGCGCAGCCGCAGCGCGCGCCGGGTGATCCTGCCCGCGACGTCGAGGTCCGTCGCGGGCGGGTCCGTGTGCTCCCCGGCCGGGATCACGGCCAGTGGGAGATCCCGGCCGAGCTGGTCGAACTTGTAGCGGTTCTCCTCTCCGGCGCTGGCCGCCGGGGCGTGCCGGACCGCGTCGGCGACCAGCCGCCACAGCCACACGGCCACCGCGGACGGATCGACGGTCCCCGGGGTCCGGTGCGAGGACAGACGGCGGACGTCGGTCAGCGGCGCGGCGTCAGACAGGGGGGTGGGGAGCAACTCGAGCGCCTGCATATCAGTCAGGTCGGTCAGCCGCCGGCGTCCGATATCTGGCATCCGAACGGACGGGGTGGCCAGCGCCCGGCCACGGATCTCGATCGCCAGAGCAGGCCAGCCCGTGGCCTGCGCGGCCAGCTGCTCCAGAACCGAGAACGAGCCCTTACGGCTGCGGTCGGTGACCGCGTCGGCGACCTGGGCCCGGCGCCAGATCGCGTCGGCACCTGGGTTGGCGGCATCGGCACTCGCGGGCAGCGACGGCCCGAGCGAGAGCCCGACCAGCCCGGCGAAATAGGGCACGAGATCGTCGTCGCAGGTCTCGATGAACCAGTTGTCGTACTGGTGGCCGATGTCGGTGGCGAACTCCTCGACCTGGGTCTCGATCGCCCCCAGCAGCGCGCACAGCGGGTGGCCCGGCTGGAGGGCGTCACGCATCCGGTAGATCGCGGGCAGGAGGCTGTAGAGCGTCGGGCCCTGGCTCTCCTGGCTGCCGGCGCTCATGACGGCTCGCTCAGAATCAGGGTGCCGGGCGCCGCGTCCGACATGTAGGCGACCGCGGCTCCGGTCGGAGGCGGGACATCCCACTGGGCGGGCACGGTGGCAAGCGTCGCCACCGGCGGCACCGGGGCGCCGAGCAAGGTGGGCAGCGTGGTGGAGAGCGCGGCCGCGGATGCCGCCGCGGGAATAAGGGCTAGGCCGGTGACCGTGACGGACAGAACCCCCGGGGCCGCGTGCGCCGCGGCGAGCAGATCACTGACCGCCACATCCTGACCGAGGTCCCGCTGCGCGTAGCCGAAGCTGGTCACCAGCGCCGCCTGCACCGCGGCGACGGTCGCATCCCAGCTGACCAGCGGATCGCGGACCACCGTCGCGGTCAGCGCGATCAGGTACAGGCTGGCCGGCACCACCTGGGCCGTCAGCGCGGGGTCGGCCACCGCCGCGATGGCGGCGGCGACGCCCTGGCATACGCTGCCGTCCGGGTCGAGCTGTACTGGATCGGTCCCGGCGATGGTCACCACGACGCCCGTGCCTGCGGCGAAGTCGGCGCTCGCCTTGCCCACCCCGGCGATCGAGCTCGCGAGCCCGGCGTAGTCGGCGATGGTGACGACCCGGCCGAGTCCGCTCAGGCTGACCGGAACCGCGGCGCGGACCGATTCCTGGTCGTCGCCCCCGCTGCCGCCGGTCGCCGGCAGCGGATTGGTGACGGAGCTGAGGCTCGCCGGGTGGCTGAGAAGCTGGGTGATGTGGCCTGCCTGGACGTTCCCCTGGTCGCCGGCCCCGGCCCGGTAGGAGGCGATGATGTTGCCGGTTCCGGCCGGCAGCGGGGCCGGGAAGGTGATCGTGGTCTGGCCCGAGGCGTTGGTGCCGACCAGGAACGACTGTGCCGGGGTACTGCTGTCGAACCTGCTGACCTGCGTGTAGCCGACGCCGTCCACGGTCACCGTGAGGCTGGATGCGAAACCGGATCCGGTGGGAGCCGGGTCGGCCAGCAGCGGCCCGCTGGAGAGCGTGTAGCTCTGCGGCGCGTTGGCGGGCTGGCCGCTGCCGAGCACCTGGCTGATCGTCGCGCCCTGGCGGGCGGGGACGAGGTTGCCGTAGACCTGCACGGTGGGCCGCTGGTAGTGGTAGGCGAGGGGGCCCGCCAGGTTCAGCGTGCTGTAGGTCGTGTCGCCGCCGCCTCCGCCGGTGGTGACCGAGGCGACCATCGCGATCTCGCCGGACTGGACGGTGGCTCCAGCCGGCAGGTCGGTGCGGGTGCCCGTCACCGCGATCAGGCGCCCGGGCTCCATGCCGGCCACCAGCCCGGCCAGGTCGATCGATGAACCGGATACGTCGGCGGTGACCGGCGCGGGCTGCAGCGGCAGGGCGGCAGGCTGCGCGTGAACGGCCAGCGGCCGTAGCGCGGTCTGAAGCACGGCGTTGCCGTCGATCCAGCTGCTGTTCTTCAGGGTCAGCTGCGTGACCTGCGCGGTGATCCCGTAGCCGCTCGCCGCGACCGTGTCCACCGAGGCGACCTCGGCGATGACCGGGTACTGGACGGCGGACTTAGGGTCGGCCGGTTCCGCGGCGTCGATCACGATAGAGCTGCCGGGGATGATCCCTGGGTAGGTGCCGTCCAGGTTCAGCACCATCTGCTCGGCCGGCGAGAGCGGCAACGGCGTGGCGATCGAGATGGTGACGCTGTCCTGACCGGCGGGACTCTTGACCCACGCGATGTCCACCAGGGTGTCGCCCACCTGGCCGCTGAGCGGCGTGCTCAGGCCCGGATTCCAGGTCAGGGCGCCGATGCTGTCCCCGGTAACGGGGTCGACGAACTCGAGCTGGACGGAGAAGTCGGAGTTGAAGCTGGCGTTCACCTGGAGCGCCGGAGTCGGCGGCGGGGATGGCGCCGTCGACGAACCAGGCGTGTACGCGGTGTAGGCCAGGGTCACGATACGGTCCCCGCCGGGTTGTAGCTGGAGCTGGCCGAAATCCGAAGGCTGCGGCAAGGCGGTTATGGGCAGGCTGTCGCCGATGTCCATCGTCGCCTGGGCCGTGAACGTCGCGACGCTCCACTGAACGTTGATCACCGGACCCGGGGTGCTCCCGCCGCTCAGGCGTGCCGCGCGACGCAGCCAGAGGGGGAGGTCGCCGCCCGGCGCGCCCCCCGTCGTCAGCAAGGTCAGGAAGTCGGCCGCGGTGACGGTCAGCTGCAGCGTGAAGACGTCTCCGATGGGCCAGTCCCGGGTGCCGGCCGGCTGGCCCTTGGCGTTGAACACCGGCTGAGGCGGAGCCGTGGCCCCGAACGGCTCCGCCTTCACTTGCATGGCGGAAGCGCCAGTGACCGCGGGTGAGCCGATCGCCGTCGAGTCGAGCGCCGCGTACAGCACCGGGGCGACGGCAGGCTGCAGGGTCGAGATGAGCCGCGGCACGGTGTCCGACCCCGGGCTGAACACCGACTGCGCCGTCTGCGGCAGCTGGTTGGCCGACTCTGGCACCGGTTTCGTCGGCGTGCCGAGACCGCCGACGAGCAGGCCGTCGATCGCCGCCGTCGCGTCCGTCGGCTGGTTCGGCGGCGACGACGTCGCGGGCGGACCCTGCAGGGTCACGTTGGTCACGTTGGCGGTGTAGTCCACGGTCGCGCTGGCGACGCGGACCACCTGCGGGATGCCGGCCACGTCCAGCAGGATGACGTCGTTGGGCGACAGCCCGGTGCTGGTGCTGTCGACCACGAGTGATGTGGTGTTCGCCTGGAGCGGCTGCGTGGACTTGGGCGGCAGCAGGTTCCAGCTCGGCCGCGCGACCAGGGCCCCGGCCGACTCGAAGGTCTGCGGCTGCTGGCCGGGACCCGGCACCGACTGGAACAGCAGGCCCGGGCCGAACTGGACCGCACCGTCAGCCGAATCCGGGGCCAGGGCGTAGGCCAGGTAGGTCTGCGCGGCCAGGCCGGGTACGGGCTGGTAGCCGAGGAGGCTGGCCAGCGCGAGGATCGACCCGGGCTGGATGGCGGTGGTCAGGTACCCCTCGTCGGCGATCCGGTCGAGGTAGAAGCCGAGCACGTCGCCGACGGTGGCCCACGCGTCGAGCAGGGCGATGGTGGGGTCGTCCGGGGCCCGGGTCCGGATGGCCAGCGGTGTCGTGCCGTCGTCCTCGGCCGAGGTGAGGGCGACGATCAGCTGCTCGAGCAGGGCCGCGCGCCGGGACGAGCTGTGCGGGGGAATGAGCGTGCTCACCGGCCTCCCTCCAGGGACACGAGCGCGTAGCCGTGCTCGGGATGGGTCGGATCGTTGTCCAGGCGGGCAATCTCGAGCGTCCCGAAGTCCAGCTCGGGACCGGGCGCCACGGTCGGCTGATCGAGGAAGCCGAACCGGGTGAGCGTCACGGAGGTGACGCCGTCGACGGCGTGGACGGCGGCGATGATGGGGCTGGAGTAAACCGTCGCGGCGAAGGCGAGGTTCGCCGGATTGAACAGCGCCGGCCTGCCGTCCGGCAGCCAGCCGCTGGAGAGCACCCGCGCGAGGTGGTGCGCGGCCTCGCGGCGGATCGTGCCCGGGCTGAGCGTGACGTCGAGCGCCACGGCGAGCGGCCGGTAACGCGGCGCGAGCACGCGCACCAGATGGCCGATCTTGCGCACCGCCGCCAGGGCCCGCCGGACCTCGGCGAGCAGCTCGGCGGTGGGGTCCTCGCCGTGCTCGGGCTGGATCGCCACGTCGACGATGGTCAGCGAGCCGGTGGAGCGCAGCTCCGCGGCGGCGCCGCGGACCTCGGGCACGGCTGTGGCGAGCGAGACGTAGTCCTGCGTGGTGAGCGCGCGCTGCTGGCCGGCCGTGAACGCGCCGGGGATCGCCAGCTTGGCCGCGGCGATGGTCTCGGCGTCGATTCCGCCGCTGGCCGGGAGCGGGTTGCGGACCGCGGTGATGCCCTCGGGCGGGGCGGGCCCGGGCGTGGCCGGGGCCGTCCAGACCAGCGCGTTGATCGCCTCGGCCTCGGCGTTGCCCGCCGTGCCGTTGCCGACCCAGTACGACGCGCACAGCGTGCCTTCGGCGGGCGGATCGTTGATCCTCAGTTCGGCGACCCCCTGGTCGTCCACCTCGGCGACGAAGATCGGGTCGGTGGCGGCGGCGCCGATCAGGTCCGGCGCCGCCGCCCAGGTGCCGCCCGCGCCGTCGGTGAGCTGGAGCACGGGCAGCGCGGCCCGGGGATCCTGCGTCAACGCGGTCGCGGCCGGTCCCCACGAGCCGGGCGTTCCCGCCGCGAGGGCCGCCGTCAGTTCCCGGCCCCAGTCCTCGGTGAGCTCCCCGATCAGCACGTCCTCGAGCGGGCCGGTGCGTTCGGCCAGGCGGGCCAGGGACTCAAGCCGGCGGCGCCTGCCCGCGAGCAGGCGATCGGCACGGGCGAGCAGTTCGGACAGCGCTCTGGCGTCATGTTCGGCCCGTTCGGCCTCATCAATCCCGTGGTGCCAGCCCGGCAGCCGCACCCGTTCGAGCTCGGCGACGCCGACTTGGGACCGCAGGAGCTCGATCTGATCGTCGGACAGCGGGGTGCCGCGGGTGGCCTGCCAGCGCCAGTCCGAGACCTCATCCCGCCACCTGCGGTACAGGGAGCGCAGCGCGCGCGCCTGGTGACGGGCGACGATCCGCGGGTCGGGAAACGCAGTGGCGTAGCCGAGCCCGCCCCGGCTGAGCTTGGGCGCGGAAACCGGGACGTTGTCCGTTTCGGCGACCCCGTGGGCCACTAGCAGCACGTTCCCCGATGCGTGGGCGCATGCAATGCCGCCCGCCATCACGGCCAGGTCGAAGCCGAGCGCGTCCTCGGGCGCCCACTGCACCTCCAGCAGTGGCTGCTGGTACAGCTCGTCCATCAGGTGGCGTGTGCCGGTCAGGCGCACGGCGTGCCGCAGCGCCGGGTCGCCAGGTCCCTGGCCGAGGGTCAGCGGGTCATTGGTCTGTTCGAGGATGATCACGTCCCCGGCCCGCACCTCGAGCGTCCGCCGCGGTGCCTGGTCTTCACTGTCCGGCGGCGTGCCGTCGGACAGCACGGCACTGGTCGCCCCGGTGACGAGGTGGCTGTCGCGCTCGCCCCAGCTCCATAGCCCGATCGTGTTGTGCGCCGGGAGCAGTTGCACCTCCTGCTGCATGTCCTGCGCGCCGGGCCGGACCGACAGCGAGGTGTACTGCTGGAAGGACGCCAGCGTGTCGGCCGGGAACGTGGCCGCGTCGAGCACCGCGGACCCCTGGCCGGCCCAGCCTCCGGCCGCCGCGAAACGGATGTCGCCGAGCGGCAGGGTCACCGGCTCGGCGACCTGCACGCATACCCAGGCCCTGGCCTGGCAGCCTTCGCTCAGGCGGTAGCCGGTGAGCCGGGCGTGGCGGCGGACCGAGATCCGGTTGCGCGCGGTCGTCAGGTAGGCCTCGGTCGCGACGGCGTCCTCGTAGTAGCTAAGGTCGTCGCCGATGTAGGCCAGCAGTTCAACCAGCGTGATCCAGATGTCGGGCTCGTGCTGCTCGGTCCAGTCCGGCATCGTCACCGCGAGCCGGTCGAGCATGAGCTGCCGCAGCCCGGCGTAGTCCCGGTAGATGTAGGACACCGATTCGTCGGCGGCCGGCGTCCCGGCAGGCGCGGACGCGATCGGCGGCCGCGGCGCGTCGACGTCGAACACGAAGCGCACCTGGGCGAAGCGAGGGTCGACGCCGTGATACGGCCGCCACCCCGGCGTGCCGTCCGGCCGGCGCTCGACGATCCGCAGCAGGTAGGAGCCGGCCGAGCCGGGATGGTCGAGCTCCACGGTCAGGTGGTCCTCGGTCTCCGGGTCGAGGTCTTCGGCACGGTGCACGTCGACCGCGCGGACAGGGCGGGCGCCGCGCGGAGCGTCGATCCTAATGTTGCCCGAGTGCAGTCCCCGCGGCACGTCTTCGAAGAAGTACACGAGCAGCCGCCGGCCGTCGTGGTGCACCTCCACCCCGTCCACGCCGTTGCCGTCGTGCTCGCGGAGCTTGCGCCGCCGCGCGTCGCCCGCGACCACCAGGTCGCCCCATCGCATCTTGCTGCTCATGGTCCCCCCGGAACGGACAGGGTCAGGCTGGCCGGCGAGCTCGTGGCCAGCACGGTGTAGTCGATGCTGACGATCAGCTCGCCATCCTGGCAGGTCACGTCGAGTGAGGTGACCGAGACCACGTCCTTGAGCCAGAGGCTGATCGCGGCCGCGATTGTCACGCTGAGGGCGGCGGCGATCTCCGGCGAGTTCGGCGCGAACACCTGATCGAGCAACCCGCAGCCGAACGTCGGCTGGTTGACGCGTTCCCCCGGTTCGGTGAGCAGGAGCAACTCGAGCATCTGCTCGACGTGGTCGTCGTAGCTCGCCGTGGCGGTCCGGCCGCGGTCGTCCAGCCCGTAGGGGAACGCTATCTCGATCATGTTCATCCGACCGTGAAAATCCCGCGAGTTGTGACGATCCTGAAGCCGCCTGGGGTGGTGGTGGTGATCGTCACCTGCGGCGCGTTGATGCTGACGCCGTTCGGCCCGAGGGCGATCGTCACCGTACCGCTCCCGGCCTTTAGGTTGACGTTGCCTGGCTGGTTGAGACCGACGGCCATGGGTATGTCGCTGACGGAGATGCCCGCCAAACCGCTCTCGATCGTCACGACGGAGGCGACCGGTGCGGCGTTGTATTCCTCGGCGATGAGCGGGATCTGGCCGTCGCCCCACCAGCTGCCCACCCAGATCGGCTTGTCGACATCGCCGCGCTCGAACTCCACCCAGACGTTGGAGTCGATCTCCGGCCGCACGAACATGCCGCTGAGGAGCCCGGCGATCGGCACGCATGGCATCGCCCAGTTGGTGATCACGATGCCGGGCACGCTGACCAGCAGGCGCCCTTTCGGCGGGACGTCCTGGTTGTCGACCACGGTCCCGCGGTACTTGCCCCAGAGGCGCTTGGCCACCGGCGGATCAGGGTCCTGCTCCGAACCCCAGGTGAACTGCTCGCGGTAGCCGAGCGAGCCCATCGTGGTCCGATGGTGGTCGTTGCTGGTGTCGGGCACGGTTCCTCCGTTCGGATTGGGTCAGCCGGTCGGCGACGCCGGGAGCGAGGACGTGACGGTGGCGCCGGAGACGGTCGGGACAGCGGGGCCGGCGGGTACGGGGACCGGGAGCGCGGGACCCGGGCCCGGCAGCGCGGGAAGGGGCGGCCCGGCCGGTCCTCCGCTCGGGAAGCCGGGCAGCAACTGGCCGAGCCCGGCGCTCAGCGGGTCCGTCGCGGCGCCGGCGATCAGCCGGTTGCGCTCTAGCGTGAAGCTCTGCTTGTACGAACCCGGCTTGATCGTGTGCGTGACGCTCGAGACGAAGTACTGGCCGTCGTAGGTGATCCCGGCCCCCTGGACCTGCACGACCGTCCGCGCGGGCAGGATGGTGCCGTAGCGCAGCACGTCGAGCGTGCCCTGGCCGCTGATCACGTTGGCGGAATCGGCCGCCTTGGCCAGCGCGATCACGGCCGCCTCGACAGGGGTGTAGCCGGAGAGCCCGACCAGCGGCGTGACCTTCAGCGGGACCGGGTTCTTCTGGCCGAGCGGGGGGCTCAGCGGGGTCACATCGGGGACCGGGATGGGAAGCGGGACGGCTACGTCATCGACCTTGATCAGGACCACGAACTGCGTCTTCTTGAAGCCGTCGAACGAGAACTGCAGCGATTCGACGTTGCTGCGGCCATCCCAGTCGATCGCCAGCGGCGGCGGGTTGGCCAAGAACGGGATGGCCAGCTGCAGTTTCGGGCCCCAGTAGGCCATGCTCATCCCCGGTAGCGGCCCGGGCTGCAGGTAGAACGTATAACCGACCCGTTCGGCCAGCGTGTTGATGTAGGTCAGGTCGGTCCCGCTCTGCTGCGGGATCTTGTCGGTGGGCAGCGGGACGTCGATCAGCACGCTCGGGATGACCAGCGGGACGATCCCGTAGATCGGCGCGTACTTGGCCACCATGAGAGCGACCCGCGCTTCGGCCGGCATCGCCGGGTAGGCGATCAGGGCGCCGAAATCGATCACGTCCATCATCCGGGTCAGGTCCTCGCCCTTGAGGGACAGCACCGACTTGCCCGGTTCGTCGCTGGGCATGACGTCCTGCTGGGTGATCACGCCGTCCATCAGGACGGTCGTCGATCCGGCCAGCGTGGCGGCGATCACCACCCGGGTGGGCGGGTCGAAATACCCCAACGGCAGCAGCTGAGTGGTGATCGGCGACAGCGTGCTGGTGGCGAGCTTGAGCTCGAAGCCGCTCGGGGTGGGGCCGCCCGCCCCGACCCGGACGCTGACCTCGGTCAGCGCTTCCATCACGGTGCGGGGCGCGGGATCCAGGCCGATCCCCATCATCAGGCTCAGGGTCAGCTCGCTAGCCATTCGCCGCTCCCGGAGTGCCGGCGGGCAACGGGATCACGAGCACCTGACCGGGCTGTGCCAGCCCGGTCGGCCGCATCGCCAGATTGGCGTCCCCCAGCAGCCAGTACAGGGTCGGATCGCCCAGCGTCGCGTTGGCGATCGTATCTATGCGCTGGCCCAGCTGGACCTGGTACAGGCTGGCCGTGGCCAGGGACCCCGGCGCGGGCAGGAGCCTGCGTAGCAGGTACGGCACCTGGCTGCCGTCGGGCGCCGTCCAGATGGCCTGGCCCACGTTCGCGTAGCGGCTGACGCTCATGGCAGGTGCTCCAATCCCAGCGGTCGCACGTCGGAGCCGGTGACCATGACGGCGAGCTGCTCGACGGCCTGCCGGTAGGCGATGTACAGCGTCCCGCCGACGTGCTGGAGCGGGAGGTCGTTGCTGGTCAGGACCTTGCACTCGATGCTCGCCTTGACCCTGATCGGCTGCAGGTTCGGGTCGAAGGCCTCCTCGGTGAACGTCAGGCTGCTCACCATGACGGGGACGACCCGCTTGACCCCCCAGACCAGCGCCACCAGCGGCGCCTCCATCGGCGCGACCTCGAACATCCCGCTGTCGAACAGCGCGTCGGTGGCGAGCAGCTCCGCGGCGGTAGGCGTGACCAGCCGCTCGAGGACCGCCAGCGCGGGCAGCAGCCCCTGGGTGACGACCGGCTGGTTGGCGCTGTCCGTCGGGTGCTCGAGCTGATCGGTGGCGTCGATCTCGGCGTCGAACTTGATCGTCTCGTGCGGCGGCCCGGTGTACCGCAGCACCTCGAGCCGGTCGCCCGGCTCGCCGCCGATCGCCCGCGGCTGGAGGGTCCGGGTGAGCGTGTCCGGGTTGTACTGGAAGATGACCACGTCGAGGAGGCGGCGCGCGTTCGGGTCGATCCGGACCAGCCCGCCGCGCAGTGTCTTGGGCGTTCCCGGGAAGCCGCTGATGGTCATCGGCGGCCCCCTCGCGGCCCGCCCGGGGCCGGCCGGACTGCGGGCGTGGCCGGCCGAGCCGCGGGCGTGGCCCGGTGCACCGCGGCGGCGACCTCGCGGGCGATCCCGTCCACGACCGGGCTTGAGCCCAGGTGCCGGGGCTCGCCCCGGCGGTCGACCGGCTCGCGCGCCTGCTCGCCCGCGAGCTCGCGCAGTTCGCGGGCGATCGCCGGGCCAAGCGCGTGGCGCTCCCGGCCGGAGAGCTTGATGCCGTCGAGGACGAGACGCTCGATCCTTATCCGGGTGCTCATGCCGTCGCCGCCTGGACCGTGAAGTCGGCGTCGCTGACGTGGCGCTCGAGCTTGCGGAATTCGATCCGGGCCATCTCGAGCACCAGCTCCATGGTGACCTCCGTCCCGCGTCCCGCCGCGCAGAACGCGGCGTTCAGCGCAATGTTGCGGATCGTCCCGCCGCTGGTGGCCAGCTTGGCCAGGCGCTCGGTATCCAGCTCGGCGACCGGCGCCTTGGCCGGGAAGGCCCGTGCCCACAGCCTGGCCCGCTCCGCGGGTCCGGGAAACGGGAAGGTGACGATGAAGCGCAGGCGCCGCAGGAACGCGTCGTCCAGGGCGTGGCGCAGGTTGGAGGCCAGGATCGCCACCCCACGGTAGTCCTCCATCCGCGCCAGCAGGTAGCTGATCTCGATGTTGGCGTAGCGGTCATGGCTGTCCTTGATCTCGCTGCGCTTGCCGAACAGCGCGTCCGCCTCATCGAACATCAGCAGCGCCCCGCCCTCCTCGGCCGCGTCGAACACGCGCCGGAGGTTCTGCTCGGTCTCGCCGATGTACTTGCTGACCACGCCCGCGAGGTCGATCCGGTACATGTCGAGTTCCAGCTCGTTGGCGATCACCTCCGCGGCGAGGGTTTTGCCGGTGCCGGACCCGCCGGCGAACAGCGCCGTCACGGCGCTGCCCCGTGTGATCCGCTCGGCCAGGCCCCACGAGCGCAGCACCTGACCGCGGCCGCGGACCTGGTCCACGATGTGGTGGAGCAGGGTCAGCTCGGCGTCGGGCAGCACGAGGTCGTCCCAGGAGGCCACGGGCTGGACCCGGCGGGCGAACGTATCCAGGCGCGGCCGCGTCTGGGCGCGGCACGCCGCCCACAGGCCGCGCGGGCCCGTGCCCG
>Ga0187814_10000555_pt1 | contig 12845 bp, 11 predicted proteins | sample NC_S_4_FD_132450 | JGI IMG/M metagenome (GOLD analysis project Ga0187814, IMG submission 132450) | Wetland sediment microbial communities from Neuse River Estuary, North Carolina, USA - ASW-S_4 | ecosystem: Environmental > Aquatic > Freshwater > Wetlands > Sediment | place: USA: North Carolina... | reverse complement strand
CCAGCCTACGAGCCGCCAGCCTACGAACCGCCGGCGTATCCGCCCGCGGCCGCGTACGAACCGCCGCCCGCGGCCGCGGCAGCTGAGCCCGCCGCACCCGCCCCGCCCGCGCCTGAGCCTGCCCAGAGTTACCAGCCCGCCGCAGCCGCTTACCCGCCAGCCGGGTACGAATCCGGCAACGGGCAGCCGACGGCGCCGGCCGGCCAGCTCACCGAGGCAGCGGAAGGGGCGTACGTCACGCCGCTGGTCCGCAAGCTGGCCGCCGAGCACGGCATCGACCTGGCGGCTGTCACCGGCACCGGTGTGGGCGGCCGGATCCGCAAACAGGACGTCCTGGACGCGGCGGCGCAGCTGCGCGGCCCGGCCGTCGCAGCCGTCTCTGCACCGCAGTACGCCGCGCCGCAAGCTGCGGCGGCTCAGGCTCCGGCTCCGGTTCCGGCGGCGCCACCGGCCGCGGCGCCATCGGTCCCGCCTTCGCCGGCGGTCACACCGCCCGGCCGGCCGCTGCCGGCCGAGGCGCCGGAGCAGGCCCGGCCGCGGCCCGCAATCGTGCCATCAAACCTGCGCGGTACGACGGAACGGATGTCGCGCGCACGCCAGGTGATCGCGCAGCGCATGGTCGAGTCGCTGCAGACCTCGGCTCAGCTGACAACCGTCGTAGAGGCCGACGTCACAGCGATCGCGCGGCTGCGCGACCGGGCCAAGGACGCCTTCGAGGCGCGGGAGGGCGTCAGGCTGTCGTTCCTGCCGTTCTTCGCGCTGGCTGCGGTCGAGTCGCTCAAGGTGCACCCCAAGCTCAACGCGGTCATCGACACCGCGTCCGGCCAGGTGACCTACCACGACGCCGAGCACCTGGGCATCGCCGTGGACACCGAGCGAGGCCTGATGGTCCCGGTGATCAGGAACGCCGGCGACCTCAACATAGGCGGGCTCGCCCGCAAGATCGCCGACCTGGCCGGGCGGACGCGGGCTGGCCAGGTCAGCCCTGACGAGCTAGCCGGGGGCACGTTCACCCTCACCAACACCGGCAGCCGCGGCGCGCTGTTCGATACGCCGATCATCAACCAGCCGCAAGTCGGCATCCTCGGCACCGGCATGGTCGTCAAGCGGGCCGTCGTGGTCGAGGATCCGGCACTTGGCGAGGTGATCACCGTCCGGTCGATGGTCTACCTGGCGCTTACCTATGATCACCGGTTGGTCGACGGCGCCGACGCCGCGCGGTTCCTGTTGACCATCAAGGACCGGCTCGAGGAAGGCGCGTTCGAGACCGAGCTGGGCCTGTAGCCGGCGTCAGCGCACAAACCCTGGGGCCAGCGGTGCTACGAGTCGCCATCACCGGATCGACCGGCCTGATCGGTACAGCGCTCGCGCAGTACCTGCGCGGCGACGGTGCCGAGGTCGTCCGGCTCGTCCGCCGCCAGCCCGCCAGTGCGCAGGAGATCCGCTGGGACCCGGCGGCTGCCGACGGCGGCCTCAGCCGGTCAGCGCTCAGCGGCGTCACCGCCGTCGTGCATCTGTCCGGCGCGCCGGTGGCGGGCGGACGCTGGACGCCTGCGCGCAAGCAGGTGCTACGGGCGAGCCGGATCGACAGCACACGCGCGCTGGTGCGAGCCGTGCTGGCCACCGAAGACCCGCCGCAGGTGCTGCTCGCGGGTTCGGCGATCGGCTGGTACGGCGATACCGGCAATCGCCTGGTCGATGAGACGGCGCTGCCCGGCAGCGGGTTCCTGGCGACGCTCGTCCGCGACTGGGAGGCCGCCACGCAGCCAGCCGTGCAGGCCGGCCTGCGCGTGGTGCAACTGCGCACTGGCATCGTGCTGGCTAGGCAGGGCGGGATGCTCCGGCCGCTGCTGCTGCCGTTCCGGCTCGGCCTCGGTGCCAGGATCGGCCCAGGCAGCCAGTACCTAAGCTGGATCACCCTGACCGATCACCTGCGGGCGGTGCGCTTCCTGCTGGACCGGCCGGACATCGGCGGGTCGGTGAACCTGACCGCGCCGACGCCGGCCACCAACGCCGAGTTCACTCGGGCTCTCGCCGCTGCCGTGCACCGCCCGGCGGTGCTCGCCGTGCCCGGCTGGGCGCTGCGGCTCGCGCTGGGCGAGCTCTCCGCCGAGCTACTCGGCTCCGTCCGGGTCCGGCCAGCCCGGCTCGAGCAGGCCGGTTTCAGCTTCCGGTATCCAGAGATCGGGTCGGCGCTTCGCCACGCCGTGCGGGGCTGACTGTACTGTGCGGCACCAGCGCGGCCGCCGGTCGGGCTCAGCTGCCTCCGGGGCGACCGGCGGCGCGAGGCGCGCCGGGTGCCGTGGCCGACAGGTGATACTCCGGCCCAGCCAGCAGATCGGTGAGCGGGCGGCCGGGTCTGGTGCCCGCCAGCGCGATCTGGCGCAGCGGCGGCACCGGACCGCTCTCGCCACGGTGCCGCTGCGTGACGGCGTTCGTGATCTGCAGCAGTCGCCGCGCCCCGAGAATCGCAGCCGCGGCCAGCGGCAGCTCGATCAGCAGCGCGGACAGCAGGCTGAGCTCGAACCCGCTGGTGCGCGCGTTGAGCACGACGTCGAACCAGGCGTCACAGCACAGCAGCGTCGCGAGCACGACCAGGCAGACGATCAGGATCTGGCGGCGCCGCCAGGCGGCCCAGCCGGTGGCCGCGAACGCGACGAGCAGCCCCACGTCGAATCCGACCCAGGCGCCGCGCCAGCCGCCGGTGCGGTAGTACCGCGGCAGCGTCGCCGCGAGCACCCCGATCCAGGCAGCCAGGACGATGCAGCAGACGATAACCAGCGCCAGCAGGAGTGCCCGCCGCTTTCCGGCTCTGGTGGCGGCTGGATCTGGCGTGTCGAGCTCGGCGAGAGCCAGCCGGAGGCCCCGCCGCTCCTGCGCGCTCATGCGACGGAGCTCTTCGAGGTCGAACATGGCCCGCCTCCTCCTGCAGGCGCCGGCCCGTGCGCGGGTACAGCGGCTGCACGCTGCTTTGTGCCCGCAGGCTGGCGCTGCCATGCCGGGGCGGATGCTACGCGACGGTGACCGGCAACGTGTCGAAGCCGCGCAGCAAGAACGTCTCCCGGCGCACGGGCTGCCCGGCCGGGGCTAGCTTCGGGAATCGCCGCAGCAGGCGCGGGAACGCGACCGAGGCCTCCAGCCGGGCAAGCGCGGCCCCGATGCAGAAGTGCGCCCCCCCGCCGAAACTCAGCGGACCGCCGTCGGCGCGCACCGGGTTGAAGACGTCCGGCTCGGTGAACCGGCGCGGATCCCGGTTGCCCGCCCCGAGCACGGTCATGACCTCATCCCCGGCTGCCAGCACCACGTCGCCGACCTTGGTCTCGTACCCGATGCGCGAGGTGAGCTGGACCGGGGAGTCGTAGCGCAGCGTTTCCTCCACGAACGCGGCCACCGGAACGGAACTATCCCGGACCGCGTCGCCCTGCTCCGGCTGCTCGAGCACGACCCGCAGACCGTTGCCGAGCAGATTCGACGTGGTCTCGAATCCGGCGACGAGCAGCAGCGTCAGGTTGTGCAGCAGTTCGGTGTCGGTCAGCCGGCCGTCGGCTGAGTCACTGATCGCCAGCAGGTCGCTGATGAGATCGTCGCGGGGGTGAGCGCGGCGCTGCGCGGCGAGGCCGGTGAAGTAGGCGAGTAGCTCGGTGGCCGCGGCGTTGATCGCGGGCAGGGCTTTCAATTCGCTGAATTCGAAGACCCCGGCCAGGTCACGGGCCAGCGGGCGGAAGCTCTCCCGGTCCCACTCGGGAATCCCCAGAAGCTCGCAGATCACGGTGACCGGCAGCAGGTATGCGAAGTCGTGCATGAACTCGATCTCCGACCCGTCGGCGCCGCGATCGGCCATGGCGTCCAGCAGGTCGCTGGCCATCGCCGCGATCGCGGGCTCAAGGCCGGCGATGCGCCGCGCGGTGAACGCCCGCGCGATGAGGCCCCGGATCCGGGTGTGCTTGGGCCCGCTGCTGTTCAGCAACCAGTCAGCGCCCTGCACGAACACGGGGTGCGACCGCCAGCCAGGAAAACTCTGGTCCCACGTTGCCTCGTCGGCTGGCCGGAAGCCAGGATCCCGCAGCACGGAGTTGATCGCGTCGTAGCCGACAACGGCAACCGAGCCGGGTGCAAGCCGCACCGCCTCGCCGAGCTGATGCAGTTCCGCGTAGTACGGGTACGGGTCGGCTCGCCCGGTTGGCGTGGTGAGCGCGGTGAAGATCTCGAGCGCGTCCATCGGCGTCTCGCCCTCTCATGGCCGTGCCCTGGCCGCCGTGGCCACTGCCCCTGTGCGTGGCTACCGGTTCCGGCCGGCGCGGTAGTTCAGACGATAAGTACTATCGCGTGTTCACGTCAAGCTATATCGCGTCACATGGCTAACCTGCGCCCGCGGTGCTGGCTAAGCTGACCGTGTGCACGGTGAGCTGGTGTTCGCCCGGCTGGGCACGGGCGCGGACGCGATCGACTACTTGGAAGCCTGGGACCTGCAGCGGCGTGTCCACGAGCAGCGCGTGCGCGGCGAGATCCCCGACACGTGCCTGCTGCTCGAGCACACGCCCGTCTATACGGCCGGCAAGCGCACCAGCCCGCTCGACCGCCCGGTCGGCGATCCCGGAGCGCCGGTCATCGATGTCGACCGGGGCGGCAACATCACCTGGCACGGTCCCGGCCAGCTCGTCGGCTACCCGATCGTGGCGCTCGACGCGCCGATCGACGTTGTCGCGTACGTCCGCGCGCTCGAGGACGCGCTGATCCGCACGTGCGCCGAGGTCGGCGTGCAGGCCGGCCGCGTCGACGGGCGTCGCGGCGCCTGGGTGCTGGGTGACGGCAGCGGCAGACCCGACCGCAAGATCGCCGCGATCGGAGTTCGCGTTGCCAGGGGCGTGACCATGCATGGCTTCGCCCTGAACTGCGACTGCGACCTGTCGTGGTACGACCGGATCGTGCCGTGCGGCATCAGCGACGCAGCGGTGACCTCGCTGTCGGCCGAAACCGCCCGGCGCATCACCGTAGCCGACGTCCGGCCGGCGGTAGAACGCGAGCTCGCTCTCTCGTTCGGCGCCGTCAGCGTCGTGCACACGCACGGCCTGCCCGCGCCGGTCGCGGCGGGCTGACGACCCGGCTCGCCGCTACGCCCCGGCCAGCTCCGGCACGTACCTGGCACCACCGGAGGAGCGGGCGTCCAGCGCCGCCAGCACCCGTGGCAGCAGGCCAGCCGGGAGCAGCGTGTCCAGCTCGAGAGCGGTGGCAAACCTGCAGTCGTCCAGCTCCTCGGCCTGCAGCCGAACGCCGGACAGTGCGGCCACCACGCCGCAGTCGAAGATGAAGTGCAGAGCGGGCCGCGCGTGCGGCCCGTAGATTTCCGGTGGCAGCTGCCAGTCCACCGCGAGCAACCGGCCAACGGGCAGCCGGAGGCCGAGTTCCTCGGTCACTTCGCGCGCGCAGCCCGCCTGTGGCGGCTCGCGGAAGTCGCAGATCCCGCCGGGCAGCGTCCAGTGGTCCCGGTAGTTGGGCTTGACCACGAGCACACGGCCGTCGCGGTCGCCGATCAGGCCGGCCGCTGACACCACGACGCCGGGCAGGCTGGCGTGCCAGTCCGCCTCTCCCGCGGTGACCAGGCCCGCCACGGTCGGTCAGCGCTCGGACCCGGCTGCATCAGCGAGGTAGCCCGCCAGATCGCCCGCGGGTACCTGCGCCTGCTCGCCGGTGCGCATGTCCCGGACAGTCACCGCGCCCGCTTGCTGCTCCTGCTCCCCGTAGATCACGCACCACCGAGCGCCGCTGTCGTTCGCCCACTTCAGCTGCGTGCGAAGCTTGCCGGACGAGCCGAGATACAAGCTCGAGCGCAGGCCGGCGGATCTCCCGGCCGCCGCGAACGCGAACGACTGCCCCGCCAGGTCTGGCCGCAGCACGGTGACTGCCAGGTCGAGTCTGGCCGAATCGTCGGTCGCGCCGGGCAGCAGCGACAGCGTCCTCTCGACGCCAATAGACGAGCCGGTTGCCGCGACGTCCGGGCCGCCGAGCTGCTCGATCAGGTGGTCGTATCGACCTCCCCCGCCCAGCGAGCCGGCCACGCCCGGCGCGACAAGCTCCCAGATCGGACCCGTGTAGTAGCTCAGCCCGCGCGCCAGCCGCGGCGTGAACACGATGCGCCCCGGCGGTAGCTGGCCGGACAGCAGCGCAAGCACAGCGTCCACCTGGTCGAGGCCGGCTGTGCCCGCGTCGGTCTTGCTCAGCACAACCCGCGTCCGGTCGGCCGCGTCGGTTGCGGTCAGCGTCGCAACCAGCTCGCTCGCCTGGTCCGCAGCGAGCCCGCGCCCAACCAGCTCATCAGCAACCTCAGCCGGAGGAATCTTGTCCAGCTTGTCGAGCGAGATCAGCACGCCCGCAGTCAGCGCTGTCGGCACGCTGAAGGCCGCCATGAGGCCCGCGAGCACGTGTCGGGAGTTCAGCAGGATCGTGGCGTCCGTCAGGCCCAGCGCCGCGAGCACGTCGTAGTGCGCGGCCAGCACCTCAGCATCGGCCAGCGGCGATGCCGAGCCGAGCGTGTCCACGTCGCACTGGACGAACTCGCGGTAGCGGTCCTTGCCCGGCCGGTCCGCCCGCCACACCGGTCCGAGCGCGTACCGCTTATACGGCGTAGGCAACCGGCTGCCGTAGGCCGCCGCGACGCGGGCCAGCGGCACAGTGTGGTCATAGCGCAAGGCAAGGTCTGCATCACCAGACGCCTCGTGCTCGCCCCGCCTGAGGATCTTGAAGACCAGCTTGTCGGCTTCGTCGCCGTATCTGCCCAGCAGCACGTCGACCCGCTCGAACGCCGGGGTCTGCAGCGGCTCGAAGCCGTAGCTGGCGAACACCGAGCGGAGCACCGCGAACGCGTGCTCGCGCCGCTCTACGTCGGCAGCGAGGAAGTCACGCGTTCCTGACGGCGGATCAAACTGGCTCGGCATGTGCCAAGGGTACTAAGGACCCGGTGCACGTCAGGTCTTGTGGCAGCAGGCGTGCACTGCGAGCGGCGCGAAGACAACACCGATCCCGAGTGCCGACAGCATGGACTCCCCTGCGGCCACCGCGACCGGCCCGCCGGTCATCAGGCCCCGCAGCGTCTCCGCCAGCAAGGTCCGGCTTCGAGCGCGGCCTGCGGCTGCTGATCCACGGTGGCAGCGCCGGTCTGCTGCCCGCACACTGAGGCTGCACACATCGGAGCGTCCCGCCGGCCGGACCCGGCGGGACGCTCCTGGTTCTTGGCCCACGCCGGTCAGCCGGCCGGGCCCGCGGTCAGGGTGACCGTCGCCGTGTGTGGCTGGCCGAATTGGTCCAGCCAGCCGATCGTCACCTTGTCGCCGGGGTGATAGCGCTCGATCATTCCCTGCAGGTCCGAGCTGGAGCTGACCTGGTGGCCGTTAACGGACACGATCGAGTCGCCGACGGTCAGCCCGGCCTGCGCGGCGGCCGTGCCCGCCAGCGCGCCCTCGATCGTCACGCCAGAGCCAAGCCCGTTGGCTCCGGCCTGGGCCACCGCCACGCCGAGGAATCCGGTCTCGCCGATGTGCACCGTGCTCGATGACTTGTCTGCCTCGATCTGATCTGCGATCGTCAGCGCCCTGTTGATCGGAATCGAGAATGCCGCCGTCGTCGTGACGGCCGTGGTCCCGACGGGAAGGTTGCTGCTCGACGCCGCCGTGTTCATCCCGACGACTTGGCCGGAGCCGTTGACCAGCGGCCCGCCAGAGTCTCCCGGCTGGATGCCGGCGTTGGTGCGGATCATGCCAGTCAGGTTCTCGGTGGTACCGCTGCCCTGATCCGCGGCGGTGATCGTGGTGCCGAGCGCGGTCACGGTTCCGGTAGCCACCGACGGAGTACCGTTCTTGCCCTCAGCGTTGCCCAGCGCCACCACCTTCTGTCCGACCGCGACCGTGCCGGAATCCCCGGTCGTTACCGTCTTCAGCCCGGACGCACCGCTGAGTTGCAGCACCGCGACGTCGTTGCTGTCGCTATAGCCGACTACCTTGGCGGTGTAGCTGCGGCCGTTGCCGATGTCCCTGACCTGGATCGAGGTAGCCCCCGCGACCACGTGGTTGTTCGTCAGTACCTCGCCGTTCGGGGTCAGGACCATGCCGGTGCCAAGGGCGGTGCCGTGCTGGTAGCCGAGGGTCGAGATCACGTCCACGAGGGCCGGATCCACCCGGCTGGCAACATCCGCGGTGCTGAGCGTCCCTGAGCCGGAGTTGGCCCACGCCGTACCCGCCGCGGCGAGCGCGACCACGGCCACGCCCGCGGTGATCGCCAGGCCGCGCCGCCGGCGGCGCCGCGGGCCGTCCCCGCCGGTGCCCTGGTACGCCGGGGTCACCGGCCAGCCAGGGCTGCCGTATCCGGGCCACACCGGCGGTGGCGGCGGCGGCGGCACAGAGCCGTAGCCAAACTGCGCTGCGCGCTGTGCCTGCTGGCCCGCCGTGTCCTGCGTGCCGTCGTCAGCTGTCGTGCTGTCCTGGAAGCCCGGGCCATACGCGGTGCTCATCGGAATCCGTCCCCTCGAGAGCCTTCGTCCTACGCCTGCGGTCCCTAACGTCCTCGCCGCCCCGTGCGTACTCTTCGATAGTCGCCGCGGGGCCTGAGCCGTCCCTCGCGAATGCCTGACCATTGGCTCCCGATCACCTGAGCGCATCCTGAGTGTTAGCGCTCAGCACGCCGGACCGCGGGGCTGGCCTTCCAGCGGCACTGGCTGGCCCCGCCGGCGTACTAGGCTGGCGACGTGGTACTCGCACCGGAGGGTCGCCGCCTGCTGCGTATCGAAGCGCGCAACAGCCAGGTGCCGATCGAGCGCAAGCCGCCGTGGATCAAGACCCGGCTCCGGACCGGCCCTGAGTACACCGAACTAAAGGAGCTCGTCCGGCGCGAGGGCCTGCATACGGTCTGTGAGCAGGCGGGCTGTCCCAACATCTTCGAGTGCTGGGAAGACCGCGAGGCGACGTTCCTGATCGGCGGGGACCAGTGCACACGACGCTGCGACTTCTGCCAGATCGCGACCGGCAAGCCCGGACCGCTCGACACCGACGAGCCGCGCCGCGTGGCCGAGTCAGTCGCCGCCATGGGCCTGCGATACGCGACAGTGACGGGCGTGGCCAGGGACGATCTGCCGGACGGCGGGGCCTGGCTGTACGCCGAGACCTGCCGGGAGATCCACCGGGCTGTGCCGGGATGTGGTGTCGAACTGCTGATCCCCGACTTCAACGCCGAGCCCGGCCTGCTCGCGGAGGTATTCTCGGCGCGGCCGGAGGTTCTGGCGCACAACCTCGAGACCGTGCCGCGGATCTTCCGCCAGATCCGGCCCGGGTTCCGGTACGCAAGATCGCTCGAGGTGCTCAGCCGGGCCAGGGCGAGCGGCCTCGTTCCCAAATCTAATTTGATCTTGGGGATGGGTGAGCGGCGCGACGAGATCAGCCAGGCGATGGCGGACCTGCACGCTGCGGGCTGTGAGCTGCTGACGATTACCCAGTACCTGCGGCCGTCCGCGCGCCACCACCCGGTTGACCGGTGGGTGCCGCCCGCGGAATTCGCCGAACTCGCCGCGGAAGCGGCCGAGATCGGCTTCGCCGGGGTCCAGTCCGGGCCGCTAGTCCGCTCGTCCTACCGGGCCGGCCGGCTGTACCGGCACGCACTGCAGCGGCGGGCCGGGCCGGTATCCTCACCATCATGGTGAAAAAGCCCGGCGCTGAGTCGAACCCCGCCGACCCTGCCTCCATGGGGCGTATCCAGCAGATGCGCCTGGTCGCGCGGCTCCTCCGGGAGCGCAATCCCAAAGCGCTGCCGCTGACCGCGCTGGCCGGCCTCGGCGCCGCAGCCATCGTCATGGTGATTAGCCTCGTCATAGGGCTCATCTGGGCATTCATCCCGCTTGCCATCATGGCCGGGCTGCTGACGGCGGTTGTGGTGTTCGGCCGGTTCGCGAACGCTGCGCAGTACGCCGCGCTTGAGGGCCAGCCCGGCGCCGCTGCCGCGATCCTGCAGAACCTGCGGGGCGGGTTCACCACGACCCCGGCGATCGCCGCGAACCGGAACATGGACGTGGTGCACCGCACAGTCGGCAAGCCCGGCGTGATCCTGGTCGGCGAGGGCTCCCCCAACCGGTTGCCGAGTCTGCTGGCCGCGGAGAAGAAGCGGATCGCCAGGATTGCGAGCCACGTCCCGATCTACGACTTCCAAGTGGGCGACGGCGAAGGCCAGATCCCGATCCGGCAGCTGAACCGGAAGATCATGAAGCTGCCGCGGAACATCAAGGGCCAGGCGGTAGCCGAGCTGAATTACCGGCTCAACGCGCTGCCACAGCAGCTGCAGATGCCCAAGGGCCCGGTGCCGAGGTCGGCCCGGATGCCGAGGCAACCCCGGCCGCGGATTCGCTAGACCGGAGCTTCACTTCAGGACGACGACAGTGCCGGCCGCCTTGTCCTGCAGGCCGCGCAGATCGCGGTCCATCATCAGCGCCGGGACCACGAGCATAAGCAGGACGGTGCGCGGCAGCGCCCGCAGCCCGACCGGGCGACCATCCAGCCGGACGACTCGCAGGCCGAGCAGCCGCTTGCCGATGGTGAACCCGGTCAGCGCCGTGAGCAGGAAGTCCTCGACGCCGAACACGACCGGAGTCCACAGCCTCGGCTGGGTGAGCACGTCGGTGGCATGACCGGCGTGCGGGTGGTAAAAGAAGGCGATCGCGATGACGCTGCAGGCGAGCCAGTCAATCACCAGCGCGCCGAGCCGTCTGCTCCAGCCCGCCACTGAGCCGTGGCCGAATTCCGGCAGTCCGAGATGACGACCGGGGTAGAAGTCCTCGGCCACGGTCGCGTGCTGGTTGCTCACGCCACAACCGTATCCGCTGGGGCAGGCCACCCGTCCGGCACCGGCAGCCGTTTGGCATGCTGGGCTGGAGAGCGGGCGGCTGACTCCTCGCCTGGCCCCGGCCGTAACACCGGTGAAACATCGGGGACACGATCAGGAAACTGTCAGCCGCTAGCGTCAGATCGGCCCCCGGCTGCTGCGCAGGCCTGTGACCAGGCAGTCATGCGGAAACGTGACGCGGCAGGACCGGGTGGCACTGTAATGGTGGCAGCCAGCCTGGCGCCAGCGGCAAGGTCCAGCACTGCGCCCGCGGCAGACACCGCGGCTGCGCCCTAAGGAGAGCGGATGTTCACAAGCGGTGACGAGGTTCTGCGGTTCATCGAAGCCGAGGGGGTCAAGTTCGTCGACGTGCGGTTCTGTGACCTGCCAGGCACCATGCAGCACTTCACCGTGCCTGCCGAGTCCTTCGACGAGGGCGTCTTCACCGAAGGCCGGATGTTCGACGGTTCGTCGATCCGCGGGTTCCAGCAGATTCATGAGTCCGACATGCTGCTGCTGCCGGACCCGAGCACGGCCGTGCTCGACCCGTTCCGCACGCACAAGACCCTGAACATGACCTTCTTCGTGCACGACCCGCTGACCGGCGAGCCCTACACGCGCGACCCGCGTAACGTCGCCCGCAAGGCGGAGGACTACCTGCGTGGCAGCGGCGTCGCCGACACGGTGTACTTCGGCCCGGAGGCCGAGTTCTACATCTTCGACTCCGCGCGATACGAGACCGGGCCGAATCAGGGCTACTACCACATCGACTCGATCGAGGGCGCCTGGAACACCGGCCGGGACGAGCCGGGCGGCAACCTCGGCGCCAAGCCGTCCTACAAGGGCGGCTACTTCCCGGTGCCGCCCATGGACCACTACACCGACCTGCGGTCGGAGATGGTCCGCAAGCTGATCGAGGTCGGCATCACCGTCGAGATGCAGCACCACGAGGTCGGTACCGCCGGCCAGGCCGAAATTGACATCCAGTTCGACACGCTGCTGCACATGGCCGACAAGCTGATGCTCTACAAGTACGTGGTCAAGAGCGTCGCGCGGGCCGCTGGCAAGACTGTGACGTTCATGCCGAAGCCGCTGTTCGGCGACAACGGCTCGGGCATGCACTGCCACCAGAGCCTGTGGAAGGACGGCTCACCGCTGTTCTATGACGAGGTCGGCTACGCCGGGCTGTCCGACGTCGGCCGGCACTACGTCGGTGGCCTGCTCAGGCACGCCCCGTCGCTGCTGGCCTTCACCAACCCGACGATGAACTCCTACCACCGGCTGGTGCCGGGCTTCGAGGCTCCCGTCAACCTCGTGTACAGCCAGCGCAACCGGTCCGCGTGCATTCGGGTTCCCATCACGGGGCCGAACCCGAAGGCCAAGCGGCTGGAGTTCCGGGTGCCTGACCCGTCCTGCAACCCCTACCTGGCCTTCGCCGCCATGATGATGGCGGGCCTGGACGGGGTGAAGAACAAGATCGAGCCACCGGACCCGGTCGACAAGGACCTGTACGAACTGCCGCCGGATGAGGCGAAGGCCATCCCGCAGGTGCCAGGCTCGCTGGAGGCCGTGCTCAACAACCTCGAGGCTGACCACGAGTTCCTGCTCGAGGGTGGCGTGTTCACCCCCGACCTGATCGAGACGTGGGTGGACTACAAGCGCTCCATGGAGATTGACGCGATCCGGCTCCGGCCGCACCCGCACGAGTTCGAACTCTACTACGACGTGTAGTCAGTCCTCGGCCGCTGACCTGGTTAGCCGGGTTGGCGGCCCGGCCGCTGCTCGATGACTTTCGCGTGTAGAAGCTTTCCGACGAGCTCGATGCGGAGACGGGGATCGGCAGCGCCGTTCTTGGAGTGGAGCTTGAGCGTGGAGTAGGTGAGGTTGAGCCCGTCGGTGTCGATCACGATGCCCGGCGAGCTGACAATGAACAGCTTGCCGTGCACCATGTCCGTCTCGATTCGCAGGACATTCGAGGTGATCACCGCGTG
>Ga0187814_10000554_pt1 | contig 12847 bp, 9 predicted proteins | sample NC_S_4_FD_132450 | JGI IMG/M metagenome (GOLD analysis project Ga0187814, IMG submission 132450) | Wetland sediment microbial communities from Neuse River Estuary, North Carolina, USA - ASW-S_4 | ecosystem: Environmental > Aquatic > Freshwater > Wetlands > Sediment | place: USA: North Carolina... | reverse complement strand
GCGGTCGACAGCGGGCCCTCGTGTGGGTGGTCGCGGGCCGACAGGACGGCGGGACGGTCCGGCCCGATCCAGGCCAGGCGCTTCGCTTTCCCCTGATAGCGGAATACGACGGCGGACTGCTCACCCTCCACGATTACGAGGGCTTCGCCGTCGACTTCGTCGGTTCCTGGGACATGCCCTTCGGGTCGTGGCGGGTATCGACGGGCGCCCTCTCCATGCCTGGAGGGCCCGTGCCCGCCTCGCTCGAAGCGGTCGCCCTCTGCGATCGCATCGCCTTCTACGGCCCCTTCCTCAAGATCATGGGCGTGTCCGACTTCGCTACGGGCAAGATGACGGTCTTCGGCGGCCTCGACATCGAGGACCGGGTCGAAGGCTCTCCTGTCGTCGCCGCGGATCTGGGCAGGCCGAGCTTCCGAATCGATGCCGGATCGGCCTCGGTCAGTTTCTCGGGCGACCGGTTCGCCAGGGAGGACCATGTCTACAGCCTGCTCCTCTGCGAAAAGGCCACGGGATTGCCGCTGCCGCTGGCCTACACCAGGCGCACCAGGGTCGAATACGACGGCACGGGCCGGCTCGTCGCCGTGGATGTCGCCTTCGACAAGGTTCGCGTTTCGGGCCCTCTCACGGCATGGTTCCTCGTCGACGATTATCCGGCCGCTTCGGCCGATCTCCAAGCGGGAAAATAAGGAGACGACCGCGTTCATCGGAGGGGCAAACGCGGACCGCTGCCGATAATGAAACGGGAAGGTATGCCATGAAACGACGAGCTCTTGCCTGCGCCCTCGCGGGCATCCTTGCGATGAATCTCGCCGCCGACGTAGAATTCTGGGGCCCGGATTTTTCCAAAACGGGAATTCTCCTTTTTTCGGCCCGATGCTCCCTGCCGGGCGGCGATTCCTACGACGCCCTTTTCGCCGCCGATCCGGCGAGCGGCGACATCCGCAGCCTGAGCTTCTACCCCGAGACGATCGGCTTCGTGGACGGCGGCCGGCGGCTCGAAATACGCAATCAATTCGGCCTCTTCCGCACCGACACCGACTTCGCCAACCTCGCGGCCGTAGCCGGATATCCCGGCTTCGAACACGGCTCGCCCATAGTCACGGGCAGCCTTCCCCCTTCATCCACGAGCCCCGACGGAGTCTGGATACTCCGTAACGAGGCGACTTCCGCGGCCTACGGACGCCTCGTCCTCTACGATTCGCGATCGGGGGCGCGCAGCGTCGTCGTCGACGGCATCGAGTATTCCGTCGACAAGATGCCCGCCCGCTGGTCGCCGGACTCGAGTTACTTCGTCTACGCGAAGGCGGGATCCGTCTACTATTATTCGGTCGACCAGCTGCTCTCTTCGAGGGTCATCGACGAAAACTACCGTCGCATCGGACCGGGACGCATCGAGGCGGTCCGCTGGTCCGCAGACGGCAGCCTTTGGTACCTGCGCGACAGCGAGCTCTACCGGATTCTGCCCGCCGAATTCTTCACGCAGGCGCTCTATCAGGGCATCGCCGGCATGGGGAGTCTCGTCGGAAAGCTTCCCTTCCCCTTCGATCCCAATTTCGACGACTTCTGGGTCGCCACGGACGGGCAACGCATCATCTTCTCGAAGGGCGGACGCAATCTCTTTCTGGTCTATCTCGACCCCGACGATTACGGATCGAAGGCGAGGGTGGCCGCCCTTCCCTATCTCTTCCTCCAGGGGGGCACGAGGGTCAGGGACGTCGTCTGGCCGCCCTTTGAACCGGTGACCGTCTTCACCGGGACAATCCGTGGCGGCGCCTCGACTTCGGGAGCCTGGCGTCTCGAAGCGCCGTCGGACCCGAGTGTCCTCGGCCTCTCGCCCCAGGTCACCGAACTCGACGCCGGAGGGGTCGTGGAAGAGCGGCAGTCTCCCGACGGCACCAAGATCGCCCTCGCCGGGCCCGACGGAGTGGTCGTCAGGGACTACGATACCTGGAAGCCCCTCGCGAACCTCGCCGCCCCGGGAGCCTTCCATGTGCTGTGGCGGGACGATTCCAATCTCGTCGTCGCAACCAAGGATTATGTCGAGTCATGGGACATCGGATCGGGCGAAAGGAAAACGATAGCCCTATCCCGCGTGGAGGATTTCGGCTGGTCCGACGACGGCAGCGTCGTCGCGAGCGTCGCGGGCACCAGCTGGCGCCGGGCGGCCCCCCTCCTCGGCAAGGCGACGCAAGCCTCTCCGGCTCCCGGCGGGCAAACGCCGGGAGCCGGGGCGACCGTCAGCGGAACGGCCGCAACGTCGGGCTCCGCCGCTCCCGCCCCGGAGACCTGGACCATGGCGACAGTGGCGGGGCACCTCCCAGCCTCGACCGTATCGCCGAATTGGCGCGTCTACCTCGACAACCTCAACGCCTGCTCGTACCGGAATGTCGTCATGATCAGGGACATCGACGGTCTCGGCACGAACCCGCTCTTTCCGCCGCCGAAGATCGTCTGGGCCCCCTTCCCTTCCCGCGACGACCCGCGCGATCCCGGCATTTTCGATCACGGCTCCCGCATCCGGAGAAGGGAGGTGGCCCTCACCTTCGACGCTCTCGATTCCGCGGACGGCCTCGTCACCGTGCTCAACACCCTCGCCGAGACCGGCATCAAGGCGACTTTTTTCGTCAACGGCGAATTCGTGCGGCGCGATCCCGGCGCCTCGAGACTGCTGGCCGACTCGGGCAACGAGATCGGTTCCATGTTCTTCACGACGGTCGATCCGACCGACGCGCGCTTCGGATCCGACCTCGACTACGTGCGGCGCGGACTCGCCCGCGCGGAAGATCTCTGGTTCCAGGCCACCGGGAAGGAGCTTTCGCTCATCTGGCACACGCCCTGGTACACGACCAACTCCGACGTCATCGCAGCGGGCGCGTCCATGAACTATCAGTTCGTCGGACGGGACGTCGATCCGCTGGACTGGGTCGGCCGTTCCGAGGCGACGGACATGCCCGGCGCCTATCGCTCCGCGCACCGCATTGTCGAGGACATCATGGCGCGGGTGAAGCCGGGATCCATCATTCCCGTCAGGCTGGGCATTCCCGACGGGGGCAGGGACGATTATCTTTTCAACGAGCTGCTCCTCCTCATCGACGACCTCAGGAGCGCGGGCTATGCGATCGTGCCCGTCTCGACACTGATGCACGACGCCGAATAGCGGATCGGAGGACCGGTGGATTCCACGCGTTACGAACTTCCATTTTCGGAGATCGATTTTTCGGTCGGCGGCTCGGAAATCGGGCTCTCCGACCGCGACCGAGGAAACGGATCGGCGGAAGCCGGGCACGTACCTTCGGCCTCCGCCGAGGTCTCGGCGCCGTGGGGAGCCGCGGTCATCGGACAGCCCCGCGCCCTCGAAGCACTCCGGATGGGCGTCCGCATCCGATCGAAGGGCTACAATGTCTGGGTATCCGGCGCCCCCGGCACGGGCAGGCGCACGGCCGTCCTCCGCGTCCTCGCCGACGAGCCGGGCGGCGGCGAACGGCTCAGGGACATCGGCTTCGTGTACGATTTCGAGGCTCCCCTCGAGCCGCGGATGCTCTCCTTCGCCGCCGGCAGCGGCCGCGAATTCCGACGCGACCTCCACCGCCTCGTCGAGACGCTGAAGGAAATCGTGGGCCTCCAGGCCGAGAGCGATTCGCAGAAGAAGGCCGAATCCACCCTGGTCAAAGAGCGCGAGGAGGCCGAAAACGCCCGTCTTGCCGCCTTCGAGGCGGAACTCGCCGTCGAAGGCTTCCGGGCCGTCCAGGTCGAGGCCGGCGACGGCGGCGGCGCGATGGATATTGTGCCGTTGGCCCTGGTGGCCGGCGGCGCCGTCGCAGCCGGCCCTGCCGGGCCAAGCGACCTGGCCGCCGCGAGCGGCCGAACCGCTTTGGGCGGCCCGGGCTCCGATGCCGGGCCCGGCGCGGAAGCGGAGTCCGCCGACATCACGACCGAAGCCGAATCCCCGACCGTCGAAGAGACGAGCTTCGAGCAGCTCCAGGAACTCGTGGCCGCGGGAACGATGACCGAGGAAGCCTACGACGATCTCCGCAACCGCTGGTACGGCCATATGGACCGGATGCGCGCGATCTTCGCCGAGCTCAGGCGAGGCAGGGCGGAGCTGGACGACAGGCTCAGGCACCTGCGGGAGGAGGCGATCGCCCCCCAGGTGGCCGCCGAGACCCGCCTCCTCTCCGGGCGCTGGAACGACCCGGCGATCACTGCCTGGCTCGCCTCGCTCGAAAAGGATGTGCTCGGCCATCTTTGGCTGTTTCAGGAAAACTCCTCGACCCGGAAGGGGCCGGGGCGGCGCCGCACACCGGCCCTCGGCCGCTACGGCGTCAACCTCGTCATAGACCGGAGCGCTATGGATCGCGCTCCCGTCGTCGTCGAAAACCATCCGACCCTCTCGAACCTTTTCGGCTTCGTCGAGCCGAAACCGGAGGAGGACGGCGACACGCGCACCGCCTACCTCAGAATCCGATCGGGCACTTTTCTCCAGGCAGCGGGCGGCTTCCTGGTCCTCAGGGCGGAGGACGTCCTCGCCGACGAGGAAGTCTGGGTCAGGCTCAAACGGGCGCTCCAGGACGGCAAGGTGGAGATACAACCCCGCGAGGGACCCTTCGGCGCCTCGGCCTGGCTCAAGCCCGAGGCCGTTCCCGCCGACGTCAAGGTCATCTTCGTCGGCGGCGAGGGCACCTACGACGCCCTGTACCAGGCCGATCCCGATTTCCAGAAGCTCTTCAAGATCCACGCCGAATTCGATTCGACTATGCCCCGGAGCGGCGAAGGGATACGGGACTATGCCGCCTTCGCGGCGAAGATCGTCTCGGAAGAGGGCCTCAGGCCCATCGATTCCGGGGGGCTGGCGGCCGTCGTCGAGGAGGGCATGCGCCTCGCCGAATACCGGGGCAGGCTTTCGACCCGCTTCGGCCTCATCGCGGATCTCCTGCGGGAGTCGGACTACAGGGCGCGCGTTCGCAACGCGCCGGTCATCGACGGCGAGTCGGTCCGTCAGGCCGTCGCTGTCCGTGCCCGCCTCGCCAATCTCCCCGAGGAAAAGCTCGAGGAGATGATCGCCACCGGCGAGATCATCATGCAGATAGACGGCAGATCGACGGGTCGGGTCAACGGCCTCGCCGTCCACGACCGCGGCTACTATGCCTTCGGCCTGCCCGCGGTGATCTCCGCCCAGGTCAGCCCCGGCGAGGGGGGTGTCATCAACATCGAGGGCGAATCGGGCCTGTCCGGCGAGATCTACGACAAGGCCGTCCTTATCGTCGAGGGCTTCATCCGGAGCCGCTACGCGCGGGACTTTCCCCTCGGCGTCACGGCCTCGATATGCTTCGAGCAGTCCTACACGGCCATCGAAGGGGACTCCGCCTCGTCGACCGCGGTCTACGCCCTCCTGTCGGCGATCGCCGGCATTCCGCTCCGCCAGGACATCGCCGTCACCGGCTCGATGAACCAGACCGGCCAAGTCCAGCCGGTGGGCGGGGTGAACGAAAAAGTCGAAGGCTTCTTCCGCGTCTGCAGACAGGCGGGCTTCACGGGGTCCCAGGGCGTGATGCTTCCGCGCCGCAACGCGGGCAACCTCATCCTTCCCCGCGAGATACGCGACGCCATCGCGGCGGGCGATTTTCACATATGGGCCGTCTCGAGCATCGACGAGGGGCTCGAAGTCCTCGCCGGCATCGAGGCCGGGCTGCCGAACGACCGGGGCGAATTTTCCCCCGAATCCTTCAACGGCCGGGTCCGTCGCGAGCTTCAGCGGATGGCCAAGACCGTCAAGAACTATATGGGATAGACAGATCCCGCGCTTGCCAGGGCGGACGAGGGCCGTTAGGATTGAAATGTAGCTTCACTTCGAGCCGGCTCTTCGAAGAGGCTTCCGCTTCCTTGAAGAGCTTCTGCCTTGAAAGGGATAACCGGGAGGGAGCATGGCTGGTCAGGAACTCGTAGTCGACGTGCCTCGCATAAAGAAAGCCGCGCACAATGCGATACCTCTCACGGTGACATCCTATACGCTGCCCCACGAGATGGAAGTCTACGTCTCGGAAGTCCTCGAGGTCTTCCTGGTGGAACTCGGCCAGGCACGCCTCAAGGACTACCTCGTCTACTGCCTGCGCGAGCTGGCGGTCAACGCCAAGAAGGCCAACACCAAGCGCGTGTACTTCGAGGCCCGCGGTCTGGATCTCGACAACTCCGAGGATTACGACGAGGGCATGAAGACTTTCAAGGACGACACCCTCGACAACATCCAGGTCTACCTGCAGAAACTCAAGGAAAAGGGCTTGTACGTCAAGATCATCTTCCACGCGCAGGGCGCGAACATAAAGATCGAAGTGCGCAACAACGTCGAGATCACGAAGGCCGAATACCTCCGCATCCACGACAAGCTCGCCCGCTCGCGCAAGTACGCGAGCCTCGAGGAGGCGATGGCGAGCGTCCTCGATCCCACCGAGGGCGCGGGCCTCGGCATCGTCATCCTCGTCCTCATGCTCAAAAAGATGGGTCTCTCCGAGGACTGCTTCGACATCTGGGCCGAAAACGGCGAGACCGTCGCACGCATCACGGTGCCCTTCGCCGAGGCCAGGATCGAGAGCCTCGATTTGCTCACCGAACAGATCGTGAACTCCATTTCGAGCCTGCCGCAATTCCCCGAGAACATCACCAAGATCCAGCGCCTCATCAGCGATCCCAACAGCCAGATGATCGATATCGCGCACTACATCGCGACCGACCCCGCGCTGACCGCCGACCTCCTCAAACTGGTCAACTCGGCCGCCTTCATGATGTCGAAACGCGTGAACGACATCGTCGAGGCGGTGAAGCTCGCCGGCCTCAAGCAGATCAAGATGCTTCTGTTTTCCTACGGTACCTTGAAAATCCTGGGCGACAACACCGAGGAGCGGAAGAAACTCTGGGAGCACAGTTATCGGGCCGCTTACTACGCCTTCAACCTCGCGCGCAATTTCAAACCCAACAACAAACCCCTCCTCGACGACGCCTACGTATCCGGCATGCTGCACGACATGGGCAAGATCATCTTCCAGGAAGTCCATCCCAGCCTCCTCGACAAGATCCGGGCTTTCTGCGTCGAAAAGGGCATCCCTGCCTCCACCTTCGAGGATCTCGCCGGCGGCATGAATCACGCCGAGATCGGCGCCCGCATCGCCGAAAAATGGAACTTCCCCGATTCCCTGGTGTCCGCCATCCGCTGGCACCACGAGCCGGACGGCGTGCCCGCCCAGCACAAGGACGTCTGCTACACCGTCTACCTCGCCAATGTCTTCTGCGAGTACGAGGCCGGCAGCATGACCTGGGACCAGATCGACAGCCAGGTCCTCACCGACTACGGCATCGTCAACGATCGCCAGCTCAAGCAGCTCGTCGAGCAGCTTTCGGAAGGCTTCAAGCAGGAATCCCGGCGCTTGGCCAGGGAAAGCGCCGCGCAACAGCGGAAATAGGACTCGATCCCAGCCGATTGGGCGCAAAGGCCCAAGGCCGGGACCCCCTTCCCGTCTGGATCGCCGCGAAGCGCGCCGATATCCTCCTGGAATCGCCCGGCCACGGGCGGACATCGACAGAACGAGAGGATTGCCGTGCTGATATTCCAAGCCATCATCCTCGGGATCGTGCAGGGGCTCACCGAGTTCCTCCCCATCTCGAGCTCCGCGCATCTCGTGATCGTCCCCTGGCTCTTCGGTTGGACCGATCCGGCCATCGACGGACTCACCTTCGACGTCGCCCTCCATCTCGGCACCCTCGTGGCGATCCTCGCCTATTTCTGGCGCGACTGGATCAGGCTAATCGCAGCATGGTTCGCGAGCGTCGCGCAGCGGAAGATCGGCGACGACCTCGACAGGCGCATGGCATGGTACATCGTGCTCGCCTGCATCCCCGGCGGCATCGCGGGCTTCGTCTTCGAGGACAAGGTACAGACATCTTTCCACATCGCGCCGATTCCCCAGGCCTCGATGCTCGCGATGGCCGTCGTCATCGCACTTTTGGGCGGCCTGCTCTGGCTCGCCGACGCGCGGGCCGAGCGGGGGAGGACGATGGGATCGATGAAGGCGAAGGACGCCGGCCTGATCGGCCTGGCTCAGGCCCTGGCGATATTCCCGGGCGTTTCCCGATCGGGCGCGACGATCACCGCGGGCCTGGCTCTCGGCCTCGAGCGTCCGGCCGCCGCCAAATTCTCCTTCCTTCTCTCGGCGCCGATCATCGCCGGCGCCGGCCTGAAGAGCTTTCTCGATCTCACGAAGAGCGTCGGTTCGGGAGCGGTCTCGGGCGGCGAACTGGCCATTTTCCCCGCCGGATTCCTGGCCGCGGCGGTGACCGGCTTCTTTTGCGTGGCCTTCCTGATGAGCTATCTCAAGAAGCATTCGACACGGGTCTTCGCCTGGTACCGCTTCGCCCTCGCCGTCCTGGTGGCCGTTGTCGCGCTGGCGAGGGGCTGATCGAATGAAACGCTCGCTTTTCGCCGCCGCCGTGCTCTCTCTCTTCGCCTCGGCCGCAACTTCGAGCTTCGGAGCGACCGCGCTGGCGGCCGCCGCCTCGAAGGCCGTCCCGAGCGAAAGCTCCCGCGACTACCTCGCCTTCCTTTCCGACGCCGAAAAGTCGAGCCTCGCCTCCTCAGGCGATGTGAGGAATTTCGGTGCCAAAATGGACGACCTCTCGCTCTGGAAGCGGGCCCCCTTCGGCGCGTCGGTCGCCATGGCCCTCGGGAGCAGACAAAGCACCATCGCCGCCGAAAGCCTTTTCCTCGTGGATTTGCCGAAAGACGCCGGCGCGCCCCTCGACCTCTCCGTGCTCCGGGCCTTTACCGCCTTTTCCACGATGAAGGGACTCCAGGTCTATTCGGCCTCGCTCAAGCGGATGGAGACCTTCATCTACGACTCGTGGAGAGTCGATTCGCTCGAGGCGAAGAACGCCCTGCCCGACCCCGTCTTTTCATCGGCGCCATCCGGCTACGATTGCCTCATCTTTCAGAAGGAGGAACAGACGGGCGCCATCTATTCGACTCTGCATTTCGAAAGGCAGGACGGATTTTACCTGCTCACGCTCGAAAACCTCACGGAGCTGCGGTACCTGTTTTTCACGCTCGTGGCGCCCCGAGATCTCAAGACGCTCTTCGTGATCGTCCCGACGAGCGACAAGCTCGTGGTCTATTGCGCGACCGTCGCCAAGACTCCGAGCTTCCTCGGCCTGGAGCGGCTCAAGCAGAGTTCCTTCTTCTACAGGATGAAGGCCCTCGCTTCCTGGTTCGCGGGGAATCTCTCGCGCGAATAGGGTTCGCCGCGGCTCCGCTTCGCGATCAGTAGTCCGAAAGAAATTCTATCAGGTACTGCTGGACGCCGTCGAAATATTTTCCTTCGAGCGCGGCGGCGGCGGCTCCGATCCAGCGCCAGTGCCAGCTCTCAGGCCGATAGCCCGTGACCTTCTCCATTCCATCGGGATAGGAGCGCGAAAAGCCGAACTCCCGCGCGTGCCCGGAGAGCCAGGCGAAGGCGCCGCTCTTCGCGAAGGAATCGTCGATCGGGCTGAAGTCGAGGGCTGTGCCGAGCTGGTGCTGCGAGCGGCCGGGCTCGGCCGACTCGCTACGGGCCGTCTCCTCGCCATAGGTCCTCACCTCCCGATCGAAGACCGTCTTTTGGTAGTTCCACGAGCGATAGCTCGAGCCGGCGACGAGGGCGACGCCGTCCGCCTTGGCCGCCCTGACCATCGCCGAGAGCGCGTCGGCCGCCGCGCTCCTGAGCGAAAGGCCGGCGCGCGCCGTCGGCAGGATGCCGTCGAGCGAGACCAGATCCTTCGGAACGAAGTCGGAGCCGAGAGGCGGAGCAACCTTGTCCACCCTCGCGAAGCGGTCCGGATCGAGGACACGCTCGGCGAGAACCGTGTCGAGCCCGTTCAAAAAATCCTCGGGCGAAGCTTCAATTCGCGAGCGGACAGCCGCGGCCTCGACCGCGCCCATTTCGGCGGCGGCCTTGTCCAGGGCGGCAAGGGCCTGCCCGAGTCGGGGATCGACCGCGCTTGCCGCTTTGGCCGGCGGCGCACCGGCCGTCGACGACGCGTCCGAGGGCGGAGGAGAGCTTGCAGCGCCGCGGGAACAGGCGCCGAACGCGAAGGCCGCCGTCAGGCCCGCAAGGGCCAAGGCGACAGGGGAAAAGGCGAATCGTCCCGCGCGGGGAGCTCGGGAGATCATGCGAGCAGGCATTCGAGGGCCGCCGCGAAAAGCTTTTCGAGGCCCTCTTCCGTGGTCTCGGCATGGAACTCCGGCCGCCAGGAGAGCTCGGCCAGGGTGTCGCTCACCGAAAAGCAGGCGGCGAGCGGCACATTCCGGAACCTGGCGATGGTGAAAAGGGCGGAGGCCTCCATCTCGACCACGTGGGCCCCGGCGCTTCCGTGGCGCTCGATCTCCAGCGAAGTCTCGCGGTAGATGGCGTCGGTGGTCCAAGCCACCGCCCGTCTCGCCTCGAGGCCCTGACGCGAGAGTGCCGCCGCGAGACCCGCGGTGAGGTCCTCGTCCGGCAGGGCCCGGGCGCCATCCTGTGAATAATGGTAGGAAGTGCCTTCGTCCCTCAGAGCCTCGACGCAAAGGACGAGGGAGCCGGGCGGCAGATCGGGTCTGAGGCTGCCCGCCGTGCCGACGGAGACGAAGCGCCTCGCCCCCCAGGCCACGAGCTCCTCGAGCATGACTCCCGCCGCCGGCGAACCGACCCCGAATCGGCCGGCGATCGCCACGCGGCCGCCCGTGGAATCGATGCTCCTGACCTTCCGCGAAAAATAGCCCTCGGCCGGAGTGGTCTTCTGCGTCGCGACGACGTGATCGAAGAGGCTGCGCTGGTAGGAAAGAATGACGGCTTCGGGCGCCGGGCGCGCTCCGAGACCGCCCCGCGCGCGGACATAGCCGATGAAATCGGAGGGATTGAAAAAGGGTCGCGAGCGAAATTTGTCGGCGACGAGGGGTAGGGCCATGGCTCCGAAGATAGACGCTCCCGACCCCGCGAGGCAAGGAGCGCCCGGCTGCCCTTTCTCTCCATGGCGTGCTATCTTCGGCCCATGGCCACGAACCTATCCGCCCCCACCATCGAACTCGCCGGTGCCGAACCCGCGGTGTCGGCCGATGCCGCCTCCACCGCCGCCCGCGCGGAGCGGGCCGGCAAAGCCTTTTCCGAACTCTACCGCATCGTCGCCCGTCTCCGGGCCCCGGACGGCTGCCCATGGGATCGGGAGCAGAGCCCGGAAAGCCTCCGCGGCTCCCTGGTCGAAGAATGCTACGAACTGGTCGAGGCGATAGACGAGTCCGATCCTTCCCATGTCGCCGAGGAGGCGGGCGACATCTACCTCCTCGCGACCATGATCACCTTCATGCACGAGGAGAGGGGCGACTTCGCCGTCTCCGACGCACTTGTCGGCATTGCCGAAAAACTCATCCGGCGACACCCCCATGTCTTCGGCGACGTCGAGGCGAAAGACTCGGCCGAGGTGCTGCGCCAGTGGGGCGAAATCAAGGAGAAGGTCGAGGGCAGACGCAAGAAGGATTCGATACTCGACGGCGTGCCCTCCTCCTTCCCTCCCCTTGAAAGGGCATATAAACTCCAAAAGAAGGCCGCCAAGGTCGGCTTCGACTGGCTCCGCTCCGCCGATGTCTGGGCAAAGCTCCGCGAGGAACTCGCCGAGGCCGAAGCCGCCTCCGAAGAGGCCGGCGCAAAGGGAGACCGCGAAGCTCTCGAGGAAGAGCTGGGCGATCTCCTCTTCTCGGCGATCAACGTCTCCCGCTTCCTCGATATCGATCCGGCCCTCGCGCTAAGGCGAAGCCTTTCCAAGTTCGAGCGGCGCTTCCGTTACGTCGAAAAGCGCATGGCCGAAAGCGGCCGTCCCCTCGACCCCCACGCCGAACCGCCCTCGTCCCCTGAGGAAGCGGCCCGCCTCCTCGCCAAAATGGACGGCTACTGGGACGAGGCGAAAATATCCGAAGCGTGAGGTGGATTCCGATTCAACAGAAAGGACGCGAGCGAGAGTCCGGGGCCGTCCTCATCCTCGAGCGGGCGGGAGGCGGCTCGGGCCGAAGTCCGATGCGAGCAGATCCATGAATATTTCGTCGTGATAGGCGCCACCATAGAAATGGGAGCTTCGGCGTCGGCCTACCTCGCGAAAACCGCTCTTGCGATAACAACGGAGTCCGGCCTCGTTGTAAGCATAGGTCTTGAGCATCAGGTTCTGGATATTGAGAACATTGAAAGCGTAGTCCGCGAGCAGCCCAAGCGCCTCGGTGCCGTAACCCTTGCCGCGGCTGGACTCGTCTCCGATGAAAATACCCACTTCGGCCGTGCGGTTCAGATGATCGACGTCCATGAGTCCGCAGTTTCCGAGGAGCGACTCCGTCGATCGCTCGACGATGGCGTAATTGTGACTTTTCGATAGGGCCGCGAGCGCCTCTCGCTCTCCGTGGACGGATACCTGAGCCGAGGCGAGAGTGAGGAATCGTGTGGTCGCGAGGTCGTTGAGCCATGCGGCGTAACGTTCCGCGTCGTCGACGCAAATGGGCGAAAGGAAAACGAGTTCGCCCTTCAATTTTGGCAGATACTTCATTGATCCATCCTTCTTATCTATTCCGGGACCGTCGCCCCTCATAACTCCCTGTCGAGGCCCCTCGCAAGACTCGCTTCGTCCTTCGCGTCCTCGGGGGCAAGCATCGCATAACCCTCCTCGTCCATGGCGATGACGAGGGCCCTTGTCCAGCGGCCGGCGGCGCCTGTCAGGACCCGCAGGAGGCGCGCGCGCAGCTCCGGGTCGCGCAGCACCTTCAGGCACGCCGCGGCGAGCTCGGCCGGGGCGCGCGGTGGCACCACGATGCCGG
>Ga0187814_10000553_pt1 | contig 12847 bp, 9 predicted proteins | sample NC_S_4_FD_132450 | JGI IMG/M metagenome (GOLD analysis project Ga0187814, IMG submission 132450) | Wetland sediment microbial communities from Neuse River Estuary, North Carolina, USA - ASW-S_4 | ecosystem: Environmental > Aquatic > Freshwater > Wetlands > Sediment | place: USA: North Carolina... | reverse complement strand
TATCCCGTCGTTCCGCTCGAGCCGCCGCCAGACGGTTCGCCACCGGAGGAGCGCCGTCGCAGCCCCTGGCCATGGGTGGCGCTGCTGCTCGCGCTCCTGCTCGCGGGCGGAGCAGTGACCGCATACCTGCTCACACGCCCGGTGAAGAGGGTGGTTCCGCCGGTGACCGGTCAGCAGCTGAACACGGCTCGTACCGTGCTTCAGGACGCCGGCTTCGCACTGAGCGTCCTGTACGTGGCCGGGAATCAGACATCTGGAACGGTGATCGGCGAGAACCCGCCAGGGGGCGCCAAGGCCGACAAGGGCTCGACCGTCACGCTGACTGTCTCCTCTGGTCCGGCTTCGGTGAGCGTGCCGTCTGTGCTCGGCGATCCGGTCGCGCAGGCCAGGCAGGTGCTCGCCAAGCAGGGGCTCACGGTCGGTCAGACGCTGAAGGAGTCCTCTGGCGAGATTCCGTCCGGTGCCGTGATCGACACGAATCCAGCGGCCGGGCAGACCGTTCCCGCCGGCACCGCGGTGACGCTCGTCGTTTCCACCGGCAAGCCGACGGTCACCGTCCCGAGCGTCACCGTCCCGAACGTCACCGGCCAGCCACAGTCGCAGGCGAGGTCGACGCTTCAGGCGGCGGGCTTCAAGGTCACGACCACGACGCAGACGTCGAGCACGGTTACGGCCGGCAACGTGGTCAGCCAGAGCCCCGCCGGCAACTCGCAGGCGGCTTCCGGATCGACAGTCAACCTGGTGATAGCTCAGGCGCCGATAACCGCGAGCGTTCCCAACGTCCAGGGCCAGACCGCCTCGGCCGCCACAAGCTCGCTGGAGGGAGCCGGATTCACCGTCGTGAAGGCGACCAAGAACGTAATCCATCAGGCCAAAAACGGGATCGTGTTGAGTCAGAGCCCGGCAGCCGGCACGAACGCCAACAAAGGCAGCACCGTGACGATCACGGTCGGCCACTACCAAGCGCCCACGCCGACGACGCCCACGACGACCACTTCGACCACCACAACACCCACAACGCGGACCACCCCGACGACGCCGTGAAGCCCTTGTCAGTCGCGGTGCTAGGGGGCGGCCGCTCCTCCGAGCATGAGGTGTCGCTCGCTTCGGCCGCTTCGGTCAAGGCTGGTCTGGAGGAGGCCGGCCACCACGCGGTGACGATCGAAGTGGGACGCGACGGCATCTGGCGGCGCGAGGGCAGCGAAGTCGCGATCGTGCCCGGTCGCGGCCTCGAGGGCGCGGACGTCGTGTTTCCCGCCCTCCACGGGCCGTTCGGCGAGGACGGCACGGTTCAGGGCTTGCTCGAATGCCTGAATGTTCCGTACGTGGGCGCCGGCGTGCTCGCCTCGGCCCTGTGTATGGACAAGGTCATGTTCAAAGGACTGATGCAGCGCGCCGGCATTCCGCAGGTGAACTACCAGGCCGTGCGAGCCGAGCAGGTCGCTGCTGATCGTGAGGCGGTGCTCGAGCGCCTCGCCGACCTCGGTCTGCCCGTGTTCGTCAAGCCGGCGCGGCTCGGGTCGTCGGTGGGAATCTCGCGGGTTGCCGAGCAGGGAGAGCTTGCCATCGCGCTCGAGGCGGCCTTCGCACACGACCCGCTGGTGATCGTCGAGGCGGCTGCGACCGGGCTCGAACTCGAGTGCTCTGTGATCGGGAACGGTCAGCCCATCGCCTCCCAGCCCGGGGAGATTCTGCTCGCCGCGGGCGAGTCCGGCTGGTACGACTACGACGCGAAGTACACGCCCGGCGGGATGCAGTTGATCGTGCCGGCGCGGGTCCCGGCCCAGCTGCGCGAGCGGGTCCGGGAGCTGGCGATCAGCGCCTTCGAGTTGGTGGGCTGTAGCGGCCTTGCGCGGGTGGACTTCTTTGTCGAGCAGGAGCGCGTGCTCGTCAACGAACTCAACACGATGCCCGGCTTCACGAGCACGAGCGTCTTCGCCTCGCTGTTCGAGGCCGGTGGCCTTTCCTACGCCTCCCTCCTCGACCGCCTGCTGGAACTGGCGCTGGAGCGCCACGCCGAAGAACGCCACCACCGGTTCTGAGCGAGTGGCTGGTGGCGCGGCCCGTCGGCTGTCCGGCTGGACCACCCCGGCTAGCGGTACAGCGCAACCTCGTCGATCGAGAGCTGCTCGTGACCCCCGAGACTCGTGATCCAGACCAGGAAGTAGCGATACGGGGTGCTACCGCTGGTCAACGGGATCGTGGTGTTGCTACCCACGATCGTGGGCGGCGAGAGTTGCTTCCACCCCGGATCGGGCCAGCGGATGGGGGGAGCATTGTCGCGGGCGTAGATCGTCGCGGTGAACCCGGGCGTCACGTCGATGATGCGGAGCGCCCGAGCGGTCGTGCCGGGGCTCGCGTCGACGTAGATTCCGGTACCGGCCTTGTCGAACTTGTGGTCGTAGTACTGCTGGGTGTCCCAGTAGGTGCCGAGCTGGTTGTCGACTGCAAGGCTCGCGTTCGGTGCCTCGTCGGTGGGGGTGCCGAGCGGGTTGAATCCCTCGGCGCACGTCTGGCACAGCGTCACCTGGGTCAGCGCTCGCCGGGGCGACTTGATCGCGAGCTTGCCGGTGCCGTGGTGCGCCCTGGTTCCCAGCCAGACCACCCCGCCGGCCACCAGTGCGAGCGCGATCAGCAGCAGCATCGCCGCGATCACGCGGTGACGGAGGCGGAAAGGTACCCGCCGCTGCGTTCGTGAGGGCAGGGTGCGCAGCACGCTCGTGACCTCGCCGGTGGCGCTGCCCGAGCGAGCCGTCTCGATCGCGAGCACGTCCTCGAGGTCTGCAATCAGCTCGGCGTCGTTGGCGTAACGATCATGCACGCGCTTGGCGGCCGCGCGGTCTACGACCGCGGCGAGCGCGGCCGAGACCTCGGGTCGCTTGAGCTGAACGTCGGGGAGCTGCTCGCGGACGTGCTTCATCGCCACCGCGACCTGACTGTCGCCCTTGAACGGAACTTCTCCGGTCAGCATCTCGTAGAGCACGATCCCCAGCGAGTAGAGGTCGGACTGTCCCGTCACGCGCTGGCCGAGTGCCTGCTCGGGCGAGACGTAATCGGTCGTGCCGAGCACCCGCCCATCGGCGGTGAGACCCTCCTCGTCGAGGGTGCGCGCGATCCCGAAGTCGGTGACCTTGGCGGAGCCCTCCTCGTCGATGAGCACGTTCTGGGGCTTGACGTCACGGTGGACGATGTGGCGGGCATGCGCCGCTCCGAGCGCGCGTGCGATCTCGATCGCGTACGCCACCGCCTCGGTGATCGGCAGCCGGCCCTGACGGCGGATCCGATCCTTCAGGGTCTCGCCGTCGACGTACTCGAACACGATGTACGGGCGACCCTCGTCCTCGCCGGCGTCGATCACGCCGACGACGTGGGGGTGCGAGAGCTGGGCGACCGCGCGGGCCTCTCGTCGGAAGCGCTCGAGCTGATCCGAATCGGTCGAGACCTCGCGGTTCATCAGTTTGATCGCCACCTGGCGCTCGAGGGTCTCGTCCAGGGCTCGGTAGACCGTCGACATCCCGCCGGCGCCGATCCGGGCTTCCAGCCGGTAGCGACCGTTGAGGCTCGTGCCGAGCAGCGTGCTCATCTATTACCTCTATTTTGCGCGACAGCCGGATGATCCACGCGGCCTAGGATGATCCACGCGGCCTACATACTTTACGAGCCCGGGTGGCGTGTGTAGCCGCTCTTGGGTCGGGTGAGGCGCCAGATCATGACGCTCGCCAGCGCGATCCTGTAGGCGGCGTACGGCAGCAGCGAGCGATCGCGCTCGACCTGCGGGATGAGCCACGTCGAGAGGAGCGTCGAGGCGAACGAGGCGCTGGCACCCGCCGCAAACGCGGCACCCGTCCCGGGCTCGAGGCCGCGGCGCCGCAGCCTGATCCCCTTGAGCAGCGTGGCGCCCGCGATCACGGGCAGCGCTGCATGGCGCGAGAGGCGATTGGCGTCCTTACGAGTGAAGTGCAGCAGCCGCGCGGCGGCGAGCGTGGCCCCGTTCCTCGAGACTCCTGGGATCAGCGCGCACGCCTGCGCCACCCCCAGCCAGAACGCATCGCGCGCGCCGGCGTCGTCGTGGCTCCGGGTCTGCGGCGCACGGTCCGCGAAGGCCATCACGACCGCGCCGGCGAGCAGGCCGGCTGCGACCGTCGGCGGGGTTCCCAGATGGCGCTCGATCGCGCGCTCGAGGCCGTAGCCGACGATCGCCGGCGGCGCGAACGAGAGCGCGATCAGGGCCGCGCGACGGCCGTTCAGGCCCCGCACAGCCTCATTCACCTCGTCGCGCAACGTGATCAGCAGCGCGGCCGCGGTCCCGGCGTGCAGGGCAACCTCAAAGGACTTGCGCAGCTCCTCGTCGAGCTCGCCGTAGTCCCAGCCGAGCAGCCAGGGGATGGCGGTGATGTGACCCGAGGAGGAGACGGGCAGCAGCTCGGCCGGTCCGTGCAGCGCCCCGAGCGCGAACGCTCGAGAGGGGGCCAGCGTGTGTTGAGCCCTGACGACGCTACTTCGAGATCGCATCCACCGGGGCGCGAGACTGCGAGCGTGCTGCTCGCACGCGACGCAGCACCACGTAGGCGATCACCAGCACGATCAGCGCAATCAGCGCGTAATCACCGTATTCGAGGTGGTGGCGCCAGTTTTGCCAGTTCTGCCCAACCTCCCGACCCAGGAGCCCCAGGCCGGTGATCCAGACGATCGAGCCAAGCGTCGCGAACAACAGGAATCGGCCGAAGGGCATCTCAGCGACGCCGGCGGCGTAGGGGAACGCTGCCCTGACTCCAGGTAGCAGGCGAGAGACGAAGATCACCGGCGGTCCGTAGCGGTCGAACCAACTGTGTGCTCGTTCCAGGCGGCTCGCGCTCACGTGGAACTTGGCGCCGTGGCGCTCGAGCAACTCTCGCCGTCCCCAGTAGCCGATCGAGTAGCCGATCGTTGCGCCGAGCACGTCGCCGGCGACGCCCGCGACGATGATTCCGATCAGCGTCAGGTGGCCCTGGTAGACGTTGAAGCCTGCGAACAGCATCGTCGGCTCGGTCCCGGGCAGGCCGATGATGCCGGTCGTGGTGGTCATCACCAGGACTCCGACGACTCCGAGTGACCCGATTACGCTCGTCGCGAAGTTGACGAGCGGCCCGGTCAACGAGGCGAGTACGAAAGGCAAGTGGCCTAGCGTAGCGATACCCCGGCCGGCACCGGACACGTAATTAGGGTTTCCTCACGAATATGACGATCCCATTGTTCGACACGGCAGAGCCGCTGGCGCCGCTGCGGGAAGCGCTGCTCGAGCGAGTCGCGTCGGTGCTCGCAAGCGGGCGCTACGTGCTGGGCCCTGAAGTGGAGGGGTTCGAGGCGGAGTTCGCCGCGTACCTGGGCGTGAGGCATGTGATCGGCGTCGCCAACGGAACGGATGCGATCACGATCGCTCTGCGTGCGCTCGGCGTCCGGCCAGGTGACGATGTGGTGCTGCCGTCATTCACCTTCTACGCCACCGCCGAGGCCGTGGTCACCGCGGGCGCCCGTCCCGTATTCTGCGATGTCGACCCGGGCACCCGGAACGTGACGCTGGACACGGTGCGCGCGGCGGCCACCGCGCGCACAACCGCGATCGCCGCGGTCGACCTGTTCGGGTGTCCCGCCCCCGTCCCCGAACTACGGAGCCTCGGCGTTCCGGTGCTCGAGGACGCAGCCCAGGCCGCGGGTGCGACGCTCCGAGGACGCAAGGCGGGAGCGCTGGGCGATGTGGCAACGATCTCCTTCTATCCGTCAAAGAATCTGTGCTGCTTCGGGGACGGGGGCGCGATCGCGACCGATGACGACGAGATCGCGGAACTCGCGCGGGCGCTCCACTTCCACGGCTCTCGGGACAAGCAGCGCTTCGAGTACGTCGGCTACAACTCCCGTCTCGACGAGCTCCAAGCGGCGATCCTGCGCGTGTTGTTGCCACAGCTGGACGGCTGGACCGAGGGGCGTCGGGCGGCGGCCGGCGCGTATCTCGATGCGGGGCTTGCCGAACACGTCTCGTTGCCCGCGGTCCCCGACGGTGCGGAGCCCGCCTGGCATCTGTACGTGGTCGCGCACGATCGCGCCGGCGAGCTTGCTGAGGCACTGGCACAGCAGGGGGTCCAGGCTCGCGGCTACTACCGGACGCCGGTTCATCGGCAGCCGGCGATGGCCCCGTACGCGACCGGCGTGGAGCTGCCGGCGACCGATGAGCTCGCGCGCACCAACCTGGCGCTGCCGATCAGCCCGGTGCTCGGCGCCGAGCAGGCGAAGCACGTCGTCGCGGCGATCGCGACAGCCACGTCGTGAAGATCAGGGTCGAGAGGGCCCATACCGTCAGTCGATGAAGATCTGGATCGACTTGACGAACTCGCCGCACGTGCTGGTGATGCGGCCGGTGATCGCGAACCTCCGCTCGCGTGGCCACGAGGTCCAGGTGACCGCCCGGGACTTCGCTCAGACGCTCGGGTTGTGCGAGCGGTTGGGGATCGCCCACACCGCGATCGGCCACCATCGGGGCGCCCGACTGTGGGCCAAGGCCGGCGGTCTGGCCACGCGCTCGGTGGCGCTTGCCCGTTGGGCCAGAGGCCGTGGGTTCGATCTGGCCCTGGGGCACGGCTCAAACGACGTGACCGTGGCGGCGGCGCTGTTGCGCATCCCGTCGGCGACGACCTTCGACTACGAGTGGGCGGCCATCCAGCACAACGTCAATTGCCGCCTGGCGAAAGCCGTCGTCGTCCCCGATGCGATCCCGCCACAGCGGCTCTACCGCTACGGGGCCCGCGGCAAGATCCACTCCTATCCGGGCCTCAAGGAGGAGTACTACCTGGCCGACTTCGAGCCCGATCCGGCGGTGCTGGACGAGCTGAGGCTGGATCGGGACGCCCCGATCGCCGTCGTCCGCACGCCACCCGAGGTCTCGCTCTATCACCGGTTTGAGAACGATCTGTTCTGGCAGGTGCTGGGACGGCTGCGGGGGACTCAGACGGTGGTCCTCCCGCGCACCGGGCAGCAGCGCTCGGCGCTGCTCGACGGTGGCGGACTGATCGTCCCTGAGGGCGCCGTCGACGCCCAGTCGTTGATTGCGTACGCCGATCTGGTGGTGTCGGGCGGCGGCACGATGAATCGTGAGGCGGTCGCGCTGGGGACGCCGGTCTATACGGTGTTCGAGGGCAAGCTCGGCGCGGTCGACGAGCGGCTGATCGGCGATGGCCGGCTGCGGCGGCTGCTCAGCGCGGACGAAGTCGAGCTGGTCAAGCGACCGGGTGACGTGTCGGTGAGCCGGGTTCGCCGCGACCCCGCGCTGCTGTCCGACCTGCTGCTCACCGCGCGGAGCCCGGTCGAAACTTGACCGGAGCAGTCGTGTTACGGTCAACCATGAGGTACGTGCCAGATGTCAGACGGATCCGGCACCTAGCCGGGGCGGTTGCCGCGGCCGGGAGCCTTGCCGCGGCGGTGCCTGCTAGCGGTGGAGCCGCGCAGCCGATCGGCGCCTACACCACGAAGGGGGCGTGGAGCTACGTCTCTGCGCCGGGCCTCCATCCGCCGAAGCTGCTCACGGATGCCCGCACGGTGAGCAACAGGCTCGCCGCAGGGGACTTCCTGGTGGCGAACATGCCCAATCTCGCCGCCACCCACCCCGCCAAGGGCAGGGGCGAGCCCATGATCGGTCAGAGCGGTCCGCTGATCCTCGACAGGAGTCTCCAACCGGTGTGGTTCGCCCCTGTCCCGACGAACATGGTCGCGGCCGACCTCCAGCAGGAGACCTACGCGGGCAAGCCGGTTCTGCTGTGGTGGCAGGGCGTCTTCACCAGCACCGGCGCCACGACCAAGGGCGAAATCGTGGTCGTCGATCAGCACTACCGCAAGGTTGCGACGCTGAAGGCCCGCGCTCCCTGGGTCATGAGCCTGCACGACGCGGTGATCAGCGGAGCAGACATCTGGGTGACCGTGTACCGGGACGTGCCTGGCCAGAACCTCGCGCCGTACGGCGGCTCGCGGAAGGGCACGGTCTACGACGCCGGCGTCCAGGAGTACGACCTGCAGACGGGCAAGCTCGTGTACACGTGGGATGCGCTCAATCCCGGCGGCGTCCCGAACGTTCCGCTGTCGGATTCCGAGCAGCCCGCCTCTGCATCGACAGCGCCCGGCGGCGCGTGGGACGCATACCACGTCAACTCCGTGCAGGTGCTGCCGGGCGACGAGCTCCTCGTGTCGATGCGCAACACCTGGGCGGCGTATCTGATCGACGTCAACACCGGCAAGATCGTGTGGACACTCGGGGGCAAGCCCTCGGCAAACAGCTTCAGGATCGCCCCGAACGCTCGCTTCGCCTGGCAGCACGACGTCCAGCTCCTCCCAGGCAACGAGCTGACGCTGTTCGACGACGATTGCTGCAAGCTCCTCGCCGGCGGGAAGTTCGCGCGTCCGAACGGTCCCTCCGAGGGGATGCTGCTGAGACTCAACCCGACCACACACGCCGTCTCGCTGGTGGCGAAGTATCCGCACACGCCGACGCTGGACCCCGCCTTCCTCGGCAGCATGCAGCTGCTTCCCGGCGGCAACGCGCTCGTTGGCTGGGGCAACGCGCCGTACTTCTCCGAGTACTCCAAGCAGGGTAAGCGGCTGCTCGACGCGGTGTGGCCGGGTCCGGACCTGAGCTACCGCGCGCTGTTCACAGACACCTGGGTCGGGATGCCGTCCTTCCCACCCAGTGGCGCGGTGCGCACGGCTCACGGTTCCAGCACCGTGTACGCCAGTTGGGACGGCGCCACCGAGGTTGCCGCGTGGCAGGTGCTCGCCGGGCCCAGTGCCCAGCACCTGACACCGGTCGCGACCGAGCGCAAGGATGGCTTTGAGACCGCAATCACCCTGAAGAAGGGCAGCTACCGGGTCTTCAGACTCCGGGCCCTGGACACGAAGAGCCATGTACTCGGGACATCGGCGGTGTTCCCGCAGCGGAAGGGCTCCTCGTTGCCGGGCTCTTATTGAGTCCTCCCCACCGCACCCACGGCGGGAAGGACTACGCTCCGAAGAGCTGGGAGGCGCCCAGGACCCGGCCGCCTACGCCGAGCGCCTGGACCCTGAAGGTCGTCTCGCCCGGTGGCACCGGGATCGCGGTCTCGAACCCGGACTTGGCCGCGGATGCCACCACGCTCAGCGGGCCGGAGCTCGATCCACCCAACACCCTCCAGGAGAGGACTCGGGTCGCGCCGTTCCAGCTCGCGTAAACCGTTGTGCGACCGTCCTTCGTGCGCGCGGCGCCCGCGGGGGGGTAGAGCGGCAGGCCGACCCACGGCTCCAGAGTTGCCCGGTAACTGATGTCCGGGGTAGGCAGCACCGCATCCAGAAGCAGCCGGCCGGACGCGTTGTACTCCGAGAAGTAGGACCGCGATCCCCAGCCGACGAGCTCGTTGCCGTTCGCAAGTGGCTGGATGCTGCCCATGTACTCGGAGTCGAAGTTGGCGCCGTGCGTGTACTGGTCGACGAGCGTTGCGGTGTGCGTGCGCTGATCGAGCTTCAGCACCAGTCCGCGAGACGCCCCTGTTGTTGAGACGTACGTGCCTCCCCCGGTGATCTGGCAGCAGTGGTCGTCGAACATGGTGAGGAACGGGGAGCCTGGATACACCACCACGTCGTGCTGCCACTCGAAGCTGGCCCCAGAACCGAACCTGAAGCTCGAGTGCTTGCCGCCGAGCGTCCATTCGATCCTGCCCGTGTTGATGTTGACCAGGTAGGCCGCCCAGGTGTTGCGCATCGAAACGACGAAGGTGCCGTCGCCGGGCACGCCGATCGCGTTGACGTGGTAGGCGTCCCAGGGGAAGCCGTTGGTCGGCAGCGATGCGCGGGAGTCGCTCAGCGGGATGTGATCGAGCGCGTCCCAGGTTCGAATCAGCTTGCCCGTCTTGAGGTTGTACTCCTGCACAGCCGAATCGATCAGTGCACCGTTGTACGCGCCGCCATACCGAGAGAGGTTCATGGGAAGGTTCTTGTTCGCGGTCACCCACGCGTCGTCGCCGCGGATCACGAGCTCATGGAGTGTGAGGACCCAGCCGTCTGCCCCTCTCAGCGTCGCCACCGTCCTGTAGTGCTGGTCGACGATCACGTACTTGCCGCTTTCGGTCGCGCCCGTGTTTGTGACCACGCCCTGCCACCATGCGAGAGCCGGCTTGCCGTCGTAGGTTTGCAGGCTCAGATTGCCGGCAACCTCGTTCTCGGGCACCGGGTCGAACCAGATGGGCTCGAGCTTGTGGTCGAGGATCAGCGGTCCGCTCTGACCGACCATCGGCGGGTTGTTCAAGTCGTAGAAGTTGGCCATGAAGATGTAGCCGGGTGCCAGCCTGGCGGAGGCCGTCGGCATGTCGGCCCGGATCACCGGCGGATGCAGCGCCGGAGCCGAGACGTAGCTGTGGGCGTCCCTCGTCGCGTACGCCCCGATCGGAGCGCCGTGAGAGCCTCCGATCGCGAAGTCGAGCGCGACGAAGCCGGCGACCACGGCGCCGACACCAATCGCAACTGGGATGCGTCGTGCTAGCGGCCCTTGAGCGGCGGCGGGCTTGGGAACGAGCGCGAAGGTGATAATCGCAGCCGCCGCGCACAGCCCAGCGCCGATGAAATACGCGACCCGGAAGCCATCGGTGAGTGCCTCCGGCACCCCTCGCCCGACGCCGATCAGATGGCTCGTGAGCGCGGTCGCGAGCGTGATCAGGACGGCGATTCCGAGCCCCCCACCCACCTGCCGGGAGGTGTTCACGAGGCCTGAGGCGAGGCCGGCCTGCCCCTGCTTGGCCCCCTGGGTGGCGATGATCGTCGAAGGGACGATCGACATGCCGATCCCCGCCGCAGTGAGCAGCCCGGGGACCATGACATACGCGATCGCGCTACCGCTCGCCGCGATCTTCGTGAACAGCAGCATTCCGACCGCCATCATGACCAGACCACCGCCGAGCACTGCACGGGCGCCGAACCGAGTCACTAGCTTTCCGGCGCGCGAGGCGACCACCATGATCGTCAATGCCATTGGTAGGAACGTGAGACCGGCGCGCAACGGCGAGAGGCCAAGGACCTGCTGCAGGTACAGCGAGCTCAGGTACCACATCGGGAACAGGGCCGCGCTGAACAGCAGCACGATCGTGTTGGCAACCTTGAGCGGCCTGGTCAATTCCTTGAAGGGCACCAGCGGCGCGGACGCCACGCGCGTCTCGATCACACAGAACACCGCCAGCAGGACAAGGCCGAGGAGGATCGGGCCGAGCGCGTCGAGCGTATGCCAGCCGCGCAAGCCCGCTTGCACGACCCCGTAAACCAGCACCATCTGACCGATCGTCAAGGTCAGCGCTCCGGAGAGGTCGAAACCGCGACTATCCCGGGCCCTGCGGCGGTCGCTCACCACCGCCCAGCCCACGATCGCGGCGGCGATCCCGATCGGCGGGTTGATCAGTAGGACCCAGCGCCAGCTGAGCTCCTGGGTGATGATCCCGCCGAACAGCGTTCCCGCGGCGCCTCCAGCCCCGTTCATGGCCGCCCATAGGGCGATTGCGCGATGCAGCTGTGGGCCGGGTGGGAAAGACGAGGTGATGATCGCCAGCGAAGACGCCGCCATGAATGCGCAGCTGAACCCCTGGACCGCGCGAGCGGCGATCAGCATCTCCTTGTTCACCGCGGCGCCGCCGGCCAGCGAGGCGAATGCGAACAACACCAGCGCCGTAACGAACACCCGCCGCTGCCCAAGAAGATCGGCCGCTCGGCCACCGAGCATCAAGAAGCCCGCGAACGTGATCGCATACGCGTCCACCACCCACTGCAGCTCCGTGGAGGAGAAACCGAGGCTGGACTGGATCGAGGGCAAAGCGACGTTGACGATGCTCAAATCGAGAATCACCATGAACTGAGCCACGCAGCAGACGACCAGGAGCCACGCCGAGCGCGGTCCGGGCCCACCGCTGACCGGACCCGGTCCGGTCAGCTTCGGTTCTTCCGGCGCCTTTAGGCTCACTTCGGCGTGACCACGGGCGTTGGCTGTGCCCCCCACAGCGACGACGTATCAGGTGCCTCCATCGAACGCGATACCTTACCCTGCATTACCCTGAGATCAGGCTTGAACCGGCGTCGGCGTGCAGGGGGCGGGCGAGCAGCGTCCGGCACCGCCACCATTTTGTAACCTCAGGATCGAAGGTTCGAGCGAGTAGAGGAGGGGCCTGTGAAACGAGCACTATTGACGAGCATCGCGGCCGCAGTGGCCGTGGCGGGTTGCGGCACAGGCGCCTCGCACACGGGCACCACGTACTCGCCGGCAGCTTCCACCGCGAAGCCCGCCACTACGCAAGTCAACCTGGCGGATCCGAACAAGAAGAAGCCCCACCCCCGAAAGGTCGTCGTTCACCACCACAAGGCCGCGGCCCCCGCCGCAGCCGCGGCGGCTCCGGTGACCACGCAGGCCACGCCGCCGCCAACCACTACGCAAGCGGCTCCAGCACCGCAGCCGACTCCGCAGCCGACACCGCAGCCAGCTCCGGCACCACAGCCTGCTCCCACGACCGCGCACTCGTCCCCGCCCACGACCACGCACTCCTCTCCGCCCCCCACCACCGGCGGCAGCACCATTCCCCAGGGCTACTAGCGACCAGGGGGTCGCGCACCTCAGCCTGCGGGAGACGCCGCCTCACTCCCGCGCGCCACGAAGTGAGGGTTCTCGAAGCCCGGCTTTCCATACCTCAGCGGATGCCCATCCAGGTCGGTCACGAGTCCGCCGGCGGCGCGCAGGACGGCGTCCCCAGCGGCGGTGTCCCACTCCATGGTCCTACCGAAGCGCGGGTAGAGGTCAGCCTCGCCGGCGGCGAGAAGGCAGAACTTC
>Ga0187814_10000549_pt1 | contig 12866 bp, 12 predicted proteins | sample NC_S_4_FD_132450 | JGI IMG/M metagenome (GOLD analysis project Ga0187814, IMG submission 132450) | Wetland sediment microbial communities from Neuse River Estuary, North Carolina, USA - ASW-S_4 | ecosystem: Environmental > Aquatic > Freshwater > Wetlands > Sediment | place: USA: North Carolina... | reverse complement strand
GGCGGGCAGCCCTGAGCAGATCATGGCGGTCAATGTTCTCGGCACCTGGCATGTACTGCTGGCCGCCGAAGATGCAGGCGTGAGCCGGGTGATCCACTTCTCCAGCGCCCAGGTCTTCGGGATTGCCGAAGCGGAGCGGCTTCCTGATTACTTCCCGATTGATGACGCGCATCCTCGCCGGGCAATGCGCCCGTACGGCCTGTCGAAATGCCTGACGGAGGATCTGTGCGCGGGTTTCACTGCCCGCACCGGGATCCCTAGCGTGTCGCTGCGTCCGGTGGCGGTCTGGGACCCCGGCCAGTATCAGCGGATCGAGATGCAGTGGCGCCGCGAGCCTAGGTCGGAGTGGGAGCCGTTCTGGGAGTATGGCGCGTTCGTGGACGTGCGCGACGTCGCCGTGGCGGTCGAGCGGGCGCTCGCCGTTCCGCTGGCCGGGCATCACGGGGCATTGTTGTGCGCCGATGACATCGCGGCCACGGCGCCCAGCCTCGACCTCGCCGCCCGGCTCGCGCCTGACGTGCCTGTCAAAGACCCGACAGCGTACCGGGCAGATCCCTGGCGCGCACTTGTCGACTGCTCAGTGGCGAAGACTGCGCTCGGCTGGCGGCCCAAGTACCGATGGTCTGGGCACGGGCAGGCCGGGCTTGCAGGCCTTTCGCCTTGGTAGGTTGGGCTGGCCCGGCGAAGGAGGCTCGACGTGAAGGCGCTTGTGTTCCGGCACAACCTTGCCCGTGAGGCCGCCTCGACCATCGGCGGGCGCGTCGGCCGGCGGGCCTTTGTATCCCGCTTCGCGCCTGTCCGCATTGAGGATGTCGAGGAGTTGCCACTTCCGGGCAAGGACTGGGTGCGCGTCGAGACGACGTTCTCCGGCCTTTGCGGTTCCGACGTGAAGCAAATACTGCTGAACGGCGCCCGCGACAACCCGCTCACCGCGCTGGTGTCCTTCCCGCATGTACTCGGCCATGAGGTAGTCGGGCGCCGTGCGGACACCGGTGAGCGCGTCGTGCTCAATCCGTGGCTATCGTGCGCCCCCCGCGGCATCGACCCGCCTTGCGATGCCTGCGGGACCGGCCGCTACCCGTGGTGCCGTAACTTCCGGTCGGGTGCCCTGCCCGTCTCGATTCACCTCGGGAATTGCGCGGCAGCCGCCGGGGCGCACGCCGAGCGGTTCGGCGCGCACGTCTCGCAGCTGTTCGCCATTCCGGACAGCGTCTCCGACGAGGCGGCCGTACTCGCTGACCCTGTCAGCGTTTCGCTGCGCTCGATCCTGCTCGCGCCGCCGCCTCCTGACGGCCAGGCTGTCCTGGTCTATGGCTCGGGCACCCTCGCGTTCGCTGCGGTGGCGCTGCTCCGCCACCTGTATCCCGGCACCGAGGTGTGGGCGGCGACGCGACCCGGCGCCCGTTCAGCGCTTGCGACACGGCTAGGCGCTCATGCGGTGTTGTCCTCCTCGCCCGACGAACTCGTCGCGCAGGTCGCGCGCCTGGTCGGCACGATGCCGCTCAGGCCGTGGAGCAAGCGAGACTGGCTGCAAGATGGCCCGGCCGTCGTCTACGACACGATCGGCTCAACCGAGACCGTCGAGACCTCGCTCCGGCTGCTCGCAACTGGCGGCACGCTCGTGGTCTCAGGCGTCGAGCCGCCGAAGCGCTTCGAGTGGACTCCCTTGTACTTCAAGGAGCTACGCGTCATCGGCTCGAATGGCTTTGGCATCGAGGAGGTCGGCGGCGTCGCCAAGCACGCCATGGAGCACTACTTCGAATTCGTCTCCAACGGCCTCGATCTGACGCCTGTCATCACGCACCGCTTCCCGCTCGAGCGCTGGGACGAAGCGGTGCTGGCGGTGAAGGACTCGCGGCGCACCGGCGCGGTCAAGGTGCTGCTCGAACCCGCCCGCTGACCGAGATCGCCGTGGCCTAGCAGCGCGACCCCGCCGGGCCTGTTTCCTCGAGACTGCACAGGAGCGAGCCTCGGATGTAGGTTTGTTGCCCGTTATTGGGTGACCGTGATGGTGTCTCCGAGCAAGGCCTGGTGGATCAATGCAGTCAAGGTCATCCGTAATCCTGGGGGGATCTGACTCCCTTGCGCAGGCTGAGCGGATCCTGCTCTTCGGCGCTCTTGGCATGCTGGTGGTCAGCGCAGCCGTGGGCGGCAGTTTGGGGCTCGGAGCCAGCAGCGGACCGGCGCAGCGCACTCACGTGCATGCCGGGTCGCTCGGCTGGCTGACTCTCGCCGTCCTGGCGGTGGCCCTGGGCATGGTGGCAGACGATGATCGATGCCCGCCTAGGTCACGTCGGCTGGGAAACCGGATCAGTTGGCTCACGGTCGCCGCGGTGACCGCGTTCGTGCTCGCCGATGCCGCAGGCTCCGCGTCGGCGGAGGCATGGACGGGCACGGCCGCCGTCGCGGCGATTCTGGCCTTCCTCGCATGGCTGGCGGTCATCGGCCGGCGAGCCGGCGCCGCATGGACGGTGGCTCGCCTCGCAATGGCGGGGGCGCTCGCCGTTCTAATGGCTGGCTCGATTATCGGGGCGACCTCGGCGGGGGTCGGGGCCAGCGGGAACGCGACGGCTGCCGCTAGCCTGGCCTCGGCGCACTCGGCTGCTCTCGTCGTCCCGTTCGTAGTCCTTGCCACCACGTCCGTCCTGGAGTGGTCAGTCTCGCCATCCTCAGTTCCACCGCCGCTCACGACCGCAGGCCTGGTCCAGGTGGGGGCATTGGTGCTCGCGGCGGTCGCGGTGATCACCGGCGTGCTGGCACACAACCTGGCCCTGGTGGAGACCAACATCCCGCTTGAGTTCGGCGGCCTTGCCATCTTCCTCGTCCGGGTGGGACCACTCCTGCTCGCCGCGGGCTGGGCCAGGAACAGCCGGATCTGGTTGGTGCTCAGTACCGTCGCCCTGGCAGTCGACATCGGCCTGTTCGCCCATGTGGTGTTCGAGATCGGCAGGCGCAGATACGTCTCTATCGACATGTTGCCGCGGTGGTTGGTGTTCACCATCGATCACATGACGTTCGTCGCCGTTGGCACGACCGCCCTGTTCGGGGCCATCGCGGCGCTCGCCGGCCAGGAATCCAGCCACTCGATCACCGACGCCCTGGCTGCGGGTGGCCTCGTGCTCGGACTCGTCGCGACCGCGGCTAGCATCGGCGCTGGTTCAGCGTCCCTTGAGGCAGTCTTCACGACAGTGCTCGGAGTGTCAGTGCTGTTTGCCATCGCTGTGGCGAGCAGGCGGGTCCTGGCGATCACGAGCCCGCGGAGGACCTGATGGGCAGCGGGAAGACGATATCGGCGCCGGGAACGAGGCTTCCGTCGGTGAAGGCGTCGCGCAGCCGGACTCGCTGCAGCTTCCCGTTGCTTGTCAGCGGTATGCGCCCAGGGCGCAGCAGGACGGTGCTGCGCGGCCGCACGCCGAGCGCGTCGTGAACCGCCCGCACGATCTCGATGGCCATAGCCCGAAGCTCGGAGGGTGCCGCGGTCGCGGCCTCCCGCACCTCTGCGAACACATACAGCTGCTCGCCTTCCAGGCCGCCGCGGTCGATCCCGGCCGCAGCGGAGAAGCGTACCCCGCTCATCCCGTCGACGACAGACTCCACTTCTTGCGGGTAGAGCGACCGGCCAGCCAGTTTGATCACGTCCTTCTGCCGGGCGACGAAATAGAGACGGCCAGCACTGTCCAGATAGCCAAGATCGCCAGTGCGGATGAACCCGTCGCGCCAGGCCAGCGCCGCGGTGGCGCCCGGATTCCGGTAGTAGCCGGCGCAGGCGGAAGGACCAGCAACCACGATCTCGCCGGCCTGGCCGGGAGGCTTCTCGCCCGCCTGGCCGGGCGGTGGCTCGTCCGATCCGACGATCTTGACGGCGGTACCGGGCATCGGCCGACCAAGGCAGGCTAGGCCGCGGTCGTCGACGTCGATCGGCTTCCCCCGCCGTGTGCAGGTGACTGAAAGGGTGGCTTCGGCGAGCCCATAGCCCGCCATCATGACGTGGCGCAGACCGAACGCGGCCTCGAAACCGGCTAGGGTTCCGGGTCTCACGGGCTCTGAAGCGTCCATGCAGACTTTCAGGCTCGACACGTTGAAGCGCCCCGGCTGACGGACATTGCGCAGGCACAGCCGATAGGCGAAGTCAGGGCCTGCGGTGAAGGTCCCGCGATGGGTTTCAATCGCCCGCAACCAGCCCTCCACGTCCCGCAGGTCGGTGGGCAGCAGCACCAGACGAGAGCCAAGGCTGAACGGCGTGAGAGCCATCAGCGTCAGACCCATGTCGTGATAGGTAGGCAGCCAGCTCACGAAGACGTCATCAGGCGTGATTTCCATCGCCTCGATCATCTGAGCGATGTTGGCAAGCAGGTTGCCGTGGGTTATGACTACGCCCCTCGGGTCAGCCGTGCTGCCTGAGGTGTACTGGATGTAGCACGGTCGTTCCGGATCATCCGGTGCAAGGACAGGCGCGCCGACGCGCCCGAGATCGGCCGGCGTCAGGAACGCCCGGCCAGCGCGAGCCGACAGCTTCGCCAGCGCGCTCAACGCGTCGGCCGGCAGCGCACGCGACACGACCAAGGCACTCGCCTCGGTGAGCGAGGCCAGTGCGTCGAGCCGTTCCGGCGTCGCTCGCGGGAAAACAGGTACCGCGATCCCGCCGGCGATCAGGATGCCAAAGAAAGCCAGAAAGAACTCGGCTCCATTGGGAAGCGCCAGCACGACTGCGTCGCCACGCGCGATGCCAGCTTGCTGCAAGCCAAAGGCCGCGGCACAAGCTCCGTCCCATATCTCGGCATAGGACCAGGCACGGCCGTCGGCGACTACAGCCGCCTGGTCTGGCTGGAGACGAGCGCTGCGCGCGAGCAGCTCGACCACGGACGTGACCGCATTCTCGGCCGACAATCCAGTCAGCCTCCGCCTCGTAGCCGGGCGGCCTCCTCGGCCAGGTCCCGGACCGTGCGAAGCAGGGGCAGCCGCTCCTCCTCGACGCGGACGTTATAAGACTCCTCCAGGACCGCCACGATGGTCACGAGGTCGATCGACTCGGCGCCCAGATCTTCGATCAGACGATCATCCAAGCCAACGTCGTGCCGTCCTAGCTGCCGGGCGACGAGTTCCCGGAGCTCGTCCGCGTAAGCGTTCATCCCTTAGCGAAGTCAACGAGAGTGGACAGCAGGCCTTCGCCGACGGCAGCAGCGATCTCCGCCCCGATTTCGGAGTCCAGGTAGAGCAGGTTGCACCACAGCGCCCCTTCGCTGACTCCCGACGCCGCAGCCAGCTCTGCACCGAGCCGAGCGTTGGATACGAACGCCCGCAACTCTCGCACCTCGATCGGCCCGTAGGACTGGTGAATGGTCGGTGCCGGGGCGTAGCTGAGCGCGGTCGTCCCTAGCCGGCCGACCGGCCACCGAACCGCGATGCGCGCTAGCGGGGCACTGACGAGAGCGGCTGGCACCCGGTCACCTCGGCGGACGGACTGCTCGATCCGGTCCTGCACCTCCGCGGCCAGTGTCGAGAATGCGTTCCGCGGGTCGACCTTTACGGCAAACCTCAGCATGGAGACGTAGCAGCCGAGCGCCTCGGCGCCCACTGGAGGGTCCAGGTGGGAGCGCAAATCGACCCAGACGATGGCCCGCATCGTGCATGGGCGCGCCCCGTAAAGCAAAGCGCTCACCTGCCAAAGCAACGCAGCGCTAAGGAGGCTCGTGAGCGGCAGCCGGTGCCGCCGAGCCTGATCCACCAGGGACGTGGTCGCGTCGCGATCCAGGCTGAGCATCCGCGTGACCGCCCGTCCAGGCGGCGGGATCGGGCGTCGTTGCTGTCGGCTGCCAAGCCGATAGGCAAGCTCGTCGCTGCCTTGCCGGACGACCAGCCGCAGGGCCTGCGAGTATCTGCGCATGCCTCGTAGGTCCGCGGGCAACACGTCGGTCAACGGCGGCGGCACCGTGAGCGGTGCGAGCGGTGGAGTGTCGTCGCCTTCCAACCGAGCCCGGCACCAATCGAGCAGCTCGTGGACCAGATTCGCGGTCGAGGTGCCGTCGGCGATGGCGTGGTGCAGGCTGAGCACGAGATCGGTTTCTGGTCCGACGCCAGAGATGTAGGTCAGCCGGGCCAGCGGACCGCGGTTCGGTTCGAAGGGTTTGTTCATCTCCTCTTCGACAACGCCAAGAGCGCTGGCGTCGGTGCCGTGCAGATGCCTCAGCGGTATAGGGCCTAGCTCAGCGGACGCCGAGCCCGGGGGGCTGACGTCGAAGCGCGGTCGCGAGGGCTCTCCCGCGATCCGGGCGCGCAACAGCGGATGGCGCTGCTGCGCGGCGCCGAGCGCATGCGGGAGCAGGTCGTCGAGAGCGGGCCCGTTAAGGCGGACCATGACCACGAGGTTGAGCGGGCTGAGCCGACTGAACGCGAAGAGGGCTCGCTCGGTCCCGACGAGGGGTCGGCCTGATCCTGGCTCCCGAGCGGATGGATCTCCGGCAGATGCCCGGTCCTTTGACCACATGGAGCCCCGATGATAACATCTGCTCGCCTTATGGCCATGCCCGCTTTCTAAGTGCGCGCCATAGGTCAGTGGGGAGGACCCGTGAGAAATCTGGGATCGTCGACGCGGGCCATCGCCATCCTGGCTGCCGCGGGCGTGGTTGCCTTCGCGGTGTCAACCGCCGCGGTGTCCTCTGCCACCACCAGTTCCGGCTTGTCCAGCATCAAGGTGAAGTATCACTTCACATCGTTCTCGTTCACCGGCGGAGTCTCGACGTCGGCGCCCGCGAGACCCTCGACGTTCTCGCTGAGCTTCACAACCTCCTTCGCGCTGCCCGCCAACAGCCCTGGCATAGTGAACACGTCCGCAAGGACACTGGACAACATCACTATCGAAGAGCACGTGAGCTATCCGGTGCCAGCCGCCAAGGCCAGGGCCCAGTTCGTGGGCCCCGCGCAGCTGCCATTCAGCTCCGAGAAGCTGGCGCTGGTCGTCGCCATCAAGGGCAAGTGCTTCATCTCGCAGCCCGCGAGTGGCGGTTACGTGTTCCGCGGCAGCCTGAATAAGTGCGCCACGGCGACGCTCACCCTGGGCAACACGTCCTACAAGGTCTCCTCGCTGCTCAAATCGATCACGGGTACCTTCACGCCCAGCCAGACCGGTGCACCTCAGTGGACCGGTTCGCTGAGCGCCAGATTCGCAAGCCCCGGCTACACCTTCCCGGTTGCCACGCTTGGCTCGGGCGGTGGCACATCGCTCATCATCGGCGCCAACGGCGGAACCCTGGCCACGCGGAGCATCACTTTCGGCGGCTAAAACCGGTCGGTGCCTGAACCTTCTCGGCGGCTCGAGCAGGGTTGTGTACCGAACTGCACTGAACTGCACCGAACTGCACCGGAGGCGACGGCGTGAGCACGCATAGCTTTTCCTGGAACGACGTCGTACCTCGTGACTGGAACGTGGCGGAGATCATCCGTGCCGGGGTCGACCGGGTGGAACTAGCCAAGTTCCAGCACAGTGTCGACGTGGCGGGCCAGGCGCTCTTCGCGCGCACGTTCACGCAGCAGGAGATCGCCTTCTGCGCCGGCCGCGTGCACTGTCTTGCAACGCGCTTTGCGGCGAAGGAGGCCGCAGCCAAGGTGCTGGGTACCGGATTTCGCGGTCTCGGCTGGCGGGAGATCGAAGTACTGACTTCCCCCGATGGCGAACCGCGCCTCGTGCTCCATGGCCGAGCCGGAGATCGCGCCCGCAACCTCGGCATTACGTCGATCGGCCTCAGCCTCACTCATACGTCTGTGGCTGCGGAAGCATTCGTCGTGGCGCTGTGCAGGGTGCCCGCTGCCGAGCAACACATTCACCAGGAGACCAATTTGCATTAACCGTGCCTGGCCATGGGTTTCTGCTGATGAGACGATGCTGGGGTGGGCGATGGCAAGGGCACAGTTCTCGCGGACACCCTGGCTGAGGTCGGCCGGAGAGTTGGCGAGGTCATAACGGATGCTCTGGACCTGATCCGGCCGGCCCTGGATGCGGTGGCCGGGGTGGCGAACCGTCCCGAGGTCCGAGCGCTAATCGAGCGTGCAGAAAAGGCGATGGCGCGCAGGCCCTGCCTGTGCCTCTGCTTGCGGGCCCATCCGGCTGACCGCGGCATCTGCGAACCCTTCGACGCGGTGATTACCGGCCAGTACAGTTCGGATCTGCTGGGCGCTGTTGACGTGCCGTTGTGCGCGCCGTGCGCTGCCGCGCGAGCCGCGCGCGAGTTCACTAAGTGATCGGCCTTAACTCGGCCGGAAGCGGCGCCACCTGTGCACAAGGCGTGGTTGGCCTCCGGCTCGCTCGCCTTGGAGGATAAACTATATCAAAGCTTACGAATCTTCACCGCCGTGCCGTATGCGCAGATCTCGGTCCAGTTGCCACCCATCTCGGATGTGTCAAAGCGCATCGCCAGGACTGCGTCGCCGCCCCGCGCCTCCGCTTCCGCGACCATCCGGGCGATGACCTCCTGGCGACTGTTGACCAGATTCTTTGTCATCCCCCTCAACTCGCCCCCAGCGAACGACTTGAACGCGGCTCCCATCTGAGAACCAATGTTCCGGCTCCTGACCGTCAGGCCGAAAACCTCACCCAGTACCTCGGTTACCTCGTATCCCGGGATGTCATTCATCGTCGAGATCAGCATGTCCTGCCCTCCAGTCGGCGAAGCGACCCCCTACAGTGCACGTTCCCGGGCATCGACTTCCGCATCGACGCCACCGCCGTGGCGAGAGTACTGCTTCGGCGCCGGCGCTGTCCCGTGCCGCTATCGCTCGGCGGCTCTGTCCAGGACCGGTTTCACATCGATTACTGGCGTTCTGTCGAGCGCCTCCAGGCCGTGCACGAGGACATGGGATCCTTTGATCGCGATTATCTGCACGCGATGCAGGCCTATGGGATTGGGCCGGTCGGGAGAGCGCGTGCTGAAGACACCCAGTGGCGGGCTCTGCGGGTTATCACCGGGCCTGGCGACGAGCACGTCGCGGCGGGACCGGTCGAGCCAGGTCAGCACAATGACCTCAGTGCCGACCTGAAGATCACGAATTCCTTGGGTGACCTCTGGCTCAAAAATGAGCCAGGCGGGCGGTGCGCCTAAGTGGCCTTGCCTCGGTGCTTGCGACCGGTCTTTCAGCGGTGACTGCACCCATCCGATCGGCACGACCTCATACCGCGCGCTTTCCACCATCGCCTCCAATAACCGGTGACCTGGCAGCTAGATCATGCTCTCACCGTGCCCGGGTGCCACTAGCGGTTATGAGTTGCGAACCTAACGGCGTTTTACCGCCAGCCTCAGCAGGCCGCGATTCCTAGTGTCCAGAAAGTGAGGCGCGAGTAAGGGAGCCAGAATATGGCGGGCACTAAGGCTGCGCTGGTCACCGGCGTGAGCGGGCATGTTGCGGGCGCGATGGCCGAACGCTTGGGCGCCGCAGGCTTTGAGGTTCGCGTCCTAGTCCGGACGGCGGGGCAGGCTGCGGCCGTGCGGCACGGCCTGGTGCCGGTGCGCGGTGACCTGGCGGATGCAGAGTCGCTGCGACGGGCCGTTGAGGGCAGCACGGTCGTGGTGCACGCGGCCGCCTACCTCGGGCTGGATCACAGACTCGCATACGAGGTGAACGTCGAGGGCACCAGGCGGCTGGCAGAAGCAGCGCTGCAGGCGGGAGCCGACCGGTTCGTCAACATCTCGACCATGTCGGTGCATGGGGATCCGCAGCCCGACGGGCTGTCTGAGGACAGTCCTCTGGCGCCGGATGCCATGCACCCGTATGTGGCTACCAAGGCAAGCGCCGAGCTCGAGATTCGCCTGGCGCAATCACGAGGCTTGCCGGCCGTGATCCTGCGGCCTGGCGCGATCTGCTCCGTGAGTAACTCGCGATGGGGCGACGAGCTGGTCCGGCGGCTGGCTGACGGAGGCTGGCCAGCAGCATGGCATCCGGGTGACATCATCCCGTGGGTCCACACCAGTGATCTCGCTGAGATGACATGGCTGGCGGCCACGCATCCGGCGGCGGCGGGCCAGACATTCCTGGCCGTCGACCGCAACGTCCCGCTCAGCGACTTCGTTGTCCCTATCATCCAGGCCCTCGGCAGCACGGTCACGCCGCCGGATAGGGAGCCCTCCGTGAGCAGATGCCGGATCGGACGGATCCGCGACGTCCTCGGCTACCAGCCGCGCCAGCCCTTTGAGCGGACCGTCCAAGAACTAGTCGGGCTGGCCCTGCGCGAACCCTTCCGAACGGCGACGCAAACGAGCTAGCCATCTAAGCAACACGTGGCAGGCATATCGCTCCGCACGACGAGACGCTACGAAGGAATGTTGGTACCCAAGCACGCGAGCATCGCGGCGACCCGTCACCATGAGGACTAGGTGCCTGGCAAACCAGGTCCTTGGCCTCTCGCGCCGCGCGGAGTTGAAAGGTCACACTAAGAGAAAAGATTCCCTCCAGGGAGCGCAAGCGCAGCCGGTTGACTCGGGCTCGCAGCGCGGACCAGGTCTTGGCCTGGCGGAGTTCGACTCTCCTCGCTCCCACCACACAACCCCTCTCCTCGCCTAACGCAACGCGCCGCGCTGACAGGAACCCCGGTTCTGGCACGGGGAGTTAGCCTGCGTGTGGACACGACATTAGGAGAAAACGCATGAAGGTCAATCCGGTCGGGGCTGGACTCGATGAGCGCCGGCTCGAACGCATCACCGAGCATCTGCAGTACCGCTACGTCGACTCCGGGCGTATCGCAGGCTGCCAGGTCGCCGTCGCCCGCCACGGCCACGTCGGCTATTTCCGGTCCCTTGGGTCCCGGGATCTCGAACGGTCCATGCCGGTCGAGGAGGACACCATCTGGCGCATTTACTCGATGACGAAGCCGATAACCGGGGTCGCGCTGATGACGCTGTACGAGCGCGGAATGTTCCAGCTCAGCGACCCAGTGACGCGCTTCATCCCGCAATGGCGCGATCTTAAGGTGCGCGAGCGAGCGGAGGACGGCTCGGAGCGGCTTGTCGACCCCGAGCGGACGATGACGGTGCGCGATCTGATGATGCACATGTCCGGTCTCGGCTTTGCGGGCGGCCGGACCTTGCAGGAGCTGTTCTCAGCCGACAACGCCGACAATGGCCAGGGATTTGCGCCGGGGTTGCGGCGGGGTCGTGACGCAACACTGCAGACCATGGTGGAGCACTACGCCGGTTATCCGCTGGAGTTCCATCCCGGCACGCACTGGCTCTACTCGGTATCGACCGACGTATGCGGGCGGCTTGTCGAGATCATCTCGGGGCAGCGCTTCGACGACTATCTGCGTGATGCGCTCTTCGAGCCCCTCGGCCTGGACGACACAGGGTTCGTGGTGCCCGACGAGAAGGTTGGCCGGTTCGCCGCCTGCTACCGCCGCAACGCGAGCAAGAAACTCGTCCTAGTCGATGACCCACAGCACAGCGGCTACCGGAAGGAGCCGTCGTTTCTGTCCGGCGGCGGCGGGCTGGTCTCCACGACGACCGATTACCTGCGTTTCTGCCAGATGCTGCTGGGCGGGGGCGAGTTGGATGGCGTGCGCATCCTCGGGCGGAAGACGGTCGAGCTGATGACCTCCAACCATCTCCCCGGGGACAACGACCTCCAGTCGGTCGTAATGCCCGGCGGATACGGCGAGGTGGGGTTCGCCGGCATGGGCTTCGGCCTAACCGTGGCGGTAGCCAAGGCTCCGACGCTCACGCAGGTCATTGGCTCACCAGGTGAGTACATGTGGGGCGGCGCCGCGTCGACGATCTTCTGGGTGGATCCTGCTGAGGACCTCACCGTGGTCTTTATGACCCAGCTCCTTCCATCCGGCACGTTCAACTTCCGCGGGCAGCTCAAGACACTCATATATCCGGCGATCATTGACTAGCTGCCAACGTCGCCGCTGCCCTGCGCCCATGGCTTGGCCGCGTACTGTCCCGCCGCCGCTCAGTGTCCTTCTCGCCCGCGATGAGGCCGACGGCCGGTTCGGAAGGTGCTGGGAGCCTGCCGGTATCGAGAACGTCCTGTCTTGCCGAAGAGCTAGCAGATGCGAAGCGGCAGGGTACGCGGACCGCGGATCTGGCCTGCGGACCACGTCACCGCTGACGGGTCGGCCAGGGTGAAGCTGGGGATCCGCTGAAGCCAGACTTCGAGCGCGACCCGCAGTTCCATCCGCGCCAGGTGCGAGCCCACGCAGCGGTGGATGCCGAGGCCGAACGCGGCGTGCCGGTTGACTTCGCGGTCGATGACGACCTCGCCCGCGCGGTCGAACTGCGCCGGGTCGCGGTTGGCCGCCGGGAACGACAGCAGGACCCAGTCGTCGGCCCTCATGTCGACGCCGTGCCAGTGCATGTCCTGCTTCACCAGCCGCGCCATGGTCACCGGCGCGTAGGCACGCAGGAACTCCTCCACCGCGGCCGGCAGTAGCCCAGGCTCAGCGACCAGCCGATCACGGTCCGGCTGAACCTTCGCCAGATGCCACAAGGAGGTCCCGATCGCGCTCCAGGTGGTGTCGATGCCGGCGATAAGCAGCAGTGCCATCGTGCCGGCGACATGAGCCGGCTCGAGTTTCTGACCGTAGAGTTCCGCATTGATCAGGAACGTGGTGAGGTCCGGGCGCGGGTTATCGAGATGGTCGCGGATCTGTGCCAGCAGATAATCGAACAGCCTCGACATTCGGGCGATCCGTTCGTCTGGCGGCAGATTAATGCCTTCGAGCGTGTTCTCCACGAACTCACGGAACTGCGGTCCGTCCTCAGGCGGGAAGCCAAGCATGTCGGCGATCACCCGCATCGGGATGTGCTGAGCATAGTCTCGTGCCGCATCAACGACGTCCTGCCCGTCGAGCGCATCGATGAGCGAGTGACACAGGGCCCTGG
>Ga0187814_10000548_pt1 | contig 12870 bp, 12 predicted proteins | sample NC_S_4_FD_132450 | JGI IMG/M metagenome (GOLD analysis project Ga0187814, IMG submission 132450) | Wetland sediment microbial communities from Neuse River Estuary, North Carolina, USA - ASW-S_4 | ecosystem: Environmental > Aquatic > Freshwater > Wetlands > Sediment | place: USA: North Carolina... | reverse complement strand
GCGCCGACTTCGCCGCGGTGAAGCTGGCGCACGACTACTTCGGCCGGCTGGACGTCATCGTGAACAACGCCGGGTACGGGCAGTTCGGCATGGTCGAGGAGATCAGCGAGGCCGAGATCCGGGTGCAGCTGGAAACAAACCTGCTCGGCGCCCTGTGGGTTACCCAGGCGGCGCTGCCCTACCTGCGCCAGCAGGGCAGCGGGCACATCGTGCAGGTGTCCTCTATCGGCGGGATCTCGGCGTTCATGAACACCGGCGCATACCACGCCTCGAAGTGGGCGCTGGAAGGGCTGAGCCAGAGCCTGGCCGCCGAAGTGGCCGGTTTCGGCATCAAGGTGACGCTGATCGAGCCGACCGGCTACGCCACGGACTGGGCCGGCTCCTCAGCTAAGCACGCGACGCCGCTGCCCGCTTACGAGCAGGTCAGGGAGCAGGCGGCGCAGGCCCGCGCCCGGCGCTTCACGCCCGGCGATCCGGCCGCCACCCGGGACGCGGTGCTGACGCTCGTGGATACCCCGAACCCGCCGCTGCGCTTGTTCCTCGGCGAGGCGCCGCTGGGGATCGCGACCGCGGACTACGAATCCCGGCTCGCGACCTGGCGGGAATGGCAGCCCGTGGCCGCCGCCGCCCAGGGCCACGGACGGTAAGGAGACGAAACGATGCAGCCGACCCAGGCGTCCGCCCGCCCTGAGACCATTGAGCACGACGAGCGGCCGGTGCACCAATGGCGCCTGGCCCAGCTCGTGCGTCTGGGCATCCCAAGGCCGCTGGCCGACGTCGTGGCCGACCATGTGGACTGGCATGAGGTTGCCGCGCTCGTGCAGCGTGGCTGCGCGCCGCGCCTTGCCCTCCGCATCGTCCGCTGATGCAGTACGAGGCGAGCCTCCAGCCAGGACCGGACCTGCGTTAAGACCGCCGAAGCTCCGCATCCTGACGACCGCGCTGCGCTCGGAGCAGTACGCCGGGTCCGCAGACCGCGGCTGACATCCCGAGCCAACCTGGCGGCTGGCCGACGCGATCCCGGCCGCGACCCCAGCTCAGAGCCTGGCAAACGACACGCCGCCGCGCTGCCTATCGTCCACGGTCGCGTGGGGAGAGCACGAGATCAGAGGGCTCCATGCCGAGCTCACCGAGATCGACGTTTCCGCCGCGTAGGTGCTGGTTTCCGGAGACGGTCCCCGCGCCCGGAATCGCCGTCCTGAGCGGCCGGGGCGGTGTGGGAGCAAGAAGCTTCCTGATGACCGCTGTGGGGCAGATCCTGTCGCGGATCGGGTGCTCGCGTGGACCATAATCGTGGGATGCCGGCAGCGCCAGCGACACCCGAAACGGCACCGGAGAGCCGGCGCGCAACCCGGGTCGTGCTGGCCGACGACGACGTCCTGCTGCGCGAAGGTCTCGCCAGCTTGCTCGACCGTTCCGGGTTCGACGTCGTCGGCCAGGCGGGGAACGGTACAGAGCTGCTCACCTTGGCCCGTTCGCTCCATCCGGAGCTGGCCATCATCGACATCCGGATGCCGCCGACGCAAGCCACCGAGGGCCTGCAGGCGGCCCGGGTGATCCGCGAGGAACTGCCCGGCACGGCGATCATCGTGCTGTCCGCGCACGTCGAGGTGGACGAGGCGATGGAACTGCTGGCCGGCGGGCAGGGCGTCGGCTATCTGCTGAAGAGCCGGGTGACCGATGTGACGGACTTCATCGAGACGGTCGAGCGGATCACCGCGGGCGCCTCGGTGGTGGACCCTTCCCTGGTGCAGGAACTCGTCAGGGCTAGGCGGCGGCGTGATCCGCTCGATGTCCTGTCGCCGCGGGAGCGCGAGGTGCTTGCCCTGATGGCCGAGGGCGCGTCCAACGCGGGCATCGCCCGCCGGATCTATGTCACAGAGGGCACGGTCGAGAAGCACGTCCGCAGCATCTTGACCAAGCTCGACCTGCCGGAGAGCGACACCGAGCACCGGCGGGTGCTGGCGGTCCTTCGGTTCCTCGACGCCCGCTAGCTCGAACTGCGGCGGAATTTCCTGCTAGCCGCAATGCGGCTGCACTGGTCTCCTGGCACCCTGATCACATGCCGCTACGGTGCCTACTGGTTGATGACAACGATGCCTTCCTCGAGACGGCGAGCCTTCTCCTCGAGCGAGAAGGCTTGACGATCGTGGGCTTGGCCTCGAGTATCGCCGAGGCGCTCCGGCAAGTCCGGGCGCTGCAGCCAGACGTCATCCTCGTCGACATCGGGCTCGGGGACGAGAGCGGCTTTGACCTGGCCCGGCTCCTGGCTCAGGACGGTCAAGGCGGAGGCGCCGAAGTGATCTTGATTTCAACCGGGGCCGAAGCAGACTACAGGGAGCTGATCGACGATAGCCCGGCAGCCGGGTTCTTGGCGAAGTCGGATCTATCGGCGCGGGGCATCAGCCGGATCCTGGGCCATACGCCGTAAAGCCGTGCATGGACCCCGGGTCCAGGCACCGGGTTCAGCTTCATCACGCTCGCAGGTCTGGCCTACGGCTCGGCATGCCCAGCGTGTGCGTATTGCAGCTAGCAGGGGTTCGGCTGGTACGGGTAGCCGGGGGCAAAGATGGGCGTTCGCAGTGATGGCAGGCGCCCTGCCGCGCGAAATCCTTGGTAGCCAGGGCGCGACAACGCCGGAGCCGCGGCGCGGGCCCACGAGGAGGAAAGGTGGCGTGCCTGGTGAGTAACGCGAGCCAAGGCCTTCTCAAGCGGCGGCGAGACCGCGAGGTTATGGACTGGCGTGACTATGCCGCCTGCCGTGACGTGGATCCCGACCTGTTCTTTCCCCTTGGCACCTCAGGTGCCTCTATGTCTCAGATCGAAGAAGCCAAGCAGATATGCCGAGCGTGCCCGGTGTCCGCACCGTGTCTGCGGTGGGCGCTGGACGGCGGCGACGCCGGGATCTGGGGTGGCACCACCGAGGACGAGCGACGCATCCACAGGAAGTTGCGCACACGGCGCTGTTAATGCAGTCGGTTGATCATAAGCAGTCTGCAGCTAACGATCAATTGCGGAGGTTACTCGGGTCGAGTCCGGTCTTGGCCAGGAAGCCGTCGAGGGGGCCGGTCCGGTATTGCATCCTTTTGAGGTCCAGACCGGGACGACAGGCCCGCTCAGCTGCTGGTGCGCGGCGTCTAGGAACCGAGCGTAGTCGGTCTAGGCGTTGGCGCCGATGACCTTGAAGTCCTGGTTGACGAAGATGTGGTGCGGCCAGTTGACGCCGATGTAGTGGACCTCGTACTCGCCGTTGGCCAGCTCCACGACACGGTCGACGACGCCCCCCGGGTAGGCGGCAAGCGCAGCTTCCGTCGCCTTATCGGCTGTCGTTCCGCTGGCGAGCGTCCCCGACCCTTGAGTGTAGTCCGGCGGGATCTGACCGACCGTCTTTGCGGTGGCCGGTGCACCCTGCTGGAAGGGGACCACCCCTGCCGCCGAGGAAGCCGCCGGTCCTTCGCTGCCAGCCGGCTGCACGATGACCTGCGTGGCCGTGATGGTCGTTGAGCTGGTCGTCCCGAGTACGAGGACGGGTTCGCCTATGGTGATGGCACTCGCCGAGGCCTGGCTCGTCCCGTTCTGGTACGTCGTGGAGGACGCCTCCTTGACGGTCACCTTCTGACCCGCTGATGTCGTGATGGTGAAGCCCGACGCGGACAGGCCGCTGACCGTGCCGGATGATCCCCCTGCGGCCGGTCCGGACCGGGCGTTGGATGCCCCGCCGGCCGAGCCGCTGCTGGCAGCGGGAGTGGTGCTACCGGCAGCGGGTGAGCTGCTGCTGGCAGCGGGGGTGGTGCTAGCAGCAGCAGTTGAGCCGCTGCCGGAGGTTGCGCTGGCGATCCCGTAGGAACCGCCCGCGACCGCGATGGCCGCCCCGCCGACAACGATGGACCTGGTGAGTTTGCGGGAAAACATTTGCTGAGCTCCTTACGTCGATGCCCTAGCTCTGAGGATGGCCGCCGACGCTGGAACTGCGATGGAAGCAACCCGGAAGGCCGCCGAAAGGTTGGCCGGCATAGGCTGAGGCTTAGCTCTGAGCCTTAGCTGAGGCTTAAACCCGTAGTACTGGCTGCGCTGATTCCCGGATCCGGACCCCGCGACCGGCGCAGCAAAGTGCATCGACCGCACCGTACGAAGCTGACCGCATGCCGAGATGATCGAGGCAGGGCCAGTGACCGGGAGGTCGCGAAGCGGTACCGGGTGTCGCGGATGCCGGCGAACCGGCGGCGCGGGCGCTGGCTGTGGGCGGCCGCCATGCGAGTTCCAGTGATAATGAGGGTGGCGGGCTCGCCGCTGCCAACGACGTTTGGTGAACGTCACAAAATCCTGCCCCGCCCGGAGCGGGGAAACAATCGAATGCCACCAGAACTTCGCTCACGGTCGCGGCAACCCGCTCGACAGCGCCCCGGTCGAGGTTGAAAGCGCCGCTGATCTGGGCGAGGTGGGTGAGCGCCTGCAGGTGGCCGATGACGCCGTGAGCCTCGATGGCCGGGTAACGGTCCGGCACGATACCTCCACACCCACTCCCCCGTATGCCGAACTTGACCTTGCCGCAGCACAAGCGAAGACATCAGGTCAACGGCAGTGAGAGGGTTGTCGGCACACACAGGGTTTACCGCTAGTAAGGAGTAGACCCAGCAGGACTGAACGGGCACCAGGGATGGCCGAGACAACCAAGAGCGGGACAACGCGCCGCAGCGTACTCGTTTCCTTCGTCGTGAATGGCGCTGAAACGCTCGGGCTGGGGGTGGCGGCGGGGGTGACCGGGTCGGTGGCCCTGCGCGCCCAGACCGCGGCCAATGCCGCCGAGGTGGCGGTCCAGGTGTTCTTGCTCATCGGCGTGCTGAGCAGCGTCCGGCCCCCGGATCAGACCCATCCCCTCGGGTACGGGCGGGAGCGTTTCTTCTGGTCCTTGCTCGCGGCGCTGGGCATCTTCCTCGGCGGTGGTGTCCTCGGGCTGGATGAAGCGGTCCACGCTGCGCTGTATCCGTCAGCCATTCACTCGTATCTGGTCGCCTACCTGGTCCTGGTCACGACGGTGGTGCTGGATGCGTTCGCCCTGGAGATCGGGTTGCGGCCGGTGCGCGAGCAGGCGGCCGACCGCGGTGTCTCGCTGCGGGACTACCTGCGCCGAAGCACCGATCCCGCATCAACCACGGTGGTGGTCGGCGGCGGCTGCTCCGTGATCGGCGGCATTACGGCCACGGCCGGGCTCGTCCTGAGTCAGGTGACCGCAAGCCCGGCGCCGGACACGGTGGCCAGCGCGCTCATCGGCCTGCTGCTTGTGGTCGCCTCAGTGCTCCTGCTGCGAACGACCCGGGACCTTCTTTCCGGGCGCGGCGTCCCGCCGCCCATGCTCCGCGAAATGTCCCAGGTCATCGCCGAACAGGCGGGGGTGGTCGATGTCCCGGACCTGTTCGCCATCGTGATCGGGCCGTCGAGCCTGGTGGTCGACGGCGATGTCACCTTCGCCGACGACCTGAACGTACCGGCGGTGGAACAGACGATCCTGCACTGCATCCACGTGCTCCGAGAACGCTGGCCCAAAATCAAATACGTATACCTCACGCCCGTCGGCCAGGCCCGGCCGACCCGCGCGGCACGATCCGGTGCCCTTGCCGTCGACGGCAAGCGACCCCGCCCGCCCTCACCGCCAGGCTCGAAGTCAAGTACCGGCGGCTGACTCCCCGTGCTCGTGGTACCGCTCGCTGCCCTGTCCCCGCACGGTAGGCGGCTGGCGCCAGGCGTCGAGCGCGAGCACAGCGCACCAGACCGCTCCCCCAGCGGCGCAGCCCCGGCCTGCGACGCATTCCTCCGCTGGCTCGCACCTGCGGGGGATGCACCACCGCTCGTTCGGGATAAATGATCTCCTGCGATGACGGGGAGCCGCACGGTCAGTATGGTGCCGGCCCTGGCCGGGCTGTCCAGGGTCATGGTGCCGCCTACGGCCTCGACCCGGTCGCGCAGGCCGACCAGGCCCGAGCCGCGGGAGACGTCGGCGCCGCCGACGCCATCATCGCGGACCTGGACAGTCAGCGCGCCATCGGCCCGTTCGATGAGGATGTCCACCGCGGATGCCGCCGCGTGCTTGGCGGCGTTGGTGAAGGCCTCGGCGGCGACGTAGTACGCGGTCGCTTCGCAGGAGCCGGGGAGCCTGCCCTCGGCACGCACCTGCACCCGGACCGGGAGCGGTGAGCGCCGGGCCAGCGCGCGGACGGCCGGGCCGAGGCCGGCCTCGACCAGGACGGCCGGATGCAGGCCGCGGGAGAGATCACGGAGCTCCTCGAGCGTGCCGGCCAGCCCGTCACATACCTCGTCCACATCGGCGCGGACGTCGCCCGGCGCCCTGTCGCGGATACCGCGCAGCATGAGCGAAAGGGTCACCAGGTGCTGCTGGACGCCGTCGTGGAGATCCCGTTCGATCCGGCGGCGCATCTCGTCGCCGACGGCGAGGATCCGGCGGCGGGAGGCGGTCAGCTCAGCCGCGAGCTGCTCGACCTGCCGCTGCCGTTCGGCCAGCTCCTCGGCGTACCGTTCGGCCTTTTCCCGCAGTTCCCTTTCGCGTGCCGCCTCCTTCCCGTACAGCCGGCCGATCCACGCGCCGAGCGCCGGGATCGCCGCGATCAGCGCGACCGTGGTCACTACGCCCTGGGCGCCGCGGATGGCGAACTGCTCGTACGGCACCGTAAAGAAGTAGTCGAAGGACAGCGCGGTGCTCGTCGCCGCCACCAGGCTAAGCAGAAGCTCTCCCCTGGCCACGGCGGCCGCCGAGACCGTCAGCAGGACCAGGGCGATCAGCACGTCGCTCACGTGGTCGCGCAGCGGGAGCAGCGCGAGCGACAGCAGCACCGGCACGATCAAGGCCACGGCAAGCCAGATCCCCTGCCGGAGCCAGGGTTTCATCACAACATCATGCCATCGTGCCTGCATGGGGTGCCATGGTTCGCCCCCTCCTGCTAGCCGGTACTGAAGTTGGCCGTCTGCGGGAAAGCCCACGGCGGGGGAGCTGAGCGAGCAGGCCGGTGAACTCGCTGATCTGCTGCTCGGACGCTGCTGCAGCAAAACAGCCGGAATTCGCCGCGTTGCTTGACTGGCCTGACCTGAACTTGCCCTGTCTCGGCGGCCGGGTACTCGATAATCGGGATGTGGCGACACCACCAGAGATGTCCGAATCGCCGCAGGGCCGGAGCGCACCCCGGGTCGTGCTCGCCGACGACGACGTCCTGCTGCGTGAGGGCCTGGCTAGCTTGCTCGATCGTTCCGGGTTCGACGTCGTCGGCCAGGCCGGTAACGGCGTCGAACTGCTCGCGCAGGTCCGTTCGGCCCGGCCCGAGCTAGCGATTATTGACATCAGGATGCCGCCTGGGCATGCCACCGAGGGGCTGCAGGCGGCGCGGGTGATCCGCGCGGAGCTGCCCGGCACGGCGATCATCGTGCTGTCCGCGCATGTCGAGGTGGAAGAGGCGATGGAGTTGCTGGCCGGCGGGGCGGGCACCGGCTATCTGCTGAAGAGCCGGGTCACCGATGTGGCCGAGTTCATCGAGACGGTGGGGCGGATCGCTGCAGGCGGCTCGGTGGTGGACCCGTCGCTAGTGCAGGAGCTCATCAGGGCGCGCAGGCGGCGTGATCCGCTGGATGCCTTGTCGCCGCGGGAGCAGGCGGTGCTCGCGCTGATGGCCGAGGGCGCGTCCAATGCCGGTATCGCCCGCCGGATCTTCATCACCGAGGGCACGGTGGAGAAGCACGTCCGCAGCATCTTGAGCAAGCTCGACCTGCCGGAGGGCGAAACCGTGCACCGACGGGTGCTGGCCGTCCTCAGGTTCCTCGAAGCCCGCTGAGGAATGACCAAGAGATGCTGATCGGAGTCCAGCTCCCGCTGCGACTGCACTGACGCTGAATCGCGCGGCCCTTGCGGCTGACTGGAGTCCGCTGATTCCTGCTGGCAGGTAGTCGGGCTGGGCGCTGGCCCGGAAGACACAAGCGGACCCGGCCGCGAAGCTGGACAGCATGCGGCACGAGCGTTACTGAGCCGCAAGGTGGAAGGAAGCGAGGCAAGAACGATGGCGGAGATTCTGGCGGCAAAGACATCGCTTCCCGGATGGCAGCGGCCGGGCACGTTCGAGGCCTTCCGCGCCGAGGCACTATTCGCGTCGACCCTGCAGCCCTCCGGGCCGCCCTGTTCCGAGCAGGTCCGGCGCGTCGTCGCGACGACGCTGCGGCGGCTGGGAACCGGCGGCTGTGCGGCGCGGACGGCCGCCGAGTTCGGTGACCACCCGGATACCGCGGTAGCCAGGATGTGCTGGGCGCTGGCGACGATCCGCGCGGTCTACCCGCCGTCGTCGATGACCCCCGCTCCCGGCCTGCGGTCACTCGCTTTCGCGAGCTGATCGTGGCGCCACGGGTTGAGCTCCGGCCACCCCCGGACCTGGAAAATCCCGAGGCTGGACGGCCACCGCGATGACGATTGTCAATCTGGGCGTCTCCCACAGGATCGCTGCAGCGGAGGTACTCGAGAAGCTGGCTGTTCCGTCCGCACAACGCGGCAGTGTCCTGGCCCGGTTGAGCGCTGTGCCGTCCGTCGATGAGGTGGCCGTCTTGTCCACCTGCAACCGGGTCGAGGTCTATGCGGCCGCGGACGGCCCGGCCGCACCGGTGGCCCGGGAGGCCGCGGACGCACTGGCCGCTCATGGGCGGGTTGAGGTCGGCGAGGTCCTGCGGCTGGCCCGCATCCGGGTCGGCGGCGCGGCCGCCGAGCACTTGTTCTCGGTCGCGTGCGGGCTGGATTCGATGGCCGTCGGTGAGGACCAGATCGTCGCCCAGATCAAGGACGCGGCCCGCGCGGCCACCGCGGCGGGAACTGCCGGACCGGCCATCACCGGCCTGATCGACGCTGCGCTGCGGGCCAGCAAGCGGGCCCGCACCCAGACCACGATCAGCACCGAGGGCGTCTCGCTGGCCCGGGCTGGCCTGGACCTCGCCGCCGCGCACCTAGCCGGGCTCGCCGCCCGCCATGCGGTTGTGATGGGTACCGGCAGCACGGGCAAGCTCGCAGCACAGCTGCTCCGCGAGGCCGGGGTCGGGCGGCTGTCAGTGGCCAGCCGCAGCCAGGAGCGAGCCGCCGAGGTGGCCGCAGCGGTCCACGGAAGGCAGCTGCGGACTAGCGACGTGCTCGCCGCGCTCGCCGACGCCGACATCCTGGTCACCGCTACCGGCGCCGCCGCTCCCGTCGTGCTCGCCGAGCACCTGCGGGCCGCCCGGGCCCAGGCCGGCCGCCGGCCGCTGTTCGTCCTCGACCTGGGCATGCCACCCGACGTCGAGCCAACCGTCGGGCGGCTAGCCGGCGTCACGCTCATCGACATCGCGGCGCTCGGCCGGCACCTGGCTGACCGAGCGCTACCGAGCCAGATCCCCCAGGTCCGCGCGATCGTCGCCGCCGAGGCCGCGGCGTACATCGACCGGCAGGAGCAAGCCGCCGCGGCGCCCGTCATCGCCGCGATGCACGCGCGGATCAGGCAGCTCGCGGACGCCGAGCTGGACCGCCTGCACGGCCGACTTCCGGGCCTCAGCGACCAGCAGCGGGCCGAGATGGCGGTTACCGTCCACCGCATCTTGCGCAAGATCCTGCACCAGCCGACCGTCCGGGCCAAGGAACTGTCCGCCGGACCAGAAGGACCGGTCTATCTCGACGCGCTGCGCCAACTCTTCGACCTGCGTACGGGTGAGGCTGGGACATGAGCTCCCCGCACCACCGTCCGCGGCGGCTGGGCACCCGCGGCAGTCCGCTCGCGCTGGTCCAGGCCGGCCAGATCGCCCGCCAGTTGCGTGAGCCGTGCGGCCAGCCGATCGTCCTGGTCACGATGGCCACGCCCAGCCTCGACGCCGCTTCCACAGCGCTGCCGGGGCCGGGACGCATAGCACAGGGATCTTCCGCGCGTACTGCGTGCAAGGGCCGGACGCTCACTCGCCCGGCAGCCGCACTGACCGGCGAGGTTTACCGGGCAGCGGGAACTCCAGGTTTCCAGGTAACGGGACTCGCCTTTGGCGGCCTCCGCCAATGACGATACCGGCCCTGCTTGGTGAAGCTGGATCTTATTACTCATCGAGGTTCTGCAGGATAGGTGAGAGATGCTGAACACCCTCGTTGGTGCGCTTCTTCTCCACGGTGCCACCCCGTAATCAACAACCTACCGGCGGCGAACAGCATGAATACAGATACCGGCTCAGAGCGGGCGCTGAATGTTCGCGAGGCGACATTTCAGCTGCTGCGCGACCTCGGGCTCACCACCGTATTCGGTAATCCGGGATCTACCGAGGAGACATTCCTGGCGAATTTCCCGGACGACTTCCGCTTCGTGCTCGCTCTGCAAGAGGCGTCGGTCATCGCGATAGCGGACGGCTTCGCCCAGGCGAGCAGGGCTCCGGCGCTGGTGAACGTGCACACCGCGACCGGGCTGGGCAACGCCAAGGGCAACCTGATGACCGCCTTCCTGAACCGCACGCCGCTGATCGTCACGGCCGGGCAGCAAGACCGCCGGATGCTGCTGCTCGAACCATGGCTGACCGACGTCGAGCCCGAAGTTATGCCCAAGCCCTGGGTCAAATGGGCCTACCAGCCGGCCCGGGCGCAGGACATCCCCGCCGCGTTCATGCGGGCCTACGCCACCGCGATCCAGCCGCCCGCGGGCCCGGTGTTCCTGTCGCTGCCGCTGGATGACTGGGCCGCCCCGGCCCTCGGCCCGGTGACCGTGCGGACCGCGTCCGCCCGCACCGGCCCGGACCCAGCCCGGCTGCGGCGCCTGGCCGACGCGATCGCCGGCGCCGAGCGGCCGGCCCTGATCTTCGGCGCGGCCGTGGCGCGCGCGTCGGGCTGGGATCAGGCGGTCACCCTGGCCGAGAAGATGGACGCCCCGGTGTGGGCGGCACCAGCCTGCGAGCGGGCGCCGTTCCCCGAGGATCATCCGCTGTACCAAGGTGGCCTGCCGTTCGCGATCGGGCCGCTATCCAGGCATCTGGACGGCTACGACCTGGCCGTCGTCGTCGGCGCGCCCGTCTTCCGCTACTACCCCTACATCCCGGGCGATTACCTGCCGGACGGCCTGCGGCTGTGGCACGTCACCGACGATCCCGCCGAGGCCGCCCGCGCCCCGGTCGGGGACAGCATCCTCGGCGACCCGGTCCTGACCATCGAACAGCTGCTGCCGCTGATCCCCCAAGGCGCCCGCACCCAGCCGCTCAAGCCCCCGCTGCCGCACCGGATGTCCCCGCTGCCACAGACCCCCGCCGCCGGCAAGACAGCCGGGCCGCCCACCGCGCGCGAGGTGTTCGACGAGCTGTACCGCAGCTGCCCGGCCAACGCGATCCTCGTGGAGGAGACCCCGTCCAATCTCGGAGATCTCCACGCGGCCTGGCCGATAACCCAGCCGGACGCGTTCTACACCATGGCCAGCGGCGGGCTGGGCTGGAGCACCCCCGCCAGCGTGGGCATCGCCCTGGCCGAGCGCGACAGCGGCAGGAACCGGCCGGTCGTCATGGTGGTCGGCGATGGATCCTTCCAGTACTCGGTGCAATCGATCTGGACCGCAGCGCAACTCCGGCTGCCGGTCCTCTTCATCGTGCTGCGCAACGGCGAGTACGCAATCCTCAAGGCATTCGCCGAAGTCGAGGACTCGCCGGGCGTCCCCGGGCTCGACATCCCCGGCATCGACGTCGTATCCCTCGCACGTGGATACGGCTGCCACGCGGCCCGCGCGGACACCCTCGACGTGCTGCGAGCCGAAGCCGCCGCCGCGGCTGACCGGAAAACACCGACAGTACTGGAGGTCCCGATCGCGGCGACTGTACCTCCGCTGCTGTGATACCGCGCCGGGAGCCGGGTCCATAGGGCAGACGCGATGGCAACATCCGCACCAACCATGCCCCAGGCAGGAGATGGCCGGGATGTCCCTGAAGGCTGATACCGGCGCCGCGGCAGTGCGCACCCTGATCCCGGCACGGCTGGACCGGCTGCCGTGGACCCGGTTCCACACCAGGCTGATCATGGCGCTGGGCACCGCGTGGATCCTGGACGGCCTGGAGATCACCCTGGCCGGCGCGGTCGCGGGCGTGCTGACCAACTCGGACACGCTGCACATGTCCTCGGCCGCCGTCGGGGCCGTGGCCACGGTCTACCTGGTCGGCGAGGTGGCCGGGGCCCTGGTGTTCGGACGGCTGTCGGACAAGCTGGGCCGGCGCAAGCTGTTCGCGGTGACCCTGGGGGTCTACCTGATCGGCAGCGGGCTGACCGCGGCCACCGCAGGTGCCGGGCCCGGCTGGGTGGTGTTCTTGTACGCCACCCGGTTCATCGCCGGCACCGGGATCGGCGGGGAGTACGCCGCGATCAACTCCGCGATCGATGAGATGATCCCGGCCCGGTATCGCGGCCGGGTCGACATCGGCGTCAACGGCACCTACTGGGCCGGGTCGATCCTCGGCACCGGGATCTCGCTGCTGTTCCTGAACGTGATCGGCCCGGTGCTGGGCTGGCGGCTCGCCTTCCTGGTCGGCCCTGCCCTGGCCGTGGTCATCATCTACGTCCGCCGGGCCCTGCCCGAAAGCCCGCGCTGGCTGCTGACGCACGGCCGGGCGGCCGAAGCCGAGCAGAACCTCGCCCGCATCGAGGCCCAGGTCCAGCACGATCTCGGCCGACCGCTGCCGCCGGTGGATGACCGCCAGGAGATCGAGGTCCGGCCGGTCCGCCGGACCGGCTACCACACCTTGCTGGGGCTGCTGTTCACCAGCTACTGGCGCCGCGCGGTGCTGGGCGCCAGCTTGATGATTACCCAGTCGTTCCTGTACAACGCGATCTTCTTCACCTACACGCTGGTGCTGACCGAG
>Ga0187814_10000547_pt1 | contig 12877 bp, 9 predicted proteins | sample NC_S_4_FD_132450 | JGI IMG/M metagenome (GOLD analysis project Ga0187814, IMG submission 132450) | Wetland sediment microbial communities from Neuse River Estuary, North Carolina, USA - ASW-S_4 | ecosystem: Environmental > Aquatic > Freshwater > Wetlands > Sediment | place: USA: North Carolina... | reverse complement strand
CTCGGTCCACTGCTCACGGTGCGCCGGGTGCGCCTGCCCGACGGGAAGCCTCTTGCTCGCAACCCCGGGGAGTGGGCAAGCAGTCCGGATCGCAGCTCTGGGCATCGGGCGAGCAGCCGAGATTGGGCGCGCGGTCGCGGCCGCACCCCGAGATTGGAGGCCGCGAGGTGAATCGGCGCCATCGCCCCCCCTACTGGGCGTTGGTCGCGTTTGCGGCGCTGCTGGTGGCCCCGCCGTGGGCGACCGCTGCAATCGCAGGGGTAGCGCTCGGGGTGGGCGTTCTCAGAGCCGGATGGTTTTTAGCTGGAAGGGCGCGCCCGAGAGCGATGCCGGAGGACGCAATCGTGCTCGGCACCGGTCTGGCGGGCGGCCGCAGGTGGATCACAGAGCGCGATCTCGGCTCCCATGGACTGATCGTTGGAGCCAGCGGCGCCGGCAAAACAACGTCCCTGCTCACGATCCTGGGCCAGCTGATCAAGCGGGGACGGCCGGTGATCGTGATCGACATGAAAGGCTCACCTTCGTTCGCACGGGCGCTTGAGCAGGCCGCCGTCACGGCGGGACGACCGTTCAAGCTTTGGACGCCCGATGGACCTGGCCGTTGGAATCCGCTCCAGTACGGGAACCCGACGGAGCTGAAGGACAAGCTGATCGGTTCCGAGCGATTCACCGAGCCGCACTACCAGCGAGCCGCTGAGCGCTTCGTGCTGAACGTGTTGCAGGTGCTCGACCAGGCGCATCCGGAGCGCAGGCCAACGCTCGCGGAGGTCGTGCGGTTGATGGATCCCCGCCGCCTCGCGGTCTCGCTTCGTGACGTGCCGCAAACCCTCGCCGAGCGCGTGCAGGATTACCTGGCGGGGCTCACCCCCGACCAGGTCAGCGCGATCCGGGGATTGCAAACCCGTCTCGCCATCGTCACCGAATCCCACACCGGGCGCTACCTGGAACCGGAACGCGCGGCCGCGGACGATACGATCGACGTGCGGCGGGCTCTGAGTGGACCGGAGGTGGTCTTGTTCAGCCTCAACACGAGCATCTACGGAAAGCTCGCGGCACAGCTCGGGACGCTCGCAGTGCAGGACCTGATCTGTGCCACGGGCCAGCGGCTGCAGGGGCGGGCGCTCGGCAGCCAACGCGACCTTGCTGTGGTGGCGATCGACGAGAGCTCGGTCCTCGGGGACCAGTTGATCACGCTGTTTGCTCGCGGGCGCGAGGCGGGCGTGGGCGCGCTCGCGGTCACCCAGGAGCTGGTCGACTTCGATCGAATCTCCCACGGCCTACGTGACCAGGTGCTCGGCAACACGGCCCTCAAACTGGCCCACCGACAGGAGGTTCCCTCCTCGGCGCAGACGATCGCCGAGATAGCTGGGACCGAGAAGGCGTGGGACATGACCGAGCAGGTGGGAGGCTCGCTGGTGAGCGGCTACTCGAACGGCCGGGGAACGCGGCGGGAGGTCGAGCGGTTCGTCGTGCACCCGAACGAGATCAAGGCACTGAGGACCGGTGAGGCTGTCCTGATCTCGAAGCTGCGTGGGGAACGAGCTCAGGTAGTTCGTGTAATGCCGGCAGAACGCGGACCATCCGTGTCTCGGGCTGCGCCGGCGCGCGCGGCCGACCGCCCGTTGGAGCGGGATGCCCCCGGGCTCAGCTGAGGCCGGGCTCAGCTGTCCTGAGCGTTCTGACCTACGGGCGTGGGAAGCCGGCCGCTTACGGGCGTGGGAACCCGGCCAGGGCTAGCCTGGGCGCGGGGACTTCGCCGTGCGGCAGTCAGCCGGCGTGTCTCACCCTGCCCTGGGCCCCACAACGCAGATGAAGCCCAGCGGCTCGTCGCCGAGAGCCTCGAAGCAGTGGAGCTCCTGGCCCGCTACGTAGACCGCATCCCCCTCCCCCACCTCGTCCGTCTGGTCGCCGAGCGTGACCCGGGCGCGGCCCGAGACGATGACCACGCCGTGATCGTGGTCATGGCGTTCGCGGGCTGTCCTGCCGCCAGGGGGAACCTGGAAGTAACGAACGCGGTACTGGCCGGCGCCGTCCGCCTCGCCGATCAGCTCGTGTTTGAGGATGGCCGCGGAATCGCCGTACCGCTGCGGCTCGACGCCCTCCCAGCGGGGCGCGTGGTCCCAGCCCCCGCCGGACCGCCGGTGGATGACGCCCATCGCGCCAGCTCCCTGATCCGGGCGGCGGCGGCTATCCGCCGCCCGGGGTCACCCGGTAGGCGTCGAACACCGACTCGAGGTTTCGCAGGCGACTGATCGTCTGATCGAGGGTCCGGGTGTCTGCCACCTCGACCACGAACCGGTTCTTCACCATTGGATGGTTGACCGAACAGCGCGCCTCGAGGATGTTGATGCCGGCCTCGGCGAATGTGCGCGACATGTCCTCGAGCAGGCGGTGCCGGTCCCAGGCGTCGACCTCGAGCTCGACTCGGAAGGCGGTCTCGGCGTCACCACCCCAGCTCACGTTGGTGAAGCGTTCCGGGTCCTTGCGCAGTACGGCGACGTTGGGGCAGTCCTCGCGGTGGATCGTGATCCCCCGGCCGAGCGAGATGTATCCAACGATCGGATCGCCCGGGACGGGCCGGCAGCACTTCGCGAGCCGGAGCATCACCTCGTCGATCCCGTCGACCGTGATCCCGTAGCGGGTGGAGGAGATCGTGGCGCGGGAGCGCCGGCGGCGGGTCTGGAGGAGGTCGTCGGCGGCGGTCGGCTCGGAGTCGGCCGCCTCTCCCTGCTTGAGCCTCTGGAGCACCTTGTTGACAACGACCTTGGGTGAGATCTTGGCGGCGCCGAGGGCGATGTAGAAGTCGTCGGCCTTGCGGAACCCCACCTCGCGGATGACGTCGGCGAGCAGGGACGAGCCGACGATCTTCTGAGCCGGCAGTCCTTGCTTGCGCAGGTGCTCCTGGAGGAGCTCGCGGCCCGCATGCTCGGTGTCCCGTCGGGACTCCGCCTTGAACCACGCCTTGATCTTGTTGCGCGCCCGGGTCGTCTTCACCAGCGCCAGCCAGTCACGCGACGGGCCGCGTTCACGCTTAGAGGTCAGGACCTCGACTATGTCGCCGGAACGGAGCTGGTAGGAGAGCGGCACGATCTTCCCTCCCACCTTGGCGCCCACGCAGCGGTGGCCAACGTCCGTGTGGATCTCGTAGGCAAAGTCGAGCGGAGTCGAGCCCGCCGCGAGCGACTTGACCTCGCCCTTCGGGGTGAAGACGAACACCTCGTCCTCGAACAGGTCCACCTTGAGCGTGTCGATGAACTCCCGCGGGTCCGCCTCGTCCTGCTGCCAGTCGAGCAGCGAGCGCAGCCACTTGAGCTTTCCGTCGGGGTCGTCGGCCGATGCACCGGCTCCGTCACGGCGCCCTGGAGATTCCTTGTACATCCAGTGGGCGGCGACCCCGAACTCGGCCAGATCGTGCATCTCCCGAGTACGGATCTGGATCTCCAGGGGCCTGCCCTCGGGGCCGATCACGGTCGTGTGCAGCGACTGGTACATGTTCGCCTTGGGCATCGCGACGAAGTCCTTGAAGCGGCCGGGCAGCGGCTTCCAAAGCGAGTGGATCACCCCCACAGCGCCGTAGCAGTCCTTGACCGAGCCGACGATCACCCGCATCGCTGTCAGGTCGTAGATCTCGTTGAACTCGCGGCCCTTCTTGGTCATCTTCGAGTAGATCGAGTAGAAGTGCTTTGCGCGCCCTGAGATCTCCGCCTCGATGCCCAGCTCCGCGAGCTCCTTCGACAGGTAGGTGCCGGCCTGGTTGACATAGCGCTCGCGTTCGGCCCGCTGCTGGGCGACCAGGCCCTTGATCTCGTTGTACTTGCGCGGGTGCAGCGCCTGGAAGCTCAGATCCTCCAGCTCCCACTTGATCGCGTGGATACCGAGGCGATGAGCGATCGGCGCGTAGATGTCAATCGTCTCACGCGCCTTCTCGATCTGTTTCTGCTTCGGAAGCGCCGCGATCGTCCGCATGTTGTGCAGCCGATCGGCCAGCTTGATCAGGATGACGCGGATGTCCGTCGCCATCGCGACCATCATCTTGCGGTAGTTCTCCGCCTGCGCCTCGTCGCGTGATTGGAAGGTCAGCCCAGTCAGCTTGGTGACGCCGTCGACCAGGCTCGCGATCTCCTCACCGAACGCGTCCCTGACCTCCTCCAGGGAGGCGGAAGTGTCCTCGACGGTGTCATGCAGGAGCGCCGCGCAAAGCGTCTCGGTGTCGAGCCGCATCCCCGCACAGATCTTCGCGACCCCAATCGGGTGGATGATGAAGTCCTCGCCGGACTTGCGCCGCTGATCGGCGTGGTGCGCGCCTGCGTAGACGAACGCCTCCTCGACGCGATCTCGGTCGATCGCAACTGCGGCCTGGTGGGCGTGCTCCTCGACGATCGCGAACAGGTCGCCGAGCAGCCGCCGCTGAACCGGACTCAGCTCCGCCCGCTCTACCGTCGCCTGGCCGTCCGGGTTCTCGACCCTATCGACAGGCGCGCGTCTGGCGGGGATCAGCGTCGCAGCGCGACGGGCGTCGGCTTGCTTGCTGGGTTTCTGTTGTTGCTGAGTAACCGGTGACCGTCCTCGTATCGCTGTGCGTAGACCCTGTACGCCGGCGAGCGATCGAGCACGGTCTGCGCGAGGCTCGCGATTGCCAGGGCCGGCAGATCCCGGTCGAGGCTGACGAGCTCCAGCTCCGCGAGCACTCTGACCAACCTTCCCGCTAGCCGTGCTGGACGGCCGTGCGGACCTTCGCCGCGAAGCAGGCGCTCGAGCTCCTCACCGGCAACCCTCCCGCGGGACTGGAGGTCCCGGTAGAGAGCCACGAGCGAAGCCCGGAGACCGAACTCCAACTCGTGCATCTGCTGAGTAAAGCGTAGCTCAGCCTCACCCCAGGCCAGGTGGGTGAACCCAGCTCCGTGCTCGAGTAGCTGCGACGGAGAGGCGCTCGTGGGCGGGTCCAGAGCGACCAGATGCTCGAAGCGACTGGCCAGCTGCTCATCGCACTCCAGCGCGTGATACGAGGCCAGGCAGAAGCCGCCGATGCGGGCCTCGAGTCCGCGGCGCCTTCGCGAGACGTCTGCGCAGACCGCCAGCAGCCGCCCTCCGGCGGCGAGTGCGTCTGCGAGCACTGCCAAAACACTCTCCCCACGGCGGTCGAGGACCAAGCGCTCAGCAGCCGGGCCCGAGTCCGCTCTGTCCAGCGAACGCTCGACCTCGTAGATCACGGCGCGCAGGTAGTCATCGGGCTCGCCTAGCACTTCGATCGAGCCGGGCGCGCACGCGCTCGCGTGGCGGAGCACCAGCCGCGGCGACACCGCACCTCGCCAGAAGTTGCGCTCCAGAAAGACCACCGCCTCGACGGGGCCAGCCGTGTGCGTCTGGAGCCCGTCTTCGCACCCGAAGGCCACGGCCGGCATGCGTGTTCCACCGGCCTCGAGGCTGAACCGAGCATGGCGTCCGCTCTCCCCCATCGGTCGCAGGTCTCGTAGCCGCGCTCCGGGCACGAGAAGCCGCGGGCGGGGGTTGCCGACGCCGCTTGGTTCGAGACGCTCGAGCTCCTCGGCCAGCGTCAGCCCCAGCTGCGAGCCCGAAACGATGGCATCGACCGACTGCACGGGCTGGAGCATCTCCGGCGTGAGCATCGACTCCGCTTGATGCTCGAACGCGCTGCGGAGCAGGTCCACTTGATCCTGGCGAATCATCAGCCCGGCGGCAGCGCGGTGTCCCCCGTAACGTTCGAGATGCTCTGCACACGCGTGCAGCGCACCCAGCAGGTCGAAGCCGGGAATGCTCCGAGCCGAGCCGCTGCAGAGGCCCTCGCCACCCAGCGCGACGAGAACCGCCGGACGATGGCAGCGCTCGGCGATCCTCGAGGCCACGATCCCGATGACACCCGGGTGCCAGCCCGCGCCGGCGAGGACGTACGAGCTGCGCTGACCGAGCTCGTCGACCTGGGCTTCGGCTTCCCAGGCGATCTGGCGCTCGACCGCGCGCCGGTGCGCGTTGGCCTCGTCGAGCTCGTATGAGATCTCCGTTGCGCGTTGCCCGTCGCCGGTCAGCAGCAGCTCGACGCCGGCGTCGGCGCGACGAAGCCGTCCGGCGGCATTGATTCGCGGCGCCAACCTGAAGGCGAGGGCGTGCGCATCAAGTGCGTTCGGGTCCACCCCCGCAACCTCCATCAACGCGCGCAGACCCGGCTTGGCGGTCACGGCCAGCGCCGCCAGCCCCTCGCGCACGAGCCGTCGGTTCTCCCCCCGCAGCGGCATCAGGTCGGCGACCGTGGCCAGCGCGACGAGCTCGAGATCCTCCTCCGCTGTGCTCGCCCCGAGCGCCTGCGCCAGCTTGTAAGCAACCGCTGTCCCGCACAGATCGGCACTCGGATAGCAGCAGACGGCCGGGTGGACCAGCGCGCAGGCGGGCAGGTTGCCGTCGGCACGAGGGTGGTGGTGGTCGGTGACCACGACTTCGAGTCCGAGCCCGGTGGCAGCCCGGACCTCCTCCACGGCGGTGACGGCGCAGTCGACGGTGATCAGGAGCCGCGTGCCTCGCTCCGCGAGTCTGCGAACGGTCGCCAGCGACAAGCCGTAGCCGTCCTCGATCCTCCCTGGGATGAACCAGTCCACCTCGGCTCCAAGCGCCCGAAGCGCTCGCACCATCGTCGCGGTCGCGCAGACGCCGTCCACATCGTAATCGCCATGGATCGTGATTCGGGTTCCCGCGTGGACGTGGCGCTCGATCAGCTCGACGGCGCGCTCGATCCCGGCAAACGCACTCGGCGGGTGCTCCTCACGTGCGTCGAGGAACTCCCGCGCCGCGGCCGCCTCGCCGAGCCCACGGCGGACGAGCGCCTGGGCGAGCACGTGACTGACACCAAGCTCGCGCTCGAGCGCGAGCGCGGCGGTGAGGTCATAGCCGGGAACATCGATCCGCGGCGGAGGCCCCGATCGGCGGGAGGGCGGCCGCTGCTCGTCCGCCGGGTCCCCGGGCGCGGGGAGCACGCGGAGCGCGGAGGCGGGCAGCGGCGCTGGCGCGAGTTCGGGGACGAGCGCGGGCTCGAGCATGGCCCCAGCCTAAGCGGCGCCCCCGACGGATCGATCGGGGTGGGCCCGGCGCGTGACCCGGACGTCACACGCCGTGGGGAAGGCGCCACAGACGCGGCGCTACGGCTGCTACGTCAAGCCGCCGAAGTCAGCGCCGAGGCGCGCTCGCGGCGCAAGCCCTCCAGGTACACCAGGCCCATCCCGATCAGCGCTCCCGGTATCGCCTCGAGGGCCGTGGTTATGTGGGTGCTGCTCCGTCCGGGGATGGCGAAGCCGTTGACGATCAGGCCGAACAGCACGGCGCCGACCAACGCTCCGATCAGGGCGCCGACGATCCCGCCCCAGTAGTGATCCGGAAGCCAGATCGTGAAGTGCCACAGCGCGAGACCCATCATCACCCACGCGAGCATGCCCATCAGCGATCGCCTCCTGTCGGGGTCCTCATCTGCGCCTCCCGTGGCGGCGGTTGCGCGGACGGGACTTTGGCGCGCGCTTAGGCTTCTGCACGGGCGCAACGCCCTCGTTCTCGGCGATGTCCGGCGCGTGGTGCGCATGGTGCCCGTCGCCATCGCCGTCCCCGGCAGGCGTGGAGGCCGCGGGAGGCTTCGGTTGAGCTGCGGGTTTGGGTGGGGCGGCTGCGGGTTTGGCTGGAGCGGGCGTCCCGGTCTCGGGGCGGTGCGCCAGCCGCTTGGTCAAGGTGGAGCTCTGGCGCGTCGGGAGCTCTGGTTCGATCTCAAGGTCGCGCTTCATCTGCTCGAACTCGGCAACCGAGACCGTCTCGGGCTCGGGTGTGGACAGGCGGCCCGGGCGGCGCGCACGCTTGACGACGGGCTCCACGTCCGCCCCGACGCCCGCGTAGGCCGGCACGTATCCCATCTCGGATTCGATCCGGTGGCGCCGGGCGCGGTACTGGGGCTCGCGCTCCTTCCAGTGGGTGAGGACCGGCGAGGCGATGAAGATCGACGAGTAGGCTCCGGACGCCACGCCGATCAGCAGCGCGAAGGCGAAGTCCTGGAGCTCGCTGGAGCCCGCGACGCCGCCGAATAGCAGCAGCGCGACGATCGGCATCAGCGTGCAGGAGGTGGTCGCGATCGACCGGGTCAACACCTCGGACATGGAGCGGTTGACGATCTGCGAGAAGGCAGCTCGCGGCATCCGCGGGATGTTCTCGCGCACCCGGTCGAAGACGATGATCGTGTCGTAGAGGGAGTAGCCCAAGATCGTCAGCAGCGCGGCCACGGTCGCTGTCGTCACCTCCCGGCCGGTCAGGGCGTACACGCCTGCGGTGATCAACAGGTCGTGCATCAATGCGATCAGGACCGGGACGGCGAACTTCCACTCGAAGCGCAGCGCGATGTAGGCCGAGATCACGAGCAGCGAGGCGATGATCGCGATCACCGCGCTGTGGGCGACGGTCTTGCCGAAGGTCGGTCCGACCGAGTTGGTGTCGGGAGGCGAGCGCAGGCCGAAGTGGCTCTGCAGCGCCTGATCGACCTTTGCCACGCCCGCGGGCTGGAGCTTCTTGGCCGAGATCTCGAACACGTTGTTGCCCAGCCCCGGGTTGGAGATCTTCTGGACGACCGGATTGGAGGCCCCCGCGGCGCTCACGACGGCGGCGACCTGTGGCTGGGTCGCGCTGCGGACGAGGCTCGCAGTGATCTGTGTACCGGAGGTGAAGTCGATCCCCAGGTTCAGCCCCCTGCCGCCGATCGCGAGCGCACCGATCAGCAGGATCGTCCCGGACATCGTGAAGAAGTACTTGGAGGCGCCCATGAAGTCGTACCGCCACTCGTGCTTCTTGCCGCCGGCGCCGAGCGCGGAGCGGCTCGAGATCACGCGAGAGTTGCCCATGCTCGTGAGGATCGCCTGGGTCGCCATCACCGCCGTGAACAGCGACACGAACGTGCCGATCCCCAGGGTTAGGGCGAATCCCTGAACCTCGGAGGTGGCGAGCACGAACAGGATGAATGCGGTCATGATCGTGACCACGTTCGCGTCGATAATCGCCGTGAGGCCCTTCTTGTAGCCGGTGATGATTCCCTGCCGGATCGAGCGCCCGGCGCGGATCTCCTCCTTCACCCGCTCGAAGATCACGATGTTGGCGTCCGCGGCAACGCCGATCGTGAGGATCAGTCCTGCGATTCCTGGGAGCGTCAGGACGATCGGGATCAGCTTGATCAGCGCGTAGAAGTAGAGCGCGTAGACCATCAGTCCCGCGACCGCGATCAGGCCCAGCACGCGGTAGAAGATGAGCAGGAACAGCATCACCGCCGCCAGCCCGATGATCCCTGCCAGGATGCCCTTGTGCAGCGCCTGCTTGCCGAGCGTTGCGGAGACCTGCGACTGCGAGATCAGATTGAGCTTGATCGGAAGCGCGCCGAGCCGGAGCTGGGTGGCGAGGCCCTGGGCGGAGCTGATCGTGAAGTTGCCGCTGATCTCGGCGCCGTTGCCGCCGGAGATCCCGTCCGGGTAGGTCTTGAAGTCGATGTACGGGACGGTGATCAGCTGCGTGTCGAGCGCGACCGCGAAGTGCTGGTCATACGTCTGTCCGAGTCCGCTGACCAGGTCGCCCCGGTGGGCGATCGCCGCGGTGACGTTGGAGAAAGCCGTGTTACCCGCAGAGGTGAAGCCGAACGCGACGTCGGGTGCGCCGGACGGGTCGGTGCTCTGCTGCGGGTTGGTGATCTCGTTGCCGAACAGCGCGACGTGGTCCTTGAGCACGAAGAACTGCGCGTTGGGGTCGCTCCACTTCGGGGCGTTGGTGTAGCTCGAGGGAACGGCCCGGAGGACCACCCAGCCCTGCTGGACGGTGAGCGTCTGGACGCCCTTGGCCGACGCGCTGACCCCCGTCGGCAGGCTTGAGTCAAGGTCCGAGATGCTGTCTGCAGGACCCGCGAGGTAACAGTGCTGGCCGACCTGGAGAGTGACCCGGTAGTGCCGGGCGGCCGCTGCACACGCCGGGCTACCGGGCGCCCCAAACGCGAAGTACTCGGGCCCCTCCCGGGCATTGTCCTTGCTCACCTGCAAGGGCTGCTTGGCCGCCAGCTGAACGGCCTGATACAGCGACATGCTGCCGGCCCCCGGCGACCCCGGCGCCGCGGCGGTGCCCGATCCCTGGCTGATCGAGATCGCGCTCGGATCCTGAGTCGCGAGCTGCGACGCCACGGTCTGCCCGGTCGGGGTCAGCGCATTGGCCTCCCAGTCATAGAACTCGAGCCGTGCGGTCGTCCCGACGAGCTGCTCCGCGCGCTTGGTGTTCTGCACGGCCGGGAGCTGGACGGTGATGTCGTTGCTGCCGGAGGTCGAGATCTGCGGCTCGGAGACGCCGAGCTGGTTGACCCGCTGGTTCATGATGTCGACGGCGCGCTGGAGCGCGGCCTGAGTAACGTGCGGAGTCTGGGGCGTGGGCTCGCCCTCGTAGATGAGCTGGACACCGCCCTTCAGGTCCAGTCCGAGCTCGGTCTTGTGCGACTTGACCGCACCGGGAATGCCGGCGATCACAACGAGCGAAGCCAGGACCAGACCGGCAACCAGGGCGAGGATGAACGCGTTGCGCTGGCGATCAGTCATCGCTTCGGCTTGATGCTACCGGCGGCAGAGGTCAGTGCCCGTTGGCCGGCGTAAGCACAACCAGGACGCCGCCGTCGTCGTCGTCGTAGGCGGGAAAGATGTCGGCGACCGCCCTCGCGGGCGCCCCGCCGTTGGCGTGGATGTCGACGCGCTTGCCCTGCACCCGCACCTCCCATTCGAGCGCGGTCTTGACGTGGTCGGTGCCGTCCTCGAATTCGAGACCGAGGGCGCCGGCGATGGGCCGGCCGATCGCCTTCTCCGTCGTCATCCCGGTCAGTTCGAACGAGCCCCGACCGCAGTCCACGATCCGTCCGTCCCGGTCGCAGGCGAAGAAGGCCGCGTTCGGGGCGGGGTAATAGTCGTCGAGAAGCTCGAACAGATAGGCGAACCCGCACTTCTCGCAGCCGCGCACCTCATCGCGCCGGAAGGCGACGTTGCGCTCGGTGGCCATCGACCTGTGGCCGCAGTGCGGGCAGATGAAGTAGTGCTCCCGACTCATGGTCTACGGAGGATAGCCAGCCGCCTCTGCGCGACGGGCCGCCCGGGACCGGCTCTTACGAAAGTCGTAAGCTAACCGCCAACACGGATATGACTGGTGAGAGCGTGGGGTTGGTCGCGGGCGCGGGGCGCAGCGAGAGCGCCGCCTGGTGCGAGCCCTCGTCCGTGCAGCCGGGCGGTCGGGTCCGGGCGCCCGGCGAGCTGGCCCTGGTGCAGGCGTTCATCAACAGCCACTACGACCTGGAGTTCCAGCACGGGGCGGACCTGTTTGCGACGCCCGCCGCGCTCACGCGCTGGATTGCGCGGCGCAGTCCGCCCGGCGCCGGCGATGCCGGCACCGACATCAGCAGTGGAGACGTCCGGCGCGCGGTCGCGGTGCGGGAGGGGCTGAGGGCACTGGCGCGCATCAACAACGGGCCCGAGCCCGCTGCCAGGCGCGCGCTGGAAGAGCTCAATGCGGCCGCGATCGGCGTGGCGATCGAGGTCGTGTTCACCGAGGACGGACCGCGATTTGTGCCCGGGGGCCGCACCGTGCTGGAGCAAGCGCTGGGCGTGGTCTTGGCGGCCGCGGCGGGGGCGATGATCGACGGCAGCTGGCGGCGGCTGAAGGTGTGTCCGGGCGAGCACTGCGGGTGGGCGTTCTACGACCATTCGCGCAACCAGTCGGGTCGGTGGTGTTCGATGTCGGTGTGCGGGGGACGGGCCAAGGCGCGCGCGCATTACCGCCGGACGCGCGGCGGGAAGCGGCCGCGTGGAGGCGACAACGTGCGGCGGCGTGGAGGCGACTGACGTGCGAGGGCTGACCGCGCCACTGCTGCTGGTGGCCGCGAGGGCGCGGCGGCGGCCCGGGCGATGGCTGCTGCCCGTGCTGGGGATCGCGCTCGCGGCGGCGTTCGCAGGGGCGGTCGCGGCCGAAGGCGTGATCACCGGCGATCAGAGTGCTCGCTCGGTGCTCCAGGGGCTCTCCGGACTGGATCGGAGCGTCCGTGTCACCTGGCAGGGCGTCGTCGAGCCGGGAGTGCCGGCGCGGGCCCGGCGGCTGCTGCGCGGTATCGGCCTCGTACCACAGACGGAGGTAGTGCTGCTGAACCCGGTGAGGCTCGGCGGGGTGGTGGTGCGACCGGCCGCGATCTCGCCGCTGTCGGGCTGGCTGCCCGGCACCGCCGCACGCCGCCTGAGGCCCTGCCGGGTGCAGAGCTGCCCCGTGCTGCTGGTGGGGGGAGGGCAGTCCCCGTCGCAGCTCATCGCAGCAGGCGTACACCTGCGCGTCGTCGGCTCGTATCCACTCCGCTCCGCGGTGCCGTTGGGATTCAGCCCGGCGACCGCGGGCGAGCAGCCGGTGCTCCTGACCGGGGACGTTCGTGGCCTGGACGCCCTCGCGGGGCTGAGCGGCGTGTACCGCACGCACAGCTGGGTGGCGCTGCCTGCGACCGCCCGGCTTCGCAGCTGGCAGCTTGCCGGCCTGGAGCGACGGCTCGAGAGAACACAGGCGGCGCTGCAGACCAGCGGAAGCCAGTTCAGCCTCACCGGGCCGTTCAACGGTCTGGACGAGGCCCGCGCGCAGGCGAGTGCAGCGCCGCAAAGACTGCTGCTCGCGGGCGGGGGCGCCGTCGCCGCCCTGGCGCTGTTCGTCTTGCTCGCTGCCGGGGGCCTTCGTCGCGAACAGCATGCCGAGCTGCGACGGCTGCGCGCCGCGGGCGCGCGGGAGATCCAGTGCACCCTGTTCGCCGTCGCGGAGTGCGGGGGGATGTCCGCCGCCGCCCTGTGCTCGGGCGCGGTCCTGG
>Ga0187814_10000546_pt1 | contig 12901 bp, 10 predicted proteins | sample NC_S_4_FD_132450 | JGI IMG/M metagenome (GOLD analysis project Ga0187814, IMG submission 132450) | Wetland sediment microbial communities from Neuse River Estuary, North Carolina, USA - ASW-S_4 | ecosystem: Environmental > Aquatic > Freshwater > Wetlands > Sediment | place: USA: North Carolina... | reverse complement strand
CGGCCGGCGTCAGGTCGCTAATCCAGGGCGTGGTCGTAGTGATCATCGCCGCCATCCTCGGCGTGTCGCTGACCGGCAATCCGCTGAAGCTCATCGCCGCCGCGATCGTGCTCGTGATGGGTTCCGCCTTCTTCGCCTGCCTGTCGATGTCGATCGCCGGCATCGCGCTCGCCAGGGACCGGCTGATGGGCATCGGCCAGGCGATCACCATGCCGCTGTTCTTCAGCTCGAGCGCGCTCTACCCGACCAAGGTGATGCCCGGCTGGCTGCAGGCCGTCAGCAAGGTGAACCCGCTCACCTACGAGGTGGAGGCCCTGCGCGGCCTGCTCATCGGCACGGCGACCACGCTGTGGCTGGACGTAGTAGTCCTGGCCGGCGCCACGATCGCCAGCATCACCTGCGCCTCCCTGCTACTCCCCCGCCTGGCCAACCGCTAAGGCCACTCATCCGTAGGGTGGGACCGTGGGTATCGCTCCGCATATCGCACGCCTGCGGGCTGTCGTCGGGCACGAGCTGCTGCTGTTGCCGTCGGTCGCGCTGCTGCCCGTGGACGAGGCAGGACGCCTGCTGCTTGTCAAGCCGACGGGCCATGACGACGGGTGGCACATCCTCGGCGGCGCCGTCGACATGGGTGAATCGCCGGCCGAGGCGGCCGTGCGGGAGGCGCGCGAGGAGATCGGCGTCGGCGTACGCCTGGGGCGCTTGCTTGACGTGCTCGGTGGCCCTGATTACGAGGTCCACTACCCCAACGGTGACCGCGTCGCCTACGTCTCCGCGGTCTACGAAGCCCAGATCATCGAGGGCTCTCCGGCGCCCAGCGACGGTGAGCTGAGCGAAGTCGCCTGGTTCCATCCCGGCGAGCTGCCGGCAGTGCGGCTAAGCCGCTTCGCCCGCGCGCTGCTCCGGGCCACGGGGTATCTCGCCTGAGGGGCGGGGAAGTCCAGTGCGACGGCGCCGCAGCTCAGCCTCCACAGACGGGGGCACTGCGTGGCGAGCAACCCACTCGCGGACGGGGGCACCGCGTGGCGCAGCGCCGCCGCACAGCGTCACAATACAAGCTTGCGGGTACCCGAACAAGTCGTGACATCAGGGACAAGCTCGCAGGCTGCCTAGGATGGACCCATGGCTGAGTTTTCTTTCACCGAACTGCTTCCGCTCGGGCATGACGACACCACCTACCGGAAGATCGCTGATGGCGGGGTGGAAACCACGGGCGCGTTCGGGAGAACTTTCCTCCACGTCGATCCGGAAGCGCTTACCTTGCTGAGCCGGACCGCGATGCGCGACATCGCCCACCTGCTGCGGCCATCGCACCTGCGGCAGCTGCGGGCCATCCTCGACGACCCGGAGGCCAGCCCGAACGACCGGTACGTGGCCCGCGACCTGCTGCAGAACGCGAACATCGCCGCCGGGGGCGTGCTGCCGATGTGCCAGGACACGGGCACGGCGATCGTGATGGGCAAGCGCGGCCAGCAGGTGCTCACCGATGGCCGTGACGAAGAGCACATCGCGCGCGGCATCTACGACGCGTACACGACGCTGAACCTGCGCTACTCGCAGCTGGCGCCGCTGACCATGTGGGAAGAGAAGAACACCGGGTCCAACCTCCCGGCGCAGATCGAGCTGTACGCCACGCCGGGCGAGGAGTACAAGTTCCTGTTCATGGCCAAGGGCGGCGGGTCGGCGAACAAGTCGTACCTGTACCAGGAGACCAAGGCCGTGCTCAACCCCGCGCGGATGGCGTCGTTCCTCGAGGAGAAGATCCGGACCATCGGGACGTCCGCCTGCCCGCCGTACCACCTGGCGATCGTGGTCGGGGGAACCAGCGCGGAGTACGCGCTGAAGACAGCCAAGTACGCGTCGGCCAGGTACCTCGACACGCTGCCGGCCTCCGGATCGGCGGACGGGCACGGGTTCAGGGACCTGGAGCTCGAGGCCCAGGTGCTGGACATCACGAGGAAGATCGGGATCGGCGCGCAGTTCGGCGGCAAGTACTTCTGCCATGACGTGCGGGTGATCCGGCTGCCCAGGCACGGCGCGTCCTGCCCGGTGGCGATCGCCGTGTCGTGTTCGGCTGACCGGCAGGCGCTGGCGAAGATCACGGCCGATGGCGTGTTCCTCGAGCAGCTCGAGACCGACCCGGCGCGGTACCTGCCGGACCCCGGTTCGGTTGCCTCAGACAGCGCTGAGGTCGTCGCGATCGACCTGAACAGGCCCATGGCGGAAATCCGGGCCGAACTGACGAAGTACCCGGTCAAAACCCGGCTGTCGCTGACCGGGCCGATGGTCGTCGCCAGGGACATCGCGCACGCGAAGATCGCCGAGCGGCTCGACGCGGGCGAGCCCATGCCGCCTTACCTGCGCGATCACCCGGTGTACTACGCGGGGCCCGCCAAGACCCCCGCCGGGTACGCGTCCGGGTCGTTCGGGCCGACGACGGCGGGCCGCATGGATTCTTATGTCGAGCGTTTCCAGGCGGCCGGCGGGTCATTGGTTATGCTGGCGAAGGGCAACCGGTCCACGGGGGTGACCGAGGCGTGCAAGCGGCACGGCGGGTTCTACCTCGGCTCGATCGGGGGTGCGGCGGCGCGGCTCGCGCAGGACTGCATCACCAAGGTCGAAGTGCTGGAATACCCGGAACTCGGCATGGAGGCGGTGTGGAAGATAGAGGTCCGCGACTTCCCCGCGTTCATCATCGTCGACGACAAGGGCAACGACTTCTACGCCGAGGCATCAGGTCCGCTGTTGTCCATCGGCAGCCACCCCTAATCGCTGATATGGTCCGGCTATGCCCCCAATGACAGGGCGGGTCATCGCCGGGCGCTACATCCTCGACCAGCCCATCGGTCGCGGTGCCATGGGCGTAGTGTGGCGTGGCCGCGACCAGCTGCTTGACCGTGAGGTGGCGGTCAAGGAAGTCGTCCTTTCCTCGTCGATCGGCGCGGACGAGCGGACGAACGCCTACCAGCGGACGCTGCGCGAGGCGCGGACCGCGGCACGGCTGAGCCACCGCGGCGTCGTCACGGTGTACGACGTCGCCGAAGAAGACGGCCGTCCCTGGATCGTGATGGAGCTCGTGCCGTCCCGGTCCCTCGATCAGGTCCTGTTCGTGGAGGGGCGGATGAGCCCGCTGCGGGCCGGGCGGATCGGCCAGCAGCTGCTCGCCGCGCTCGCCGCCGCGCACGCTGCCGGGGTGCTGCACCGGGACGTGAAGCCGAGCAACGTCCTGATCGCCAGGGAAAAGACCGGCGCCGAATGGGGCGAGCGGGCGGTGCTGACCGACTTCGGCATCGCCCAGTTCGAGGGTGATCCGCGGCTGACGCAGACCGGGATGGTGATGGGCTCCCCCGGGTTCACCGCGCCGGAGCGGATCCGCGGCGGCGCGGCGACGCCCGCGTCCGACCTGTGGTCGCTCGGGGCGACGATCTACTCGGCGGTCGAAGGGCGCGGGCCCTATGAGTCGCGCGGCGGCGCCATCACCACGATGTCCGCGATCATCAACGAGGACGCCCCGGTCGCATCGAGCGGCGGGCCGCTTGCCCCGCTGATCGCGGCGCTGTTGCGCCGCGAGCCGTCCGCCCGGCCGTCCGCGGCGACCGCCGCGCGGATGTTCTACGACGTGCTGCCGCTGCTCGGCGACGGTGCCGCGAACTCCGGGCCCGCGCATCCCGCCACGGTGCGTTCCTCTTACGTGCCGTCGCCCGCCGCCCCGGTCGCTTCCGCCGCCGCGGCTGCGCCGGCTCCGGCGGCCGCCGCCGATCCGGTAGCCTCGGCCGCTCCGGCGGCTTCCGCTTCCCCGGTCGCCTCAGCCGACCCGGTCGCCTCAGCCGCCGCAGCCGCTTCCGCCGATCCGGTGGGGTCCGCTGCCGCGGTCGATTCTGATGCCCCGGCGGCTTCCGGAACCCCGGATGTCGCGGCCGGGGCGGCGGCTGGACAGCTAGCCGACGAGGATGCGGGCGACCTCGCCGAGGTTAAGCCTTCGGCCGGTATCGCGGCTGGTGACGAGGCCGCCGTCCGTGACGCCGCCGCGGTCGGTGCCGGTGAGGGCGCTGGTGCGGCCGTGGCCGCTGCCGCCCTGGCCGGGGTAGGCGCGGCCGCCGGAGACCACGCCGTCGACGAAGTGGCCGCCGTCGATGACGTTCCCGGCGAGGCTGTCGCGCCGCCGGTCGCCCAGGAATCGGTCGCAGCGGCGCCCTCGTCCGCGGCGACATCGCTCGACCCGCTGCCCGCCGCGTTCCTCCCGGCGGAGAAGCCCGGGCCGTCGTTCTCCCCGTCGCGGCCAGCGCCCCCGGTGCCGCAACCCGCACCGTCGTTCTCCGCTTCGCGGCCCGCACGCACCGATCCCCCCACCGCGCCGCAGGCCTCGTACGAGGCGCCGCAGTACGGCAATCCGGACGCGCAGTGGGGCTCAAGCGCACGGTGGGGCTCAAGCGCCCAGTACCAAGGGCCGAACGCCCAGTACGCGGGTCCGTCGCAGCCGTACCCGGACCTGGGCCGCCAGTACGCGCCAGGCACCGGCGGCCGCCCGCAGCGCCCGCGGCGGGGCCGCAGGATCGCGCTCGTCGCGGCCGCGGTGGTGATAGCCGCAGTGGCAGGCGGCGGGGCGGCGTTCGCGCTACGCCACAACCCGGGGACGACTGCCAACACGGTGCCGCCAAGTCCCAAGACGGCGTTCGGGTCGGTGAACGCGCTCAATAACCCGTCGACGGCTGTCCCATCGGGCTGGACGCCGGAAACGGTCCAGGCCTCCGCCGCCGGGTCGACCGCCGGTTTCAGCATCGACCTGCCGCCCGGCTGGACCGAGCGGCGCTCGGGGCTTGCCACGGATTTCTACGGCCCGAGCGGCATGTTCCTCGACGTCGACCTGACGCCGCACACCTACCAGAACATGGTCACCGAGGCCAAGTACATCAAGCAGCAGTCGCTCATCAAGGGCACGTTCCCCGGGTACCAGCAGACCCATCTCCAGGCCGTGCCGATCCGGGGCACCCAGGGCGCGTTCTGGCAGTTCAGCTGGACACCGTCCGGGGACGTCAAGCAGCTGTCCGATGACATCCTCTTCATCTTGAAGACACCGGCGGGTTCGCAGTCGTACGCCCTTTACTTCCGGGCGGCGGACAGCGGGTGGAACGCGAAGTACCTGCCCGCCTTCGAGCAGATCCTGCGGACGTTCCAGACGGTCCCCGCCTGACGGTCCCCGCCTGACCCTGGCCCGGCCGGTTTACGTGGAGAGCCCGGCCCGCGAAGGGGGGTCGCGGGCCGGGCTGTCTAACACGGCTGGTGCCGCTCTGGGATTAGTACCAGCCGTCCGCTTCCTCGTGCGCCCACGCGCCGCACGGCGAGCCGTAGGTGCCCTGGATGTAGTCCAGGCCCCAGCGGATCTGGGTGGCCGCGTCGGTCTGCCAGTCCGGGCCAGCGCTCGCCATCTTGGAGCCGGGCAGGGCCTGCGGAATGCCGTACGCGCCGGAGCTGGGGTTGCTCGCGTACACGTTCCAGCCGCTCTCGTGCGCCCATAGCGGCTGAAGGCAGGAAAACTGACTGCTCGACCAGCCGAACTGGCTGAGCATCGCCTGCGCGATCTGTTCCGGTGAACCCGAGGCCGTGCTGGCAGCCGGCTGCTGCGCGGCCACCTCTTGCGCAGGCTGCTGCTGGGCTGCCTGCTGTTGCGCGGCCTGCTGCTGGGCTGCCTGTTGGGCGGCGGCTTTCGCGGCCGCCGCCTTAGCGGCCGCATCCCTGGCCGCGGCTGCCCTGGCGGCCGCGGCGGCGCGTGCTAGCTGGGACTGCGCCTCGCGCTGATCGGTGCCGTAGCGTGCCTGGTCCAACTGGACGAGGCGCTGGGCCGCGGTCATCGTGTCAGCTTGCGCCGCGTCCTGCTGCCGGCTGTCGACCAGCAGGTGCGCGTCCGCGGCGCCCGCCGACGACGCGGCGGAGCCGGACGGCAGCGTGACGGCGGCCGCCGATATGGCGGTCGCGAGCGTGATGGTGCCTGCGGCGGCAATGATGATGACCCTGGAACGCTTTCCGTTGATCCACGATGGCGTGGAACGATGGCGTGCCAAAAAATAACCCTTGGTTGGTCGCGTCTGTCGCGATCGGTTTCCACCCCTGATGGCCACATTCCGCGCGCGTGAAGGCGGCGCCAGGCAAACATCGGCACGCGGACTAGGCGCGGGGACAGGGCGCCGGGTTGCGTCAGGCAACCGTGGTCACACGGGCAGGGTGCTTTCGGAGGATAACGATGCCACGGAACAATCGTTTGCGTAGACACATTCCGGCACCCGGGCCGCTCCGGGCGGCGGCTCGCGGTGTGCAGCGCGCGCGAAACCCCCGCTTCACCTGCGATTACCGTTACCCGCCAGTAGCATATGTGACTTCAGTCACGCAACACCCAAAACGCGTATTCCGCGGCCGGTTACGGCCGCTATCTCTGGTATTTGCGCCGTGTATATACCGAGTGTATAGTCGGCCGCGTGAGCGTGCCCTTGACCCTCCTCGGCCTGCTCGAACGCGAGCCAAGCCACGGATATGACCTCAAACGCGACTACGACGCGTACTTCGGCCGGGGTAAGCAGTTGCCGTTCGGGCAGGTCTACGCGACGCTCGGCCGGCTGGCGCGCGACGGCAAGGTCGTCGCGGGCGGCGCCGAACCGGGCGAAGGACCGGACCGCAAGCGGTACGCGATCACCGAGACCGGCCGGGACGAGGTCGACGCGTGGCTGGCGGAGCCGGCCGAACCCGAGCCGCACCTGCAGACCGTGCTGTTCGCCAAGGTGACGCTCGCGCTCATGCTGGGCAAGCCGGCCCAGGCGTACCTCGACACGCAGCGCTCCGCGCATATCCGGCGGATGCAGGAACTCACGGAAATCAAGCGAACCGGTCCGCTTATCGACGTGCTGCTCGCGGACCATGCGCTGTTTCACCTCGAAGCAGACCTCCGATGGATGGATCTCACGTCAGCGCGGCTGGCGGAACTAGCTGAGGCGGTACGAACCCCATGAACACCCCTGCTGTCCAGCGCGGCTGCCTGATCGAGGCCCGCGACGTCGTCAAGAGCTTCGGCCAGACCCCCGCGCTGCGCGGTGCGAGCGTAGCTGTCAGCCGGGGCGAGATACTCGCGATCATGGGCCCGAGCGGGTCCGGCAAGTCAACCCTGCTGCACTGCCTGGCCGGCATCTTCACACCCGACCGGGGCGAGGCGTGGTTCGACGGCCAGCGCCTCGACGCCCTCGGCGAAGCCGAACGCACCCGGCTGCGCAGGACCGCGTTCGGCTTCGTGTTCCAGTTCGGTCAGCTGGTGCCCGAGCTGACCACCGCGGATAACGTCGCGCTGCCGCTGCTGCTGAACCGGACGAAGAGGAAGGCGGCGTACAAGACCGCCGAGGCATGGCTGGACCGGCTCGGCCTCGGCGACAAGGGCGGCCGCCGGACCGGCGAGCTCTCCGGCGGCGAGGCGCAGCGGGTCGCGATCGCCCGGGCCCTCGCGCTCGCCCCCAAGGTCGTGTTCGCCGACGAGCCGACCGGGTCGCTGGACTCGCTGACCGGCGAGAAGGTCATGGACCTGATGACCGGGCTGGCGCGGGAGCAGGCCGCCACGGTGGTTCTGGTCACCCATGACGCGCGGGTCGCGGCGTACGCCGATCGCGTGGTCATGGTCCGTGACGGCCTCGTGTCCGCGGACCTCGGGACGGTCGGCAGCGCGGCGGGGTCGTCGCGCGCTGCCGTGACCTCTTATTCCGCGAAGGCGGTCCAGTAATGCTGCGCCTCGGCTTGCGGCTGACGCTGCGCAGCGGCCGGGAGGCGCTCGTGCGGCTGCTCGTCACGAGCGCGGCGGTCGCGGTCGGCGTCGCGCTGCTGCTCGGCGTCCTCGCCGAGTTCCACGCCTTCCAGGCCAACGCCAACCAGCCCTGCTGGTCGTGCACCACGGGCGCGTCGGTGCCGTCGTCGCTGCCCGCCCACGGGGACCTGTGGAACGACAGCGTCGACTTCTACCAGGGGCAGACGATCACCCGCCTCGATGTCGCCCCGCTCGGTCCCGGCGCGCCGGTCCCGCCGGGCATCGCGCACCTGCCCGCGCCCGGGCAGTACTACGCCTCGCCCGCGCTGGCCACGCTGCTCAAGACGGTGCCCGCCGGCGAACTCGGCGACCGGTTCCCCGGCCACCTCGCCGGGACGATCGGCCAGGCGGCGCTTAGCGGGACTAATGACCTGGTTATCTACATCGGCTACGCGCCGAAGGTGGTCACGGCGATCCCTGGCACCCAGTGGATCACCTCCATCGCCACCGCGCCGGCGCCCGAGGTGTTCACCCCGTTCTTCCGGTACGCGTTCGGGGTCGGGGTGCTCGCAGTCCTGTTCCCGATGCTCGTGCTGATCACCACAGCGACCCGGCTAGCCGCCGACCGGCGCGAGGAGCGGTTCGCCGCGGTGCGGCTGGTCGGCGGGACACCCGCCGACATCCGGGTGATCGCGTCGGTCGAGGCCGTGGTCAGTGCGTTCGTCGGGGCGGTGCTCGGGACAGTGATCTTCCTGCTAGTGCGCCCGGCGCTCGCAGGGGCGGCGCTGATCGGCACCCAGTACTTCGAGTCCGACCTGACGCCTACCGGCTGGGGATATCTCGCGATGCTGGTAGGCGTACCGATCGCGGCCGCCATCGCGGCACTAGTCTCGCTGCGGCGAGTCCAGATCTCCCCGCTGGGCGTCAGCCGCCGCACCCCCCCGAAGCCGCCGACGTTCTGGCGGCTGACCTTGTTGGTGATCGGCGTCGCGCTTTACGCCTACGGGCTGTCGAAGACGACGCACAAGAGCATCGGCGCTCAGGCCTATCCCGGCCTGCTCATCACGATGATCGGCCTCGTCGTCGCGGGGCCGTGGCTGACCGCGCAGGCGGCCCGCCTGTTCGGCGGCGCGACCAGTGGATCGTCCGCACTGCTCGCTAGCAGGCGGCTGGCCGACAACCCGAGGACGGCCTTCCGGTCGGTTACCGGGCTCGTCCTGGCTGTCTTCCTTGGCACGATGGTCGGCACGCTGGTGCCCGCGGTGAACGCGACCGAGGCAAGCCCGGCAAACGACGCGCTGAGCAACGTCCTGCTCGACCAGGTGGGGATCTCGCCGCAGGCGGGGGTGAAGCTGCTCAGCGGGCTCGACGCCATCAGCGGCGCCACAGCGTACCCGCTGTACGCGCTGGAGCCGTCGGGCAAGGGCCTGGGCGGGGGGAACGGGCCCGGCGGCGGCCCGGGCGGAGGCGGGGTCATAGGCGGTCCAGGCGGCCAGCTGTCGGGCAACACCGTAGTCAGCTGCTCGGTGATGCGCGACCTCGCAGTCCTCGGCCAGTGCGCACCCGGGCTCACGACGGTCCAGGCCGACGACGGTAGCCTCTACTCCGACAACCCCATCTTCAACACCAAGCCGTTCGTAAACTCGTCCGACCCCGCCTACAAAGGCGCCCTGGCCACGCTGCCGCTGCAGGCGGTCATGGTGCGGGTGAATAGCCCCGCGACGTTGGAGCGGGTGCGCACGTATCTGGCCGTCAACGCCCCGCCGCAGGAGAACACCGGCTCAGGGTCGGCGCCGACGCCGCCGCGAACGTTCGGTGAGACGCTGGACATCCGGCTCAGCCGCGCGGCCACCGTGGAGAAGATCGTCTACGCCGCGGTCGCGCTCACCCTGATCGTGGCGGGGTGCAGCCTGGCGGTCGCGGTTGGCGGCGGGCTGGTCGACCGCAAGCGCCCGTTCACCCTGCTGCGGGTGAGCGGCACCCAGGTCAGCGTGCTCTCCAAGGTGGTGCTGCTCGAGGCCGCGGTCCCGCTGCTGAGCGCCACCGCGGTGGCCGCGGCCATCGCGTACGGGACATCTCTCTGGGCGTTCATCCGCCTCGCGCCGGCCGGCACGGCGATCCCGCAGCTGGGCCACGACTATTTCGAGCTGATGGGCAGCGGCCTCGTTATCGCCTTCGGCGTCATCGCGGTTACGATCCCGCTGCTGCACCGCATGACCGCCCCCGGCAACGTCCGCTTCGAATAACCGGCGCCCCGCCCGGTATCCCAGAACCCCCGCCCGGCATCCCTCAACGTGGCCGATGGGCCATCGTCTACCAAAGAAGGTGGTCGATGGCCCATCCACCACGTTCGCGGCGCGCCTGGACACGCGGAATGTCATACCCCGGCGACATTCTGTGCACATGCCACGCATTTGCGAATACGATCGGGCGCGCCTGGCCGCGCTGTTGCCCACCCAGTATGGCGTCATCGCACGATGGCAGGCGCTTGAGTGCGGGCTGACGCCACGGGCCCTCGACTACCGGCTTCGCCCGGGCGGCCTGTGGCGTGCCATGCTTCCCGGCGTCTACGTGACCATGACGGGCACCCCAACGCCCGAGCAACGGGACATGACGGCTCTGCTGTACGCGGGTTCGCAGAGCCTCATCACCGGGGCGGTGGCCGTCCGGCGCCATCATCTGACCTGTGCTGGCTTGAACATGATCGACGTCCTGATTCCGGCTGATGTACGGCGCAAGAGCACCGGGTTCGTACGGATCCAGCGCACGGCCAGGATGCCGGAAAGGTTGTACACGACGGGCCCGATCCGGTTCGCGCCGCCGCATCGCGCGGTGGCGGACGCGGCCAGGACGATGACGAGTTACAGCGACGTGCAAGCCGTGGTCTGCGCGGCCCTGCAACGCAGGCGATGCACGCTGGCGGCGCTCATCAAGGAACTCAACGACGGCCCGTCGGCCGGGTCACGTTCGTTGCGGATGGCGCTTGCCGAAGCTAGCGACGGCGTGCGGTCGAAGGCTGAAGGCGACCTGCGGAACTTGATAGACCGCTCGGATCTGGAGAAGCCGCTATACAACGCCCGGCTGTACACCCCCGACGGGGATTTCATCGCCCAGCCCGACGCCTGGTGGCAACGAGCCGGCGTGGCAGGCGAAGTCGATTCACTGGAGTACCACATGAGCGCCGCCGACTATCGCGCCACCCAGATGCGCCACAATCGCATGGAAAGCTACGGCATCAATGTCCAGCACTGGCTGCCCAGCATCATATCGAGCGAATCCTTCACAGTGCTATCGGATCTCCGCCGTGCGATCGCTGCCGGGTACCGTAAGCCGCTCCTGCCTGTCGTCACGATGATCGAAGGCTAGCGCCATCAGGCGTCCCCGCGATGTGGTCGATGGGCCACCGACCACCTTCTTTGGTGGACGATGGCCCATCGACCACATTTGAAGGGGGGCGTGCGGGCGAAGGGGGGCGTCCGGCGGCAGATTGGGCTTTTCGGGGGAAAAGGCAAGGCATTTCGAGGGGCCGTAAGGAATTAATAATATCCGTTGGCTAGCTCGAAATCCCACGCGCCGCATGGCGTGCCGTAAATGGACTGGATGTATCCGAGGCCCCACTTAATCTGGGTGGCCGGGTTTGTCTGCCAGTCCGCGCCCGCGCTCGCCATCTTGTCGCCGGGCAGTGCCTGCGGGATGCCGTACGCCCCGGAGTAGGGGTTCTCCGCCTGGTAGTTCCAGCCGCTCTCCCGGTTCCACAGGTTGAGCAGGCAGCCCCACTGGGACGACTGGCTGAACCCGAACTGCGGCAGCATGTTGTACCCGATGCTCTCCGCGGTGCCCGGGTCGGGCGCCGGGGCGCTCACCGTGGTGACACCGCCGCTGGACGTCGACGAAGACGAACCGCTCCCGGACTGCTGCCCGGACTGCTGTGCGGCCTGCATCTGCGAGGGGCTCACCATCGCGGGCTTGGACGCTACGCTGAGCGTCCTGGCGGCATCGCTCATGTCAATCAGGGTGTTGCGCTCCTGCTCGAGCAGCGCGACCGAGTTGTTCTGCGGCAGCGCGCCGATGGCCGCGGCGAGGCCGCTCACACTGCCGCCCCGCGGGCTCATCACGTAGGCGGCGCCGGCGACCACGGCGACAAGCAGCACAGCCAGCCCGAGCGCGGGAAGCACAATCCCGGTCCTGCGGAACAGCCCGCGCTTGCGCCGCGAGCTCCGTGGCCCGCTGACGCCCGCGTAATCCCGGGCAGCCGTGGCGACCGTAGCGTTCGCCGAACCCCATGCCTCGTTCGTCGCACCCATCGACGCTGGCCTCGTCGTCTCCAGCATCGCTGTCCGGTGTCGTGACAACGCAGTCCCTTCGGTCCATGCCGCCCACTTGTTACCGCTTGGCGAACAACAATGCCAGAAAGGGAGTTCACCTGCCCGCAACTTCCGCAAGAAAGGCCGGAAAGGCACTAGGAGCTTTAGGCGCCATTCCGTGACGCAAATCACAGGCTTATAACACAATCCGTGACAGCGCCGCCGGGGTGCGAGATGATCGGCGCCATGGCTGTCCCACTCCGCGCAGACCCGTTCGCGCGCGCCGAAGCCAGCGCCGCCGCGCTGAAGAGAGCCACCGGCGCCCCGGGCTTCGACATCGCCGTCGTGCTCGGCTCCGGCTGGCTGGCCGCCGCCGACGCCATCGGCGCGGCAGAACTCGAAGTACCCCTCGCCGGCCTCGGGGGTTCGAGCCACCGACGACCGAGGGTCATGCACCTGCCGTTCGGTACCTGAAAAGCGGCAACCACCGGATACTGCTGTTTCTCGGCCGGGTGCACATGTATGAAGGGCACGAGCCCAGCACCGTGGTGCATGGCGTGCGCACCGCGATCGCGGCCGGCTGCCGGACGGTCGTGCTGACCAACGCGGCGGGCGGCGTCAACCCCGCGTACAGCGTCGGCCAGCCGGTGCTGATCAGCGATCACCTGAACCTGACCGGGCGCTCACCGCTGGCCGGGCCGATCCCCGCGGGGTACCCGCCACGGTTCACCGACCTCACCGAGGTGTACTCCAAGCGGCTGCGCGCCCTCGCGCGCCGGCACGACCCGGCGCTCGAAGAAGGCATCTACGCCGCGCTCCCCGG
>Ga0187814_10000545_pt1 | contig 12907 bp, 13 predicted proteins | sample NC_S_4_FD_132450 | JGI IMG/M metagenome (GOLD analysis project Ga0187814, IMG submission 132450) | Wetland sediment microbial communities from Neuse River Estuary, North Carolina, USA - ASW-S_4 | ecosystem: Environmental > Aquatic > Freshwater > Wetlands > Sediment | place: USA: North Carolina... | reverse complement strand
TGATCGCGGTGAACACGCCGACCGCGAATTCCGCCGAGATCGCGTCGAGCGCCCGGACCGCTGTGACGCCCGTTCCGTAGATCTTCACGCCATCGACGATGCGCGCTGCGGGTGCCGCCTGAACCGTCGCGGCCACCTGTTCGTCGGGGATGGTTATCTTCACTGGTCCCTACCCCCATCTTCTGCCCTCTTCGCCGGGTCCCGGCGGGGCATATTAAGGTCTAGACCAAGCGTGTTCAGCGTCCGTCGCGGGGTCGGCAGAGGCGAAAGTCCTCTCGCTGGTTGACGGCCGTCCCCAATTTTCATCGCACCCAGCCGGCCGACGCAGTGGCACCTGAGCGCCGCCATAAGGCTCTTCCGGTGGGAGTAACGACCGGGACGCGGCGCGGGCCTGGATCGCGGTCAGGGCCACCGTGTACGTGATGTCCTCGACCAGGGCGCCGCGGCTGAGGTCGTTCACCGGCTTGGCCAGGCCTTGCAGCATCGGGCCGATGCTGACGACCTGAGCGCTGCGCTGCACCGCCTTGTACGTCGTGTTGCCGGCATCCAGGTCGGGGAAGATGAAGACGGTAGCCCGGCCGGCTACCGGACTGCCGGGCCGTTTGGCCTGGCCGACCGAGGCGATGGCGGCGGCGTCGTACTGCATAGGGCCGTCGACGGCCAGTCCGGGTTCGCGTTGGCGCACGATCCGGGTGGCTCTGGCAACCTTCGCCACGTCTGTTCCGGCGCCGGAGCTTCCGGTGCTGAAGCTGATCATTGCCACTCGCGGCTCGATGCCGAAGGCCCGGGCGGACCCGGCGCTCTGAATGGCGATGTCGGCCAGGTCCTCGGCGCTCGGCTGAGGGTTGATGGCGCAGTCCCCGTAGATGACTACCTGGTCTGGCAGGCACATGAAGAAGATCGAGGACACCAGCCGGGCACCTGGCATAGTGCCGATGATCTGCAGCGCAGGACGGACGGTGGCCGCGGTGGTGTGCGCCGAGCCGCAGACCAGGCCATCGACCTCGCCTTGCCTGAGCATCATGGTGCCGACCGTAATCGGGTCGGACAGATACTCGCGGGCCACCTCCTCGGTCCAGCCCTTGTGCCGCCGCAGTCCGGCCAGCGGGGCGACGTAGCGCTCGGCGACGGCTCGCGGGTCCACGACGGTGACGCCGTCAGGAAGCCGCAGCCCGAGGTACCTGGCCTGCGCGGCCACCTCGTCGGGCGCGCCCAGCAGCAGGCAGCGTGCGATGCCGCGCTCAGCGCACGCAACCGCGGCCCGCATGGTGCGCGGCTCTGTGCCTTCGGGCAGGACCACGAGCGCGTCGGCGGCGCGGGCCAGCTCAACCAGCTCATAGCGGAACGCGGCAGGGCTGAATCGCCGCGGCCGGGACGTGCTGGTCAGCGACTCCAGCCAGGACGGGTCGAGCGCGTCGGCGATATTGTCCGTCACGCCCTCGATCCGTTCCAGGTCGTCGACGGGCAGGCCAGGGTCGAGGTCCCGGACCCGGGTCGCGGTCTGGTAGCTGTCGGATTCGACGAGCAGGACGGGCAGGTCGACGGCTGCGGTGGCCCGGGTGAGCTGGCTGACCTGCGGATCGGGCGCGGTACCCGCACTCAGCAGCAGGGCGGCCAGGTGGGTTCCGCTCAGCTCGGCCAGGTAGGCGGCCATGATCATTTCGTGCCGGTCGCCGGGGACCACGACGAGCCGCCCGGTGTCCAGGACGCGGATGGCGCCTGGGATGCCCCGGGCCATCACCTCCACGTCCCTGATCCGCCGGGACAGATCACCTTCGTGCAGGACTTGCGGATGCAGCTCGCGGACTAGGTCACGGACTCGCAGCCACGTCAGCTCGGGGCGGTGCGGCACCGCGGCGATCAGGCGGAGCTTGCGCTTGGTCAGGGCGTCCCACAGCCTGGCGGCCGCGGCAGCATCGGCCCCGGGCAGGCCGTGGACCACGCAGCCGACGACCCGCGCCTGCTCGCCGGAGACGTATCCGCTCGCCGCGATGGCGAGTTGCTCGGCGACGCCGTCCGCGTCGGCATCCGCTGGCCAGCTGTCGGCCAGCACGACGTCGGCATCCAGCGTCCGGGCCAGCGCCTGGTTCAGCGAACTGGCGTACAGCTTGGAGGGGCCCGCGCTGAGTCCCTCGACCACCACCACATCGGATGCGTCGTAGATCGGCTCCCAGGCGGCGACGATCTTCTCTAGCACGACATCCAGCCCGCCGTTGCCCAGCTGCTGTTCCAGCTCCTCGGTAGTCAGCGGCTCCGGGGGATGCAGCGCCATGATCGCGGTCACCCGCGCGGCCGAGCGGTCCGGGCCGCCGTCGGCCCTGGGCTGGGCCACCGGCTTGACGAAGGCGACCTTGACACCTCGCCGGTCCAGGGCACGCAACAACCCCAGGCACGTCCTGGCCAGGCCGACACCCTCAGCAGCAGGCGCGACGAGCAAGCTCCGGGCCATATGGTCCCTCCTCCTAACAGCGTCCGATCAGACGCCCGAGATACCCGGAACCCGCCGGCCGACGAAACGGACCCTGGTGTCATAAACCCAAGTGTGCGCGATGATAGGCAGCCCCTCCATTCTGCGACCAGATCCAGCTGATGTCGTTCCTGGCAGAGCCGGCAGGGCCGGCGGTCCCGGACCGACGGGACGATCGGCACTTGCCCGGCCGCAGGCGCTGTGGTGAACCTGAACAGGAGGTGGTCGAACATGGACGCGTTCTTCAAGCTCGTCGCGGCCGGCCCGCTGTTCTTCGTCAGCGCCTGGCTCTTGATGATCTTCGCTGGCATCGTGGCCACCGACGTCGGAATCCACCCGTTCGGGTACATCACCGCGATGGTGGTGACCATCGCCCTGTGGCTTACCCTGGCTCCCGCCATCGGCGCGGTCGGGCGGGCTCCGGGAAAGAGCAAGAAGTGACGATGGACGCTCCGATCCGGGCACCCGGCGGCAGAGCAGCAGTGCCGGAGCAGCCGCCGCTCGCTTACCCGGCGGCAATGCGGGCGCTGGCGGGCTGCGTTGCGCAGACCGCGCGGCTCCTCTGGCAGCGGCGGACGCATCTGCCCACCCAGCGGGTGGGGATGCGGCTGCGCTTTGCCGACGGCACCTCGGCGCGGGTATACCGGGAGACAGCCGTGGACCGGGGCGCGACAGCAGACCCGTGCGTGCTCGTCGTAGAGTTCCGCCTGCGGGCCGTGCGCGGCCGCGGCCACGCCGTATTCCGCTGGGAGAGCCTGCTGAACACTCCGCTCTTCACCGGCTTCCCCGGCTTCGTGTCGAAGCTCTGGCTGGCCGACGACGAACGCGGCCGGTACCGGGGCCTGTACGAGTGGGACGGGCCGCGGCTGGCCGAGAACTACGCCCGGGCGCTGTGGCGTGTGCTCGCGCTGGTGTCCGCGCGGGGCTCGATCCACTACGTCGTGCTCCCGGACCTACGCCGCGACGTGCTGCTGGACCGGCCGCAGGTACTGGATGGCGGCGCGGCAGATCCAGCTGCCTGGTGGCGGCTGGCCGACGTCGGGTGACGGGCACGGCGGACATCCTGGTGGTCGGCGCGGGTCCGGCCGGGCTGGCCCTGGCCTTGCAGGCCCACGACCACGGTGGCGCCGTCCGGATCATCGACCGGCGGGCCGAGGCGGACCGGCCCTCCCGCGCCCTGATCCTGCATTCCCGGACGCTGGAGGTCCTGCGCCCGCTCGGGGTGACCCAGGCGCTGCTGGCCCGGGCGGACATTGCACCAACGGCGGACCTGCAGCTGGGCTCACGGCTCATCAGGGTCACGCTCGCCGATCTCGCGCTGCCGGACACCGCCTTCCCTCACCTGTCGCTGATCAGGCAGATGGAGGTGGAACGGGTGCTGGCCGCGGCCCTGGCGGACCGCGGGGTCGAGATCGAGCGCGGCACCGAGCTGACCGGGCTGCGCGACGGGCCCGGCGGCGTGCGGACCGTCCTGCGGTCACCGGGCACGGCCGAAGAGGCCCTGTTCGGCTTCGCGGTCGGATGCGACGGCCCGGCCAGCACCGTGCGAGCCCAGGCGGGCATCGGGTGGCCCGGGCGGACGTACCCGGTCGAGGTCGTGCTGGCCGACGCCGAGCTGGCGGGCGATCTCGCCAGGGACGCCGCCCGCGTCGTCGCCGGGCGGCGGGGACTCGCGTTCGCCTTCCGCCTCGGCGAGCAGGCGACGTGGCGCCTGCTCGCCACCCGGGCCGCGGGCGCGGGCCAGTCACCGCCCGGTCAGTTCGGTCCCCCGGTCTCCGTAGCCGAGCTGCAGGCGCTGCTGGACGAGGCGGGCCTGGACGCGCAGATCGCCGAGCTCGCGTGGTCCTCGAGGGTCACATTGCAGCGCCGCGTGGCCGACACGTTCCGCCGGGGCCGGCTGTACCTTGCCGGGGATGCCGCCCATGCGTACTCCCCCGCCACCGGTCAGGGGATGAACGCCGGCATCCAGGATGCGGTCAACCTCGGCTGGAAGCTGGCGTTCGCGGCGGCCCGGCCGGGTGACGGGCGCCTGCTCGATTCATACGACCGGGAGCGCCGCCCCGTGGCGCGGCAGGTGCTGGCAATGACGAACATGGCGTTCTGGGCCGAAGCCTCCCTGGGATCTGCGCCGTCTGCGCTCCGCGGCCGGGTGGCGCCGCTCGCCGCCCCCCTGGTACCCGCCCTGATCGGCCGCCGCCACCTGGTCGCCGAGGCGGTCCGGCTGGTGTCGCAGCTTGGGGTGAGCTATCGCCGCAGTCCCCTGTCAGTGGAGGGAACACCGCGTCGACGCGGCGGGCCCCGCGCCGGGGACCGGCTGCCGGACCAGTTCGTATGCTCGGCCGGGCAGACCATCCGGCTGCACGACCTGCTCGCCCGGCCCGGCGTGCACATACTGCTGGACCGGGACGCGGACCTGGCCGGCACCCTGCCGCCGAGCCGGTTCGTCAGCGTTCACCGTCTCACCAGCTCCCCGGGCCGCGGCCTGGTCGCGGTCCGCCCCGACGGCTATATCGGCTTTCAGTGCCAGACTGTCGATATGCACCAGCTGGCTACCTGGCTCGCCAGGCTCAGAGCCGGAGTGGCCCAAGGCCCGGCCAGCAGTGACTTAGGTACCTATCGCGATGGGATCGGGCAGCCAGGCGAGCCGGTCGGTGGCCAGGGTGGTGCTGCTGGACAGCAGCTTCGCCGCCATCCCGCGGATGCTCGAGGAAGGCCGCCGGGTCATCGCTAACATCGAGCGGGTCGCCGGGCTTTTCGTGACCAAGACCGTGTACGCCGCGATCATCGCCGTGGCGGTGGGACTGGCCGGGGTGACCTACCCGTTCTACCCGCGCCACCTGACCATCATCAGCACGCTCACCATCGGCATACCAGGATTCTTCCTCGCGCTGGCCCCCGGTGCCCCGTTGGCCCGGCCCGGGTTCACCCGCCGGGTGCTGGCCTTCACCATCCCGGCCGGGACCGCCGCGGCCACGGCCGGACTGGCGGCCTACGCGATCGCGCGGACCGCGCCCAGCGTCGGCATCACCGCCGCTCGCACCGCCGCCATGCTGGCGGTCTTCGCCGTCGGCCTGTGGGTGCTCGGGCTGGTCGCAGGCCGCCCCGTGGCCGGGGCGGCCGCACTGGTGGCCGCGATGGGCGCCGTGCTGGTCGTGCTGTTCACGGTGCCGCTGGCCCGGCAGGTACTCGCCCTGCAATTGCCGCCTGTGACCGTCTGTGTCCAGGTGGCCGGCGCCGTCCTAGTCTCCATCGGCGGTCTCACCCTGTGGCGACGCGTCGGGGGCGGCCAGCAGGACAGCGTGGGGCACCGTCGCGGCCGGGGCTCGTCAGCCCGCCATGAGCTGGACGGCGATGCGGCCCGCCGTGGCCGCGGGGATGGCATCATCAGCTGACCGGGCACATGTCGTCCGGGCTAGGCGGGCCCCTCTCCGGTGCGGCCAGCGCCGACGATGACGGCGGCGACAATGTTAAGCCAGGCCCGGTTGACCCATGGGCCGAGGACTTCGCGGGCCAGCGGTGACGGTCACCCAGGTGCAGGCCTTGTCCACGGGCAGTAGATAACGAGCCGAGCCGGCCTGCCGAAGGCTCCTTGACCGCCAGCGCGTCGGCATCATCACCCAACGACAGGTAGGTCTCGTCCTCCTGCGCGGTGTGCAGCTTGAGGATCGCGTACAGCCCGTAGAGCAAGCCGCGAAGGTCGGCGATGTCGGCGTCACCGGGAGTCCCGGTCCCGATCTCGTCGATGAGCCGGCCGAGCCGGGCGATCTGATAGGCGATCTCGGCGTGGGCTCTGCTCATCGGCGCGGTCGGGTCAGCGCCGCCGAGCAACCGGTTCAGCGACGGGTACAGCTCGGTCTCCTCGGCGCTCTCGTGCGGCCAGATCTCGCGGGTGAGCTTGTCGTACACCCGGCGCACCCGGGTCATCGCACCGGGCGCTTCCAGGGTGTCGGCCGTGGCGCGCAGCTCCTCGATGTCGGTCCTGATGACCTGGTGCTCCGTGCGGAACCGCCTGGTCAGCGCCGTATGCGCGGCCGTCATGCGGACATCGGGAAGCGGCGGGCGCAGCGCGCGCAGCGCGTTGAGGATCACGGCCACGTCGATGCCCTCCTGGAGCAGCGCGCCCCAGACCGCGGGCAGCAGGCCTGCTGCGGCCGCGCCCATCGCGGCCAGCGACAGCCCCATGCCAGTAAGCACGCTCTGCAGCGCGATCCGCCGGGTGCGGCGGGCGAGTGCGGCGACGTCGCCCACGCGGCCGAGTTGATCGATGGTCAGCACCGCGTCCGCCGCTTCGGACGAAGCAGTGGAGCCCCGCGCGCCCAGGGCGATCCCGACATCGGCGAGCGCCAGTGCAGGGGCGTCGTTGATCCCGTCGCCGATCATGATGACCGGCGCCCGGCGCTGTTCTCGGCGCACCACGTCGAGCTTTTCTTCCGGGGTCAGCCCGGCGAGCACCTCGTCGACTCCGGTAAGCGCGCCGACGGCATCCGCGGCCTCGGTCCGATCGCCGGTGGCCAGGACGATGCGCCTGACACCGCCATGGCGGACCGCCCGTATCGTCTGCCTGCTGTCCGGCCGGATCCGGTCCTCGAGCACCAGGGCACCGGCCGGCTCGCCGTCAGCCGCGACGAACACGGTGAGCGCACCGTCCAGCCGCGCCCGCCTGCGGACCGTCCTGACCCATGGGGGATCACCGGCCACCTCGGCCCAGCTGGCCCGGCCCAGCTTCACGGGACGGCCCTGGACTGTCCCGGCGATACCCTGACCGGGCTGCTCGGTCACGTCCTCAGGCAAGGCCAGCGGGCAGCCGCGTTCCTCCGCGGCCCGGACGATGGCGGCGGCCAGGACATGCCCGGACACCTGGTCAAGGGAGGCCGCGAGGCGAAGGATCTCCTCCGGCGGCAGCGCACCCGCCGGCACCACCTCGGTCACCGCCGGCTGGCCGACCGTGAGCGTTCCCGTCTTGTCGAGCACCACCGTGGTGCACCGGGCCAGCCGTTCCAGCACGCCGCCGCTCTTCACCACCACTCCGCGCCGCGCCGCGGCGGACAGCCCGGAAACCAGGGCGACCGGCGCCGCCAGGATGAGCGGGCACGGCGTGGCCACCACCAGGACAGCGACGGCCCGCGCGGCACCGCCCACGATCCAGGCGGCCGCGGCGACGGCCAGGGTCAGCGGCAGGAACCACATGGCGTACCGGTCAGCGAGCCGGACGAACGGCGCCTGCGACCTTTCCGCCTCCGAGACCAGACGGATGATCCCTGCGTACGTGCTGTTGGCGGCGCTGGTCTCGGCGCGCAGGTCGAACGGCCCTCCGGCGTTCAGCGTGCCGCTGCGGACGCCGTCGCCAGGCTCGTGCTCGACCGGCAGGGCCTCACCGGTAAGCGCGGACTCGTCGAGGATGGCGACCCCGCCACTCACGCTGCCGTCAACCGGGAGCACATCGCCAGGGGCGACGAGCAGCACGTCGCCTATCACGACCTCGTCGAGCGGGACCGTCTCCAGCGATCCGCCGCGATAGCGCCTGGCGGCCCTGGGGGCGCGGGCCAGCAGCGCGTTCAGGTCATGCCTGGCCCGCTCGGCTGCCCAAGCTTCCAGGGAACGCCCGCTGGCGAGCATGACGCTGATCACCGCCGCCGCGAGCAGTTCACCGACGGCCACCGCGCCGGCCAGTGCGAGAAGCGCGATGATATCCACGCCGAGGCGGCCGCGGCGGAGGCTCTCGGCCGCGGCCCACACGGCGTAACCGAGCCCGCATGCCGCCGACGCCAGCCAGGCGGAATCCGCGATCGCGCCCGCGCCGGCCAGGCGGGCCAACCCGCCCACGGCAAGCCCGGATAGGGTCACGAAGAGCAGCGCCAACGCTGAGCGCTGACGCAGCCACGCCCATGTGCGCTGCAGAATCGTCCTCATGCCTCCCCAGCCTGCCCTCCGCACGGCGGAAAAGCCTGGGTCGGAAGACCCGGTCGCGAGGGCCGTTCGCACCTGGCCTGCTGATTCCGCGGGTAACCCAATCGGGATAGCGGGACCTATTGCTCCCTGTATCGGGACATTCGCCCGATTACTTTCGCGCCGCGAGGCGACATGATCTCTGCGGGAGCAGGGGCATAAGTCGTCGTTCCGGGGTGATATTCATGTTTGCCCGAAGACGGCATCTCGCCATCTCGATCTCGATGACCGCGGTCCTCGTCACGAGCCTGGCCGCCTGCGGTCATACCACGGCATCCGGACCGGGAGGGGCGTCGCCAAGTTCACCGGCGCCCGCGACCGAAGCCAGCCCGGGCGCGCCCGCCACTACCAGTCCGCCGCGTGCCACGGCCGCCGACCAGCTGACAGGATTCTTCGCCGCCGCCGCAGCGGCCGACGTACGTCTGAAGCATGCCGCCGTCCTGGTCAACAGCGGGATCGGGAGCACGACCATGAGCTTCCCGCCTGCCACCCGGGCCGCCCTCGATCAGCTCGATACGACCGCGGCTGCGCGCGCCATCCCCGGCGGCATGCCCGCCGAACTGCTGCGCCGCGTGCTGCTCGTCTACAGCGATCTTGAATCACGGACCTGCGCCTTCAACGGGATACTGCGGCAGACGCACAGCACCGTACCCGTCAACAGCGAGGAAGGCAGGGAGATACTCAGCTGCCTGCACAACGGCGCGCCCGCCGCGGCCCGCTTCGGCGCCGACCTGGCCGCGGCACGGTCCCTGGCCCAGGAGACCCAGCCGCTGGCGGTAGCCGCGGCGGACTCCCGCGCCGCCGCGGAAGTGGCGATACGAATCGCGGCCATCAACGGGGTGAACTCGGGCTGCGATTCATGCGGCGGCTTTGTGTCCACCAGCCTGTGGCCGATCAGCTGGCAACCGGCGTATGACCCTGTGTCCGGCCGCTCCGACGGGACTATCAACGGCGTACGGTTCCGCGCCGACTACCGGGCAGGCCACGGCTGGCAGGTAGTCCTCTGGGCCTGCTGAATCGATGCGCCGCCGAACCTCGCCTTTTCGGAGACCGCTACCGCACTCTGCGAGTCGGGAAGGAACTGCGGATCACTGCCGCGAGCGCCTGAATCGTCGTGCACCAGCCGACGCCGACCGTCGGCGCGTCGGCACGAAATTAGCCGCTAGCCGGGGCCAGTTGCGGGAACAAGCGCCATGGTTCGTTCTGATAATTCAAAAGAATTTAGGCAGAACGGTCGGTTGTCTTCACCCGGGCGATGGGCCGACGCTTATCCGGCGGGGACGGGAGCGATCTGGAGCGCGGCCGGGCGTCCAAGCGGGTCGCCCGGCTGCTGCGCGCGCACGGCTTCGACGTGGCCATGGAGCCCGAGAGCTTCCTGGTGACCAAGCAGAACCAGCTCATGGAGCACGAGTCCGCGCGGGCACGCGAGTGGGGAACCAAACTGGCTGGCCTTGCGCCGAGACGCGAACCAAGCACGCAGGGCGGCCGACAGGCGGAGAGGAGGCGCGGCGTACTTCCAGCCGGGATAGTGGTCAGCGCACCCGGGCCGCCAGGGCCTGGGCGCGCAGTCGCAGCTCTGTCACCTCCGGCCCAGTCGCGGCGGCTTCCACGAGGGCGGCCAGCTCTGCCACGATCGCGGTCAGTTCCGCGAGTTCCTGGACTGGTTCCGCCAGCGTGATCTTGGAGAAGGGCAGAGCGACGGTCACCTTGTTCGTGGGCATCGCTATAACTGGCCCACGTGACCTCGTGGTCGAATCGAGGGGCGCGTTCTCGGTCATGTGCCTCACCGCCGCAGGCCGGACTGGCGCTCGATCTCCCGCTTGATCTCGCTCTCGGAGATCGGCTTGTTCCCGAAGACGGCCCAGGCGTACGCCGCCACCGCCAACAGCCAGGCACCGAGCGGGTAGATGATCCAGAAGTTCCACACCTCGTAGATGCCCGAACTCTGGCTGAACCCGTGGACCGGCCAGCCACCCGCGTTGTGGTACTCCGAGGTGGCCCAGATGGCCACCAGGATCAGCATGGCGATGCCGGACCAGGTCGTGGCGATCCAGAAGCGACGCCTGCGCTCGATCTGCCTGATCGCCTGCTGGCGGGCCAGCTGATCACCGTCGGCCGAAGCATCCGGGCTGTGGTCGGTGGGCGAGTCGTGGATTACGTGTGACATCGTGATCCCTCCCTTGTTACAGAGGCTGAGTTTCGGCCTGGCGGGCGAGATCCTCGGCGCGCTGCTTGATGCCCAGTAGCATCTTGCGCTCCATGATCAGGCTGCCGGGCTCCATGACCAGCAGGTTGAACAGGCGGACGGGAAGCCGCGCGCCCGGCGTCGCGATCCTGTTCCGGCTGATCAGCCTGGTCCAGCCGTGCTCGGGAACCAGTGAGAAGGCCCACACCCAGTTGCCGTCGTCGGACCGCAGCACCAAGGACCGCTCGGGTTCGAGTACCGCGACCCGCAGCAAAGGTCCGTGCTTGCCGAGACGCTGCGCGTCTCCCACCTGAAGGTCTTGGTACTGCGGGAGGATCTCGTCCGCGCTGTGCATCCCCAGGCCGAAGAGGTTCTCGATCCAGTCGTAGGTGTACGCTCCGCCTCGCCCCGGGCCCATCTGCACGAGCCATGGCCAGATGGAACTGGCCGGGGCGTCCACCCAGACGGCGCGGGTGGAGACAATGCCCGGGTCGGCCAGCAGTTCGTCGCTCGGCAGCTTCATCGATACCTCGCCGGGCCGCGCGCCCCAGGTGAGGCACCAGCGCCGGAAGAACAGCGGGTACGCGATTGCCCCGCCGCCGGCGGCCAGGACGGTCCCGGCCGCGATGGAAGTGCTCTTTCTCATTGCGTTCATCTCTTCACTGCTACGCGGTCGGAACGGCCCGTTCGGCCGCTGCCGCGAGCGCCTCTCCCCATCGGCGGGCCCGTGAGGATTCCCCGTCGGCCAGGGTGTTCAGCTTGGTGACCACGAAGCTCTCCGGCGGCGCGATGAGGCGGTAACCGTGCCGCTTGAGCAGCCTGCTGATGCCGCGGCTGGCGCGGCCGGTCAGCATGGGGACGCCGACCAGCCGGGTGTCGAAGGCGGCGGCCTGCGCATGCCCGTCGGCCAGGTCGCCGAGCCAGTCTCGCAGCGCCAGGTCGGCGGCATCCGGGTCCAGCGTCAGCGCGCTCCCCGGCTTGGCGGCTGCCTTCCTGGCGGTCTGCCGGGACGAAGCGGTCGATAGTCCGTGCATGTGGGTCGGCGCGCCGACGACCAGGAGGTCGGCCCCGCCAATGAGATCCGCGGTGGCCGAGGCCACCGGGACGAGGGTTACCTCGTACGTACCGCGCAGGCCTTCGGCGATATTGCCGGCGACGACGTGCGTGTTCCCGTACATCGATTCGTAAACCACTAGTGCGCGCATGCTGATCACGTCCTTTGAACCTGTCAGTCCCAGCGCAGCCCGGCCTGACGCCAGCCGGCCAGAGGCGGGGGTCCCCCGCGGCCGGGACCAACGTCGGCCCGCTGGTCAGGGACGGCTCGCGCCGATGTCGTCGAGGATGGCGGTCGCCACGGCGCCCACCGAGGCGGCGACTGGCCGGGTCAGTCCGGTGCCCTGGGTCAGGTCGGCCGCCTCGATCGCGTGCACGATCAGGCGGCCGGGCATCCGGTCCAGGGCCAGGGCCAGGCCGATCGCGTCGTCCAGGCCGAAACCGTGCGAGCTCGCGGGCCGTGTGACGCCGACCGGCTGGTCCACCACGAAACGGTGGATCCGGCCCGGACGCGGCGGCTCGGCGCGGACCGCGTCGACGACCACGGCCAGCGCCGCCCCGGTCCAGGCCTCGACCAGCCGCGCGGGCTCCCCGTCGGTAATCACGAGTTCGACGCCGGCGGGCACCAGGCCGCGCAGCTGGCCGATTACCGCAGGCCCGGCGCCGTCGTCGCGGCGGAACTCGTTGCCGACCCCGATCACCACGACCGGCCCGCGGCCAGGAGCTGACACGGAAACCACCGTCCGTTCGATATCAGATAATGATCTTTCTACGGCCAGGTCCAGGAAGTGAGCCGAGCAGGAGATGCAGGGCACTTTCGCCCTCCACGCGGGCCAGTTCTTTGACCGAGAGGACCCGGTCGTTCTTGTGTGTCATGTCAGCTGCATTTCCTCGTCGTCCGGGTACTTCGCTGGAGTCGGGAGGCGTGCGGCCGCGGGCAGGGTGATGATCACGGTCCGGCCGCCGGAAGGAGTGCGCTCGCAGCGGAGCGTGATACCCATCGCCTCGGCTAGATCGGTGGCGAGCCTGAGGGCCAGACTGACCGCGCCGTCGCGTTCGTCCGGCTCCTGATCGGTGATGCGGACCTCGACCCAACCGTTCAGGCTGGAGGCGGTGAGGACCGGCGGCGGTCCGGCTGGGCAGCGGCGGGTAGCATCGGCCAGCAGGCTGGCCATGATGCGGTTGAGGAGCGTGGCATCGGTGATCACGTCGGGCAGATCCTCTGCCAGGCTGAGGGTGACCTCCTGGCCGCCCGG
>Ga0187814_10000544_pt1 | contig 12907 bp, 7 predicted proteins | sample NC_S_4_FD_132450 | JGI IMG/M metagenome (GOLD analysis project Ga0187814, IMG submission 132450) | Wetland sediment microbial communities from Neuse River Estuary, North Carolina, USA - ASW-S_4 | ecosystem: Environmental > Aquatic > Freshwater > Wetlands > Sediment | place: USA: North Carolina... | reverse complement strand
CGGCTGGTCCGACGCCCCCGGCGACGCCGGCGGCTGGGGACTGCTCGACCCCGCCGCCACCCGCCGCCTCGTCCAGGCCGCCTCCGCCCACCCCCGCACCCGCTGGTGCATCACGGTGACCGGCCCGGACGGCACCGCGGTCGCGCACGGCTGCGCCCGCGGCCGCCACCCCTGGACCGCCCACCCCGATCCCGGCGGCAGTGCCCCTGACCGGCCCCCCAGCGCTGGCGGCAACCGCGACGGTCCCACCGCCGGCCGCGGGCCCGATCCCGGGCAGGCTGCCGCGCTCGCCGAGTTGCTGCGGCGGCTGAACGTCACCCTTACCCCGATCGCCAAGGGGACCTGCGATCACCGCACCGCCGAAGACCGGTATGTGCCCAGCCGCCTGCTCAAGCACCTCGTGCGCGCGCGTACCGCGACGTGTCCGGCGCCCGGCTGCGGAGCCCAGGCCTACTACGCCGACCTCGACCACACCGTCGCTTACCCCGCCGGGATCACCGACCAGTGCAACCTGGGACCCCCGTGCCGGCGCCACCACCGCGTTAAGCAGGCACCCGGCTGGCAGCTCACCCAGCCCGAACCCGGCGTCATGCGCTGGCAGACACCTTCCGGCCGCACATACACCACCCGCCCGACCGTCTACGACGCGTAGAGGTGGCCGGCCACACCACGTGGCACGACCTGGAAGCGCTATGCGTGGTCAGCTTGCGTGGGAGACTGCGGGCATGAAAGCCGCGCGCGTTCAGTGGTTCGCTGCCCGCGTCGCCGCCGGGCCGGGGGGCCGCGGGGTCATCGTGATCCCGTTTGACCCGGATGCGGTGTGGGGCGCCAAAGCCGAGCATCAGGTAGGCGGCAGTATCAACGGCAGGAAGGTCCGCGGGACGATCGCGCCGGGTGACCTCGGCTGGACGCTCACCGTGACGCCGATGTGGATGCGCGACACCGGCACCGAAGCCGGCCGGGACGTGACCGTCGAGCTAGCCCCGGAAGGGCCGCAGCGCGGCGATCTTGCCGACGACATCGCGGCGGCGATCGAGGCCAATCCGGCCGCCGCGGCGTTCTTCGACACGCTGGCCCAGTTCTACCGCAGGGCCTACCTCCGCTGGATCGACGCGACCAAACGGCGCCCCGACCTGCGCGCGGCGCGCATCGCTGAGGTCGTCGGCCTGCTCGCGGCCGGCGTCAAGCAACGGCCACGGCCACCGGAATAGCCCAGCGAACGTCATCAGCACGACGGCGGCGAAGATCACGTACGAGCTGCCGATGATTTGCTCCCACACGGCCCAGTGGGCCTCGCGGTTCCCGCCGGATGGGAACCACCACTGCGGCGCGGCGGCGAACACGAAGAGCCCCGCGGCGAACCCGGCCAGCCGCGCCCGGACCCGGTACCGGCTCCGCAGCCCGCGGACCGCGAGGACAAGCAGCGCCGGCCCGGCCCATACCCAGTGATGGGACCAGGAGATGGGCGAGATCAGCAACGCGGCGAAGGCATTCAGGCACAGCGCCCAGGCGTCGTCGGACCAGGCGAAGGCACGGCGCATGGCACACCAGGCCAGCACGACCACGACGGCCGACAGCGCCAGCCAGGTCGCGGTCGCGGCCGGCGCGCGCGGGTCGAGCCCGGCGCGGGCGAGGACCGCCATGACGGACTGGTTGCCCGCGTACAGCAGGCTGCCCGGCCTGCCGGTCTGGAAGACGACGGACGTCCAGTACCGCACCGAGTCGTGCCAGGCCAGCGGGAAACCAGCCAGGCTGAAGGCCGCGAACGAGACGGCGGCCGTCCCTGCGGCCCGGCGGTCGCCGCGGCACAGGAAGAACAGCACGAACGCCGCGGGCGTGAGCTTCACCGCGGCGGCGAGCCCGACCAGCGCGCCGCGCGGCCAGCGCGGCGAGGTGGCCAGGCAGTCCACCGACACGAGCGCCATCAGCACGACGTTGACCTGGCCGTAGTTCAGCGTGCTCCGCACCGGCTCGAGGAACAGCGCCGTCGGCAGCAGCCAGCCGACCGTCCACCACGATTCAGACTGTCCCAGCGAGCGGAGGAACACGCGCAGCACCACCGCGGTCAGGGCGACGCTGAGCAGCGTGAGCACCGTCCCGGCGACGGCCATCGGCACCAGTGAGAGCGGCGCCAGCAGCACGGCGGCGACCGGGGGATAGCTGAACGGGAACCGCGCGCCGCTGCTCGTCGGCGGCAGGGCACCGTACAGGTCACCGTGCCGTAGCCACACCTGGCTGCCGATCCGGTAGACGTCCAGGTCGAGCCGGTAGGGCGTGAAGCCGCCGCCGTGCCAGTCGTGCGATATCAGGAAGAATGCGACCGCGACGAGGTTCGCCGTGACCAGCAGGACGCGCGCCACGCTCGGCGAGGGCCGGCCCGACAGCCGGCTCAGGCCACCGAGGGCCGGGAGCGCGGGCGGGGCTGGCCGGCCTGTGATGACCATGGCAGCAGCATCCCGATGCCGCGCCGCGCGGGTCGATGGCGCTAAATCCCGGATTCGGGGTGGACTCAGCCCCCGCCGGCAGGCTGCACCCAGGTTCCGGTCGAGGTCAGCCGCGCTCGATCGCGGTGCCGAGCAGGCCCAGGGGCGGCGAGCCAAGCGCCATCAGCGCGCTGTGGAACCGCTTCAGCGTGAAGCCGCCCCCCCAGGCCGCGCGGGCTTCCTCCCGCACCCGCAAGATCTCCAGCTTGCCCCACGTGTACCGGCCGTAGGTCGGGTCGAACGTCGCGCGGCGCGCCTCGGACAGCGCGGCCGATCCCGTCAGGTGGGTGTCCGCCTCGAACCGCGCGGCAGCCTCGGCGACCGTCATCCCGGCGGTGTGCACGCCGAGCGCGCAGGCCAGCCGGGTCACCCGCACCAGGGCCTCCAGCCACACCCCGATGGCGAACCGCGGGTCGCCGGCGAGGAACCCCTCCTCGACGCACAGTTCCTCGGCGTAGTGCGCCCAGCCCTCGACGAACGCGCTCGACGACAGCGTCCGCCGGACATCGCCAACAGCGCGGCGCAGCGCCTGGTGGTGCGAGAAGTGCCCGGGCGCCACCTCGTGCACGGTGATGGCCGGCAGGGTGGTCGCGCTGAACACCTCGAGCCATTCCTCCGCCTGCGATGCCGGCCAGGACCGGTCTGGCGGGGTGATCCAGTACCAGGACGGCGCGTCCGGCTCGGCGGGCGCGTTGGTGGAGATCATCGCCATCGCCCAGCGCCGGGACTCCGGCGCCTCGCCGACGAGGCACACGCCGTCGTTGACGGGGACCAGGTCCGCCGACCGGGTGAACTCGATGGCGCGCGACGTCCACTCGGTGGCCGCCGCGATCACCCCGGCCCGGTCCGGGTGGTCCTTCACGAGCTCACGGGCCACCTCCAAAGGGGGTCGGCCCGGATCCACCAAAGCGCACGACTCGGTGAGCCGCTCGGTCAGCCGGTCCCGCTCGGCGTCCGCCCGCTGCGCGAGCTTGCCCAGGTCGACGTCGATCGCCTCGGCGGTGCCGAGCAGCGCGGTCAGCGCGGTGGAGCCCAGCGCGGCGTCCGGCGAGCCCGCCGACGCCGCCACCGACACGCACTCGACCAGCCGGGCGTGCGCGGCGAGCGCCGCCTCCCGCGCCGCGGGGTCGGCGTCGGCGGGGATGCCCGCCGCAAGGCCCCGGATGCCGCCGAGCAGCGCCTCGGCGACCGGGGCGCTGAGCTCGTCGAGCGACGCGATGGCCGCGTCGATGACCCGGGGCCAGGCCGCGAGGTGCGCGGCGCGCGCGGCGGCCCGCTGCTCCGCGGGCGCGTAGTCCTTGTCGTAGCAGGCCAGGTCCAGCTCGCCGAGGTGGAACAGCGGGTTGCGCCGGTACAGCTCAAGCTCCCCGTAGATGACCCGCTCCAGGTCCTCGAACGCGCGCAGGTGCTCCTCGTCGTGCGGGTCGGCCTGCGCGGCCCCGGCCTTCCGGGCGCCGGCGATCCTGGCCAGCCCGGCCGCCACCCCGGCCGGCGACAGGTCCTGCGGGATGCCGTCGTACTCGTGCCTGCCCGCGTACTCGCGCGCCTCCGCCACGTCCAGGTCGCAGACCGCGCGCACCCGTGGATCCAGGTCGTCCATGTAGTCAGACGTTACAGTGTCTGTCATGACGACGATCCCGGAGTTCACGACCAGGCCAGAGCTCGCGGGCACGTTCGGGATGGTCGCCTCCACGCACTGGCTGGCCTCGGCGGCCGGCATGGCGGTGCTCGAGAAGGGCGGCAACGCCTTCGACGCGGCGGTCGCCGCGGGCTTCGTGCTCCAGGTCGTCGAGCCGCACCTGTGCGGCCCTGGCGGTGAGGTGCCGGTGATCGGCTACGACGCGCGGCGCGGCGAGACGTTCGTGGTGTGCGGGCAGGGCACCGCCCCGGCGACCGCCACCCTGGAGGCGTACCGGGATCAGGGGCTCGACCTCGTGCCGGGCAGCGGGCTGCTCGCGGCGTGCGTGCCCGGCGCGTTCGGCGGCTGGCTGCTGCTGTTGCGCGAGTACGGGACGCTCCCGCTGCGCGACGTGCTCGGCTACGCGATCGGCTACGCCGAGTCCGGGTACCCGCTGGTCCCGGCGATCAGCTGGTCCATCGCCAGCGTCGCCGAGCTGTTCGGCGAGCACTGGGCCAGCTCGGCGCGGGTGTACCTGCCCGGCGGCGGGGTGCCCGCGCCGGGCAGCAGGTTCGCCAACCCCGCGCTGGCCGCCACCTACAAAAGGATCCTCGCCGAAGCCGAGGCGGCGGGAAGCGACAGGGACCATCAGATCGAGGCCGCGCGGCGCGCCTGGTACGACGGGTTCGTCGCCGAGTCGATCGGGAAGTTCGCGACTACCGAGGTGATGGACGTCACCGGGGAACGGCACCGCGGCTTCCTCACCGCGCACGACCTCGCGACCTGGCGCGCTCGCCTGGAGGCGCCCGTGACGTACGATTACCACGGGTTCACCGTGTGCAAGACCGGTCCCTGGGGCCAGGGGCCGGTGTTCCTCCAGCAACTCGCCCTGCTCGGGGGCTACGACCTCGCGGACATGGACCCCGGCGGGTCCGAGTACATCCACGTCGTGACGGAGGCGGCGAAGCTCGCGTTCGCCGACCGGGAGGCCTGGTATGGCGACCCCGGGTTCACCGACGTGCCGCTCGATGACCTGCTGTCCGCGCCGTACAACGACGAGCGGCGCCAGCTCATCGGCGACACGGCGAGCGCGGAGCTGCTGCCGGGCCGGCCCGGCGGGCGGGAACCGGAACTGCCCGGATTCGCCACGGCCCCGTTCGGGATAAAAGAACGAGAAGGCACCGGACACAGGAGCGGTGTCCGCGGAAGCGGCGACCCCGGCATCGACCCGGGGACGGGGGAGCCGCTGGGGCGGTCCGTGGACGCGCAGGCGCGGCGCGGCGACACCTGCCACGTCGACGTCGCGGACCGCTGGGGCAACGTGGTCACCGCGACGCCGAGCGGCGGCTGGCTGCAGTCCTCCCCGGTCATCCCCGACCTCGGGTTCTGCCTGGGGACGCGGGCGCAGATGTTCACCCTCGATCCCGGGCTGCCCGCGAGCCTCGCGCCGGCCAAGCGGCCGCGGACCACGCTGACCCCGACGCTGGCGCTGCGCGACGGCGAGCCGTACCTGGCGTTCGGCACCCCGGGCGGGGACCAGCAGGACCAGTGGACGCTGCACTTCTTCCTCAACCACGTGCACCATGGCATGAACCTGCAGCAGGCGATCGAGTTCCCGGCGTTCCACTCCCGGCACATGCCGTCGTCGTTCTACCCGCGCACGGCGCACCCGGCCGGGCTGGACGTCGAGGAACGGGCCGGTGAGGTCGTGTTCGACGAGCTAGCGGAGCGCGGCCACGCGGTCAGCGTGCAGCCGCCGTGGTCGCTCGGGCGGATCAGCGCGGTCGCGCGGCGCGACGGCATGCTGTACGCCGCCGCCAACCCGCGCGGCATGCAAGGCTACGCCGCGGGCCGGTAAACCCGGTAAACCAAGCGAGCCCGATGACACTTGTCATGGGCGGCCGCTGAGCGAGCGCACTACCGCGGCCGCGCGGCTGATGGTGGTATTGGGGGCGTCATAGTCAACGCACTCAGAAGGCAACCCACACAAGGGGATCACCGATGAGCCATAGCGGAACGGGGCCTGTCGTCTCGTTCGAGAACGTGAGCAAGCACTACGGCAGCCTCAAAGCGGTCGACGGGCTGAGCCTCGACCTGCGCGCCGGGGAGACTGTCGCCCTGCTCGGCCCGAACGGCGCCGGCAAGTCCACCTCGCTCGACATGCTCCTCGCGCTGCGCAAGCCGACGTCGGGCAAGATAAGGATGTTCGGCAGCGACCCGTACCACGGGGTCAAGACCGGCCGGGTCGGCGCCATGCTCCAGTCCGGCGGGCTGATGCCCGAGGTGACCGTCCTCGAGCTGGTCACGCTGGTCACCGGGCTACAGCCGCGGCCCGTGCCGATCGCCACCACGCTGCGCCGGGCCGGCATCGAATCGATCGCGGACCAGCGGGTGGACCGGCTGTCCGGCGGCCAGACGCAGCGCGTGCGGTTCGCGCTGGCGATCGTCGGCGAGTGTGACCTGATCGTGCTCGACGAGCCAACGACGGCGATGGACGTGGAGACCAGGCGGCGGTTCTGGGCGTCGATGAAGGAGGAGGTCGCGGAGGGCAAGACGCTGCTGTTCGCGACCCACTACCTGGAGGAGGCCGACCAGGCCGCCGACCGCATCCTGGTGATCAACCGTGGCCGGCTGCTCGCCGACGGCACCCCGGCCGAGATCAAGGCGCGGGCGGGGGCCAAGCGGATGTCGTTCCGGCTGCGAGGAGTGAACGAGCCGTTCCTGCTCGGGCTGCCCGGCGTGACCAGCCTCGATGTGCGCGGCGACGTCGTGCAGATCCAGACCATGGACTCCGACGCCACGCTGTACGCGCTGCTCGACGCCGGCTACCGGCCGCACGAGATCGAGGTCGGCAGCCTCGGCCTCGAGCAGGCGTTCCTCGCCATCACCGCGGAAGACGACCGGGCCGGCGAGAACGCCAGCGCCGCCGTTGAGGAGGTACGACAGTCATGAGAGGAACCCTGCTGCTGGCGCGGTCCGAGATCATGCGGCTCCGGCGCAACCGGCGGTACATGATCTCCACGCTCGCCTTCCCGATCGTGCTCTACCTGCTGGTCGCCAAGAGCGCGAAGGCCACCGTCTACGGCGTCGACTTCGCGGCGTACTACATGATCGCCATGGCGACGCTCGGCTCGTTCAGCGGCGCGCTGACCGGCAACGCGATCAGGATCGCCCAGGAGCGCAAGGAAGGCTGGGTCAGGCAGCTCCGGCTAACCCCGCTGCCCTCGAACGGCTACGTGATCGCCAAGATCATCGCCGCGATGGCCATCTCGGTGCCGTCGGTCGTGATCGTGCTGCTGCTTGGCCGGTACTACGGCGGCGTGCACCTGGCCATCGGGGCGTGGATCACGATCGCCGTCGTCGTCTGGCTCGGCGCGATGACCTTCGCGGCGCTCGCGATCGCCATCGGGTACCGGCTCCAGCCGGACCAGGTGCAGCCGATCGCGCTGCTGATCTACTTCGTGTTCCTCATCATCGGCGGGATCTTCTTCCCGCTGAAGGGGTTCCTGCAGAGCGTGGGCAACTTCACGCCCACCTACGAGGCCCTGAAGATCGCCACGGACGTGGCCGGCGGCGCCTCGGTCTCCGGCGGGCTCATCGCCGGCCTGGTCATCTGGCTGGCGATCTTCAGCGGGCTGGCGTGGCTCTCGGTGCGCGCCACGGCCGAGACTGTATAGGACCCTTTTAAGGCGGCATGGCTGACACGGGAGGCATGGCGATGATCCGGGACGGCGGCGAGCGCCGGGCCAGCGTGGGGATCACCGGGCTGGCGGGGCCAGGGGCGGCCGCGGCGGCGCACGGCCGCTGGGGCTGGCTGCGGCTGTTCTTCTCCGCGATCTGGCTGGTCTACCTGGCCCAGCCGCTGTCCAGCCTGCCGCACCTGCACCACGGCGCGCTGTGGATGGCCGCCGCGGCGGCCGTCACGGCGGTGTTCTGCGTGGTGTTCGTCGCGGTGGTCATCAGCTGGGATCACCACCCGGTGTGGGCGCGGCGGGGGCTGGCCGTGGTGGTCGTGCTCGCGGCGGTGTTCTCCGTCATGTTCCTGCCGGCGAAAAACGGCGGGAACGTGATATGGATCTACGTCTCGTCCGCCGCCGGGTGGGTGATCCCGGACCGGCGCGCGGCGATCCGGGCCGTGTTCGGCATCGCCGCGTGCTTCCTGCTGTTCAGCTGGCTCGCCCGCGACGGCGTGTCGGACATGCTGATCACGCTGATCCCCGTCGTCTTCGTGGGCATCACCATGTCCGGCATCCGGGTGCAGATCAGGCTGATGCGCGAGCTGTCGGAAGCGCGGGAGGCCGTCGCGATGATGGCGGCGAGCGAGGAGCGGCTGCGGCTGGCCCGGGACATGCACGACCTGACCGGCCAGTCGCTGTCCATGATCACGCTCAAGTCCGAGCTCGCGGCGCGGCTGCTGCGACGGCTGCCAGAAGGCCCCGACAGGGACCGGGTAGCCGACGAGATCCAGCAGGTCGCGGCCGTGAGCAGGCAGACCCTGCACGACATCCGCGAAGCGATCAGCGGCTACCGGCGGCCGACGCTGGCGGTGGAGATCATCACCGCGCGCGGCGCCCTGGACAGCGCGGGGATCGCGGCGCGCGACGACCCGGGGCTGACGCTGGTTTCCGGCACGGTCGACCCGGACGCGGAGGCGGCGCTCGCCTGGTGCCTGCGCGAGGCGGTCACGAACGTGATCCGCCACTCGGGGGCGAAGAACTGCTCCATCAGCCTCACCCGGCGCGGCGGGGAGCTCTCGCTCGAGGTTCGCGACGACGGCCGCGGCCGCCCGCCGCACCAGCCGCCGGATTCATCGCGCACCGGCCTGCACGGGATGGCCGAGCGGCTGTGCGCGGTCGGCGGTCACCTGGAACTGCGTCCGGGCACGCCCGGCTTCTGCCTCATCGCGACGGTCCCCGCCCGCGTGCCCGCCTCCGGGCACGCCGCCGGGGACGCCGCCGCGGGCATTACCGTAACCACGTGAACCCCATCCGGGTGCTGCTCGCCGAGGACCAGGCGATGATCCGCGAGGCCCTGGCGGCGCTGCTGTCGTTCGAGGACGACATCGAGGTCGTCGCCCAGGTGGGCCGCGGTGACGAGGTGACGGCGGCCGCGCTGGCGACCGAGCCCGACGTCGCCCTCCTCGACATCGAGATGCCCGGCATGGACGGGCTCACCGCCGCCGCGGCGCTGCGGGCCGCGCGCCCGGGCACCAAGATCGTGATGCTCACCACGTTCGGCCGCCCCGGCTACCTGCGCCGGGCGATGGAATCGGGCGTATCCGGATTTATCGTGAAAGATTCTCCTGCGGAGAAGCTCGCCCGGACCATCAGGGAAATCCGCGCCGGCAAGAAGGTCATCGACCCCGAACTCGCCGCCGCCGCGCTCGCCGAGGGCGCCAGCCCGCTCACCCCGCGCGAGCGGGACGTCCTCGCCGCCAGCCACGACGGCGCCACGATCGCCGAGATCGCCGCCGCGCTGTACCTATCCGAGGGGACCGTCAGGAACTACCTGTCGGCCTGCATCCAGAAGGCCGGTGCCCGCAACCGGACCGAGGCGCTGCGCGTCGCCGAGGAGCGCGGCTGGCTGTGAGCTGGCTCTTAAGACTGCCCTTAAGACCTTAAGATAAGCCGCGTGACATCGCCCGGATACCTGCGCTACCCACACATTCACGGTGAGCTCCTCACCTTCGTCGCCGAAGACGACGTCTGGCTCGCCCCGGCCGCGGGTGGCCGGGCCTGGCGGCTGACCTCGGACGGCGCGCAGGTCAGCCATCCGCGCTTCGCCAGGGACGGCAGCAAGGTCGCCTGGACCAGCTCGCGGGACGGCGGGCCCGAGATCTACACGGCCGGCGCTGACGGCGGCCCGGCGACGAGGCGCACCTACTGGGGCGACGCGCGGACCCGGACCGCCGGGTGGACGCGGCACGGCGAGGTGATCGCGGTCTCCGCGGCCGGCCAGCCCGGCTACCAGTACACCTGGGCGTATGCCGTGCCGCTCGGCGCGCCCCCGCGCAGGCTGCCGTTCGGCCAGGTCAACGACCTGGCGCTGGAGCAGGACGGCACCGCGCTGCTGACCGCGCGGATGAACGGCGAGCCCGCTTTCTGGAAGCGCTACCGGGGCGGCACCCGGGGCAGGCTCTGGGTCGCCACCGCCGAGGACCCGCTCTTCTCCCGGGTGCTGAGCGAGATCGACGGCCAGGTCGCGGCCCCGATGCTCATCGGCGGCCGGCTGGTGTTCCTCGCCGACCACGAGGGAACCGGCAACATCTACTCCTGTGCGCTCGACGGCACCGGCCTCCGGCGGCACACCGATCACGACGGCTTCTACGCCAGGAACCCGGCGACGGACGGAGAGCGGGTCGTCTACCACGTCGCCGGCGACATCTGGGTCCTCGACAGCCTCGACGCCGCCGCGCCGCGCAAGCTCGACATCGAGCTCACCTCGCCGCCCGGCGCACGCGCGCCGAAGCTGATCACCGCCAGCGACCACCTGGGCTCGATCGACGTCGACAAGACCGGCCAGGCCAGCGTGGTCGAGGTGCGGGGCACCGTGCACTGGCTGACGCACTCCGATGGCCCGGCCCGGGCGCTGTCCGTCCGGCAGGACGCGCGGGCGAGCATGCCCCGGCTGCTCGGCACGACCGGCAAGGTCGTCTGGGTGACCGACGACGGCGGGACCGACGCGCTCGTCGTCACGGAGATCGACGCGGATCCGGGCGCCCCGGCCGCTCCCGTGCGGACCATCGCGGCCGCCCAGCTCGGCAGCGTCAGCGCAGTCGAGGCGTCCCCGGACGGGACCACGGTGGCCGTCGGCGTGCACGACGGGCGCCTGCTGCTTGTCGACGTTGAGTCCGGGGACGTCACCGAGCTCGCGGCCAGCGACGACGGCGACATCGACGAGCTGGCCTGGACGCCGGACTCGGCGTGGCTGGCCTGGGCGCAGCCGGGGCCGCGGCCGCTGAGCCGGATCCGGCTGGCCCGGGTCGCGGACCGGTTCACCGTGGACGTGACGGACGGGCGGTTCGCCGACAGCGAGCCGGTCTTCACCGGCGACGGGCTGTACCTGGCGTTCCTGTCCCGGCGCACGTTCGACCCGGTCTACGACGCGCACTCGTTCGACCTGTCGTTCCCGTTCGGCAGCCGTCCGTACCTGGTTCCGCTCGCGGCTGGCACGCTGTCGCCCTTCGGACCGCTGCCGGGCGGCCGTCCCGTCAGCGCGGGCGACGCGAAAGATTCTTCAGAACGTACCGACGTGACTGTCGACACCGACCACATCTCTTCCCGGGTGCTGCCCGTCCCGGTGGACGAGGGCAGGTACTACGGCCTGGTCCCGGTCAAGGGCGGCCTGGCCTGGCTGCGGTCCCGGCTGTCCGGCGTGCTCGGCGAGGGCGCGGCGGACCTCGACGACGACCGGCCGCGGCCCGCGCTCGAGCGGTTCGACCTGCGCAAGCGCGAGGTGACCACGCTGGCGGGCGAGGTCGACTGGTACGCCGCGAGCGGCGACGGCTCCCGCCTCGTCATCAGGGACGGCTCGGAACTGCGGGTGGTGCCCGCCGACCGGAAGGCGGACAACGGCTCGTCGGACGACGTGGTGACCGTGGACCTGTCGCGGGCGCGGTTCCTCGCCGACCCGGCGGCGCTGTGGGCGCACGCGTACGAGGAGGCCGGCCGGCAGCTGCCCCTTGACTTCTGGAACCCGGGAATGTCGGAGGTGGACTGGGACGGGGTGCTGGACTCCTACCGGTTCCTGCTGTCCCGGATCGGCTCGTCCGCCGAGTTCGCCGACCTGCTCTGGGAGGTCGTCGCCGAACTCGGCACGTCACACGCGTACGTCACGTCCTCCGGCGTGTTCACCGCGCGCACGCCCGCCCGCGGCGCCGCCCCCGGGCAGCTCGGCGCGGACATCTCGCGGTCGCCGGACGGCCGCTGGCTCGTCGACCGGGTGCTGCCCGGGGAGTCATCCGACCCGCTGGCCAGGTCCCCGCTCGCCGCCCCCGGGGTCGCCGTGCTAGCCGGGGACGAGATCCTCGAGGTCGACGGGCGCCCGGTGGACCCGGTGCAGGGACCGTGGCCCGCCCTGGCCGGGACCGCGGGCAAGCCGGTGGAGCTGACCATCCGCCCGGCGGACCCGTCCCTGGTCCCGCAGCCTCCCAAGGCCGCCGACCCCAGCTCCGACGCCAGTGACCCCAGCGACCACAGCGACGCCAGCGACCCCAGCCCCAACCCCAGCGGCCACGCAGACACCACTGACACCGCTGATCCCATCGACATCACCAGCACCGAAACCGGCGACGAGTCCCAAAAGACTCACGAGCCCGAAGCGCCGCCCGAAACCCGCCGCGTAGTCGTCGTGCCGCTGCGCGACGACCGGCGGCTGCGCTACCAGGACTGGGTGGCCGGGCGCCGCCAGTTCGTCCGCGACAGGTCCGACGGGCGGATCGGCTACTTGCACGTTCCCGACATGATGGGGGAGGGCTGGGCGCACCTGCACCGCGACCTGCGCGCCGAGATGAGCAAGGACGCGCTGATCGTCGACGTGCGCGGGAACCGCGGCGGCCACACGTCGCAGCTCGTCGTGGAGAAGCTGGCCCGGCGGATCATCGGCTGGGGCTTCGGGCGCTGGCTGCGCCCGGAAAGCTACCCGGAAGAAGCGCCGCGCGGCCCGGTCGTCGCGCTGGCCGACGAGTTCGCCGGCTCGGACGGCGACATCGTGACCGCGGCGATCCGCACGCTGCGGCTCGGTCCGGTGATCGGTGCCCGCACCTGGGGCGGCGTGGTCGGCATCGACGGGTCCGGGCACGGCCTGG
>Ga0187814_10000542_pt1 | contig 12917 bp, 8 predicted proteins | sample NC_S_4_FD_132450 | JGI IMG/M metagenome (GOLD analysis project Ga0187814, IMG submission 132450) | Wetland sediment microbial communities from Neuse River Estuary, North Carolina, USA - ASW-S_4 | ecosystem: Environmental > Aquatic > Freshwater > Wetlands > Sediment | place: USA: North Carolina... | reverse complement strand
CGCGGCGACGGCCTGGTTGGCACCCTTGCCGCCGGGAGTGAACCGGGCCGCGGAGCCGACCACGGTCGCACCCGGGCCGGGCAGCCGGGGCACGGTCACGGAGATGTCCATGTTCAGGCTGCCGAGCACCGTCAGCTGAGGTCGGTTGGTCATGGCGGCACCGTAGCGCTTGTTGCGGAGCCGCAGGGATGGCGCGGCGCAACGGCGCGGACTGATTGGCGCCGAGTATGATTAATGTATGAAACGGATCACGGTCAGCCTGCCCGATGAACTGGCCGAGCAGGTCAAGCGCGCCGCGGGCGGCGAGCGGCGGGTCAGCTCCTACGTGGCCGCGGCCCTTGAGGACTACGCCGAGCGGGAGAACCTCGAACAGGTACTGGCCTCGTGGAATACCGAGACTCCTGTACCGGACGAGGTCCGGCGACAGGTCCGCGAGGAACTAGACTCCGCCGGCCTTGCCGACCAGTCCAGGCGAGAGGACAGGCTGGCCAGGTGACGGCGGGCATGGCCAGCGGGCTTACCCTCGACACCGGCGCGCTTCTCGCGATGGACCATCCCGGCCAGGCGATAGTCATGCAGGCCCGGCTGGACGAGACCCTACGACGCGGGGGCACCGTGTGCGTTCCCGCCGGCACCATCGCGCAGGCGTGGCGAAGTCCCCGTCAGGTCCGCCTGGCTCGTCTGCTGAAGTCGCGGGACATCGACATCGCCGTCATGACGCCAAACGTCGCGCGCAGCGTCGGGCTGCTGTGCGCCCGTACCGGCCACGACGATGTCATCGACGTGCACGTAGCGCTCTGCGCTAGGGAGCGCCGACACGCCGTCGTCACCAGCGATCCCGATGACATGTCACTCATCGACCCGGCACTGCCAGTTATCAGCGTTTGATGGCGGCTTTCGTCCGCGTGCTGCCGCGTCTTGGTGCCATCGACCTTCCTCGGCGGCCGGTGCTGGCGCTGCTGCCGGGCTGACGCCGGGCCGAGCGAGATTCGGCGGCGAGGCCGAGGGCGAGCGTCAGGGTGAGGGCCGGCACGAGGTAGACCGGGATGACGATGGCGCCCATGAAGACCAGACCCATCGCCGCCGCCGAGGTGGCTAGCCGGGCCGCCCGGATCCACCCGGTCATCTTGCGGGATGGCAGGCAGGCGCTGGCCAGCAGGCATACGCTCACTCCGCCGTAGAGGGCGGCGCGCGGCCCGATGCCGATTGTCGTCGCCCCGTCGGCGGCCAGGATGGCGATGTGCAGGCCGGCGCTGGCGGCGGCGATGCCCGCCACGATCGGCAGGTTCGCCGCGGCGAACCAGGCAATCGTCCCGGGATGGTCCAGGGCACGGTGGTCTGCGGACCGGATCCAGGCCCACCACAGCGTGGCCAGCGTCACCACCGCCGCGGTCAGCACCACGGCGAACGGGACGCTCCACGGCCGCAGGGTAGCCGCGCTGATCAGGCGGGCCACCGACTCACCCAGCACGATCAGGACGAACAACTGGAAGCGCTCGGCCAGGTGCCAGGCGTTGAGCGGGACGTACCGCCCGGGCGCGAGCATCCCCAGGCCACCGATCGCGTCGGACGCCAGGGCGGCCGCCCAGATGGCGAAGCGCGGCAGGCCGCTCACGGGTAGGGAGGACAGCCACAGCGCCCCGCCGAGGCCGAAGCAGATCAGGTAACGGCCGTACAGCCGCCTGGTCGCGAGCAGGTGCCTGCGGGCCCGTGCGTACAGCAGCAGTTGCAGCCCGCGCATGGCGGCGAGGGCGATGACGAAGCCGACGGGATCGCCCGATACCGCCCGTGACGCGCTGGCCGCCAGGCCGACGCACAGGACGATGGCGACGAGAAACGTGCTGCGGTGGAAGGCGTCGTCGGACTCGTGCCGGTCGGCGTAGAAGGAGAACTGCACCCACAGCCACCAGACCGGGACGAAGAAGAAGACGAAACGGCCCAGCGTAGCCACGTCGGGATGGCCCTGGAGCGCGCCGGCGAGCTGGTTCACCGCGCCCACGAACACCAGGTCGAAGAAGAGCTCTACCCAGCTGACGCGACGCTGTTCGAGGCTAGGCCCTTCGGCCGTCCGCAGCGACGGCGGGCTGATCCGGAGCTGGCGCAGCGGGACGCGTGCCAGGCGTGCCGCGGCACCGGGGGCGCGGACCGCGGCCCTGGTGGCAGTCATGAGTGTTCCTCCTGTTCCAGTGCATACCGGACGGCGCCGGCGGCGGTGAGGGAGCGGCCGTGCGCCTGGGCTCGCCGGAACGCCGCATCGGTGGTGCGGGTGCGCAGCCCGGCCAGGGCGCCTGGGCCGTGCGGGGCGCGCGGCACGTAGGCGTGCAGCCAGCCGCTGCCCTTGGCTTCGAGTAGGGCACTCGCGGCGGCGAGCAGGCCGACGGCGCGCTGCGGGTTGTCCTGCCGGGCGGCCATGTCGGCCAGCGCCTCGAGGTAGTAGGCCAGGCTCGGATCGTCTCCGGCCTCGGCCGCGAGCGACAGGCCCTGGCGGAGCAGGTCCGCGGCGTCGTCCATCTCGTTCTGCTGCTGGCGGCTCAGCGCCAGGTCGTAGAGCGAGATCAGGACGGTAAACCGGTCAGCCGCGCTATGCGCCGCGCTCAGGCCGTCGGTGAACAGGTCCGCGGCCCGGTGATGGTCACCGTGGCCGAGCTCGATCTGGCCGAGGAAGTTGGACGCCAGGGCGACGTCCAGCAGGTACTGGAGCCGCTCCGGCTCGGTCAGCGGCTCGCTGTCCATCTCCCGCAGCTGAGCGAGGGTCTGCTCGAGCAGGTCGCTGGCGTAACCGGGCTCGTGCTGCGATGACGCCAGTAGGTGGCCCAGGGCCGCGGCAGTCAGGCCCATGCCGAGCCGGTCCCCGCTCTGGCGGTACAGCGGCAGGCTCCGCTTGAGCAGCCGTAGGGCCTGGGCCTGGTCCCCGCCGATGAAGCGGACGAAGCCCGCTCCGCTCAGGGCCAGGGCGCGCTGGTGCGCTCTCATATCGTCGCTGTGGGCCAGGATCTGGTCCACGTGGCGGGCCAGCTCCGCGGCGTGGCCGTGCAGCCACCAGAAGCGCCAGGTGGCCCAGACCAGGTCCAGGGCCAGCTCGGGCTGTCGGTGCCCGACCAGCCAGGACAGTGCGGCGCTGAGGTTCTCGCGCCGCATCTCCAGCCGGTTGAGCCAGGCCAGCTGCCCGGCGCCGTGCAACTCGGTCTCGGCCGGCTTGGCCAGGGCCAGGAAGTAGGCGGCATGCCGGTCGTGCACGCCCCGCCAGTCAGCGCTGTCGCACAGGCGCTCCAGGGCGTACTCCCTGACGGTCTCGAGCAGGCTGAACCGGGGCTCCTCCTCGCCGGGTTCCACCCGGACCAGGCTGCTGTCCACCAGCGAGCTGAGCGTGTCTATCACCGATCCCTGGACGGCGTCGCCGCAGATGGCCGTGACGGCGGGCAGTCCGAAGCTCCCGGCGAACACCGCGAGCCGGGTGAACAACGCCTGCTCGTCGGCGGAAAGCAGGCCGAAGCTCCAGTCCAGCGTGTTCCGCAGGGTCCGCTGCCGCTCGGGCAGGTCACGCGGCCCGGCGGTCAGCAGGCTCATCCGGTCATCGAGCCGGGCGAGCAGCGCCTGCGGCGGCAGCACCCTGACCCGGGCGGCAGCCAGCTCGATGGCCAGCGGCAGGCCGTCCAGTCGACGGCAGATCTCGGCCACGACCTGGGCGTTACGTCTGGTCAGCTCGAAGCCCGGGGCCTCAGCGCGGGCGCGGTCCGCGAACAGGCGGACCGAGGCGTAGTCCGCCGGCTCGCCGGAGCCGCGCGGCGGAACCGGAAGCGGAGGGACGGCGAGTTCGTACTCACCGCTGAGCCGGAGCACGGTGCGGCTCGCGACCAGGACCATCAGGCCCGGGGCGGCGGCCAGCAGGCCGGCGATGACCGGAGCGGCGTCGATGACCTGCTCGAAGTTGTCCAGGACCAGCAGGAGCCGTCTGGCCCGCAGGTACGTCATCACGTCGCTGACCAGCCGGTCGCCCGACGTGTTCAGCCCGAGTCCGGCGGCGATCGCGGCCGGCACCAGGTCGGCGGCCCGCACCGAGCCGAGGTCGACGAACCGCGCCCCGTCGGGAAACGCGGGAGCGAGCCGGCTCGCGGCCTCCACCGCGAGGCGGGTCTTCCCGACCCCGCCGGGGCCGGTGAGGGTGATCAGGCGTACTGCCTGGCGGACCGCGAGGTCTTCCACCTCGGCGGTTTCCTTGTCGCGGTCGACGAGCGGCGTCGCGGGGACCGGAAGGGCCCCGGCCAGCACGGCGTCCGGCTCGGTCCGTGTCGTCTCGAAGTGCTCGCTCAGCAGCACCGCCAGGTCGTTCTCGACTAGGCGCTGCAGCTCCGCCGGGTTGGAAAAGCGCTGGTAAGAGACGCTGTCGTCGTTCTTGATCCGGGTCAGCAGATCGGTCAGCCGCCGCTCCCGATCGGGCGCGGACGTCTTAACGTAGATGAGCCTGGGCATGCCGGCGGAGAGCTGGTACTCGTCCTCGAGCCCCGATGTCTCCTCCCCCGGCGCGACCCAGCCGTAGCTCTGCCAGTAGATACCGACGAAGATCTGGCTTTGTGCCAGGTAGGCGCGGTAGACCTGGCGCGGCGGGTGCGGCCGGGCACCAAGCTCGAACATCACCGGGACCAGCCGGAGCCGGGTCACGGCATCCCGCGCCGCCCTGCGCTCCTCGGAAAGCTCCTGCAGCGTCGAGCTGATGAAGACCCGGACCCGTTGGTCGGGCGTGCGGATGGCTGGGTTCACGGCCGGGCTGACGGCGGCGGGCATGGGGGTCCTCCTTGGGGCGTCGGCGGCCGGCGGAGACCGCCGGCCGCCGACCTTCACCGGTAGGCAAGGGCCCGGGACAGCTCCCGGAGCAGGGGCGGGGCATCGTCGGCGCCGAGGACGGCCTCGATCAGGACCGGCCGGCCCGCGCCCGCGTGGTAGTTGGCCGCCTTGAGAGCCCCGGCCAGCTCGTCGCGCGTGCGGGCGCGCAGCGTGACCGTTCCCCGGGCCGGGGCAATGGCGGCGGGCAGGGCGGTCCAGTCCCAGGCCGGGATGTCGTGGTGCTCGGCATCGCGGTGGCTTATGACGCGCTCGGTCGTGTAGCCGCCGTTGTTGAGCACGATGGCGACGGGGACCAGGCCCTGGCCGAGCAGGGTGCCAAGCTCGGCCGCGGTCTGCTGCATGGCGCCGTCGCCGGCGATCAGGACCACGCGCCGGTCCGGCGCGGCCAGGGACGCGCCGAGGGCGGCGGGCACGGCCCAGCCGACGGACGCCCACAGCGGCTGCCCGGTGAGCTGGGCGTCGTCGGGCAGGATGAGCCCAGCGGCACCGTAGAACGCGGTGCCCTGGTCGGCGACCAGCAGGTCACCGGACTGCACGAACTCCTGCATGCTCGCCCACAGGTTTCGCTGGGTGAGCCGCTGGTCGCCGGCACCCGGTGCGGATTCGGGGTCCGGCAGGTCCGCCAGGGCGGTACGGGGCGGCATGGACCGGACCGCCGCGACGAGGATGGCCAGCGACTGGCGCAGGCCGATGCCAGGGTAGACGGTGCCGTCGATACGGGCCTGGTCTGGGTCCAGGTCGATGCGGCGGCCTTCGGGCAGCTGATGCGCGCCGCCCAGGACGGTGTCGGCCAGCGTCACCCCGACGGTGATCAGCACATCGGCGTCTTCCACCGCCATCCGGGCGCGCTTGGCCGAGGCGGGGCCGACGTACAGGCCGGCGAAGCGCGGGTCGGACTCGGGGAAGTCGCCCTTGGCCATGGACAGCACGGCCACCGGAAGCGCTCCGGCCACAGCCAGGTCTCGGACCTGTGCGGTGACCCGGTGGCGGTCGGCCAGGTGGCCGACCAGTACGCTCACGCTGGCTGCGGGGCCGAGCACCCGGCGGGCGTGCCCGGTGAACGCGGTCACAACGGCCGGATCGGCGTTCTCGGCGGCCTGTGGCAGCCTTCCGGCCGGGGACAGCACCGGTATCCCGGCCACGTCGGCGGGAATCGTGAGGTAAACCGGGCGCGAGGTGCGCAGCGCGGTGCTCAGCACGCGGTCGATCTCCTCCGGAGCGGTGTCCGGGCGCAGGTCGGCCTGGGCCGCGGTGACTTCGGCCGCCATCCGGGCGAAGTGACCGTAGTCGCGACCCGGCAGGTTGTGGTGGAGCGTCGCGACGGTCTCACGGGCCTCCAGGGCCGGGGTACCGACGATGTGCACGACCGGGACGGACTCGGCGCAGGCGCCTGCGATGGCGTTCAGCGCGGACAGTTCACCGACGCCGAACGTGGTGACCAGGGCGCCGAGGCCCCGCAGCCGGGCGTAGCTGTCGGCGGCGTAGCCGGCCCCCTGCTCGGTGGCCGTGCCGATCCAGGCCAGGTCCGGCCGGCCTGCGATGGCCTCCAGGACGCCGAGGTTGTAGTCTCCGGGCACGCCGAAGACGGAGGCCACTCCGGCTTCGGCCAGGCGGGTCAGCAGGTACCCGGCCACCGTGGTGATCCGCGGCGCGGGGATGAACGGGGTGTGGGTGTTCATGACAGGGTTCCTTCGTGGGCGGGCGGGATGGGGTGGTTGGAGCGGATCAGGTCATCGGGGTCGACCGCGGCCTTGATGCGGCGGAGCCGGTCGTAGGCCTGCGGGGTCCAGAAGGTGGCGGGATCGCGGTGGGTTTCTGCGAGGTTGAGGTACATCTGCCGGGCCGCCCAGGGCTGCATGGCGGTCTGGACGGTGGCGACACTCCAGGCCACCGCCTCGGCTGCCTGCGGGAAGGGCGCCGGTCCAGCGGCGAACAGGGCGTAGTCGGCGTCGACGGCGGCCAGGGCGCCGTTGGCTGGACGGGCGCGCTTCATCTCCCCGCCGAGGTGGCGTAGCTCGACGACGGCCAGCCGCGTACCGGTGTCCGCGACGCGGATGAGGGTCTCGATCGCATCGGCGGGCAGGCTGGCCAGCAGGAGCCCGTCGCCCGCGCCCGCACTGGGCTTTTCGGGGTCCATGTGCAGGTGGCTGAGCGCCTGGGCGGGGATCATCTCGATCGTGTCGGTGACCGGGTTCAGGGCCCGCAGCGGGGCCAGCAGCGCGTCCGCCTCGGCCGGCGTGCCCAGGTGGATGACGTCGATGACGACGAAGGACTTGCCGCGCAGGGCAGCGGGCATCTCGGGGACCGGGGGGACGTTGATCAGCCGGGCGGACGTGGTGAAATCTTCCGGCAGGTCACCCTGAGTCAGCTGGCGCCAGGCCTGCAGGACCTCGGCTGCCGCGCCGGCGGGCCACCACAGCAGCCCGGCGTAGACCTCGGTGATCGGGAACAGCCGCAGCTCGATCCCGGTGACCACGCCGAAGCTGCCGCCGCCGCCGCGCAGGGCCCAGAACAGGTCGGTCTCGGTGCAGGCGTCGGCGCGTACCAGCCGGCCGTCGGCGGTGACGACCTCGATCGCCTCGACGTTGTTGGCCGACAGCCCGTAGGCCCGGCCCAGCCAGCTCATCCCGCCGCCGATCGTGTATCCGACCACGCCGACGTCGGGCGAGGAACCGGCCAGCGCGGCCAGGCCGTGCCCGGCCGCCGCCTCGGCGACCTCGAGCCAGACAACGCCGGCCTCGGCCCGGGCGATGCGGGCCGCCGGGTCGACGGTCACCCGCCGCATCGCGGCGGTCTTGACCAGGATGGTGTCGGCCAGCGAGCCGAGCGGCGCGGCGTTGTGACCGGTGCCCTGCGCGGCGACCCGCAGGCCGTGCTCGCGGGCGAAGCCGATGACGTGGGCCACGTCCTCTGCCGAGGCGGGCCACGCGACCGCCGCGGGATGCTGGTCCACCGCGAGGTTCCAGGCCCGGCGGGCCTCGTCCCAGCCGGGGTGGCCGGGCATGATGAGAGTGGGTGGGGCCAGGACGGCGGGCATGGCAGAGCTCCTCGCGGGTGACGTCGGATTCCGGCAGGTGCGGCACCTGGGCGCGTTCTTCCTGCCGATCTCGACGCTACGGACGGGGAGCCGGGAGCGAATCCGCCGCGCGTACGGATATCTGCCGCGGGCCGGACGGGCCGGGCGGGCGCGGTATCCGTAGGACTACTGAGCCGCCAGGCGGCGGGCCAGCTCGGCGCGGGTGCGCACGCCCAGCTTGCGGTAGATGGAGGCGACGTGCGTCTCGATGGTCCGCACGCTCACGAACAGCGCCGCCGCAGCGTCACGGTTGGTCGCGCCGACCGCGATCAGGTCGGCGACGCGCCGTTCGGTGGCGGTCAGCTCGGTGCCGGATCGTTCGGCGGCCACGCGCGGCAGTTCCTTCTCGATCTCGGCCAGCAGCGGCATGTGCCCCATCTCGGCGGCCAGCTCGCGCGCGCGGGCCAGCGCCTCGCGGGACTGGCGGCGGGCCCTGCACCGCCGCTCGATCCGGCCCAGCACCAGCAGGCTGCGGGCCAGCTCGGGCCGCAGCGGCGAGGACTCGTGCGCGGCGACCGCAGCGCGGGCCGCGGCCGCGGCGGCCGCCAGGTCGCCGGCCTCCGCGCAGATCAGGGCATCGATCCGGTGCGCGTCGCCGGTCAGGGCGGGACGGCCCAGCCGCTCGCCCAGCCCGCGCAGCCAGGCCGAGATCCGCAGCGCGTCATCGGTCCGGCCGACCGCGACGTAGGCCTCGGCCAGCAGCGAGTCCAGGTGGTCCCGCACCGCCGGATCGGCCCAGTCGAGCTGCTCGGCGCATTCGGCGGCGCGCTCGAGATGTCGCACCGTGGCCTCGGGGTCGCCGCGCCAGGCACTCGCCTTGCCGCGCAGGCAGGCTCCCACGTATCGCATGACGGGCGGTACCGAGTCGTCGTCGGGGAGATGTTCCGCGACGATGCGCAGGACGCCGTCCAGGTCGCCGTTCCTGATCAGGAGCTCGCAGCGCGGCCCGAGCACCCACGGAGACGGCGGCCAGTCGTGCCAGGCGGCAGCCGCGGCGGCAGCGTCTACCGCGGCCGCGGCGGCGGCGTAGTCGCCGGCCAGCTCCTCTGTCGCTGCCAGATAAGACAAGAAGGTGCACAGCACGAGGTCGGCGCCGGCGTCCCTGGCGCGGGCGATGGATCGCTGCAGGGCCGCCCGGGCGGTGTCCAGGTCCTCGACGAAGCGTGACCACAGCCCGTGGTGCAGGTCGGCGGTGTCGTACAGCCGGAGCCCGGGCAGGCCGGCCTCCAGGTGGGCCGCGCGGTCGAGCAATTCGGCGTCGAGTCCCTCGGCCGCGACCACCTTGATCGCGACCAGGTTGATCAGCGCGCGGTGCAGGGCGGCATCGGCCGACGCTCCCGCGGCTTCGGCACAGCTGATCGCCTCGATGGCCGCGGCCCGCCGCTCGCCGGGTAGGCCAGACCCGACTTCAGAGGCCTGAGCCAGCACCAGCGCGCGCCGGCGGGGATCGGTTCCGGCGGCCGCGATGGCGTCCCTGACGATGGCCGCCGCGGCTGGGGCGCCCCGCACGAGATCGGTGATGTCGATCAGCAGCGGCAGCGCCCGCTCCAGGTCCGGCAGAGCGAGCCGGTGAATGTCGAGCATCTCCACGTACTCCAGCGCACGTTCGACGTCCCCGGCCAGGGGCAGCAGCTCGGCCGCCCGGATGCGGCGGCGGACCAGGGCGTCCTCGTCCGAGCCCGGGGTGAAGGCCAGCGCCTGGGTGGCGAACTGCGCGGCCGCGGCGTTGGCGGCGCGCGCGTGCGCGTCGGCAGCGGCCGCGTCCAGCGCCTCGGCGACCGCCTGGTCTGGACCGGGCCCGGCAGCCAGGGCCGCGAAGTGCGCGTACCGCTCGGGGTTGGACCAGACCTCGGCCAGCCTCCGGTAGAGCTGGGCCCGGCGGGCCGGCGGCAGCAGTTCCACCGCGGCGGCGGCGATGAGCGGATGGGCGGCGGACAGCCGGTCCCCCGTCTCGACCACCACTCCGGCCAGGACGGCCGCGTCCAGGGCCGCGGCGGGATCGGTGAGGTCCTTGAGCACCTCCAGGGCCTCGGCGACCCCGATCCGGCCCGCGGCCGCGACCGCCGCCAGAGCGGCGGCGGCGCCGGGGCTCAGCGAGCGGGACAGGCGGTCGGTCAGGGCGCGCGCCAGCGGGGGCACCTGGCTCTCGGCGCCCTCCAGGCTGGCCGAGACCTGGATGGCCCAGAACGGGTTGCCGCGGGACTGCCGGGCCACCTCCCGGGCCTGGGCGGCGGTGACCGTCCGGGGCAGCAGGTTCTGGATCTGCCACATGTCCAGCGGCGCGAGGTCGATCACCTCCGCGGCGGGCATCGCGGCGGGCAGATCACGCCAGCCGCGCGACGGCGGCGGCGCGCCGGCCGTCAGCGGATCCGCGGCGGCCTCGGTCCGGGCGGCCACCAGCAGGGACAGCGGCCCGTCGGCGACCCGGCGCAGGGCGAAGGTCAGGGCCTCCAGGCTGGCCTCATCCAGCCACTGGACGTCGTCGATCGCGACCAGCACCGGGCCCTCGGACAGGCAGCCGCGCAGCGCGGCCAGCACGGCAAGCCCGACGGCCCGTGCCGTGGGCGGCTCGTCGCCCGCGGGCCGCAGCAGCAGCGCGATCTCCAGGGCCTCCCGCTGCGGGCCGGGGATCTGGTCCGCCACCAGCGGCAGCACGCCGGCGAGCAGATCCGACAGGCCGACGAAGGACAGGTCGGTCTCGCTGGCCGAAGGCTCGCTGCGCAGCAGCCGGTATCCGGCAGCCACGGCCACGTTCACTCCGGCCTGCCACAGCGTAGACTTGCCCGCGCCGGCCTCCCCCTGCACGGCCAGTGCCGCGGGCGCCGCCCGTGCGATTTCGGCGAACCCGCGCACCTGCTGCCATTCGGCCGACCGCACCAGGTCGCCGCCAACCGCAGCCACACCCCCTATCCCATCACAGACGCGCTGTGACGACACGTGGAGGTTACACGTCCGCTCGTGACCAGGTCTCGGTCAGCTTGAGGATCCGTACGGGATGGGGACGTTGATGACCTGGATCTTGGCCCAGGTGGTGCCGCCGGGGGCGTGCTGCCAGACGGTGAGAGTGCCGCCGCGGACGGCCAGGGCGTCCGCGGCGCCACCGGGGCCGGGGGCCAGCGTGGCCGTGCCTGGGGGCAGCGGCGGCAGCGGCAGCCAGGCGGATCCCGCGCCGGTGATGAGCTCGCCGCGGTTTGCGCTGGTGATGATCGCGGCCGTCGCGCCGGGCCCGAACGACGCTGAGGTCAGGGCACCGCTGGGGAGCGGCAGGGGCGGGGACAGGATCCAGCGGCCGCCGCCGGCGGACCAGGCGGCGAGCAGGCTGGCACCGGGCCCGCTACCGGCCAGCAGCAGCGCCGTCATGCCCTGTGCGGTCCGGATCAGCCTGCTGACCGTGATGTCCTGCGTGATCAGGGCGGCGGGTAGGGAAGGCCCGGCTGCCTGCCAGGTTCCGTTCCCGGCCGTGAAGATGCCAGCGGTGCCGGGCCGGGTGCAGGTGCCGGCGAGCACCGGGATGCCGACGGGGGTGAAGGCGGCGGCGGTGAGGGACTGCAGGCCGCAGCGCCGGCCGGCGGCGGTGGCGGCCAGGGTCGCCGGGCTGGCCAGCGTGCTCCAGGTGGCAGCGCCGGGGGCGGCCTCCTCGGCGGGGCCGCCGTCCAGCAGCGCGAGCAGCTGCCCGCCGCCGGGCTTGACGGCCAGGGCGTCCGGGGCGCTGGCCAGCGCGGCGTCGAGCGGGTTGAGGGAGGACCAGGCCTGTCCGCCGTCGCTGGTTTCGATCAGCGGCGAGTAGGTGAGGTCCTGGCTGGGCCGGAACCCGGTGACCAGCGCCTGCCCGCCGCCGGCCAGGACCAGCCCGCCGTTGTCCGCGGTGCCCGGCGGGGTGACCAGCTTCCAGCGGGTGCTCCCGGCCGGGCGGATGAACAGCTGCCAGAAGTTGTTGTCCTGGGCGGCCGACCCGCCCATCACCACGGCGGCCCAGGTGCCGGCGGCGGTGTCCAGCGAGGTATTCAGCGACGGTGAGGGCGGCGCCGCCTGTGTGACCGGCGCCGACGTGGCCGGCGCGCCCGCGCACCCGGCGGCGAGCGTGACGGCCGGGAGCAGCACCGCGGCGGCAGCCAGACGGCGGCCTGGGCCGCTCATGACTGCCTCAGCAGCTGCTGCGCGGCGTCGGTCAGCTCGGCGGCGAACGAGGACTGGGTGGCGGCCGTGCCCGGGCCGGGGTCGAAGTCCATTTCCTGCCGGAGGCGGCCGCGGGAGTCGATGACGAAGGCGATCTCGCTGTGCGCGATCATCGACCCGGCGGGCGCGATTTCGGCGGCGATGCCGTAGCCGTGCCACACCTGGGCGAGCTGGGCTGGGCTGCCGGTCAGGTACAGCCAGTTCGGGACGCCGTCCAGGCCTTCCTGCCGGTCGAACGCCTGGGTGTAGCCGAGCTGGTAGTCGACCGGGTTGGCCACGATGGCCACCAGCTCGACGCGGCGGTCGTCTGCGCCCAGCAGCTGGCCGGCCTGGCGGAATTCTTGCGCCTCCAGCGGGCAGTCAGTGGTGCAGACGGGGTCCAGGAAGGTCAGCAGCACAACCTTGCCGCGCAGGCTGGCCAGCGTGACATCCCGGCCGTGCTGGTCGGTGAGGCTGAACGGCGGGGCGGCGGAGTAAAGCGGGGTGCTGGAGCCGTCGATGGCCTGCGCCAAGATGGTGTCGGCGACGGGGCTGGCCTGGGCGGCGGCCATCGGCGCCGCGCCCAGGATGATGACGCCGATCGCGCCGACGGCGGCGACGGAGCCGAGGCTGGCCGAGGCCAGCGCTCGTGGCCCGGCGGCGATCCGGAGCCGGTCCCGCCAGCTGGCCGCGGCCGCCGCGCTGCTGGCCGGCGCCGACGCCTCGGCGGGGGCTCGGGCCACGGCGAGGTATCCGGCGGCGGCCAGCAGCACCATCGGGATCATGCTGTTGGGGTCGGTGCCCAGGCCGCCGAGGAACCCGAGGTCCTCGATCAGCACCCAGT
>Ga0187814_10000541_pt1 | contig 12928 bp, 8 predicted proteins | sample NC_S_4_FD_132450 | JGI IMG/M metagenome (GOLD analysis project Ga0187814, IMG submission 132450) | Wetland sediment microbial communities from Neuse River Estuary, North Carolina, USA - ASW-S_4 | ecosystem: Environmental > Aquatic > Freshwater > Wetlands > Sediment | place: USA: North Carolina... | reverse complement strand
GCAATCCGGGCCGCGTTCGACCTCGACGCGGTCGCTGTGCTGCGGCGCGACGGCCAGGCCTGGCAGGTAGAGGCCTGGGCCGGCACAACTCAGCTCCGGCACCCCGACCAAGCGGACTACAGCGTCGAGCTGGCCAGCGGTCGAGTGCTCGCCCTGACTGGCAGCCGGGTCACCGGCCAGGAGGCTGCGCTCCTGCAGGTATTCCTGGGCCAGCTCCGAGTCCGACGGGAACAGGCAGTCCTGCATGTCATCGGTCAGGACCGCCAGCGTAAGGACTCCGACCGGTAGCTGTATAGGCTGTAGCATCCGGGACTGGGTGCACAGGATCTGGTGCACAGGCAGCAAGTCTTGCTGGCCGGAAAGTCTGAATCCGCAATGCAGAGAGCTGAGAGGTTGACCTAGTGCCAGGCGACGAGCTCGCCGGCCACGATGTGGCCGGCGGCCGGAGTGGCCGGGCCCGCCTTACGGGCCCGGTGCGATTGTGGCTTTCAATATTCGCGGCCAGCCTTGGGTTGTTCCTGATCCGGTTCCTGGTACCCACTCCGGTCGCCCAGGCCGACAACCGCGACGGCCCGCGCCTTATGTGCGGCCTGGGCTTGGCTCCCGTCACTCACGGCCACCCCAGGTTCTTCCGCTACGCCTACTTCGAGTATGTGCACAGCAGTGCCTGCGCCGGACGCGCGCCGTATCCGTCCTCACAGGTCGGGCCCCTGATACTGGCCAAGCTGCTGACGCCGGTCTTCGGCCTGCCAGGCAGCCTGAACATGATCGCGCTCGGCGTCGTGATGTGCGTCCTTGCCTCGATCGGGATCGCGAGCCTGGCCACCGGCCTGCGGGTGCGACTGTGGGCCCAGCTGCTGGTGGCGGCCGTGATCTGGGTGATCATGGCGGACGCGGCCTTCTTCGATGTCTTCGCTGGCCCGTTCAGCGAGCCGGCTGCGCTTGTCGGCCTGCTGCTGGTCGCGGCGGGGGTGCTGTATCTGGGCCGAAGCTGGCGCGACACCATGTTCGGCCTGGCCCTGGCCGGATCCGGCGGGTTTCTTGCGATCTTGTCCAAGGAGCAGTACCTGATCCTGGCGGTGCCGATCTGCGTGACGCTGGTGCTGGCTACCGCGAAACCCGGCGGCTGGCGCGGATTGCGCAAGTTCCGGACCAGGGAGGTGGGAGCAGCCCTCACCGTAGCCGGGCTGCTGGCGATAATGACAGCCGCGTACATCGGCTGGGACTTCACCAGCCACTACGGCAAGCGGCTGCATTACATCCAGGCCGTGGACATGATCTTCACGGGCATCGTCACCAAGCGCGCCACCGCGCCCGCCCAACTGCGTTCGCTTGGCCTGCCGGTGAGCTGGGCCAGGTACGCCGGTGATTACTACTGGGATACCCGCTCGGTCCGGGACAGTCCGCTGTTCAAGCGATATGAGGGCCGCCTGACTGACACGACTATCGCGAAGTACCTGCTAACCCACCCGGGCAGCATTATCAGCATCGGGCAGAACGCGGCAATCCAGGCTCAGCGCATGCGAGACACCCAGCTAGGCGACTACCCGCCGTATGCCGGGCACCGGCCAGGTGCCATTGAGTCCAGGGTGGTGGTGTTTACCTGGCTCATGCGCCACCTGCCAAAACGGCTCGGCCTGGCTTGGTATGCCTCGCTGTGGACCGCGATGGCGGCCATCTCCATCGTGGCGCTGTGCCGAACTCGGCGCAGGCCATGGAACCGGGATGCGGCAGTGCTCGTGCTCTGCATGACAGGCTGCGCGATCGTGGCGTTCATCCCGCCCACCTATTTCGCCGGTATCTCGACTACCAGGCACATGGTGGGCATGAACCTTGCCACTGCCCTGGCGATCCCGATCGCCATCGGGCTGGCGATATCGCTGATCCGCCAGGTGATGCCGCGCCGGCGTCGGCCACCCGGCGCCCACGCGGTACCGCCAGTGCCCCAGCTAGCGAAGAAGGGTACATGAGCCCTGGGCGGACCAGCGTCAGCCTGATTCGCATCGCGGCAGTAAGCGTCGTAGCAGTAAGTGCCCTGGTCACCGGTCTGGTTGTAGCGGGCTCGGCCAGGCACGTGCCAGCGCCCCACTCCGGAAGGCGCTTGGAGCGGGTGGACGGCGGGCCGACCGGAACCTATGTCGTGGCGGCCGGCATCCACAAGATCAAGCACGTGATCATCATCATGCAGGAGAACAGATCGTTCGACAGCTATTTCGGCACCTTTCCTGGGGCTGACGGCATACCCATGCACGACGGTGTGCCGACCGTGTGCGTACCGATCCCCAAGGGCAAGTGCACCCGGCCATACCATGACAAGGCCGACGTCAACGGGGGCGGCCCGCATGGCGTGGTCAATGCCATCGGCGATGTCGACGGCGGAAAGATGAACGGTTTCATCCGCGAACGGGATGCGGCCAGGAAGAGCTGCATAAATCCCGACGATCCGGCGTGCGCCGGTCGCGGTGCCGCGGATGTGATGGGTTATCACACCGCAGCGGAACTACCGAACTACTGGGCCTATGCCAAGAACTTCGTGCTCGACGACCACATGTTCGAGGCGGTGAAGTCATGGTCTTTGCCAGACCACCTGTACATGGTCTCGGCATGGTCAGCCAGGTGCCGGAACCGCTCGCCGATGAGCTGCGTCAATGACATCGTCGGACCGTACGGAGTCGCGCAGTTCGGGCGCGCGGTCGATCAGGAGCTGCGCACCGGCATTACCTCGATCGACCTAGCCTGGACCGACATCACCTGGCTGCTCTATGCACACCATGTGAGCTGGGCATACTACGTCCAGGCTGGCACGCAGCCGGACTGTGACAACGACTCGGCCGAGACGTGCGCACCGGTCAGGCAGAGCGCGCAGACACCCGGGATCTGGAATCCGCTACCGCTGTTCGGGGATGTCCAGCACGACCACCAGCTGAAGAACATACAGCCGCTCGCCTCATACCTGCGTGCCGCCAAGGCTGGGCAGCTGCCCGCGGTCAGCTGGATCGTCCCCTCCGGAAGCGACAGCGACCACCCGCCGGCCAGCGTCCACCGGGGCCAGGCCTACGTCACGGCATTGGTCAACGCCGCGATGAGGAGTCCGGACTGGAACTCCACGGCGATCTTCCTCAGCTGGGACGACTGGGGTGGGTTCTACGACAACGTGCTGCCGCCGACGGTAGACCTCAACGGGTACGGCTTGCGAGTGCCGGCGATGGTGATCTCGCCGTATGCCAGGAAGGGCTTCATTGATCACCAGATCCTCAGCAGCGACGCCTACCTCAAGTTCATCGAGGATGACTTCCTCGGCGGCGCCCGGCTCAATCCGGTCACGGACGGCAGGCCCGATCCGCGGCCCGATGTGCGCGAAGACGAGCCCATCCTGGGCAACCTGGTCGAGGACTTCAACTTCAGCCAGGCGCCGCGCCCGCCGCTGCTGCTGCCGACGAACCCGCCGACCGATTCTCCGTCCATCCCGGCCTACTTCAAGGGCAAGCCGGCCTGCCTCGGGTGCACGACGCCGCCCCCGGCCGTCTTCCGCCACCTGACAGCCCGCCCACGGCACCGCAAGGCTTAGCCAGGACGGACCTCAGAGATGGATCGGCGGCCACAGATTGTGCTGGGCCGCGATTGGATCGCCCGCCCACTCCTGCATCGCCGCCAGGTTGTCGTGCGCCGGGTGCTTAGCCGCGGCAGGCCCGTCGGCGAACGCGTGCAGCAGGTTGCCGGTGACGCGCTTAGTGAACCTGGCCGTGCGGGCATTCAGCCCGAACAGCCGCAGGTCGCCCATCGATGCGACCCAGCGCATGGTGCCGGTGTTGAACACCCCGGCGCCGCCGCGGTGGGTGTAGTACGCCGAGTCGGAGTAGCTGTTCACCCCGCGGCAGGTCAGCGGGGAGTGCGAGACGATCTGGATCGGCCGCTCGATGGGCGAGTCCGGGTTCACCCGGTCGTACTCGATACCGACCAGGCCGATAAACCTCGTTCCCTTCTGCACGCCAGTGCCTTTGAACATCCAGGCGTCCGGTGTGGCGACAACATAAGCCGCATCGGTCGGGTTTGACTCATACAGCGTGCCGATCAGCGATGATTCCGGATCCGGGTTGGGCGGATCGCGCCAGTCGCTGGTAACCAGGGCATTGTCCTTGCCGTACATCGGGTCCAGCTGGTAACTCGTCTTGTAGCAGATGACCAGCCGCCGCTCGCCGAGCCGCGTGCTAGCCAGCCGGGTCCGGCGGAAACAGCAATTCGCGCCCAGGAACGCCACATTCGTGCCAGCGTTCCTGGCCGCAGTGACGTTCGCCCGCTCCGGCGGCGTCCAGTACTCATCGTGGCCAAGCGAGAACAGCGCGCTGGCGCCGTCCAGCAGGTGCGGATCGGCATCGATGTCCATGCTGGTGGTGTAGGCAAGTTCCAGGCCGGATCGCTCAGCCAGCGCGATGAACTTCTGCTCGTGCCACAGGAACATATACGCGCCGTTGGCGTCGTAAGGCCGGTCCAGGCTGACGGCGTACGACCGGTTGGCGTAGTCGGCGGCACCCCCCGGGCCGTGGTACAGGTCGTATCCACCCCAGGTGTTATACGCCTGCCAGGTCTCGACACAGTTCTTGATCACCGTCTTGCCAGCGGTGCTGGCCGACCGAACGGTAACCGGTACGTAGCGTTGCGCGCCTGCCTCGGAGTCCATCCGCAGCAGGTAGGCCCCTTCCGGCCAGCCGTCGGTCGGAATGCTGAGCGATGACCCCCAGTCGCACTCCACCGTCCTGGTCGCCTGGGCGAAGCCCGGGGTTCGCTGCCGGTGACCGCGGACGGTCCCCGACTTCCACAGCAGCCGAGCCTCGTCGCCGCCGTACCAGCCCATCCGGAAGGCGCTCACCGTGAACGAGCGCGCGGTCGTCGAGGCATACAGAGTGATGGCCTCGCCAGGCAGCACGCTTGCCTGGCCCGCGTAGCCGAGCATGGCGTCGGGCTTGCCCAGGTGGCTGATCCGCCAATGCGGGTCGCCCAGGCGAGAGTTCTCAGTCACCGGCCGGCGGTGTGGCACAGACCCACGCTCGGCCGTGTCTGAGGCTTTGACCTCTGACCCGGACGTCACGATCTTGTCGACGGCGACGGCAGCAGCCGGCACCGCGACGGCCGCCGCGGCCAGCCCGATGAAGCGCCGCCTCGAATGGCCGGAGCCCGGTCCTGGTGGCGCGGAATGCGTCATGGGCCCCAGCATGCCACAGGGCGTGCGCGCATCGGCCCTAGTCCTGCCGCTGCATCGACACGGCCTGGCCCATCGCAGGAAGCACAAGCTCGTTTGGCCGCGGGCCGGTCCTTAGCCCGACGGCGAGCCCCTTGACCAACGCCGATCGGAGCGCAGGCCGCTCGCGCGAACTGGCAAAGGTACGTGCCCAGCGGCGCAGCGTGGCGGCTCCGTACAGGGCTTTCTCGGCCGGGGACAAGGAGCCGGTCCGAAGCGTCCAGACCTTGTTCCTGACCTCGTAGAAGAAGCGCTCCCCTGGCTCGACATTCGTCCCGCCGAAGGTCTTGGTCTTATGCACGACGACGCTGGCCGGGCACAGCAGCCCGCTGCGGCCGCGCAGCAGCCGCGTGGTGAACTCGAAGTCGTCGTTCCACAGGAAGAAGTCTGCCCACGGCAGGCCACGGCGGCGGCACTCGACGGCCTCGACCAGGATCGACACGAACGAGGCCGAGCGGATCGGAAGGCACCCGGCTTCGCTGGCCGCGCTGCGTTCGGCCTTGCTGGCGAACGGCTTGGCCCGTGGCGTGTTCATCGGATGCGCGCGCCCGTCTGTCCAGGTCACCCGGCTGGCCACTATCGCCGGCGGCCCGCCAGGGAACCGGTCACGCGCTTCGAGCAGCGCTGCCAGCGCGCCGGGCTCCGGCACGGTGTCGTCGTCCATGGCCCAGATCAGATCGGCACCCTCCGCGAGAGCCTGGGCCATCCCGTAGGCGAACCCGCCCGCGCCACCGTAGTTGGCGTCAAGCGCGGCTAGCTGCACCGCGGGAAACTGAGCGCGCACGGCTGCGGGCGTCCCGTCGGTCGAGGCGTTGTCGACAACGATCACGGCGTCCGGCTGACGGCTTTGGCGGTGCACCGCCGCTAGCGCCTCAACGAGCAGATCGCGCCGGTTATAGGTGACGATGACAGCCACGACTCGCGGCTGATCGCTAACTCCCGCAGCGGGTGCTTCTGCGGCCGGACCGTCGCCCTCGGACATGCTAGGGATTTTTCCGTGCCCTGGATCGTTCGAGCACCCGCCACGCCAGGATGCGCAGGCGCCGCACCGAGGAATGCCGGCTGCTGAGCTCGCGCACGGCCCGCTTGATCCGAGGCGAGGACGCGACGGTGGACTCCACCCGGTCTGCGAGTCCGCCGAGGCCGCCGAGGCCTGTCTGCGGCTTGACCGCGGGGTAAGCCTTCCGGTACTGGTTCAGCACCAGCGCCGCCGCGGCCTGGACCGCCACGTCGAGCACCCGCTCGGTCGGCTGGTCGGCCGGCCCGACTCCCGGCTCGGCCGACTGCCGGGGCAACAGCTCATCAAGATCCCCGACAATGTCGTACGAGGACTCCCGCAGACCCGCGATGAGGGTCTCGGCATGTTCCTTGGCCCAGGCGCCGCGATCTTCGGGCAGGACCAGGCGCCCGGTGACCGGCCGCGCGGCCAGACTCTGGTGCGCCAGCGCCTCCTTGACGTTCCACATATAGAACCAGTCAGGGATCTCGCTCGGCAGTTCCTCATTCAGGCGCCGCAGGAACTCGATCTCCGGCATTCCGAGCGAGGAATTCGCCCTGGCGCGGCTGAGGTCGACGCTCTCGGGATCGACGCCGAGCAAGGCAGCGAACCTTTGCCACAGCAACCCGGATCCGGCCTCCCTGGGCGCGGTAGTGATCACGTGCACCCGCTCGGCTGGCACGTGCGCAGACCAGATGTCGAGGATCGCGAGGGTGTCGTGCACCCGCCAGAACCACCACTGGCGCCGGTCCGGGGACGTCGACTCGCGGTCGATCACGTCCCCCAGCCAGTCCTCCCAGCCGCGGGCATTGCGGTGCTTGACGGTCTCCTGCCATTCCGCAGGCAGCAGGGACGAGATGTCGCGCGCGGTAAGGACGACGTGGACCTCGGCAGGCTGGAGTGAGCGTACGGCCTTCTCCGCCTCCGGCGCGTCCGCCGCGGCGAACAGCTCGTGCGAGATGACGGCCAGCCTCGGTGCCTGCGTGGCCTGGCTGGCCAGGATGTCCCATTCGCCAGTCCAGGAGCCTGCCGGGTCAGACGGCAGCTTCTGGATGCCGCGCAGGTCCTGGCTGGCGCGGAAATGATCTTGAGGATGGTGCCCGGGTAGCACAACGCCCTGGGCGGCGAGGGCGTCACGATTGCGCCACATCACCTGCTGCAGGAACGTCGTGCCGGTCTTGGGCTCGCCGATGTGCAGGAGAACCGTCGGCCGCTGGCGGGTAGTGTTCGCCGCGTTCCCGGCCGTGGCCGGAAGCTGAGCGGGCGTCTTTCGGTCACTGATGGCGTGCGCCATCCGGCCACCTCATGGGCTTCGGTTATGGCCCGCACCAGGTCAGCCGGGACCAGAGCGCGCGCGAAACTAGCCTAGATAGTAATAACCAGGGCAATGTAGCGCGGGAGTGGGCCCGCGGCAAACCTGCACCGGATAGTCTACCCTCGTACGACGCAACGCTAGTTGGCGGTTGATATACAGGTACTAGCTTCGACCGGCATCGGTTCGGCCGTGGCCCGGCTGGTACGCGCCTCGCCGTATCGCGGATCACCGCGGCCGAAGGCATGCCCTCCTGGAGGTTCTCCCTGTTGCACGAGCCCTTCTCGCTGCTGGTCTCGGTGTACGACGGCGACAGACCGGACTATCTCCGGCGGGCACTGCGCAGCGCCGTCGATGATCAGACCCTGCCGCCAGACCAGGTCGTCATCGTCCGGGACGGGCCGGTCCGCAGCGAGCTAGCCGAGTGCCTGGCTGATCTCAAGGCAACCAGCAAGGTCCCGGTGACCTTCGTGCCGCTGGAGAGCAACGGCGGCCTGGGTCCCGCCCTGGACCGCGGCCTGGCGGCTAGCTGGTTCGATGTGATCGCCCGGATGGACGCCGACGATGTGGCCATGCCGTACCGGTTCGAGGTGCAGATGCCGCTCATCCAGGAGGCGGACATCGTCGGGTCCGGACTGCTGGAGTTCGTCGCCGACACCGACGACGTCGTCGGGCAGCGCGTCCCGCCGATGGAGCCCGACCACATTGCTCGCTATGCGCGGATGCACGACCCGTTCAATCACCCCACGGTGGTCTACCGGCGGCGGGCCGTCATCGCCGCGGGCGGCTACGGCGATCTCCCGCTGATGGAGGACTACGCGCTGTTCGCCCGGATGCTCCAGACCGGAGCCCGGGCGGTCAACGTGACCGAGCCGCTGGTGTTCTACCGGGTCGGCGCGAGCGCCTACAAGCGGCGCGGCGGCACCAGCCTGCTGCGCTCCGAACTGCGACTGCAGCGTGAGTTCTTGCGGAGCGGGTTCACCTCGCCTGCTGAGTACGTGCGCAACGTGCTGGTTCGCGGCGGGTACCGGCTGGTCCCCTGGTGGTTGCGCCGCGCGGTGTACCGCCCGCTCGTCGCCGCATTCTCGAAGCCTGCCGCGCCGCCGCCGTCCGCTGCGCCCCAGCCGGAGCAGCCGGACTGGGAATACGCCGAAGAATGGCAGCCGCCCGACATGTTCGCGGCTGGATTGCGGTCCGAGCCAGGGCTGCCGGTGCGCCGGTGAACATCGACCTCGTTGTCGTCGGATCCGGCTTCTTCGGGCTGACCGTCGCTGAGCGTTGTGCTAGCGATCTTGGCTTGCGGGTGCTTGTCGTGGAGCGACGCGACCATATCGGCGGTAACGCCTACAGCGAGCCGGAGCCGCAGACTGGCATCGAGATCCATCGTTACGGCGCGCACCTGTTCCATACCTCTAACGTGCGGGTCTGGGACTACGCCAACCGGTTCACCGGGTTCACCGGCTATCAGCACCGGGTTTTCTCGGCTTACAAGGGCCGCGTCTACCCGATGCCGATAAACCTGGCGACCATCTGCGAGTACTTTGGCACGCTCATGGCCCCGGACGAGGCGCGAGCGCTCATCGCCGAACAGTCGGCCGAGGTGGCTCCCGGCACCGCCGCGAACCTCGAAGAGAAGGCCATCTCGCTGATCGGGCGCCCGCTCTACGAGGCATTCATCCGCGGCTACACCTTCAAGCAATGGCAGACCGACCCGGTCGACCTGCCCGCGGAGATCATCGCGCGGCTCCCGGTGCGTTACACCTTCGACAACAGGTACTTCAGCGACACCTACGAAGGGCTGCCGGTCGACGGCTATACGGCCTGGCTGGAACGCATGATGGACCACCCGAATATCGAGGTGCGGCTGAGAACCGAGTTCGCTGACCTGCGTTCGGACGCGGTGGGGAGAGTGCCCGTTGTATACACAGGTCCGCTCGATGCCTATTTCGACTATTCTGCTGGGGACCTGGGCTGGCGCACTCTGGATTTCGACCTGGAGGTCGTCGAGACAGGCGACTTTCAGGGGACGCCCGTCATGAACTATGCCGATGAGGACGTTCCCTTTACCCGGATCCACGAGTTCCGGCATTTCCATCCCGAGCGTGACTGGTACCCGAAGGACAGGACAGTGATCATGCGCGAGTACTCGCGCTCCGCCAGCCGCGGCGATGAACCGTACTACCCGATCAACACGGCAGCCGATCGGGCGCGCTTGCTGGCATACCGGGAGATGGCCGACGGTGAGCACCACGTCCTGTTCGGCGGTCGGCTCGGCACCTATAAGTACCTTGACATGCACATGGCGATCGGCGCCGCGCTGAGCATGTATGACAACCGGCTGCGGCCGTTCTTCGCCGGACGACAGCCGCTTAACCGGCCAGGGAGCGGGATGTGATCAGCGACGGCAGCGGAGATTCTGGCTTGCGTGTCCTGCAGCGCGTCATCTTTCCAGGCGAAGATCTGGACGTCGTCCCCCTCTACGTCGAGACCAATATGGAACGGGGCGCTGCCGAACTCGCGGCCGAGGTTGCGACCGAGGCGCTGACCGGGACAAAGGCCAGCGCGATCACCGTGCCGGTAGCCAACGCCGCGGTTGGCGAGGCACAGTCAAGCATCCGGTTCGGCGACGACATCCAGCCGTATCTGGCCGAGGACGCCGGGCCGCGCCGGAGTGCGCTGATCAGCGAGGGCCGCCGGGTCTCGTTCGCCACCTACTTCAACGCGTTCCCGGCCAGCTACTGGCGCCGGTGGACGACGGTGCAGTCGGTTACGCTCCGTATTCGGCTGGCAGGCGAATCGAAGATCGTGCTATACCGCTCCACGGCCAAGGGTTTCAGCCACCCGGTCGAGACGATCAGCGTCCACTCGCATGCTCCCGAGACGATCCAGCGCACGCTGCCGCTGGCCCCGTTCATCGACGGCGGCTGGTACTGGTTCGACATAATCGCTGGCCCGCGCGGGACGACCCTGATCGAAGCGGACTGGCTCGGGCTGGTTCCGTCCGCACCGACGGGCACCGTGAGCCTTGGCATCACCACCTTCAACCAGCCCGATTACATGCTCGACAAGCTGCGCATCCTCGGCGACGCTACCGAGATCCACGACCTGATCGACCGCGTCTACGTCGTCGACCAGAGCTCGGAGCCGCTGATCGATCAACCTGGCTTCGCCGACGCGGCCAAGAAGCTCGGTGACCGGCTGCAGGTCATCAGGCAGGGCAACATCGGCGGGTCCGGCGGCTTCGCCCGGGCCATGGACGAGACGGTGCGGTCCGGCAGGGCTGACTACGTGCTGCTGAGCGACGACGACGTCAAGCTCGAGCCCGAGAGCATCCTGCGGGCGGTCACGTTCGCCGACCTGGCCCGCAAGCCGACCATCGTCGGCGGTCACATGTTCAGCCTGCATGACCGGTCCCTGCTGCACGCATATGCCGAGGCGGTCGAGCCGCACAAATGGTGGTGGGGTCCAGCGCCGAACACCAAGGCGCGACACGACTTCGGGCGGCGCAACCTGCGGAACACCCCGTGGCTGCACCGCTGCGCCGACTCCGACTACAACGGCTGGTGGATGTGCCTGATCCCGACGAAGATCATCGAGGAGATCGGGCTCGCGCTGCCGGCGTTCATCAAGTGGGAGGACGCCGAATACGGCGTGCGGGCCCGCAATCGCGGCTATCCGACGGTGTCGCTGCCGGGAGTCGGGTCCTGGCAAGTGCCGTGGGACGACAAGGACGACGCCAGGGACTGGCAAGCTTACTATCACCTGCGCAACCGGATCGTCTCCGCGCTGCTGCACTCGCCGAACGCCAAGGGCGGCAGTGTCGTTTCGGAGAGCCTGGAGCGGCAGTTGCAGAGCCTGCTGTCCATGCAGTACTCGACAGCTGCCCTGCGGTTGCTCGCCATCGAGGACGTGCTGTCCGGACCGGATCACATGCACCAGCAGATCGGCACGAAACTGCCCGAGCTGCGCCAGCTCCAAGCGGGGTTCGCGGACGCTAAGAGCGCCGCAGACCTGGAGGCGTTCCCGCCGCCCCGGCGCAAGGCACCGGAAGCTGTCAAGAGCTCCACCACGCCGACCAACAAGTTCAACCTGCTGACCAAGGCCGCGTCCGGCACGATGCGGCAGTTCAAGCGCCCGCCGGACGGGGCCATGAAGCGGCCGCAGATGGCGCTGCCGTACCAGGACGCGTCCTGGTGGGTGCTGGCCAAGCTGGACAGCGCGCTCGTGTCGGCGGCCGAGGGCACCAGCACCGCGTGGTACAAGCGAGATCCGAAGCTATTCCGCTCGTTCGCATGGCGCAGCCTGGTAGCGCACAGGCGATTGCGCCGGAACTGGGCCCGGCTGGCTGCGGACTACCGCGCCGCCGCCGCCGACTTCAACTCCCCGCAGCGCTGGCGGGAGACCTTCGCGGCGTCGAGCAGCAAGCCGCCGGACGGGCCGTGAGCTCGGCACCAGCCGAACACCGGGCGGCCGGGTCCGCGCGGCCCGCTGACGGCAAGCCCGTGCCGCCGGGCCGTCCTGGCGGGCGGCCGTACGGCAGCGCCTGGACCGCGGCCGTCGCAAGACTCGGACCGGTCCTAGTCCCGGCAGCGGTGATGGCGGTCGCCGGGATCTGGGGCCTCGCCCGTGACTCGTCCATGGGCAATGACGAGGTGGCTACCCGGTGGGCCGCGCTGCTGAGCCTGCGCGAGCTCGCGCACCTGCTCCGTCATGTCGACGCCGTGCACGGCCTGTACTACCTGCTGATGCACGGCTGGGCGGTGATCGGCTCCAGCCCCACGGTGCTGCGTATCCCGTCCGTGCTGAGCATGACCGTCGCCGCCGGGCTGATTGCGATCATCGCCAGGCGGCTGACCGGGTCGGGCTGGGCCGCGCTGTTCGCCGGCCTGATCATGGCGCTGACGCCGAGCATCAGTTACTACGCGCAGACCGCGCGCTCCTATGCCCTGGTGTTCGCGTGCGTGCTTGGCGCCACGCTCGCGCTGCTGCACGCGATGAACGCCGAGGCCGCGCAGGCAGATCAGCGGGCAATCCGGCGCCGGTGGCTGCTCTACGCGGCGCTGATGACGGTTGCCGGATACCTCAATGAGATGGCATTGCTCGTTCTGGCAGCCCACGCCATCACCGTCCTGCTGGCCAGGTACGGACGCTGGGCGGTCGGACACTGGGCTGTCGCGGCGGCCGTCAGCGCCGCGGCGACCCTGCCGCTGCTCGCGCTGAGTGTGTTGCAGCACGGCGCGGTGTCCTGGATCGGCCGGCCTGGCCTGGCGGCCCTTCGGGTTCTCTTCCATGACTACTTCGGCGCGACCACGGTGGTAGGGGCGCTGGTCGTCGTATGCGCCGTGGTCGCCGTGCTTCCTCCGCCCGGAGCGTGGCGGAAGCG
>Ga0187814_10000540_pt1 | contig 12931 bp, 9 predicted proteins | sample NC_S_4_FD_132450 | JGI IMG/M metagenome (GOLD analysis project Ga0187814, IMG submission 132450) | Wetland sediment microbial communities from Neuse River Estuary, North Carolina, USA - ASW-S_4 | ecosystem: Environmental > Aquatic > Freshwater > Wetlands > Sediment | place: USA: North Carolina... | reverse complement strand
GCCTGCCACCACAGGTCCGGGATGGTGAAGGCCGCGGCGATGGCTGCGCCGAGCACAAACCACCGGTTGGCCATCGTCGCCCAGCCGCCGCTTAGCAACGCGCCAGCCACCAGGGCGAGGGCGAAGAACCCGATGCTGTGCTTATTGGCCAGCCCCACGCCGAGGATCACCCCGGCGGCCAGCCACCAGCGGGCCTCGCCGGTCCGGCCGATCCGCACCGCCACCAGTGCCAGCGCGGCCCAGGCCAGCATGTCCAGGGAGGTGGGGCCGGCCAGGTGGCCGGCGCCCAGCAGGGCCGGCATGGTGCCGACCCCGGCAGCGGTCAGCAGTTGCGCCCGGCGGCCGCCGCCGAGCTCACGCGCTGTCATGCCGCCGATCACCACCGTGGCCCCCGCGGCTAGTGCGGACCACAGCCGCAGCCCTGACAGCGACACGCCGAACAGCTTCAGCGACACCCACGCCAGCAACGGCGTCAGCACCGGCTGATCGACGTAACTGGCCTGCAGGTGCCGGGCGCAATCCAGGAAGTACAGTTCGTCCCGGTCGAACCCATACCACGGCGACAACACCATCAGCACGGCAAACACCACTCCGCCGGCCCAGACCACCCGCCGGTCAAACGGCCGAAGGCCGGCCGGCGCCGCAGCGACATCCTCCCGCCCGCTACCAGGCCCAGGGCGCGGGACAGACTTTTGTGTCATTGCCGGCCCCTCTCCCGCGGATGACGTGCGCGGGAGGGGGCGGTCATGACCGCAGCCGCCCCGCACCCGTTGGCTTGATGCAGGTCAAGACCTAGTGGCCCCTGATCCGGATCGCGCGCCGAGCGGGGGAGCGCTGGTGCGCCAGCGGCCGGCTCGCTGCCGGCGGCCGGAGAACAGGCTGTGTCATGCCTGCCTGTCTGAAATCCGGAGAACAAGCGGCGGGCCCTGCGGGGAGCCATCACCGTGCCCGCGTAGCGCTCTGCCTTGCCGCTGGCCATCTCGGCACGCATTCCGCCCCACCGCGGGAAGTCCCGGTGTGCGCCTTCGTGATGTGGATCGGGCTCTGTCTGCGGCGGCTGACCCGGCCGTGGCCGGCGGCCGCTGTGCCCGGTTGTGCTGGAGGGTGCGACCCAGACGAACCGCCGGTAGGACCAGAACCTGAACAAGGTGGCAACCGCGATGCCGAGGTTCAGCGCGACAAAACCCGCCAGCTTGTCATGCCCGAGTTGCAGGAGGTAGTAGTTGAAGGCCACCGCCGCGTCCTGGATCAGCAGGCCGATGCCGTTCAGCACGGCGAAGATGATGAGCTCGCGTACCACGCCGGTGCGCTGCCTGGTCCGGAAGGACCAGTAGCGGTTGCCCAGGTAGGTGGCGATCGCCGCGACGAGGGTGGCGAGCGTGGTGGAGGTGACCGGCCCTACGCCCCAGTGAAGGAAAAGCAGATCGTAGACGGCGTTGGTGATGAACAGGCCAGCGACGCCGATCACCCCGAACTTGGCGAACTCGTAAACGAGCTGCCCAAATCGCTCATACTGTGCCCGGGCCGAGCTGTTCATCCCCTCACCTATTCCGGACCCCGATGCGCGCCCATCCCGGCGCGTATTCCGGCAGAGGTTCAGCCGCGCTGGCCAGCCTGACGGTCGATCTCGCGGTCGATCTCGCGGCGCCGCTGCCGACGGGCTTGTCATGGGAGATGTCATGCAGCATCGCGACCCCATTTCCAGCCTTTAGGCCCACTATCACGTCGGCCGGGTGGGGCCTATAGGGCCGATCAGCCAGGAGTTGCAGGGCCAATGGCCGCGATTTCTGGGCAACACGTCCTTCTCCTGGCCGCTTCGGCCGACCGCCTCCCCCAGGACCTCACCACCTGCGCAAAAGCGCTCCGCTCCCCTTGAGAGATAGCGCGACCGCGGCAGGTAGAGGCTTGCCAGGGTGCGTATGTCCGCGCCCCGTATCCAGGAACGGCAGTGGCGCCGGTGAGTCGGCACCGCCCGTTCGGGATAAATGAATCACAAGCTGGCGACTTGGGGACGCTGGGTGCGGACCTTCGGGTGCGCCACTCCGTGGTGTCTCATGCTTGCGCCAGCCGCGGCAGCGCGGTGAGCAGCCGCCGGGTGTACGGGTCCCGGGGACGCTCGAACACTTCGTCCGCGTGGCCGGCCTCGACCACCCGGCCTTCCTTCATCACCAGGATGCGATCGCTCATGTGGTGGATGACACCGAGATCGTGGGAGATGAACAGGTAGCTCACACCCAGCTCGTCCTGCAGGTCGGTGAGCAGGTCAAGCACCTGTGCCTGGATCGACACGTCCAGTGCCGAGACCGGCTCGTCGCAGACGATCACCTCGGGCTCAGGCGCCAGTGCCCGCGCGATCGACACCCGCTGCCGCTGCCCGCCGGAAAGGCGCAGCGGCGCCGAAGCCATGTGGTGCTCGGCCAGCCCGACCTGCTCGAGCAGGCGAATGGCGCGCGCCCGCGCCTCAGCCCTGGACGACGGTGGCCGGCTGCCCGTGCTCAGCGCGTCGGTGAGGATACGGCCCACGGGCCAGCGCGGGTCGAAGGAGCTCAGCGGGTCCTGGTAGATGACGCCGATCCGCTTGCGCAGCGGTTTGCGCTGTGACGTGGACAGCGTTGACCACGGCTGCCCGTGCAGCAGCACCTCGCCTGAGGTCGGGTGCAGCAGCGACAGGGCGATCCGCGCGGTCGTCGTCTTGCCCGATCCCGACTCGCCGACGATGCCGACGGTTTCGCCCGCGAACAGTTCGAATGACACGTCGTCCACGACCGTCCGGTCGACCTTGTCGGGCCCGCGGAAGACCTGGGTGATGTGCCGGGCTTGGAGTACGGCGCGATCGCGGTCGATCGGCTTGCGACTGCGGCGCACGACGTTCTCGCCCACGTCGGGTTTCGCAGGGCGGTACGGGGGGGTCGTCCCCCCCGGAGCAGCACCCGCGGGGCGCACCAGCCGGGTGCCGCGGGTGTGCTCGGAAGGGATAGCGTCGAGCAGCGCCTGGGTGTACTCGTGCCTGGGCTCGTGCAGCACCTGGTGCGCCGGACCGTGCTCGACCACCTCGCCTTCGCGCATCACGACCACCTCGTCGGCCAGCCGGGCGACGACCGACAGGTCGTGGCTGATCAGGATGATCGATGTGCCGCGGGCCTTCGAGTCGGCGAGCAGGTCGAGCACCTGGGCCTGGATGGTCACGTCCAGCGCTGTAGTCGGCTCGTCGGCGACAATGAGCTTCGGATCGAGCGCGATCGCCGAGGCGATCAGCGCTCGCTGCCGCAGTCCGCCGGACAGCTCGTACGGCCGCTGACGGGCCTTCACCTCAGGCTCGGGCACGCCGACGGAGCTGAGCAGTTCAACGGCCTTGCGTCGCCGTGACGCCCTGGTACCCCAGCCGTGTACCTTGAGCGGCTCGGCGATCTCGTCACCGACACGGCGCAGCTGGTCGAGCGAGGCCAGGGCATCTTGCAGGATGAAGCCGATCTGGCGGCCCCGGATCGCCCGCCACGACCGCTCCGACTGCCGGGTCAGGTCGACCCCGGCGAGGTCGATCTGGTCGGCCTGAACATGCGAGTCTGGCCCGGTGAGGCCGACGAGCGTGCGCGCGGTGACGCTCTTGCCCGAGCCCGACTCGCCCACGATGGCGAGGCAGCGCCCGAGACGAGTGGAGAACGAGATGCCCTTGACGACTTCAGTTTTCCCGAACGAAATGCGCAGGTTCTCGACGGTCAGCAATGGCGTGCCGGTGGCGGCGTCGACCGCTGTCTGCTCGGTGACCGCGACCTCTGTCATCGGGCGGCTCCTTCCAGTCGGTGTTGCAGTGTCCGGCCCAGCGAGGTGATCGAGAGCGCTACCAGGACGATGACCAGGCCGGGCATGACCTCCAGCCACCACTGGGTGGTGATGTATTCGCGGCCTGAATCGAGCAGCGCGCCCCATTCAGGACTCGGCGGCGCCACGCCGAGGCCGAGGAACGCCAGGCCCGACGCCCAGACGATCGACTGGCCGACGCCGAGCGTGATCATGGCGACGAGCGGTCGCATCGCGTTGGGGAACAGGTGGCGGCGTATCACCGCCCAGCGGCTGTGGCCGAGGGCGGCCGCAGCCTCGACGTAGGCGGCCTTACGCACGTTCAGCACCTGACCGCGGACCATGCGCGCGTAACCGGGCGCCGAGCCGATGCCGACGGCGATGATCTCGGTGGTGAGCGACGGGCCGTAGATGGCGATCAGCAGCAGTGCCAGCAGGAGAACGGGGAACGCGAAGGCCACTTCGAGGATCCTGTTGATCAGGACGTCGATGAGGCCGCCCGCGAGTCCCGCGATGAAGCCGAGCAGCAGGGCGATCGACATCGCCAGCCCGGTGGCGCCCAGCCCGATCCCGAGTGATTCCCGTGCTCCGTAGATGACTCTCGTGTACAGGTCGCGGCCGGAGTCGTCGGTACCGAACGGGTGGCTGAGCGACGGGGGCAGCAGGGTGTGCTCGATGTCGATCGCGGTGGGGCTCCGGTGCGTGAGCACCCCGGGAGCGACCGCCGCCACCGTGACGAGCAGGACGATCAGCAACGGCACGGCCGTCCCCGGCCGGACGCGGATCCGGACGTTGCCCAACCGGGCGAGGGCGCCTGCCCGGGGGAACGAGATGCTGCTCATGACGCACGCAGCCGCGGGTCGACGAGAGCGTAGGCGATGTCCACCAGCAGGTTAGCGATGACATACACGCCCGCTACCACCAGGACGATCCCCGACACTGTCGGGACATCCCGGGTGTTGACCGCGTTGACGAGCACCTGGCCGATGCCGGGCCGGCCGTAGACGTTCTCGGCGATGACCGCGCCCGAGATGAGCGCGCCCATCGCCCAGCCTGACAAGGTGATGGCCGGCAGGACCGAGTGCCGCAGCGCGTGCTTGAGCCGGACGGCCGTGTCGCCCATGCCTCGGGTACGGGCAGTCGTGATGAACGGCTGGTCGAGCACCTTCTCGAATTCGTCGCGGGTGACCTGGCCGAGGAAGCCGGCCAGCGGGATCGCCAGGGTAAGCACCGGCAGGACCGTGCCCCAGGCGCTGGTGCCGCCGATGACCGGGAAGATCCGGATCTCGACCGCGAACACGACCAGCAGGACGACCCCGACCCAGTACGTCGGCAGGCTGGCGGTGAGCGCTTCCCACGTCGAGCCGAGGGCCGTGACGAACCTGCCGCGCTTGGCCGTCAGCAGGATCACCGCGAGGGCGAGCACCCAGGCCGCGACGAGCGCGGCGCCGGTGAGCTCCAGGCTGGGCATCAGTTCGGCGCCGATGACCTGCGTGACAGGCCTGTACTGGGTGTAGGAGGTCCCGAGGTTGCCGTGGAACAGCCCGCCGACGTAGTTCAGGTACTGGACGATCAGCGGCTTGTCGAACCCGAACTCGCGGTTGACGGGTGCCAGCTGGGCCGGCGTCCACAGCTGGGCACGTCCGGTCTGCTCGTTGAGGATCGCGGTCGCGCGGTTGCCCGGCACGAGCAGCTGGGCGAAGAACGTGACCGACGCGGCCGCGACCAGGACAAGGACCGCCGAGACGACCTTGACGAGGATCTGGCGGGCCGTCCGCGCGCCGCGGCGCGCGGACGGCCGCCGGGAGGCCGCGGGGACCGCGGCCTCGCCGACTGTGCTCATGTGGGCCCTCACTTGGCGAAGTAGGCGTCCTCGAAGACCGGCTCGCCCTGGCTCTTTTCGAGCCAGACGTCGTGCAGGTTCTTCGCGACCGCGATGGACATGGTCTGGTCATAGAGGCCAACCGCCGCGGCGTTGTCCTGGATGATCTGCTGGGCCTGCCCGTAGTACTGGTCCGCCTCGGCGGTCGTGGCGGAGGTGTTGCCGTCCTGGATCACCGTCGACAGCTCGTTGTTGTTGTAGAAGGAGGAGTTGCTGTAGTTCGGGTCGGCCTTGGTGCTCGGCCGCCAGACGATCCACAAGATCGCGGCACTCGGGCTGGTCCAGTACCACGGCTGCGCGTCGTAGGAGTTCGGCGTGGAGTAGTCGCCGGCGAACGTTTCCGCCTGTGTCTCCGGGATCAGCTGGACGTTGAAGCCGACCTGCTTCCACTGCTGCTGCAGGATCTCCAGCAGCGAGGTGCCCTCGCTCGTGACGACAGAGCCCGCGGGGTAGGGGAACCGCACGTCGAGTTCCTTGCCGTCCTTCGTGCGGTAGCCCGCGGCGTCACGTCCCGTCCAGCCGGCCTCGTTGAGCAGCTGATTCGCCTTGGCCGGGTCATACGGGTACGCCGCGGCGACCGCGGCCTCGTAGCCCGGGGTCGCCCGGCTGACCGAGGGGTTGCCCTCGTACGGGATCACGCCGTGGAAGGCGGCCTCGACGTCGGCCTTGCGGTCGGCCGCGTACGCGAACGCCTGGCGCACCCGCACGTCGGTGAAGATGCCCTCGCTCGTGTTCAGGTAGATGGAGACCGGTTTGCCGGGCGTGACGTACTGCGTCACCTGGAAGTTCGCTTCGGCATTGCTCCAGTCGACCGTGGGGATGTCGTAGATGGCGTTCGTCTCGCCGGTGACCAGCGACTCATAGCGCTCGACCGGGTCGGGCAGGAACTTCCAGTCCACCTCGTCGACGATGGCCGGGCCCTTGTGCAGCGCGGTGGCCGGCCAGGACGTGTAGTCCGGGTTCCTGACCAGGATCACCTCCTGGCCGTGAATCCACTTCTGGACCTTGAACGCGCCCGAGCCGATCGGGTCGTCGCAGTTGGCCGCGGCGCTGCGCTTGAGCGCCGTCGGGGACTGGATGCCGAAGTACGCCTGGCTGATCATGGTCAGCAGCGGGAGATAGGGCTTGTTAAGCGTCACCTGCACGGTGGTCGCGTTGAGTGCCGTCGCCGACTTGTAGTACGGGTCCATCGATACCTGAGCGGTGCTGTTGCCGCCGTGCTGCCAGTAGTTGAAGTTGTACGCGACGGCCTGGGCGTTCAGCGGCGTGCCGTCGGTGAACTTCACCCCCGGGTTGAGATGGAAGGTATAGACCAGGCCGTTACTGGAGACCGTCCAGCTGGTGGCCAGCCACGGCTCGATCGATCCGTTGTTCGCCTCGGTCACCAGCGAGTCGAGGATGTTGCGGTCGATGTACGCCTGCTGCAGCCAGCCGCCGTACAAGCAGGGCGGCTCCTGCTCGTGGCCGTAGACAATCGTGCCGCCCTGGACGATGGTGCCGCCGCTGGCCACGGTGGCGCCGGTGGCGCCACTGGAGCAGCCGGCGATCAGGGCACTCAGGATCAGGGCGCTGGCGCCGGCCGCCGCGAGTGGTCCGAACCTGGATCGGGTCATCGTATTTCTTTCCTTCGGTTTCGTCGGATGGATCAGGCGCTGACGGCGACGCGCTGCTCGGTCACGGGCAGCAGGGCGCCGCCGCGGTATCGAGTGCCGTAGTGACGGCCGGGCAGGCGGTCGCCCGCGCCGAAGAGGCGGTCTCGCAACGACTCGTTTTCGTCGTAGGCCGTCCGGAGCCGGCCGCGTTCGCGCAGGACGGGCACGACCAGATCGATGAAGTCCCTGGCGGTGTCGTAAGAGTGGTACTGGAGCAGGTTGATGCCGTCGATGCCCACGTCGTCGAGCCACTCCTCGATGGCATCGGCGACCGCGTGTGGCGTGCCCACGACGAACAGCGGGTGCCGGGACAGGTCGCCGAATCTGGCCAGGAGCTCCCCGACGGTCTGCTCAGGATCGAAGGCACGCCAGCGGCCGATGCCGCCGTCGGCGTTGACGACGTCCTTGAGCTTGGCGTCCGGCGGGAACCCGGTTGGGTCGAATGTCAGGCTCGCGTGCGCCAGGTAACCCTCCGGGCTGGACAGCCGCTCGAACTGGGCGAGCTTGGCCGCCGCTTCCGCCTCGGTCCGGCCCACGATGACGCCCGCGGTGGTGATGAACCGGACGTCGTCCGCGCGGCGCCCCGCCGCGACCGCGGCCTCGCGTATGTTGGCCATGGTCTGCTTCAGGAAGGCGGCGTTCGGGCCGCCGGTGAACACCACTTCGGCGTGCTTGCCGGCGAACTGCGTTCCGGCGCCCGACGCGGTGGCGGTGAACAGCACCGGGGTCCGCTGCCGGCTCGGCGACGGCAGGTGCGGGCCCTCGACCTTGAAGTACTTGCCGTCATGGCCGATCGGGCGGATCTTGGCCGGGTCCGCGAAGACGTTGTTCTCCCGGTCCGCGACGATGGCGTCGTCATCCCAGGAGCCCTCCCAGAGCTTGTAGAGGACGTCGAGATATTCGTCGGCGATCTCGAAGCGGGTGTCGTGCTCGACCTCGCCGTCGAGGCCGAAGTTGCGGGCCGCGTTCGGCAGGTATGACGTGACGATGTTCCAGCCGACCCTGCCCTTGGTGAGGTGGTCCAGCGTGCTCAGCCGCCGGGCCCACGCGAACGGGGGCTCGTAAGTCGTGGAGAAGGTGATACCGAAGCCGAGGTGCCTGGTCACCGCCGCCATCGCCGGCACGACCAGCGATGGGTCGTTGTTCGGGATCTGCAGCCCTTCGCGGATCGAGGTGTCCGCCGAGCCGCGGAAGACGTCGTACGTGCCGACCACGTCGGCGAGGAAGACGGCGTCGAAGCCGCCGGACTCGAGCAGCTTGGCCAGTTCGATCCAGTACTCGATGTCGTTGTGCCGCTCCCGGTTGTTATCCGGCAGCCGCCACAGCCCGTGCGTGATGTGGCTGACGCAGTTCATCTCGAACAGGTTGAGGATCAGTCGCTTCTTGCTGGTCATGGCCGGTCCTTGCGCGGGCTCTGGCGCGACGGCGCCGCGGTGGCGTGCAGCGGGCGTGGTTGTGCGGACGGCACAGCGGACATGGGGTTTCTCCAGGGGGTAACGTGCGCAGACTGGTGCCCAGCGCGACAGGCGGCGAACTCTGAGGGTCGGATGGGGGACGCCCGAGACGGGTCCGGTCAGCTCACCGACACAGGCAGCTAGCGGTGCGACGAAGGTCGACGTGGATGCGCGATGCCAGCATCTGCACGGTCGGCCTCCTCTCCTGGGGTCCCGGCGGTGCGACCCAGATGACTAATCTCTACTAAGACTATAGACTTAATAGGAATTAGGATAGCCCGAGACCGGCAGGCGTTTCCGATCACCCTGCTGGCATGACCGATCACGGACCACCGATGCGCATCGAACAGCTGGAATACATCGTCGCCGTCAGCAGGCACGGTTCACTGCGCCGCGCCAGCGAGCAACTGCATATCTCCCAGCCGGCCCTGAGCGAAGCGATCCGCAAGCTGGAGCGTGAACTTGGCGTAAGCCTGCTCGACCGGCATCGATCCGGAGCGAAGATCAGCCTCGCCGGGCGCGAATTGCTGCAGCCGATGGTTGACGTCCTGGAGTCGGTGGCCCGGCTGCGTGCGGCCGCGGGAGACCAGCTGGCAACGCGCCGGCTGCTGCGGATCGGGACTGTCAACGCCGGAACCGCCGCGCTCGTGCTGCCCGCAGTGCGCTCCTTCCAGGCACAGCACCCCGCTTCGACGGTCGAGATCCGCAACCTTCAGCAGGATGAGATCCAGGTCAGCCTTGCCGAAGGCACCCTCGACATCGGCCTCGTGAACCTGCTTGACGGCGACGACGTTCCACCCGAACTCGAACTCACCCCGCTGCTGACCGGCAGGCCGGTGGCCGTCATCCCCGCTTCGCATCCACTCGCGAGCCGGATCGTAGTGCCCGCCGACGAGCTACGCGCCGAACGGTTCGTCGCCATGCGTGATGGCTACCTCATGCATCGCTTCGCGCACCGGCTCTTCGGCCCCGATCTGCCAGCCGAATGGCACTCCGCCGACGGTGCAGAGATGGGCAAGGTGATGGTCGCCGAAGGCATCGGCATAGCCGTACTTCCGGATTACAGCGTCCGTGGCGACCCGCTGGAACGAGCCGGGCTTATCGTCGCCCGGCCGATCGCCAACGACGAGACCAGCATCACGATGGTGGTACTGCGCCGTCGGCAAACCCGCGTCACCTCGATCGTGCGCGACATGATCCAGCATCTGCGCGATCATGCCAAGCGCCCGTCCGTCCCGGCGCGCCTCGGTTCAGGAACGGCGGCTGGCTGAGACTGCTCAGGAACGCCGGCCCGCTGAGACCGCGCTGCCGAGCGAGGCGTACTGGCCGCGCCAGAACAGCAGCGGGGCTGCCTCGTCATCACCCGTCTGCGCGTCGCGTACCCGGCCAACCACGATTTCGTGGTCACCGCCCGGCAGCCGGTGCTCGACCGTGCACTCCAGCGTGGCCAGCACGCCGTGCAGCCGGGGACTGCCGGTCAGGCCGGGCCGGTGCGGCACGTCGTCCCAGTCGGCGGTCAGCCCGCGGCGGGCGAAGTTGGCCGACAGGTCCTGCTGGGGCGCGGCCAGCACGTTGACCGCGAACGCGCCGTGCGCCTGGATGGCCGCCAGCGTCTGGCTGGAGCGGTCGAAGCAGACCAGCAGCAGCGGCGGCTCGAGGGACAGTGAGCTGACCGCGTTGGCCGTGGTGCCGACCGGCCGCCCGTCCGCACTGACCGACGTGATCACCGTCACCCCGGTGGCGAACTGGCCCATGGCGTGGCGGAGCACAGTGGGGGTGACCTCCGCGCTCGCGGTTGTTTCATCGGTGCGTGTCATGGTCAGAGCTGGCCGTGGTTCGGCGGCGGGACATCGCTGAGCAGGTAGTTGCCTATGTGGTGGTACTTCCAGTCCACTGGGTCATGACTGGCATGGGTGCGGGCGTTACGCCAGTGCCGGGACAGGTCGTAGCGCTCGTCGGCGGCGCTCGCCCCCGTGAGCCCGAAAAGGTCGCTGGCCACTGCGACGGCGACCTCGCTGCCGAACGCTTTGGCCTGCGCGACAGCGATCGAGCCGCGGGCCGCGTCGGCCGCGTCGCGCGGCTGGCGGCCCACCTCCTGCAGCGTGCCTGCGGCGGCGGCCAGCAGTGCCTCGGCCGCTCGTACCCTGGTGGCCAGCTCGCCGAACCGGTGGATGATGTGCGGGTCGGCCGCCGCGGCATCGGCCCAGCCGGCCCGGGCCGCCTCGAAGAACGGCCGGGCCCGGGTCCGGACGAATTGCCTGGCGTCTCGCAGGGCGCCGCCCGCGATGCCTACCTGGATCGCCGCATGCACGAGCTGGGCCCGGGCGCCAAGCTGCTGCGGTCCCGCGAACGCCTGCTGGTAGGGGATTACCAGGCCGGGATCCACGGGGACGCTGTCGAGGATCGCCGAGCCGCTGACCGTGGCTCGCTGCCCCATCACGTTCCAGTCCTCATCCAGGTGCAGGCCTGGGGAGTCCCGCTCGACGAACGCCAGCACCAGGCGGTCGGCCTCGTCCAGCGCGCTGATGCCGATCCAGCGGGCCGAGATAGCGCCGGTGCAGTAGTACTTGCGCCCGTCGAGCCGCAGTCCGCCCGGCACCCGGCGCAGCCGGGTCGTCAGGTCCTGGGCGTGCTGGCCCCCGCGCTCTGCCAGGCCGTTGCCCAGCCGCGCCCCGGCCAGTACGTCCGCGAACAGCCGCTGCTGCTGTGCGGTGCTGCCCAAAGTGGCCAGCACGTCCACGAAGAGGAAGTGGGCCTGCGGGACCTGGGCGATCGCGGGATCCACGGCCGCGATCGTGCGGATCACCTCCGCGAGCACTACGGGAGACAGGTCCTGGCCGCCGTGGGCGGCGGGGACGGTGATCCCGAGCAGGCCGCTTGCGTCCAGCGCGGCGAGGTCGGCCCAGGGGACAGATCCGGCCCGGTCTCGTTCGATCACGCCGCCGGTGAGCGACGCGGCATAGGTTCGGGCCGCCTCGAGCGTTTCCGCCGCGGAGCAAAGAACCCGGGCTCGCGCGGTGGCGGGGGCGGTGGGCATGAAAGCCTCCAAGCGATGAGTTGTCCGGGTCAGTTGCCGGGGTCAGGGGATGCCATCAGGCCGCGGTGGCGCAACACCGGGATCAGGCCCTCGCCCACCTGGTAGACCTCTTCAAGGTGCGGGTAGCCCGACAGGATGAATTCGTCGATGCCGAGCCCGTTGTATTCGGCGATGCGTTCCGCCACCTCGTCATGGCTGCCGACCAGCGCCGTTCCAGCGCCGCCGCGGACCAGGCCGACCCCGGCCCACAGGTTCGGGGACACCTCGAGGGCATCGGTGCGCCCGCCGTGCAGCGCGGTCATCCGGCGCTGGCCCTCCGACTGCGACGCCCGCTGGATCGCCTGCGCCCGCTCGATCGCGGCCTGGTCGAGGCCATCGAGCAGCCGCTTGGCCTGCGCCCACGCCTCTGCCGCGGTGTCCCGGGTGATCACATGCAGCCGGATGCCGAAGCGCAGTTCGCGGCCGGCCGCCTTGGCCCGCTTCCGTACTTCGTCCAGTTTCTCTGCCACGGCCCTGGGCGGCTCACCCCAGGTCAGGTACACGTCGGCGTACCTGGCCGCGACATCGAGCGCGGGCTCGGATGAGCCGCCCAGGTAGATAGGAGGCCAAACCGGAGCGGGGATTATCTGCCCGGCGCGGACGTCGTAATGGCGGCCAGCGAACGTAACTGGCTCCCCGCCCCACAGCTCGCGGACAATGTGCAGGAACTCGCCGGCCCGCTCGTACCGGGCCTGCTTGCCGAGGTGGTCACCGAACCGCTGCTGCTCGAGGTCGTCGCCGCCGGTGACGACGTTCAGCAGGAGGCGGCCGGCGGAGATGCGCTGGTAGGTCGCGGCCATGTGGGCGGCCAGGGTGGGCGACATCAGGCCCGGACGGAACGCGACCAGGAACTTGAACCGCTCGGTGACCTGGGTGAGGGCCGCGGTCATGAGCCAGGCGTCCTCACACCAGGAACTGGTCGGGGTGAGTGCTCCGGTAAAGCCCAGTTGCTCCGCGGACCGGGCTATCTGGCCCATGTAGCCGACGTCCGGCGCGCGTCCGGCCCCTCCGTCGACGATCCGGCTTCCCGCGGCGCCGACCGCGTTGCCCAGGCTCAGGTCGGTGCGGG
>Ga0187814_10000538_pt1 | contig 12944 bp, 10 predicted proteins | sample NC_S_4_FD_132450 | JGI IMG/M metagenome (GOLD analysis project Ga0187814, IMG submission 132450) | Wetland sediment microbial communities from Neuse River Estuary, North Carolina, USA - ASW-S_4 | ecosystem: Environmental > Aquatic > Freshwater > Wetlands > Sediment | place: USA: North Carolina... | reverse complement strand
GCCCGGGACAGTCAGCGAGGTCTCGGCCACGTTTGTCGCCAGCACTACCCGGCGCCCGCGGTGCGGCTGGAAGACCCGGTACTGCTCGGCGGCCGACAGCCTGGCGTACAACGGCAGCACGTCGAGATCAGGCTGGTCGGCCAGGGCATCGGCAGTATCCCTGATCTCCCGTTCGCCACTGAGGAAGACCAGGATGTCGCCTGGCCCTTCGGCGCGAAGCTCGGCGACCGCGTCGCAGATGGCCTGGATCTGGTCGCGTGGCTCGGTGTCTGGCTGGTCGGGGTCGGCGAGCGGGCGGTACCGCACCTCGACGGGGTAGGTGCGCCCGGAAACCTCGATCACCGGTGCGGCCCGGCCGCCAGAGCGCTGGCCCGATCCGCCGCTGAAAGCAGCCGATCCGGCGCCGCCGCTCTGCATACCAGTCTCGGCGGCACCGAAATGCCTGCTGAGCCGTTCCGGGTCGATCGTGGCCGAAGTGATGATGACCTTGAGATCGGGACGACGCGGTAGCAGCTGCTTGAGGTAACCCAGGATGAAGTCGATGTTCAGGCTGCGCTCGTGCGCCTCATCGATGATCAACGTGTCGTACCGGAGCAGCTGCCGGTCGCGCTGCATCTCGGTCAACAGGATCCCGTCCGTCATCACCTTGACGAGGGTGCTGTCGCTTGAGGTATCGGCAAACCGGACCTTGTAGCCGACGGCCGCACCGAGCTCGGTGTTCAGCTCCGCGGCGATCCGGTCGGCCACGGTACGAGCCGCGATGCGCCGCGGCTGGGTGTGGCCGATTTGGCCTTTGACGCCGCGGCCGAGCTCGAGGCAGATCTTCGGCAGCTGCGTCGTCTTCCCGGAGCCGGTCTCCCCCGCGATGATTACCACTTGGTGATCGGCAATCGCAGCGGCCAGTTCGTCCTTGCGCTGGCTGACAGGCAGCTCGGGCGGGTAGCTGACTACCGGCACCGCGGCCAGCCGCGCTTGCATCCGCTGCTCTGCCGCTGCCACATCGGCTTGGAGTTCCGCGATCGCCTGGGTGCGGGCGTCAGCTTCGCGCAGCGCGGCCGCACGGTCGGCGCGCCTGGCAAGCCGGCGCTGGTCGGCAAGCATCAGCTCGGGAAGGCGCGCTCGCAGCTGAGCGAGCGAGGCGGTCACGGCAGGCTTCTCCAGGCAGCGGGCTGATATGCGATAAGGATCGTCGGGATAGCAGCTCAGGGCTAACGCTTTTGCCGGTCATCGCTCTTCCGGCCGGCCAGCATAGGCACTTCCGGCCAGCCAGGGTAGCTCCCGGAATGCTGCCTCCGGTCAACGCCGGTGCCGCGCGATGCTGCAGCTGTTTGCCAGAAGTGTGGCGGTATAGCCGGTCTGTCGCAGCCCCGCCTGTTGGCTGCAGGCGCGGGGCCGCCCTGGCCAAGCCGGCGCCGCGAACGGATACTGGGACGTACTCACCGCGGCGCGGGCCTGCAGAAGGGTGCGCAATGACGAACCTGTGCTCGCTGCTCGACCGGGCAGCGGAAAGCCAGCCGGAGCGAACCGCCATCCGGCTCGATGACCTCGTGCTCAGCTACCAGCAACTGAAACAGTCCGCTCAACGCGTCAGCATGCTGCTGAGTTCGTTCGGCCTGGCGCCCGGGGACCGAGTGGGGCTGATGCTGCCTAACATTCCGGCCTTCCCCATCGCCTTCTACGGTGCGCTAGCCGCAGGAGCAGTGGTCGTGCCCATGAACCCGCTGCTCAAAAGCCGGGAGGTCGCCTACTATCTCGGCGACTCAGGGGCGAAGGTGCTATTTGCCTGGCAGGGCGCCGCAGGCGAAGCAGCCAAAGGCGCTGCGGACACCGGAGCCGAGGTCATCTCTGTAGACGACGCTGACTTGAGCCTCGCGCTGGCCGGTGTGCCCGCTGGAGCCAACCTGGCGGTGCCCATGGCGGTAGCCGAGACCTACGACGACGATGACGCGGTCATCTTGTATACGTCCGGGACGACCGGTCAGCCCAAGGGCGCGGAGCTTACCCACGGCGGCCTGGCCCGCAACGCTCAGCTCACCGCAGAGACCTTGCTCGGCAACAGCCCCGAGGACGTGATGATGGGCTGCCTTCCGCTGTTCCACGTGTTCGGGCTGACCTGCGGCCTGAATGCCACGGTCACGGCCGGCGGCACGCTCACCCTGCTGCCCAGGTTCGATGCCGGCAAAGCGCTGGAAATCATCGAGCGCGACAAGGTGACGATCTTCGAAGGCGTGCCGACCATGTACGGCGCGATGCTGCATCACCCGAACGCGGCAGCGGCCAAGACCGCCTCGCTTCGGCTGTGCGTTTCCGGCGGCGCGGCCATGCCAGTCGAGGTCATGCGCGGCTTCGAGGCGAAGTTCGGCTGCATCATCCTGGAGGGTTACGGACTGTCAGAGACCTCCCCGGTTGCCTCGTTCAATCACCCAGACAAGGCGCGTAAGCCCGGCTCGATCGGTACGCCAGTGCGGGGAGTCGAGATGCGGCTGGTGGACTCCGCCGGGGAGGACGTGCCGCTTGGTGAGGTGGGCGAGATCGCCATCCGCGGCCATAACGTCATGAAGGGCTACTGGGGAAAGCCTGAGGCTACGGCCGAGGCCATCCCCGACGGCTGGTTCAGGACTGGCGACCTCGGCCGGATGGACGAGGACGGCTACTACTACATCGTCGACCGCAAGAAAGAAATGATCATTCGCGGTGGCTACAACGTCTACCCGCGGGAGATCGAGGAGGTCCTGCACGAGCATCCAGCGGTCGCGGAGGTCGCGGTGATCGGGATCCCGCACGACGAGCTGGGTGAGGAGGTCGGGTGCGCGGTGGCGCTTAAGCCGGATGCCACAGCGACGCCCGATGAGCTGCGCAGTTTCGCCAGGGACCGGGTGGCGGCCTATAAATACCCGAGGCACGTGTGGCTGGTGGACGAGCTGCCTAAGGGCCCGACCGGCAAGATCCTGCGCCGCGAGGTCCAGCCGCCCGGAGACGCGCGGTGAGCACCGGACAGCCAGGCGCCGGCCGGGCGACCACCGGCCAGGCGAACACCAGCCAGGCAGCCGCCGGACAGGCAGCCGCCGGGCAGGCAGCCGCCGGACAGGCAGCCGCCGGACAGGCAGCCGCCGGACAGGCAGCCGCCGGACAGCGCACCGGCGAGTCATGGCAGGAGGCCGCCGGTGATCTCGCCGGCGCGCTCGACCTGCTGCTTGCCGACGGCGCGCTCGGGGTGTTGCGTCGGCTCCGGCCGGACGGCTCGGCCGTCCGGCTCGCGGTGAGCCTGGCCCGGCGACCCCAGCTATTGGCTCACGAGGCAGCCAAGCTAGGCGCCGAGTTTCGCGACATCGCCGTCGGCAGCTCGGAACTGGCCCCGGACCGGCGGGACCGCCGGTTCGCCGATCCGGCCTGGAACCAGAACCCGGTGCTCAAGCGCGCCGTGCAGGCATACCTCGCCGCGTCAACGACCGCGCAGGAGCTGCTGGCCGCCGCCGACCTGGACTGGCGGGACGACGAGCGGATGCGGTTCCTGCTGACAAACCTGATCGCAGCCACCGCTCCGAGCAACAATCCGGTGCTGAACCCGGCCGCGGCTAAGGCGCTGCTTGACACCGGCGGCCTCAGTGCAGTTCGCGGGATCCGCGCCCTGGCCAGGGACTTGGCGCAGGCACCCCGGGTTCCCGCAATGGTCGAGCCCGCGGCTTTCGCAGTCGGCAAGGATCTGGCGGTCAGCGCAGGCTCGGTGGTCTACCGCACGGAAATGTTCGAGCTGATCCAGTACGCGCCAGCGACCGAGCAGGTGCACAAGTACCCGCTGCTGATCGTGCCGCCGATGATCAACAAGTACTACATCACCGATCTCGCGCCCGGCCGCAGCATGACCGAGTACCTCGTCTCGCAGGGCCACCAGGTTTACACCATCAGCTGGCGCAACCCGGACTCGCGGCACCGCGAATGGGATCTGGACAGCTACGGCGCCTCCATCGTCGCGGCCCGCGACGCCGCGGCCGCGGTGAGCAGGTCGACCAAGGTAAGCATCTGCGCGCTGTGCTCAGGCGGGATCGCAACGTCGATGGTCGCCGCGCACCTGAGCGCGGTCGGCCAGCTGGACCAGGTCGCCAGCCTCTGCCTGGGCGTTACCGTCCTGGACCAGACCAGGGCCGGTACGGCCGGAGCCATGATCGACGAGGTCACCGCCGCGGCCGCGGTAGCGGCGTCGCGAGCACGCGGATACCTGGACGGCCGCTCGCTGGCCGAGGTGTTCGCCTGGCTCCGTCCCGACGACCTGATCTGGAACTACTGGGTCAACAACTACCTGCAGGGTCGTCCGCCCCCGCCATTCGACATTCTTTACTGGAACGCGGATACCACCAGGCTCCCGGCGGCCCTGCACCGCGACTTTATCCGGCTAGCCCTGGACAACGCCCTGACGAAGCCCGACGCCACGAGCATGCTGGGCTCGCCAGTGGACTTGTCGAAGGTCGACGCCGACTCTTACGTGATCGCCGGCATAGCTGACCACCTGTGCCCGTGGCAGTCGTGCTATCGCAGCACGCAGATGCTCGGCGGCCAGGTCAAGTTCGTCCTTTCCACCAGCGGGCACATCGCCTCGATGGTCAACCCGCCGACCAACCCGAAGGCAACCTTCCAGACCGCGGCCGACAATCCGCCCGACTCGCGGGCATGGCTTGCCAGCGCGCAAGCAGTTCCCGGCAGCTGGTGGCCTGACTACTCGGCGTGGCTGGCAGAGCGCAGCGGCGGCATGCGCAAGGCACCGGCAAAGGCCGGCCGGAAGGGCTACGAGGTGCTCTGCCCGGCGCCGGGAACCTATGTTTACGACCGCTAGCGTCCGAAGCATCGCGGTCGGCGATCAACTGCTGCGGACGTCCGTGCGGCCGGCCCGCAGGACCTGGAACCGGACGAGCCGGACGCCGCTCCTGCTGATCAACGGCATCGGCGCGAGCCTGGAGCTGCTGCAGCCGTTCGTGGACGCGCTCGACCCCGCGATCGAGGTGATCCGTTTCGACGCGCCTGGCGTGGGCGGCTCGCCGCTGCCGACCGGACCATACCGGTTCACCGGGTTGTGCAAGCAGATCAGCCGGATGCTAACCGAGCTCGGTTACGACAGCGTGGACGTACTCGGCATCTCCTGGGGCGGCGGAGTGGCACAGCACTTCGCCGCGTTCCAGCGATCACGCTGCCGCAAGCTGGTGCTGGTGAGCACGGCGACCGGTGCGCTGATGGTCCCCGCCCGGCCGTCGGTGCTGGCTAAGATGATTACCCCCCGCCGGTATCTGGATCACAGCTACCTGCAGAACGTGGCGGCCGAGCTGTACGGGGGCAGCGCGCGGACTGACCCGGCCCGGATCGCAGCGGCCATGAACGCCGACAACAGAGTCGGCTCGGCCCGTGGATATGTGTACCAGCTCCTGGCCGGCGCCGGCTGGACCAGCGTGCCGTTCCTGCCGCTGGTACGCCAGCCGACACTGATCCTGGCAGGCGACGACGACCCCATCATCCCGCTTGCTAACGCCCGGCTGATGCACCGCCTGATAGTCGACTCGCAGCTGCACGTGTTCCACGGCGGCCACCTCGGCCTTGTCACCGAAGCCGAACTGCTCGCCCCGGTGGTCGGCCGGTTCCTGGCAGCCAGTGACTCGGCACGGCACGCGCAGGCGACGCAGGATGGCGGCGCACCGGAGGCGGACAGGCCGGACCGGGGCGACCGGGCTGCGCGGGACCGGGATGCCCGGGACCGGGCTGCGCGATCGGGCTAGGCGATCGGGCTAGGCGGAGGCTAACTGCGCACGGAGGGACAACCTGACATGGACCAGGTAGTGGACGCCGACTTCTACGAGCTTGAGCAACTACTCGACGCCGACGGGCTGGCGAAGGTCACGGCCGTGCGGGAGTTCATGGAGAAGTCCGTCGCCCCGGTTATCAATCATTACTGGACCAGGGAGGAGTTCCCGCACGACCTGATTCCTGGGCTATCGCGCCTGAACATCGCGGGCCTGGCATGCCAGGGTTACGGCTGTCCCGGCGGCAGCAGCCTGGTCGACGGCATGGTCGCCATGGAACTAGCCAGGGTGGATTCCTCCATCGCCACATTCATGGGGGTGCACGGCGGCCTGGCCATGGGCTCGATCTACTTGTGCGGGTCGGATGAGCAGAAGCAGCGCTGGCTGCCGGCCATGGCCAGGATGGAGAAGATCGGCGCATTCGCGCTGACCGAGCCCGACGTCGGCTCGGGTGCGGCCGGCGGCCTGACAACGACCGCGCAGCGGGACGGGGACCAGTGGGTGCTCAATGGCCAGAAGAAGTGGATCGGCAATGCGACCTTCGCCGATCACGTCATCGTCTGGGCCCGCGACGTGGCCGACAACCAGGTCAAGGGCTTCGTTGTCGACGGGGGCACAGACGGATTCACGGCAGCCAAGATGCGCGACAAGATCGCGCTACGAGTCGTGCAGAACGCGCAGATCACCCTGCACGATGTCCGCGTGCCCGAGGCGGACAGGCTGCAGCAAGCGGACTCGTTCCGCGACACTGCCAAGGTCCTCCGGCTGACCAGGGCGGGCGTCGCCTGGATGGCGACTGGCTGCGCACGCGGTGCCTACGAGCACGCGCTCGGCTACGCCCGCGAACGGCAGCAGTTCGGCCGGCCCATCGCGGGCTTCCAGCTGGTCCAGGACCTGCTGGTGCGGATGCTTGCCAACGTCACGGCGTCGGCCTGCCTGTGCGTGCGGCTATCCCAGCTGCAGGACAACGGCAGCGCCAAGGATCACCACTCGGCGCTGGCCAAGGCCTTCTGCACGGTCCGGATGCGGGAGACCGTCGGTTACGCGCGCGAGCTCCTCGGCGGCAACGGGATACTGCTCGAGCACCAGGTGGGCAGGTTCGTGGCCGACGCCGAGGCCATCTACTCCTACGAGGGCACCCGGGAGATCAACACGCTGATCGTCGGCCGGGCCATAACCGGTATCGGGGCGTTCGTCTGACGGCACCGGCCGCGGCGCAGCGCAGTCAGCGCTAGCTGCCCGGCTCGCCACCGGGTTCCAGCGGGATCACCAATGGCAGGCTCCTGCGGATCGATCAGCGTGAGCTTTGCGTCCCGCCATTCCAGCTTGTCCGAATTATCGCAACTCTGTCGCCGCTGCCAGGAACCGTATCAGCCCGCGTCCGGCGAAATCGATCAAGCGCGGCCGGGCCGGGCAGGTCAAGATGGAGCGTGGCCCGCACCGAAGACAGATTCGCCAGCTTCATCACGCTGCTGTCTGAGCACCTGGACGACCACCAGCTGCGCGGCAGCGACCTGGCCGCTGAGCTGTACATATCCCGATCGGTCCTGGACAGGTTTGTGGCGGCAACGGCCGGCGAGACAGCCAGCCGGCTCCGGCGCCGGATCCTGCTCGAGCGAGCCGCTTACACGCTGCGGACCACCGATACTCGCGTGCTGGACGTGGCGGTCGCCGCGGGCTACTCGTCCAACGAGGCCTTCAGCCGCGCCTTCAGCAGGTCCTACGGAGCCGCGCCAGCCGCCTGGCGGTCCCGTCCGGGGCCGATCCACATCTCCGCACCGAGCGGCGTGCATTTCTATCCGCCAGGCGGTGTGCGGCTGGCGGCCAGAGCAGAGGGGCCCAGCATGAATTTCGCCGCCGAGATCGTCGACCAGCACATGGAGCTACTGGCCAAGCTGCTCGATCGCGCCGCGGAGCTTACCGACAGCCAGCTCGACGCGCCGATCGAGATCAGCGTCCAGGGCATCGACGACAACCCGACGATCAGATCCCTGCTATCCCGGCTCGTCGGCCAGCTGGACATGTGGAATGCCGCGATGGCGAGCGAGCCTTACGATTTCGCGATCGAGGAGCACGAGGGAATCAACTCCATGCGCGCGCGGCTCGCCCGCGCCGGAGCAGAGTTCGCGGCCTTCGTCCGCGCGGCCGATGAGCAAGACCGCCTCACCGAGACCTTCGTCGATGCCACCGGCTGCGTGCCTTACACATTCACGGCGGCGGGAATGATCGCGCACGTGATCACGTACGCCGCCTACCGGCGCACGCTGGTGGTCGGGGCGCTAGCCTCGGCCGGTGCCGCCGACGTCGACGATGACCCGCTGACCTGGTTCACGCCGTGAGCCCAGCCACTACGGCTCGCCGGACAACCGCCGTACGTTCAGGCAGCGGGCCGGGCGGCACGTCGATCAGAGCGAAGCCGAGCTCGCGATAGGTCCGCTCGTGCAACTCCTCGAAGGCCAGACAGTCGGCCAGGCTGATCAGCCGGGCGGCGGTCGTAGTCACGAAGCCCTGGTTGCGCACGAAGAACACCTCGGGCCAGTACACCCGCTCGGTGACGACCCGGTCGACTTCGGCCGCCACCAGAGCGGACGGCTGCTGGCCAAGGAACCGGCAAAGCGCCAGCGTGCACACTGGCGACCGGTCGAAGAACACCGCCCCCGCGCCACTGCCGCCCGGCCCGGCGACCGCCTCACGCCGCCGTTGCAGCGTAACGATCTTGTCGGCGAACCCAGCGCAGGTCCACGGCTCAGGCCGGCCGAGCGCCTGCTCCATGGCGATGACGTCGGTCGCGGCCTCTTGCACGACCCGATACCCACCAGCCTCGAGCAGCCGCAGCAGTGCGGTCTTGCCGGCGCCTGGCGCACCGGTCAGCACGTATCGGGGCACAAGCGAACTCCTTTTTGAACTTCGGATGGGAACCAGGCCAGCCAGCACTCGGCGGACCGGCAGCGACACCAGTGCCAGGGCTAGCGCTAAGGAAGCGGCCCTACTCTTGCGTGGCTGGCGAGGTGGCTGGGCTAGCCGCCGGGTCAGCTTGCGGCGCCGCCGGTGCGGCCAGCCGTGCGCTAACGATCATCACTGACTTGGCTAGCCTGGAGATGCCCCAGATCGCGATCAGGATGCCCAGCGTCTCCAGTGCGATAGCGCCAGGGCCGTCACCCACACCCTCGTGGTAAATGAGCAGGCCTAGCACTGAGCCAACCACCGGCTCGAGCACGGCAAAGGCCGGCAATGACGCGGGCAATCCGGCCGCGCGGAAGGCGTTCTGCTGCATGGTGAAGGTAAGCAGGCCCACGCCCGCCAGCAAGTAAACCCGCACATCGGCAAACAGCGCAAGCCGGTCCACGCCCGCAAGCGAGGCAACGGTTTTGGTTAGCGCGTCGGTGACACCTGCTCCGATGCCACCGCCGACGCTGAGGGCGAGCGCGCGGTGGGGGGTGGTCACTCTGAAGGCGACCACGCAGCTCAGTCCGGCGACGACCACGGCGGTAGCGGCGGCGAGGCCAAGCGGGCCCGCCCCGGCAGTCCGTTGACCACCAGACGGCATCGCAGCGACGAGGAAGACCGCCAGGCCCGCAACCGTAGCCACCGCCGCGGTCCATTCGGAGTGCCGGAGCCGGCGGCCCTCGACCTTGGCGGCCAGAAGCAGCGCGAACAGCAGCCCGAGCGGGAAGGCCGGCTCCACCACGACCAGCCGGCCGAGATCAAGCGCCGCGGCCTGCAGCGCGAAGCCGCAGAACACGGCCACGAGGCCCAGCAGCCAGCGACGGGCCCGGACAAGCCGGAGCAGGACGGCAGGGTCGAACGCGGTTCCCGACGAAAGCTTGGCAGCGGTCCGCTGCTGCGTCACCGATGCGATCGCATAGCATGCTGCTCCCGCCACCGCGAATACGACGGCCAGTGCTTGTTGCGGTGCCCCGGTCAAAGAGCCGGCCTCCTGCCCTCCCGGCCGCCCGAGCCGCGGGTCACTACTAATCTCGACTAAGCAGACGGTCGCACACAGATCCGCGCGCCGCTAGACCCAAAAGGTAGATCTTCGTCCGCGTCGCGACGGGAGCCGGGTGACCTACGGCACGCCGATACCAGGCGCCACCGGGTAGACATTCATGAACACCTTGTTTTTGCAGGCCGAGAAGGTGAAGCTCTCGACGAACTGCTTGGCCGTCTGATTCGGCGGGTACACCGCGAGCCCGAAGGCCGTGGCCTCGTGGCAGTTGCCGATGATTCCCGCCTCGACGATGCCGAGCAAAGCATGCACGGTCTGGTGCGGCTTGAGCGTGAGAGTGTGAACCGTCGCTTTGAAGCGGCCCGCAGGCGGGCCTAGCTGGTGATTCGTCTTCGTGATGGCTGAGACACCCGGATAGCCGCGAAGCGTGCAGCTCGTGCTGCCGAGGTTAGTGAACTCAATCGGATAGTAAATGGTGCCGGCCGCGCCGTTCGGGGCCAGCGCGAACCAGACATAGGTCGAGGACTGGCTGCAGGCCGGCACCGCCGGCGAGCGCGCGCCCGAGGATGACGCAAGGGCAACGGCCGGCAGCATGAGCGCCGCGCATGCGATGGCAGCGGCGGTGGTCATTCGCCGTCCCGGACGGATAGTCAGCTTCACTGTTGTCCCCTCCTGTGTGCCGGGCTAGCTCCCGGATGGCAGAAAGTATCGCCATACTTCCGGCTGACAACAGGTACTTGGCCAACTCCGGCCATCCATCGCGGCGAAGCCAGCGAGCCTCAGTGCAGCAGCGATGGCGCTACCGCCGGGCGGCTAGCCAGCCACGGCAGCTCGGCGGCACCGATCGGGGTGGACGGCGGTGCCTGCATGAACGGCCATATCTCCTCGGCGACGGCCCGCCAGTTGGCCGTGGCCTGCATCTCGCCGAGCAACGCGAACAGGCCGAGATTGATCCGCTGTAGCACCACGTAGGAGCGCGGTATCCGGGCGTACTGCGCCACCGGGCTGCGTACGTCGAAGAACCGGCGCACTACTGCCGAGGCGTAGTCGCTGGTGACCGTCAGCGTCCGCGACTCGCGGATCAGCTGGTAGAACACCGCGAGGTGGTCAGCGACCTCGGCGTCGCTCAGCGGCGCGCCGGGAACCAGGAACCCGGCTTCCTCCAGGCTGCCGCGGAACCTTGCCGGGTCGTCGTCCACGCACAGGTTGCGCGCCATCTGCATCAGCGGCAGCAGGTCGGCGTCGGTGAAGTGCTTCACCATGCCGAAGTCAAGGAAGGTGACCCTGCCCTCGCCGTGGAAGATGTAGTTGCCCGGATGCGGGTCACCGTTGAACGCGTGCACCTCGTACAGGCTGCGGAAGACGAACCGGTACAGGGTCTCCCCGGCCAGGTCTCGCTCCTGCTGCGACCAGCCGAGGATGTCGGCGAACCGTGCGCCGGTGACAAGCTCGCTGGTCACAACCCGGCGGCTGGACAGCTCACCGACGATGGCCGGGACGCTGATCGTCGGATGCCCGGCGAAATAGTCGTGCAACCTCTGCTGGCTGGCCGCTTCCCTGCGGTAGTCGAGCTCCTCAAGCACTCGCTCCCTCAGCTCCGCGATCAGCCCGTCGACGTCTTGGCTCGGCGCGGTGACCCGCAGCATCCGGCGCAGTAGCGAGACGTTGTCCAGGTCGGCGGCCATGGTCTCGGCGATGCCCGGGTACTGCACCTTGACCGCGACCGCGAGGCCATCTCGAGTGATCGCCCGATGTACCTGTCCGATCGAGGCCGCGGCGATTGGCTCGGGATCCCACCGCGCGAAGAGCCGGTCTGGCGGCTGGCCGAGCTCGGCCTCGATCACCCCGGCAGCCAGCGCCGCGCTCATTGGCGGGACACTGTCCTGGAGCCGGCTGAGCGTCCGGCGAACGGACGGGGCCAGGCCATCGTCGACGTAGCTGGCCATCTGGCCGAGCTTGACCATGACGCCCTTCATGGTGCCGAGCGTGGCTGTCACGTCCTCGGCCGTTTGCATGGCCAGGTCGTTGCGCAATCGCTCGCGCTGCTCGCCCGCGGCTGTGAACAGCCGCGGCGTACTGCCCGCGTACCGCAGCCCGCCGCGGACGGCCAACTGGGCCGTCGCCATGCCGCGCTGGAAGCGCAGCTGCCCGACCTTGCGACGCACAAGCGACAGGCCCACGGCGGTAACCGCGGTGCCCGCGGCCAGCGCGAGCAGCACTCGCCGCGGCCGCCTCATGTGCGCACTGCGGCGCGCATCCGCAGGGTGATGCGCTGCCTGGCCTCCAGCACTCCCGGCTCACCGAGGAAGACCGCGTCCAGCACGCCGAGCGCCTGCCGGATCTCGGCCCGGCGCGCATCGGTCAGGGCCGGCGCGCCGTAGCCGTACATATCGCTCGCCCAGTCAGGCAGCGAGATCACCGCCGCCTCCCTGATGTCCAGCCAGATCTCGCCGACCTCAGGGTCCAAGCCGGGCGGGTCGAGCAGGTAGGCCATCGACTCCCTGGCGGCGGGCGTGCAGAGCAGCTGCGGCCGGACGGAATCCAGGTACCGGCTCAGTGCGGCTCTGCTGTCGGGTACCAGCGCGGCCGATACGCCGACCAGTTCGGCCGCGACGACCATCTCCTCGACGTAACGGTCGGCGTCCTCGGCAGCCAGCGGCGTGCCAAACAGCTCGCGTGCCACGAGATTGGACTCCACAAGCGCGGCATGCACCCACAGCAGCAGGGCGGGATCACTGGCGGCGTACGGGCTGCGGGTCTCGCTGTCGACTCCCTTGACGCCCTCGTGGATCCGCCGCACACGGAGCGCGGCGCGTTCGGCGCTGCCCCGTTCCCCGAATGTGATGGTTGCAAGGTAGGCGGAGGTCGCGGCCAGCCGGCCGACCGGGTCGGCGCGCCAGTTGCTGTGCTGGTCCACCCCGGCCATCGCGAGCGGGTGCAGCGCCTGGATCAGCAGCGCCCGAAGCCCCGCGACGGGAGCGGCCAGGTCGCCGCTTATCCGCCAGGCGACGCTTGCCGGGCCGAAGAAGCCGTCGTCGGCAGGCTGGTCGGGGATGCCGCGAATAAACGCGGCTGCCGACCGCTCGACCAGGCCAGCCGCGTCCGCATACTGGTTCATGCCAGCCACGTTACCTCGCGTCCTGGCGCCCGCCGCCGCCCAGTCAGCGCCCTGACAGGTGCTCCCTCGAAGGCGCGGCAGTCCAGTCAAGCAGCGG